>Ga0209499_1001063_pt1 | contig 19685 bp, 25 predicted proteins | sample C_130208_EF_Meta_FD_187306 | JGI IMG/M metagenome (GOLD analysis project Ga0209499, IMG submission 187306) | Freshwater microbial communities from Lake Croche, Canada to study carbon cycling - C_130208_EF_MetaG (SPAdes) (version 2) | ecosystem: Environmental > Aquatic > Freshwater > Lake...
TTTAACTTTGCCCTTTGCGCCGCCCTTAGCGGTAGCAGAGGTCTTTGATTTAGGAGCGGCCATTACTTAGTCACCTTCTTCTTACCTGCAATTGCCTTACGTGGTCCCTTACGGGTACGAGCGTTTGTATGAGTGCGCTGACCACGAACAGGAAGTCCCTTGCGGTGACGAATACCTTGGTAGCTTTGAATTTCAACTTTACGACGAATGTCGCCTGCGATTTCGCGGCGTAGATCGCCTTCAATCTTAAAGTTAGCTTCGATATATTCACGAAGCTTTGCGAGTTCTGGTTCTTGTAGATCCTTAACGCGTACATCTGGGCTAATGCCAGTTGCAGCTAAGGTCTTCTGCGAACGGGTAAGACCCATTCCGAAGATATATGTAAGGGCGACCTCAAGGCGCTTTTCGCGCGGAAGATCGACACCAACTAAACGTGCCATTTATATTCTGCCTTTTCAGTAACCGGAAGGTCCTGCCGCAATGCTCCTCAGGTTATTGACTGCTATTAACATTTAATAACTTAAGCCTCGGCCTACCGGTCCAAGGGTCTGGGCTAATTTCTTAGCTCAGTCGCATCACGCGTTCTTAACTAATTTCTTTCGAAACTAATTAATTCTTATTTAGTTTTTGTACAGCTTTGAGAAAATTTATCCTTGACGTTGCTTGTGACGAAGATTCTCACAAATGACCATGACGCGACCACGGCGACGAATAACTTTGCACTTATCGCAAATCTTCTTCACGCTTGGGTTCACCTTCATTTGTCAGACTCCTCTTTTACTTGTAACGATAAATAATGCGACCTCTTGTTAGGTCATACGGACTAAGTTCTACGATCACACGGTCAGCGGGCAAAATACGAATGTAGTTCTTTCGCATCTTTCCGCTGATGTGCGCAAGAATCTTGTGCCCATTAGTTAGCTCCACACGAAACATCGCGTTAGGAAGCGCTTCAGCAACGGTGCCTTCGATTTCGATTGCACCATCTTTACTAGCCAAGCGTTACCTTCTTCTCTGATTCAACCCATCGATGTCGATGAGCATGGAGCAGCCACTTATAAATTCTGGAAATTATCTAAAACTTAAAAAGTCCTAAATCCCCAAGATTCGCAAGTGACGCGAAGGGATAGTCTAAAGCGAGCGGGAGAATAAGGGAAATCGGTCAATTTGGCTGGATTGACTCACAGGGCTGTGAATATCGAGCTTGCCAGCAGGGCTGCTAGCCCCAAAAAGACTGATCCAGCCCCTGCTGCCCCAGCAATGGCACCCGCAGAGGCCGGAACCACGAACTGACCCACCCGATTAGTGGTCAATCGGGCCGAAATGGCTAGTGCCCGATCTTCCGGTGGTGCAATGCGAGAAACCAGCGACATGGTTAAAGGCTGGCCAACGCCGAGAGCGAAGCCAGCTATCGCAACAGCGATACCGAGCGAAATTGGGGTGCGAGCGAAGAACATGGCGGTGCAAAAGATGGTGGATGCAATGATGCTGCTGACCATTAAGAAATGTGACCCTAATTTTTGCGCAATAGCACCTAAGAAGATTCGCGAGAACATTGAGGTGCCGGCGCGAATCGCCAAAATGACCCCAACTGCAAATGGCGAGAAATTATTCTCGGTACCAAAAAGTGGCAAGAAAACAATTAAAACATCGACTGCAGATGAGACTGCCAGTGAAATATAAATCGCTTTACCCATACCAGGTTGTTTCAACATTGAAACTGCAGCAGTAAATGTGCCACCTTCGTTCACGCTTTGTTTGATAGCAATTTTCTGATTACGCCAATAAAAAGTTGGCAACAGTGCAATTAACGCTAAACCGGCTGCTGCGAAGAATCCGGTTGAAGTTGATTTTGGCAACACGCCATCAGAACCAGCAACGATGCCACCGACTAGTGGACCAACCATTTGGCCGAGAGATGCGCCGAATGCATAGTAACCAAAGAAACCATCTAATTTATCGTTCGGGCTTCTAGTTGAAATCATGGTCTGTCCACCGACTACGCCAACTAAATGTGAGACTCCGACAGCTGCAGTTGCAATTCCTAATAAGTAGAGTGAATTTATAAAAGCAAAACCAATTGCCAGCAGAAACATCGTTGATGCGCCAAAGACGATGTACTTTGCTTCACCAAAGCGACCGACGTTTTTTCCTAAGAAAAGAGCCAACACAATTGGGAAGAGTGCATACACAGCGCCCAACACACCAACTTGAGCAGGAGTCGCCCCGATTTCAAGTGCCCGGTAAGTAATCATTGGGCGAATTAGCGAAACACTTGCCAGAGTGGATGACGAACTGATTAACAGGATCGCGATCCACTTTGGCATGCGCACTTTTTACCTAACTACTTATTGCTCTTTGCTTTCAACTTCTTAACTAATTTAATCGCATTTGGAGCAACAATCACTAGGAAAAGCGTTAAATAGAGCACTTTCGAAAGCGGAGATGCGATCAGAGTTCCGTAGTCACCCGCGCTGATCTGCAAAGCTCTGCGGAATTGCAGCTCTAGATTAGGTCCCAAAATAAGGCCCAAAATGAGAGGCGTAATTGGCACCCCGTAGCGACGAAATAAGAATCCAACTATGCCAATTGCAATCGCAACTGACAGATCAAAGGTTGAGGTATTAAGTGCATAAGCACCTAACATTGCAAACGAAACGATTCCGGCAAAGAGATATGTGCGCGGAATCTTAAGCAATTGCACCCAAAAACGAACTAGTGGCAAATTAAGAATAAGCAACAGCGTATTTCCAATAAACAAACTGGCAATCAAAGTCCAGATGAGATCTGGGTTTGTTGTAAACAGAAGTGGCCCAGGTTGAATTTGGTAAGTTTGGAAAGCTACTAAAATTACGGCTGCTGTTGCAGATGTTGGCAAGCCAAGAGCCAATAGTGGAACTAACGCACCGGCAGCATTGGCATTATTTGCCGCTTCTGGTCCGGCAACACCTTCGATCGCACCATTGCCAAACTCACCTTTATTTTTGGATAAAGATTTTTCAACTGAATAACTTAAGAATGTTGGGACCTCTGAGCCACCTGCGGGGATAATTCCAAGTGGGAAACCGATTGCGGTACCGCGTAGCCAAGGTTTCCAAGAACGTTTCCAATCATCGCGCGTCATCAAAGCGCGGCCCTTCATCGGAATGATTTTCCAGCCAGTCTCCTTAAATCGGCTAGCAATATAGAGAGCTTCACCCAAGGCAAAGATTGAAACGATTACCGTAACGGTTTCAATGCCCTCGAGCGCTGCGTCATTTCCAAAGGTCAATCTAGATAGACCCGATTGCAGATCAGCGCCTACTAAGCCAAGGACTAAACCAACAGCCAATGACAGGAAACCACGGATCTGTGATGACCCAAGTAGGGAGGACACGGTTGAAAAAGCAACCAACATCAGCGCTACATACTCAGCTGAACCTACTTTGATCGCCCAGTCTGCAATAGTTGGTGCGGTAAAAGCCAGAATCAATGTCGCGATTGTGCCTGCAACGAAAGATCCAATCGCAGCAGTTGCAAGTGCAGCTCCGGCCCGGCCATTACGGGCCATTTTGTTACCTTCAAGTGCGGTAATTACTGAGCCACTCTCACCGGGCGTATTCAATAAAATTGATGTTGTTGAACCGCCATACATAGCGCCATAGTAAATAGCGGCGAACATAATCAAGGCAGATGATGGTGAAACCGTGTATGTAATCGGGAGAAGAAGTGCAATCGCAAGTGCTGGTCCAATACCGGGCAATACACCAACAAGTGTTCCAAGGAATGTGCCTAGCAGCCCGAACATCAAGTTTGAAAGTGTTAACGCACTGATGAAACCATCTAATAATGAATGTGCGCTACTCACATCAAACCCTTAAAAATGCCAGAAGGAAGAGCTACATGAAGGAATTTTGTGAAAGAGAAATAAATTATCGTTGAAAGAAGAACTGCTATTCCAGTTGCTTTTACCAAATTTTTGTTTCCGAAGGAATATGAGATTCCGACAAAAGTGACACTATTGGCAATTACAAAGCCACCCCGTTCGACCAGTAAGAGGTAAGCGAATAGAGATGCCAACACAACTAGAAATGTGCGCAGATCAGACTTCTCAATTTTATCGCCTGGTTCTAAGCCTTCAGGTACCGCTAGGTCGCCACGCAATACCTGAATAAAAAGAATCGAACTCAGCAACATCAAGAGTGCCGAAACTACATAGGGAAATAACTTTGGGCTAATAGTTAAGTTAATTTCTGGAAGTCCTGAGCGCCAAGTGTCCCAAAATACTAAAACACCAAGGGCAAAGAGCGAGCCCACAAATGTGAGCTCGCTCTTTGCTCCTGCTTTAAATTTCATTAAGTAGATTAAACTTAATTACTTGATTAGCTTGAAAGCAGTCAGAACAGCAATAATTGCCTTGTTCTCTTTCTCTAACCATGTTGTAAATGTAGCGCCTGATCGATATTCATCGATCCAAGACTTAGCTACAAGTACATCCTTCCATGACTGTGTTTCGTGAACAGTGTCCATTACCTTTACAAAGTTAAGGTAATCGGCTGCTGAGAGATCAGCTGGAGCCAAGATTCCACGCCAGTTTCCGAAAGTTAAGTTAATACCTTGTTGAATCAAAGTCTTACCCTTGATTGTTGATAGTGGCTTAGGTGAGGTAACTGCCAAGATACGCATCTTGCCGGCTGCTACGTAGCTTGCGAATTCTGAAGTACCAGAAATACCAACTGCTACACGGCCAGAAATAACATCCGGAGTAAGTGTTCCACCACCTGAGTAAGGGATGTAATTAAGTTCAGTCGCCTTAACGCCAACACCTTCAGCTAATGTTGCGATAGTTACATGGTCAACGCCACCATAGTTACCGCCACCAACTGCAACAGTCTTTGGGTTTGCCTTAATATCACTTAGCAAATCATTGATGGTCTTGTACTTCGAGTTCATTGGAACTGCAAATGCTTCTGCTTCACGAAGGAAGCTGGCAACTGCCTTGTAGTTAGTAATTTCTAACTTTGAGCCATTTGTTGCAAGTCCACCAGGCATCGCAAAACCGGTAATCAAACCTAGATCTGAGCGACCTTTTTGATCACCAAAATAGCCGAGTCCAAGTGGTGCATTGGTGCGATAAGTAACTGTGTAATCCTTAAGAAGTTCTTCCTTCTTAAGCGCATCACCAAGTGCGATAGCAGTTGTTCCATATCCGCCACCGATTGCCGATGATGATACGAATTCAAATGAACCGAGAGACTTAAGGCCGGCATACCACCACTTTGTTTGGCCAGCGAAAGTTCCAGTTGTTACTTTGGTGCAAGTTAGATCTGAACCATTAACACCAGTTCCCTTAGAAACTTTGCCAACCTGTGTTTCAGAACAACCAAGGCCGACTTTAGCCTTTGCATCTGGAACATTGCCAGCGTTTGCAATGCCGACACCTGATGCAAGAAGTGCAACAGTTGCGGCCGCGATTACGCTGCGCTTAAAAGTCTTATTCATTACTGCCTCTTTCTGTTTAAAAAGTGCCCCGAGAATGGAGATTTGGAGTAATTTAACTTTCCACCGTGCGGAAAACTAGGGAAAGCGGTAACAAAGAGGTAACGATTTTGCCTTTATTTTGCGCTCGAATAAGCGAAGAGATTGCTCTGCCGAGTATCTTTAAAAAGCCTAAATTCCTCTAATCCGACGTGCTGCGGCCATCGAAATTACCGCCGAAGAACCAAAGGTACGAATCAAATTTTGCGGTGAAAATTCACGCGTTGGCCAGCCCATATCTAAGAAAATTGCATCTGGAAAACGCTCATAAAGTCTATTCAAGGTCGCAAGTAATGGTTCGTCCCGATAAGCATCCCTAAACGCCACGACTAATTTCTTAGAGGAAAGAGATTCCGCGTCGCTAGCATGAATTTCACATGAGATTCCCACTGCACGTAGTTCGCGATGCATGCCCCACGAAACATCGCCAGCTGCGATCGTTGGCTTGGTCCCAATTTCTACCAAATTAACCCGACCTGCGGGCAAATCAACTACTCCAGAAATTTCGAAGCCTTTGATAAGTTCATTAAAATCAATCACTGCCGTCGGAGTTGATTTATTATTTCTCTTTTCTCGCAACTGTGAGGCTATTTCGAATGAGTTATTGAGATACTCAAGCGGAAGATCTTCGTTTTCTACGGCGGCCTTAATCCAATCGAAACTAGATGACACAAATTGTGATTGATCGCCCATGCCAGAGAAGCAAAGTAGATCCGCCCCAGCCAACAGTGCCTTCAGGGCAGACTCATGAATCTTGCTTGGTCCACCGATAGCACCCATATCTAGCGCATCCGTAACAACTAATCCTTCGAATTTCAATTTCTTCCTAAGATAATCGCGAATTGCTTTGCTTGATAAAGATGCTGGGTGCTGTGGATCAATGGCTTCTGCAACTAAGTGGCCAATCATGATTGCATCGGCGCCTGCTTGGATCGCATCTTTGAATGGGGCAATATGCGCCGATTCATAATCGCTTAACACCATTTTAATATATGGCAGGTCATGGTGAGAATCTTCAACTACTGCGCCATGGCCAGGAAAATGTTTAATGCATGCGCTGACTCCAGCATCTTGCAAGCCACGCACTGCTTGCTTAACATGGCGAGAAACTACATCTGTATTCATGCCAAAAGATCTAACTCCGACAATTGGATTATTCTCAACTGCAACTACATCAGCTACTGGGGCGTAAGTAATATCTATTCCCAAGTCACGAAGTACTGCTCCCATTGAGTTATAGGAGCGATAAGTTAAATCTTCATCATCACACTGTCCTAGTAGCGCAGGTGTCGGATACTTACTTCCTTCACGCACAAACAAGCGCGTTACATCTCCACCTTCTTCATCAATTGCAATCAGAATCTCTGGATTATAGCTTCGAAGTTCTGCAATTAAGTTTTGGGTAGTTTCAAAGTTCGGCGTATTTGAAGCAAATAAAGTCACTGAACCCAGGCCATTTTCTAACCACGGTTTTAACCATTCTGGAATACTTGGGCCACCAAAACCTGGTGAAAAAGTTTTCAAAATTGCGCTATCTACCGCGCTTAGAGATTTAAACATCATCCCTTCACCGCCCCCGCCGTAACACCCGTGGCAATTTTATCTTGAATTCGAGTGAAGAAAATTACAACCGGCAAAGCTGTCAAAGTTGAAGCGGCCATCAATGGGCCCCAATCAGTTCCGAAGCGATTCGTAAATCCGGCTAACCAAATCGGCATCGTCGCATTGTCTTGACTCGATAATAGAATATAGGCCAACAAAAATTCATTCCAAGCTTGAATGAATGCAAAAATAGCTGTTGCTACTAATCCTGGAGCCATTAATGGAAATAGCACTAATCGATATGCCTGCGGCCTGGTACAGCCATCAACTAGTGCGGCTTCTTCTAGTTCTGCAGGTATATTCACCAAAAAACCACGCAGGGTCCAGATAACAAAAGGCAGCACGAAAGCTAAGTAAGTCAAAATCACGCCAGATAATTTATCAGTGAGATTAAATCTAGAAAGAAGGAGATAAATTGGAATCAGGAGTGCAGATAACGGAAGCATCTGAACTAACAAGATGGTTGCTACATAAGTACGCTTTCCCTTGAATTTCATTCGCGCCACAGCGATCGAAGCAAATAGCGCTACAAACAAACTGATTGTTACTGTAAAGAAGACCACGATTAGTGAATTGATTAAGGCTTTTACAAATCCTTCTTTAGTAACAGCTTCAACATAATTTGAAAGAGTAAATGAGCGCGGTAGTAATGTTGGATTTGTCGACAAGATATCGCCCTTGGGCTTAAAAGAAGTTGTAATCATCCAATAAACAGGAAAACCCATTAAAACGATAGCCACAATTCCGGAAGCGTTCGAAAAAATCGAACTAGATGAGCGTTTCACTCATCACCCATTTTCATCATTTGCCTCAGGTAATAGCCAGTTACGCCAATTAAGGCGACAATCATGACGATACTTATTGCAGCGCCTTTGCCATATTCGCTTAGTCCGAATGACTTCTGGAAAGCGTAGATAGCAATGGTGTAGTACTCAGCAGAAGGCCGGCTATCGAGGAAAATCCAAATGTGCGAGAAAACCTGAAAATCCCAGATTGTGGAGAGAGAAATTAGGATTACGTAAACAGGTAGAAGTATTGGGAAAATAATGTTTCGGAATACTTGTCTTGGATTCGCACCATCAATCTCTGCCGCTTCAATCAAGTCTTGCGGGACCTGTGTGAGCGCGGCATAAATACTAATTGTTATAAATGGTAGAGCGCCCCATGCCACACAACCACCGATAATCAAGAAACCTGAGACGGTGTTCACAAAATAGTTGTGCTTATCCATGTTAAAACCGAGGTTATTTATGATTTCAGTAATAATGCTAAATTCAAATGAGAAAAGCCATCTCCAGACCGATATTGACACTAACTGTGGCATCGCCCAAACGAGTATCAAAACTAAATTCAGCACATTTCTTATTTTCGTGTGCATATTTAACATTAGATGAGCTAGCCAAGCACCGACAATCATTGAGACTGCAACCATGCCGAAAGTAAAAAACAAAGTTCTTTCTAAGATAGTCCAGAAATCTTTATCTGTAAGAATTTCGCTGAAGTTACCAAGCCCAACAAACACGCCTTTACCAGCAATAATCTCCGAAAGTCCATATCTTTCAAGCGATAAGGAAAACAACTTTATAATTGGGTAACCTAAAATCAAACCTAAAGCTACAAGACTTGGAGTAACAAGCAGGTAGGGCCAAGGTTTGAATTTACGAGGCCTCGAAATATTCGATTGCCCGATACTCAATTTAATTCTCCTCTAGATTGCAATAAGTGTAAGGAGGGGTGACTTTTTTGCAAAGCCACCCCTCCTTACTATCTCCTCTAAACTCTTAACCGTAAATACTAGTTAAGAAGTTTTGTTATCTCCGCAGAGGCATCTGCTGCTGCTTTTGCAACAGTCTTCTTGCCAGTAGCGATATCTGCCAACATAGTTTGTAGGGTGTTGGCATTTTCAACATCTACCCACTTGATTGCACCTGGTACGAACCATGAGTTCTTAGCAGCAGCAGCAACTGGTGCAGCTTTTCCGGTGATCAAGTCAAGCATTCTTGTGTTATTTGGAATCGCACCACTTTTAGCAATGGTGGTCATTTGTGTTGAGTTTGTGAAGTAGCGAATCCAGGTTGAAGCCAACTTAGCATTAGGTGCATAAGAAGGAACCGCAAGGTTTGAGCCACCTAGGAATGCTGGTGATGCCTTTCCTGACTTAACAGATGGCATTGGGAAGAAGGCCCAGTCAGTTCCAACCTTAGGGATACAGCATGATTCCCAACCGTTTGAATATGACATGGCAACTTTTGTACCATTGAAAACATCCCACTGTGCGGCTTCAGTTCCTGACTTATCTGCACGTGAAAGAGTATCGCTTACCTCTTTGAAACGATTCAAGCCACGAATTGCTGCATCTGAATCAAGTGAACCAACCCACTTGCCGCCAGACTTTGTTGCAATTGCGCCGCCTTCATCGTAAACAAATGACATTGCTGCGTACCAGTATTTTCCAGGTAGGTAAACTGCTGAGAAATCTTTATCAGTGCCATAAGCACCCATCAACTTCTTTCCTGCTGCAAGGAATTCAGCGTAAGACTTTGGAACTGAAATACCTTGAGCTGCAAATAGTGAAGGTCGGTACATGATGGCGCGAGCACCTGCATAGTAAGGAATCGCGTACAACTTGCCTTCATAAGTACCGGCATCTTCAAGCGCCTTTAACCAAGTACTGCTGTTACCAAATGTTGCCTTGTACGAACCTAGATCTGCTAGTGCGCCAGCAGCTGAATACTTCATTACTTCAGTATTTCCAAATTCGACAACATCTGGTCCCTTTTTAGCAACCAAGGCAGCGTCAAGCTTCTTTAAGTGATCTGCCCAAGTTTGAAATTCCACATTTACTTTGACGCCTGGATATGCATTAGTAAATGCAGTGTTTGCATCAGCAAGTGCTGTTCCAAAATCCTTAGCGTCTGGCATCAACCAAACGGTAATTGTTTTTGTTGTCGCTGCTTGCGCAACGGTGCTACCAGAAAATGCGACAGCTCCAAGTAGAGCTGTAACACTTATGGCAGCTATTGATTTTGCACGAAGTGTGCGCATTCTGGCCTCCATAAACTTTTCACGACCCTGGGAGGGTTCCAAGGATCTAGTAAGACAGGTATAGACCAATTTTGAACCAATTGCTAGTATTCATGATTGCGATCCGATAACTTTTTTGGGCTTTATGGGCACTTTTTGCCCTAGAACTAGCCCTAGGCTAGGTAGGCCAGTTGAGTCAGCTGTACCAAAGGGGTGTTTTTTGGCAAAAGAAGAGGTCCGAAAGCAATTTCGGTTAGCTGACCTCTTACGCGCTGAAATCTTAGACCTGGCGGTGCACGAACCAATTCCTGGTGAACGGGCATTGGCCGAAAGATTTGGAACCTCTCGAGTTACTATCCGGCAAGCTCTTGCCTTATTACAAGACGATGGCCTGATTTACACGGTTCATGGCGCTGGGTCATTTGTTGCCCCTCCTCGCGTGATCAAACAGATGAAATTACTGTCATTCACACAAGAGATGAAAATAAAAGGGTTGAAAGCTTCGACAAAAGTGATTAGCTCAGAGTTGATTGAAGATGATGAACACGCTACCGATGACTTTATTGTTGTTGGTGAACCCGCATATCGAATAGAGCGTCTTCGCTTTGGAGACTTAGAGCCACTTTCATTTGAGATTACGTATATAAATCAAAGTATTGCGCCAGATCTACTTAATCGAGATTTAACAAAATCTCTCTATCACATACTTGAAATTGAATACGGACAAGAAGTTTATAGCGCCGATGAGCATTTAGTGCCGATAATTATTGATGCGCGAGTAGCCAAGTTTATGAAAATTGCCGAAGGTAGTGCCGCAATTAGGATTCAACGCACTGGCTACAACATCCGTGGCGAAGAAGTCGAAAGGTCTATTTCAATTCGGCAAGCTACTCGATGGGATTTTAAATACTCGATCCGAATTTAATTAGATAAGCGAAGAAATTTCAATCCCTAAGGCGCCTAGTTTTTCGCGGCCACCATCGAGTGAAGTCAGCACAAATGGCTTGCCATCAGGTGCGATGCAATAGCTATTTTCAAAGTGAGAACCACGAGATTTGTCATTAGAAACCACAGTCCAGTTGTCCTTTAGGACTTTGGTCTTATGAGTCCCTCGAGTAATCATTGGCTCAATGGCTAAGGCCATGCCCACGACGATCTCGGGGCCAAATCCACGTTTACCGAAATTTAGAACATGAGGTGCTTGGTGCATTTCAGTACCGATGCCGTGGCCGCCGTATTCCTGCAGGATTCCGTACTTACCTTGGGCGTCGGTATAGCTCTCAATAGCATGACCAATGTCAGATAACTTGGCACCTAAGTGGCCAGCAGCGATCCCTCGCCACATTGATTCTTCGCAGACATCCATCATTTTTTGATCTGCTGGATCAACGTTGCCAGCACCAACTGAGAACGCTGCATCGCCATGCCAGCCTTCAATTATCGCGCCGCAATCAATTGAAACTACATCGCCATCTTCAATAACTCGATCACCTGGAATACCGTGAACAATTTCGTCATTAATCGAGATACAAATTGTGGCCGGAAACCCGTGATAACCCTTAAAATTTGAAGTTCCGCCACCGCGCTTGATGTTGGCCGCAGCAATTGCATCTAGCGCATCAGTTCGCATGCCCACTTTGATGGAATCTTTTAGCAGCGCCAGAGTTTCTCCAACTAATAAACCAGCACGACGCATGACCTTTAATTGATCAAGGGTCTTTATCTGGATATCCACGGCTAAATTATTTACTAATTTATTAACTAATGCGGCTAAGTGCGGTGGTGGCGCGCTCAGTAATTTCAGAAACGGCGCCAGTTGCGCTAATTGTGATGAGTAAACCTTCGCCGCGATAGAAAGTAATGATTGGCGCAGTTTGTTCGTTATAGACCTCTAGACGACGAGCAATAACTTCGGCCTTGTCATCTTCGCGCTGGTAAAGCTCTCCCCCGCAGGCAGCGCAAGCTTGCGCGGTGGCTGGCGATGGTGCACCACAGCTGCGGCAAGTTAACCGGCTTGAAAGACGCTCGATAATTTCAGAATCAGCAATATTTAATTCCAGAACCGCATCTAGTGGGCTCTTCTGTTCAGCCAGAATTGCGCGAAGAACTTCGGCTTGCACAACATTGCGCGGGAAACCATCAAGTAAAAAGCCATTAGCTACATCATCGTGAGTTAAACGATCTTTAACCATCGCGTTCGTTACTGAATCTGGTACCAGCTCGCCACGATCCATAAAACCTTTTGCTTCTTGGCCAAGTGGGGTGCCAGCTTTTAAATTGGCACGAAAAATATCGCCGGTAGAGATATGCGGAATTGAGTAGTGCTCGGCTAAGAAAACTGCTTGTGTTCCTTTACCAGCACCTGGTGGGCCTACCAGGACTAAACGCATTACTTAAGGAATCCCTCATATGAACGCTGTTGCAATTGGCTTTCGATTTGCTTTGCAGTATCAAGACCAACACCAACCACGATCAGAATTGCAGTTCCACCGAATGGGAAATTCTGGTTTGCCCCGAATAAGACAAGAGCAAGAATAGGAATTATTGCAACGAATGCTAAGTAAAGTGAACCTGGTGCGGTGATGCGGGAAAGTACATACTGCAGATATTCAGCAGTTGGACGACCGGCACGAATACCAGGGATAAAGCCACCATACCTCTTCATGTTATCAGCAACTTCTTCTGGATTGAAAGTGATTGCGACATAGAAGTAAGTAAAGAAAACAATTAGTAGCGCGTAAGAAAGAATGTAGATCGGATGATCTCCCTTAACAAAGTTGCGGCCAATCCATACTGCCCAAGCTGCCTGGCTATTTGTGAAGTTAGCAATCAGCGATGGGATATATAGAAGAGAGGACGCGAAAATAACTGGAATAACACCAGCTTGGTTTACCTTGATTGGAATGTAGGTGCTGGTTCCACCGTATGCCTGACGACCAACCATACGCTTGGCATATTGGACCGGAATTCTTCGTTGGGCTTGCTCAACGAATACAACTGCGGCAACAACCACTACACCCACCGCTAATACGAAGATGAACGCAAATAGCCCTTTTTGAAGCCTGATTGACCATAAGTTGGTTGGGAAACCAGCTGAGATAGATGTAAAAATTAAGATCGACATACCGTTACCGATCCCGCGATCAGTGATTAATTCACCTAGCCACATAATTACCGATGTTCCGGCTGTCATCACGAAAATCATCGTCACGATGCGCTGCCATGAAGTATCAGGAACTATCGCCTCGCTGCATCCAGAAATCAAACGTCCTGGAGTGCGAGCTACTGCGATCAAACCAGTTGATTGCAATACTGCTAAACCGATTGTTAGGTAACGGGTGTACTGAGTTAATTTGGCGCTACCAGATTGACCTTCTTCTTTGAGTGTTTCAAAGCGAGGAATAACCACGGTCAAAAGCTGCACAATGATTGATGCGGTGATGTAAGGCATGATGCCAAGTGCAAAAACTGAAAGTTTTATCAGCGCGCCACCTGAGAACAAGTTAATCAAGCCGAATAGACCACCTGTTTGAACATTCTTTAAGCATGACTGTACGGCAGTGTAAGAAACACCTGGTGTTGGAACAACTGAGCCGAAGCGGAATAGAGCCATGATCGAAAGAGTGAAGAAGATCTTCTTGCGAAGCTCTGGCGTTTTAAAGGCCATTCCGAATGCTGAAAGCATTTAACTTCTCCCTCTTTCGATTAAGGCTTATCTAATACGGATACTAATTGATGGTACGAATTACAGGTTGTTGGCAGATCCGCCAGCAGCTGAGATTTTCTCAATTGCTGAGTTTGAGAACGCGTGAGCAGTAACAGTTACCTTTACAGCAATGTCACCATTGCCTAGAACCTTAACTGGCAAGCTATCGCGAACTGCGCCCTTGGCGATTAGATCAGCAACAGTTACATCGCCACCCTTTGGGTAGAGAGCATTAATTGTTGAGACGTTAACAACCTGGTATTCGATGCGGGCTGGGTTCTTGAAACCACGTAGCTTAGGCAAGCGCATTACGAGAGGTAGCTGACCACCTTCGAAACCTGCACGAACTGTGTTACGGGCACGAGTACCTTTTCCACCACGACCGGCAGTCTTACCCTTTGATGCTTCACCGCGACCCTTACGAGTCTTAGCTTTCTTAGCACCTGGGGCTGGACGTAAATGATGAAGTTTAAGTGTCATTTTTATTCGACCTCTTCAACCTTGATTAAGTGGCGAACTGCATGAACCATGCCACGAATTTCTGGACGATCTTCTTTAACAACAACATCATTGATGCGCTTTAATCCGAGTGAACGCAATGTGTTGCGTAGCTCTGGCTTGCTGCCAACCTTTGACCGAAGTTGTGTAACTTTTAAACGAGGCATTAGGCACCTACCTGAATCTGTGAAGCACGGATAATTGCAGCAGGTGCAACATCTTCTAGTGGACGTCCGCGTCGCGCAGCAATTGCAGCTGGGCTCTCGAGTCGACGTAGCGCATCAGCAGTGGCGTGAACCATGTTGATTGCATTATTTGATCCGAGTGACTTGGTTAGTACATCTGTGATGCCTGCACATTCAAGTACGGCACGAACTGGACCACCGGCAATAACTCCGGTACCAGGTGAAGCTGGGCGAAGAAGAACTACGCCAGCTGCATTTTCGCCTTGAATTGGGTGAGGGATAGTTCCTTGGATACGTGGAACAGTGAAGAAAGATTTCTTTGCTTCTTCAACTGCCTTTGCAATCGCTTGTGGAACTTCTTTGGACTTTCCGTAACCGATACCAACTTGGCCATTGCCGTCGCCGACAACTACAAGTGCGGTAAAGGAGAAACGACGTCCACCCTTAACAACTTTAGATACGCGGTTGATGAAAACCACGCGCTCCATAAATGGATTCTTCTCCTGTTGGCGGTCATCACGACGTTCGCGCTTTTCGCGACGATCGTTACCCTTTGCAGGCGCTTCTGATGAAGCGTTCTTTGTTGGGTCAATGGCCATTAGAACTCCAATCCATTTGAACGAGCTGCATCAGCAAGTGCTGCGATGCGACCGTGGTACTGGTTGCCAGCGCGATCGAATACAACTGATGAAATACCAGCTGCAGTTGCGCGCTTAGCAATTAGCTCGCCAACTGCGCGTGACTTTGCAGTCTTGTCATCAGTTGAGGTGCGGAAATCTGCTTCCATTGTTGAAGCAGAAACAATTGTCTGACCAAGTTCATCGTTGATCACTTGAACGAACAAGTGACGAGTTGAACGTGACACAACAAGACGTGGACGAATCGCGCTTCCCGCAATCTTCTTGCGAAGGCGGAAGTGACGACGACGGCGGGCATTAGTAGCCGAACCTTTGCGGACTTTTACACCGATTGCCATTACTTCTTACCCGTCTTTCCTTGCTTGCGGCGAACGACCTCGCCGGCTAAACGCAAGCCCTTGCCCTTATAAGGATCGGCCTTACGTAATTTCTTAACCTTCGCAGCTGTTTCACCAACAAGTTGCTTGTCGATACCAGAGATATGGAACTTAGTTGGTGATTCCACCTTGTAAGTAATTCCGTCTGGAGCTGGGAATTGGATGTTGTGGCTATATCCGAGTTGGAACTCAAGATCTTTACCTTTTTCAGCAACGCGGTAACCAACACCAACAATTTCAATTGTTAGTGAGTATCCGTTTGTTACGCCCTCGACCATATTCGCAACTAGCGAACGTGATAGACCATGAAGTGAACGAGTTACGCGCTCTTCATTTGGACGAGCAACGGTGATTACGCCTTCGCTCTGAGAAACTTGAATTGGCTCAGCAACATTGATTGTTAATGAACCCTTAGGTCCTTTAACTGCAACATGCTGTCCGTTAATTGTGATTTCAACGCCGCTTGGAACGGCAATTGGCATACGACCGATACGTGACATTAGCGATCACCACACATAGGCGAGAACTTCTCCGCCTACGCCTTGCTTGTTGGCTTGCTTATCAGTTAGCAATCCAGATGAAGTTGAGATGATTGCAACGCCAAGACCACCAAGAACTTTTGGTAGTGCAGTTGACTTTGCGTAAACGCGAAGTCCTGGCTTTGAAACGCGACGAAGACCGGCGATTGAACGTTCGCGGTTTGCACCGAATTTAAGTTCAAGAACTAGAGTCTTGCCAACGCTGTCTGGAGTTTCACTAACTTCGAAAGAAGAAATGTAACCCTCCTGCTTTAAGATTTCAGCGATACGTGCCTTAACCGATGAAGACGGCATTGAAACCGAATCATGGTAGGCAGAGTTCGCGTTACGCAGACGTGTAAGCATGTCTGCGATCGGATCTGTCATTGTCATACGTGGCCTGTGGCCTTTCTCGAACTGGTTTCTTCACAATCTGTGAAGACCTATTTCGTTGTAGTTAGTGGAGCAGGATTAAATTTTTTCTCGTTACCAAGAAGCTTTTGTGATGCCAGGAAGTTCGCCGCGGTGTGCCATCTCGCGGAAACAGATACGGCAGATGCCGAACTTCTGGTAAACAGAGTGTGGGCGACCGCAACGTGAGCAACGGGTATAGCCGCGAACCTTGAACTTAGGCTTGCGAGCTGCCTTTACCTTGAGTGATGTCTTTGCCATTTCTTATGCCTCCTTGAATGGAAAACCGAGGAGCTTAAGAAGCGCACGGCCTTCGTCATCGTTGCGAGCAGTAGTAACAATGGTGATATCCATACCGCGAGGGCGATCTACCTTGTCTTGTTCGATTTCAGTGAATACAACCTGCTCGGTTAGACCGAAGGTGTAGTTACCTTTGCCATCGAATTGCTTCGGTGAAAGACCGCGGAAGTCACGGATACGTGGAAGTGAGATGGAAAGTAGACGGTCTGCAAATTCCCACATGCGATCGCCACGTAGTGTTACGTGTGCACCGATTGGCATGTTTTCGCGAAGCTTGAACTGCGCGATTGATTTGCGTGACTTAGTTACTTGTGGCTTCTGACCTGTAATTGTTGCTAGATCGCGGATTGCGCCTTCGATTAGCTTTGAATCACGAGCAGCTTCGCCAACACCCATGTTTACAACGATCTTGGTCAATGAAGGAATCATCATTGTGTTTTTGAAATTGAACTCGCTCTTTAGAGCAGGTGCAATCTCAGCACGATAACGATCCTTAAGACGTGGTGAGAGAGTTGTTGACATTAAATGTCCTTTCCGGTGCGACGGGAAATTCGCACATTCTTACCATTGTCATCTTTGCGAACGCCAAGACGTGATGCCTTGCCATCTTGATCTGCAACCATGACATTGGAAATGTGAATTGATGATTCAACGGTGATGATTCCGCCGACTTTAACGCCACGGTCGCCAGTTGTTTCTTTGGTGTGACGCTTTACGCGGTTAACACCTTCAACTAGAACGCGCTCACCGAGTACTTCGATGATCTTTCCGCTTACGCCTTTATCTTTTCCAGCAATAACCAAAACGGTATCGCCCTTTTTAATCTTGGCCATTTTTAGAGCACCTCCGGAGCAAGCGAGATGATCTTCATGAAGCGCTTATCGCGAAGTTCACGAGCAACTGGTCCGAAAATACGGGTTCCACGTGGTTCGCCATCAGCTTTCAAGATCACTGCAGCATTTTCATCAAACTTAATATATGAACCGTCTGGACGACGACGTTCTTTAACAGTACGAACGATGACCGCCTTTACGACTTCACCCTTCTTAACTTGTCCACCAGGAATTGCATCCTTGACTGAACAGACGATGATGTCTCCGATACCGGCATAGCGACGGGAGGAACCACCAAGCACGCGGATACAGAGAAGCTCTTTAGCTCCGGTGTTATCCGCCACGCGTACGCGCGACTCTTGTTGAATCATTCTTTATTCTCCCCTTACTTAGCCTTCTCGAGAATCTCGACTACACGCCAGCGCTTTGTTGCTGAGATTGGTCGAGTTTCCATGATTAGAACACGATCGCCCATGCCAGCAGCATTAGCTTCGTCATGTGCTTTCAATTTACGTGAACGAGAAAGAACCTTTGAATACATTCCGTGAGCAACACGATCAGAAACTTGAACAGTAACTGTCTTATCCATCTTGTCGCTCACAACGATTCCTTCACGAGTCTTGCGGGCTCCGCGATCTTCAGTAGTAGTCATTACGCAGCTCCTCCGATTCCTAGTTCACGTTCACGAATAATTGTGTAAATGCGAGCAATCTCTTTACGCACGGCGCTTAGGCGACCATGTGTTTCAAGTTGACCGGTAGCAGCTTGGAAACGTAGGTTGAATAGTTCTTCCCTTGCTTCGCGCAACTTTCCAGTTAGCTCCTCGGCAGTTAACTGACGTAGCTCTTCATTAGTTGTAGTAGCCACTTATGCCTCCTCACGCTTTACAACACGACACTTCATTGGAAGTTTGTGAATCGCAAGACGCATTGCTTCATTAGCAACGGCCTCTGTTACGCCAGAAATTTCGAACATAATTCGACCTGGCTTAACGTTTGCGATCCACCACTCTGGTGAACCTTTACCGGAACCCATACGAGTTTCAGCAGGCTTCTTAGTTAGTGGACGATCTGGATAAATATTGATCCAAACCTTTCCACCACGCTTGATATAACGAGTCATCGCAATACGCGCTGCTTCGATTTGGCGGTTAGTTACATATGCAGGAGCAAGCGCCTGAATACCGTAATCGCCGAAAGAAACTGCAGTTCCGCCCTTAGCGTTTCCGCTGCGAGATGGGTGGTGCTGCTTGCGGTGCTTAACACGACGTGGAATTAACATATTAGTTAGCTCCTCCCTCAACTACTGGTGCTTCTACAACCGGAGCCGCATCTGCAACATTGCTGCGAGTTACTTCGCCGCGAGGTGTACGAGGACCACGTGATGGTGCGCGTGATGGAGCCTTTGGCGCGCGTGCTGCAGCTAGTGCTGCTTCTTGACGCTCTGAACGAGAACCAATTACTTCGCCCTTGTAGATCCAAACCTTCACACCTAGACGGCCGAAGGTTGTTGCAGCTTCGTAGAATCCGTAATCAATATCTGCACGCAAAGTGTGTAGTGGTACACGGCCTTCGCGATAGAACTCAGAACGTGACATTTCAGCGCCGCCAAGACGACCACCGCACTGAACACGGATGCCTTGAGCACCAGCCTTCATTGCAGATTGCATTGACTTCTTCATCGCACGACGGAATGAAACACGTGCAGCAAGCTGCTCGGCGATTCCTTGTGCAACTAATTGCGCATCAATTTCTGGATTCTTAACTTCAAGAATATTTAGCTGTACTTGCTTACCAGTTAGTTTTTCTAACTTAATACGCAATGTGTCAGCATCTTGTCCGCGGCGACCGATAACGATTCCTGGACGAGCTGTGTGTAGATCGATACGAACACGATCGCGGGTACGCTCGATTTCAATTCGAGATACTCCTGCGCGCTCCATACCTTTCTGCATCATGCGACGGATTTCGACATCTTCCTTGACGTAATCCTTGTACAACTTGTCGGCATACCAACGTGACTTAAATTCAGTTGTGATACCAAGACGGAAGCCGTGTGGGTTTACTTTTTGACCCA
>Ga0209499_1001064_pt1 | contig 19684 bp, 17 predicted proteins | sample C_130208_EF_Meta_FD_187306 | JGI IMG/M metagenome (GOLD analysis project Ga0209499, IMG submission 187306) | Freshwater microbial communities from Lake Croche, Canada to study carbon cycling - C_130208_EF_MetaG (SPAdes) (version 2) | ecosystem: Environmental > Aquatic > Freshwater > Lake...
TTTTTATCCTATTTACCCTTCTAATGATTGCGCTCGCCATCGACATGGCCCGAAATACGACGGCTCCATGGAATAAGCATAAAGCAAAAACACGGTAATTTGGCGTTTGCTTTTTGCCTGTTTATCAACAGGATTAGAGGCTATAAAACGGACTCAATATGTTTTAAGTGATGGGTACAATGCCATGCATAAATACCCAATACTCGGTCTAAAGGATAAATGATATCTCTTTCTGGATGATAATAGGTTTTCATCCAATCTGTTTCTTGCAGGGTATTCAGCAAATAAACCCAGCGCTGATGCACTGATTTGACACCCGTGACGGACCATTCAATGGGTGCTTCGTCGCCATCAGGCATGTGTGCCCAGTCATTTTCTGAATAAGGCATGATGGTTGGGTTTTCCTCATTTAATGCTTTTTTGAATCGTATGTAGCAATTCATGTGGCTATCAAACATGTGATGAATCACTTGGCGAGCAGTCCAGCCCCCTGGTCGGTACGCTTTTTTCAAGGTAGTTTCGGTATGTTTTGAGGCGACAATGGCTAACAAATCAGGAAATTCATCGATGGTCTTTATCCAGTTTTTTCTGATTTCAGGTGTGATGACCATTGGCGCAGCAAACTTCCCAATAGGATATTGAAGTGGATTTAATTCCATGAGATTATAGGTTGGTAAAAAAATGAGTGATGTCTTTGGCGGCTTCCCTAGTATGGGCAATCAAGGGATGAACTCCACGATGTATGGTCTCGAGCATTTCTTTCCCTGAATCTTTACTTAAATGGGAAATGTGTAGGGGCAATAAAACCTCACCTTCTTCAACCTCCATCGGCGTAAACACTTCAAAAGCGAGGTTGCCCGATGAAGCGATTTTAATGATTTCTAACTTCGCTTTTTGGAAACTCTCTTCAAAACTTTCATCTGAATTTCCAGAAACCTCTATATGAATTGGCGTTTGGTTTGACTGCAAGGCCAACAATTCTTTGATTTCCCGATCTAAATTGCTTAATAATGTTCTAAGCGCATGGTAGTTTTTACCGGTCGTCATTCGTTCACGAATTGATTGCCTAATGAAATAGGTAAGGGTGTCAGTGACTGTTAATCCTATTTCAGCGGTTTGTTTAAAGATCAGTGAGCTTGGCGACATGCCAGGAATGGTGTTTGGATCATGTAAAATGACCATTCCCTCAGGGCTTAAAAATCCGTCTATTCGGGTACAAACCCCAAAACCCAAGTCGTCAAATGCTTTTTTAACTTGGCCTTGTATGAATTTCAAATGAACCAAACTGGCATCCATCGGAATTCTTTTTCGGGTTGCCTTCGACTTGTATTTGGCATTAAAATCGAAAACTTCCACGGATTCGTCAATAATAATTTCGGTAGGCGGTAGGGCAACCGACTCCCCATCGGGCGTTTGAATGACTCCGCAACTAAATTCCGCTCCATTCACAAAGGATTCCAATAAAATGGAGTCTTCCGAATGAATGGAATGAATAACGGCCTTGGTCACCCCATGTAAAAAATAGGATTTTAATTCACTTAAAAGCTCGACAGGATGTAGGTATGTTTGATGTTGAAAAATGACTGGAAAGCCAATTCCCTCATCTAAATTGACCATTTTTTGAAGCAAATCGATTTGATCCTCCTCGGTTAATTTAAGCCATTCTTCTCGGTAAATTTCCGAGATAAACAAGCACTTTTTAATCGCCTGGTCAAAATCTTCTAAGGAATCTTTTTTGACAAAAGCCAAACCAATGGAAGATCCTTGATGTGGTGCTTTGGCCACAAATGGTACACCTATTTCTTTTTTTACTTGTTCAAATAAAGTTTCTCGGCCATATTTTTCGTAGTCTTCCCTCTTTAGGGTGAAGAACTTTTTATCAAGTCCGACGCTTTTTTGGAGCCATTCATTTTGTTTCGACTTATCAATCCCGATCGCAGAACCCAATAAACCGGGTCCGGAATAGGGGATGTCATACCACTCTAATAATCCTTGAATGCTTCCATCTTCTGCACCAGGTCCATGCATGGCAATGAAGGCAAAATCAAAATGATCCTTAAAGTTTTCTGGAAAAATTTGAACTCCAATCTCCTGGATAATTTGGGCGTAAACGTCTGGATTTTCATGGGCTAATGATTCAATATAAACTGAAAAAGGAGCCGATTGATAGGGTTTGGGCGGAAAAAAGTCCCGGATGGAATCTTCAAAAATCAGGGATTCTTGGATCAAAATAAAATGACCCAAACTATCAACAAATATTGGAACGGGTTTAAATAATGATTTGTTGATATGCGCCATGGCCGTCTTACCTCCGGCAAAGCTAATTTCGCGTTCTCTTGCTTGACCACCAAATAAAATTCCAATACGCATCATAAATTACTGGGGGATAATTTGGCTGATTTCTTCCACCGACTTGACTTCAGGGACTTCCCTTTTTATGGCTTCCTCCACACCAGCTCTAAAGGTCATGGCCGACATATTGCAAGATTTGCAATTGCCTACTAAAGACAATGTGAGCTCATTTTCTTCCGTAATTCCCACGATTTCGACATTGCCCCCATCTGCAATCAAGTAAGGACGAATGCTGTCAAGTGCTGATTGAATACGAGCATAAAGTGGGTGGTTTTCCATAGGTTAAGCGTTTGATTGTGCGTTACTAATCGCAATTTGTTGGGCTAAATTGGTAGCAATTTGAATAAATGCATCTGCGCTGAGCCCTTCTGTGGACGCAATAGGTTTCCCCTCATCGCCCGCTTCTCGGATTGCTTGTATCAAAGGAACTTCACCCAAAAATGGTACTTTATATTTTTCTGCTAACATTTTGCCTCCGTCTTTGCCAAACAAATAATATTTGTTTTCAGGCAATTCAGCCGGTGTAAAATAAGCCATATTTTCGACTAAACCCAACAATGGAACATTAATTCCCGCTTGGTTAAAAAATTGCAAACCTTTAGTCGCATCCGATAAAGCTACTTTTTGAGGAGTGGTGACAATCACAGCCCCCGTCAACTTAATCAATTGGACCAATGTTAAGTGTATATCTGAGGTTCCTGGAGGAAGGTCGATCAATAAGTAATCCAATTCACCCCAGTTGGTGTCTCCAAAAAACTGGCGCAACGCCTGCGTCATCATAGGTCCACGCCATGGTACAGGGCTATCTGAAGGAGCTAAAAACCCCATGGAGATCATTTTTATGCCATATTGCATGATGGGTTGAATGCGATTCTTGCCATTGATTTCTTCCACCAAGGGCTGCAAATCTTCCGCGCCAAACATAACTGGAATAGAAGGTCCCGAAATATCCGCGTCCAAAATACCCACTTTAGCCCCGAGATTTTTAAGCGCCATAGCTAAGTTGGCCGTGACCGTCGACTTGCCCACTCCTCCCTTTCCCGAAGCAATGGCTATAACATTTTTTACTCCAGGAATTAATGGGTCAACTGCCGATAAACTAGTTACTTCAGCAGTCATTTGAATCACAACCTTTAGGTCAGGATGAACCAAATTATGAATGGCATCCTCACAATCTTTGCGAATTTTTTCCTTTAATGGGCATGCTGGCGTGGTTAAAACCACGGTAAATCGAACTTCGCCAACTCCCAACTCGACATCCTTAATCATTCCCAAAGTGACCAAATCTTTTTTCAAGTCAGGTTCTTGGACGGTACTTAAGGCGCCTATAATTAGTTCTTTACTTACACTTAATTCTCCCATGTTCGATTTTAATATTCAAACCTCAAATATACAGGTTTTAAAGTTTATTTTGAGCCCAATGATGCTTTTAATGATAAAATTTCAGTTCCTAATTTTTGGGCTAAATTCGAATAATCTAGGTTCGGGAATAGGGTTGGCAGTTCCCCTTTTAATTTTTCTAAGCTAGCAATATGCAGATTTTTTTTTGTTGGATGAGGCCGGTGTTCTAAGGTTGACCGGATACGTTCCCATGCCAGATCTACCGCTATTAATTCGCGGGAGAAATAGGTCTCTTTAAATTTTTGCCAAATATAATCCACAGCAATTTCATTGGGATGAATCAAATCTTTTTCATAAAAACGGTAATCCCTTAATTCATCCATCATGATCTCAAAAGCAGGGAAATAGGTAACTTGGCCTGGAAATTCTTGCGCGATTTCATGGGCCGCCAACCGCAAAGTGGCTTTTGAAACGGAATTTTCCATCATACCATCTCGCGTGTGCCTTACGGGCGACACGGTCAAAATGAGGTGTATTTGGGGATGATGTATTAAAAATGCCCGATAAGCTTCAGTGATCTCAGAAACTTGGTTCATGTGTTTGACAAATCGCCGACTCGCCTGTTTATGGCAATTGGCGATAGGTCGATTGAGGACCTGGTCGTGATAATAATAGGCGGTACCGAAGGTCAATATCAGCGTGTCAGCTTGGTTCAAAAAAGCCTTAGTTTCTTCTTGCTTTTCCTTAATCTCGCATAATAAATTCTCCGGATTTTGGCTTATGAAATTGGAATGAAAATCAGGATGTAAAAAAAAATCCCCTTCGCCGTATAAATCTGTAGCTTTGAGTGTCTCAAACGCTAAAGCATTTAATATGCGAATGGGATTAAATTGAGTTCCAAAAGGTTGATTAAGAAGTTCTAATGGTAAATCATCCAGCCTTTTCCCCATATTTTCCGCAAAACAAGAACCCATACACAATATCCGACTCTTGGGCCCAAGGGTAAAGTTTGAGATGGGAATAGGAAAATTAGTGCTGAGTTTCAAGCGTTATTTTTTATGGTGAAACGATACCTCGAATCTTAATTACAAACCTTTGGCCCATTGGTCCATTTTCTTCTCCAAAACTTCTAATGGCATATTTCCATCTTTTAGCAATTCATCATGGAAGTCAGAGAGTTTAAACTTGGCCCCTAATTGCTTTGTTAGACGTTCTCTAATTTCTTTGATTTTCAACGCACCTATTTTATAGCTTAAGGCTTGGGCCGGGATGGCCATATATCTTTCTATTTCCGCGATGGTGCCTTCTTCGCTTAACGGCTCATTGTCCATCATAAACTTGATGGCTTCTTCCCTCGACATACTTTTGGAATGCATACCTGCATCTACTACTAAGCGAATGGCACGATGCATCTCATCTCCCAAAGCGCCCATATATTGGTATGGATCTGTATATAAACCCAATTCTTTCCCTAAGCTTTCTGTATATAAAGCCCAGCCTTCTGCATAGGCTGAATTTCCGCCAAAACGCCTAAATTTAGGCAAATCTCCGTTTTCTTGTTGCAAGCTAATCTGATAATGATGTCCCGGAATGGCTTCATGTAAAAAAAGACTTTCCATGCCACTCGTCAGGTTAAATGTCTTTGCATTGGTAATCGGAACATAAAAAATACCAGGTCTTTTTCCATCCTCAGAACCCGCAAAATATTCAGCTGAGGCTGAGGCAGCCCGAAAAGCTTCCGTTTGGCGAATCTCAAAAGGTGATTTAGGAACGCGTCCAAACATCGTCTTCAGCGCGGGCTCCATTTTTTTGTGAATCGTTTCAAAGGCAGCAAGCACTTCCGCCGGATTTTTAAAAGGGGTGAATTTAGGGTCAGTTCTCATGTATTCAAAAAATGCTTTCAAGTCCCCCTTGAATCCTACTGCGTCTTTCGTTTTCTCCATTTCTGTTTTAATTCGCTTGACCTCAGCTAGGCCTGTTTTATAAATTTCATCGGCTGATTTATCCGTCGTGGTCATGGTGCGAATTAAATATTGATAATACGCTTGGCCATTAGGAATGTCGCTGATTCCCGTACTCAGTCTACCTTTTGGCAAGTATTCTTCCTTCATGAAAGTGGCCAATCGGCTATAAGCGGGAAGAATAATTTGTTGGATGTGGTTGACATATAAGTCAGTAAATCGTTTTTTATCTGCTTCGCTAAAACCTTTCGGGAAATTTTTAATGGGTCCATAAAAGGTGCTTTCTTTGACGTCTTTCACATTAAATGCGTCTAATTGGGGGATGATTTTCACAATCAATGCTTTAGGCAAAACATGTCCAGCGGCGATTCCTTTTCTAAAATAAACCAGGGAGCTATCTAAATATGCAGCCCCTTTAACCATTCTTTTTGACCAGTTTTCATAATCTTTAACGGTGGCAAAAGGTTGAATGACAGAGCCACTTCCCAACTGGGCAAATGTTAAGTGAAAGCCATAAAATTGATTTAATGGAATCAGGTTTTCTGGGAAGCTAAGTCCCTCTAGTCCTAAATTGACATCTCTTTGAATTAAATCATACGTGAGTTGGTCATTTGTATTTAAACCTTCACGATCGATGGCTAGTATGGATTTTTGATATTTTTCTAAGGTGCTTTTAACTAAAGCTCGGTGGCTATCGGTAAAGTCAATATTTAATAAATCATTGTAGCGATTATCCCCATTAAATGTGGCAGAAAGAGGACTTAGTTTTAATTGGTCCTCATAATATTCCGAAATAATTTTATCAAGTTGTGGATTTTTTTGCGTCGAACTTTTCTCTTTTTGACATGCGAAAAATGAAATGAAGCTGATGAATAGAATTAGTTTTTTCATTTGATGAATGGGTTTATTTGTTGGCCTGAGATTGCGTTTGTTAACTAATAGAAAGTGGATTTAAATGCAATCATTGATGTAGGAAATTTATTCCTGCATGCAATTTATGGCTTCTAGGTAAAATTAGCAAAATTTGAGGAATCTGTGTAATTAAAAAGGCCTTCATGTTCAAATTTGGTCAAATTCAATATATTTGTATCTAGCATCTATAGATTAATTTTTAATCAAATTCATATGTCGGAAATTGGAGCCGAGCGCTTACGACTTTCATTAAGGAACGATAATAAAGGCTGGAAAAAGTGGGGTCCTTACCTGACTGAGCGTCAGTGGGGAACTGTTCGCGAGGATTATAGTGCGCATGGAGATGCTTGGGGAAGTACTACACATGACATGGCACGCTCCAAAGCATATCGCTGGGGCGAAGAAGGAATTGGAGGTATTTCAGATAATAAACAACATGTTTGTTTTGCTTTTTCTTTTTGGAATCATCGAGATCATATTATCAAGGAGCGTTTTTTTGGCTTGACGGGAGCGGAATCAAATCATGGAGAGGACGTCAAGGAATTGTATTATTACCAAGATGCTACCCCGACACATTCCTATCAGAAGATGTTGTATAAGTATCCCCAACAAACATTTCCGTATGAAAAGCTAATTGTTGAGAGTAAAAAACGCAGTCGCTTGGAGCCTGAGTATGAGCTTTTGGATACAGGCATTTTTGATAAAAATGAATATTTTGATATTTCAATGGAGTACGCCAAAGGGGATGAGCAAGATATTTTGATTAAAGTGACGGTTGAAAACAGGTCTAAAGTTGCGGCACCCATTACAGTTTTACCTACTATTTGGTATCGAAATACCTGGTGCTGGGGATATGAAAATTACAAATACAAACCACTTTTAACGGGTGTTGGAAATTCATTTATAGAGGTGGATCATCGATTGGTAGGCCGATTTAAATTATATGCGGAGGAGGCAGATGAGTTTCTGTTTTGTGATAATGAAACGAATTTTGAGCGCCTACATCAGGCCCCTAATTTGTCGCACTTTACCAAGGATGGGATCAATGATTATATCGTTAATAAGAGTAAAAATTCAATCAATCAAAATCACATAGGGACCAAAGCCGCGGTTCGATATACCGATAAAATTCCTGCTGGGGGGAAGAAAGTATTTAGGTTGAGACTAGTCGATCATACGCTAAAAAATCCCTTTGAGGATTTTGATGCTATTTTTGAGACTAGAATCAAGGAGGCCGACGAATTTTATAATTCCATTCAAATAGGGATCGATGAAGCTGCCTTAAAGTTGTTGCAGCGACAATCCTATGCCGGAATGTTGTGGACTAAGCAATGGTATTATTACAATGTTTTTGAGTGGATTAAAGGGGATCCTGCGATGCCGAGGCCGGATGCCAATCGGAAGTTTGGTCGAAATAATTCATGGCGGCATTTATATACCGCAAATATTTTGTCTATGCCCGACAAGTGGGAATATCCATGGTTTGCGGCTTGGGATTTGGCGTTTCACACGATTCCTTTGGCAAGACTTGATCCTGATTTTGCCAAAAGACAGTTGGCCGTGATCCTACGTGAATATTACATGCATCCCAACGGCCAAATTCCGGCATATGAGTGGTCGTTTTCGGATGTGAATCCGCCGGTTCATGCTTGGGCTACTTGGAAAGTGTATGAAATCGACAAGGAGATGAATGGCGGAAAGGGCGATATTGTTTTCTTGGAGCGCATATTTCATAAGTTATTGTTGAATTTTACGTGGTGGGTCAACTTAAAAGATGCGGGTGGAGATAATATTTTTGGGGGTGGGTTTTTGGGAATGGATAATATTGGGGTTTTTGACCGATCTTCTACATTGCCAACAGGCGGGCATTTAGAGCAAGCGGATGGAACGGGTTGGATGGCGATGTATAGTTTAAATATGTTGCGGATTGCTTGTGAAATTGCGATTGAAAATCCGGTATATCAAGATATGGCGTCTAAGTTTTTCGAACATTTTCTTCATATCGCGGGAGCCATGCAATCCATCGGTGGGGAGAAATTGAATTTATGGGACGAGGATGATCAGTTTTATTACGACATGTTGCTTAAAGAAGATGGAAGTGCGATGCTTTTAAAAGTTCGATCCATGGTAGGTTTAATTCCATTATTTGCCGTGGAAGTTTTGACTTCAGATATGCTAGATAAATTACCAGCATTTAAACGCCGGGTTGAGTGGGTATTAAACAATCGTCCGGATTTGGCCTCCTTGATTTCTCGTTGGTATGAACCGGGAAAGGGGGAAAGTCGCTTACTTTCGATTTTGAGAGGGCATCGAATGAAAATGATTTTGAAGCGGATGTTTGACGAATCGGAGTTTTTATCAGATTTTGGGATTAGGTCCTTGTCCAAATACCATCAGGAGCATCCATACCAGTTTGCTTTTGACGGAGGTTCTATGCAGGTTGATTATACGCCGGCAGAATCCACGGGTGATATGTTTGGCGGAAATTCAAATTGGCGTGGACCCATTTGGTTTCCTATGAATTATTTAATTTTGGATTCTTTGTCTAAGTTTTCGGATTATTATGGAAGTGATTATGAGGTGGAATATCCAACTAATTCAGGCCAAATGATGAATATAAAAGAAGCTGCATTTGGAGTATCAAAACGATTATTAGCTATGTTTACGCCTGGAAAAGATGGTAAAATTCCGATGTATGGGGAGTATGAAAAAATGCAATCTGATCCCAATTTCAAGGATAATCATTTATTTTTTGAGTACTTTGACGGTGACACAGGAAAGGGATTAGGGGCGAGTCATCAAACGGGTTGGACCGGTTTAATTTCAGAAATTATAAGGCAATTATATCAAAAATAGTGGCAGATTTTTGGGTAGAAATGAAAATTTAATCAAAAAAATGAGTTAATGTGATGGAAAATAAAAACGAATTGATGGGTACACCTGAGGAAAATTTCACTGCTTTAGGCCTTGAGTTACCTCCAGCTCCCAAACCCATGGGCGTGTACAAACCTGGATTAAAAGTGGATCATTTCTATTATGTTTCGGGGCATGGTCCTGTACTAAATGATGGTTCTTTAATTGTGGGCCGAGTAGGCGATGCGATGGATATGGAGGAAGGGAAGGTTGCGGCCCAACAAGTTGGCCTGACGATATTGTCCACCTTGAAATCCCAATTAGGCAGCTTAGATAAAATCAAACGGGTCATTAAAGTATTGGGCATGGTCAATTGCACGGCCGATTTTGAGAGGCATCCTTATGTGATTAATGGCTGCTCCGAGTTATTTGCAAAAGTTTGGGGGGAAGAAAATGGAATTGGCGTTCGCTCGGCGGTTGGCATGGGCACTCTCCCCGGCAACATCCCCGTGGAGATTGAAGTGATTTTTGAATTAGCCTAAGAAAATTAGGTATTACGTATAAGGTAATAGGTATTACCTAAAAAAATAGCTAATATTTTATACCTTTTACCTAATACCTATTACCTATTTTGACAGGTCCAACATAGCTTTTAATGCTTTATAAGCAGGAATCCTCACTTTTTCTGACAGGTGAATTTCAGGCAATTCATAATAAAGTGCGTTATACAATTTCTCCAACGTGTTCATTTTCATATATGGACATTCCGCACATGCACAAGTATTTTGCTCGTTGGCCGGCGCGGGGATCAAGTGCTTCAAGGGAACTGCTTGTTTCATTTTATGCAAAATCCCCGCTTCGGTGGCCACAATAAAAGTGGAATTAGGGGAGGTTTCCACGAATTTCAACAAGGCAGTTGTCGACCCTACAAAATCGGCTTCTTTTAAAATGACTTCTTTGCATTCAGGGTGAGCAATCAACAAAGCATCTGGAAATTCTATTTTTAATTTAGCTAATTTTTCTAAGGATATATCGATGTGCACCATGCAAGCTCCTTCCCAAAGAATTAATTCACGACCTGTTTTGTGGGCTACATATCGACCTAAGTTAGCATCAGGAGCAAAGATAATTTCTTTATCTGCAGGAATAGATTCGACGATTTGGACCGCATTGGATGATGTACAAATGATATCGGTCATCGCTTTGATGTCCGCTGAGCAATTGATGTATGAAACGACCACTGCCTTTGGATTTGCTGCTTTTAAGGCAGCAAATTCCGCTACGGGAACGGAGTCGGCTAATGAGCAACCGGCATTAAAATCGGGTACAATAACTTTTTTTAATGGGTTCAGTATCTTGGCCGTTTCTCCCATGAAATGAACGCCACAAAATATAATCAAATCAGCCTCTGTATTTTCAGCGGCTTGAGAAAGGCCCAAGGAATCACCCACGTAATCAGCCAATTCTTGAATTTCCCCATCCACGTAGTAATGAGCTAGAATGACGGCATTTTTTTCCTTTTTTAATGCTTTAATCGCGTCAATGAGCTCGGGACCTTTTGGGGTCGACCGCGCGATGTAACCTACTTGATTTGCTTCGTCAATTAAATTCATTTTGCTTTTAAACTTAAGTCTAGACTTTTAATGTGATGTGTCAATGCACCCACTGAGATAAAATCAACTCCCGTTTCGGCATAGGCTCGTAGGGTTAATTCATTAATTCCTCCTGATGCTTCGGTGATGAAGCGACCGTCAATTTTTCTGATGGCATCTCTGAGTCGGTCTGGGCTAAAATTGTCCAACATAATTCGTTGGACTCCTCCGATTTCCAACACCTCATCCAATTCCTTTTCGTTTCTTACCTCGATTTCGACAGATAGCGGCTTTTCCCGATGTATATTGTAGGCAAATGCTTTTTCCAAAGCGGCTTGTATTCCACCTGCAAAATCCACATGATTGTCCTTAATCAGGATCATGTCAAATAAGCCGAAACGATGGTTGGTGGCACCTCCTATTTTACAGGCCCATTTTTCTGCTAATCGGAAATTGGGCGTTGTTTTTCTCGTATCGAGTATTTTTGCTTGGGTACCTTGAATGATTTGGACTAATGACCTAGTATACGTGGCAATTCCAGACATGCGTTGCATGCAATTTAAAACCAATCGTTCCGCTTTCAGAATGGATTGAGAAAGGCCGACCACTTCCAAGACAATCATACCTGGTTCGATCCAGTCGCCATCTTGTTTGAAAAATGTGATTTTTAGGTTAGGGTCAACATAATTGAAAATGGCTTTGGCTAATTCCACACCGGCCAAAACCCCTGAATCTTTGACTAGTAAGTTAGCCGAACCCGTGGCGGAGGCAGGTACAGTCGCTAAAGAGGTATGATCTCCATCCCCTAAATCCTCCTTTAAGGCTTCTTGTATAAAGTGCTGAATGTGCTCAGGTGCTTGATATTCGAACATGTTGCCATTTTTGTAGCGACAAATTTACGAATTATAATCTTACAGGCATCAGAAATTGAATTCTAAAAAAAATATCCTATTTTTGCTTCTTAGTATGCAAAATAAAGTCAAAATATTTCAATTGATCCTATTCATCCCCGTGCTTTTTTGGCTCGTGGCAAAGCCGATTTCCTTAAGTTCGGCGGATAAGGTTGATTGCAAGACCAATAAAAGCGCACATTCAAAACGATCCGCTGATTCGAAGCAAAGCCAAGTCTATGCCGTTCAGCATGTATATCAAGCTGCTGCAAACCTTCAATTTGATTTTCCTTCGGATTGGAATTTTGTTTCGCCATTAGAATTTTTCAGCATACAACCACTCAATGATTTTAAGCTGCCTACGGTTATCCATCGGATGCAATTTATGCGAATTTTATTAACTCAATTTATTGCCACTCTGGCTCCTTGACGAAGCTCATATAAGAGATTCATTTAATTTTTAATTTACAAATTTTTAATTTTTATATCATGCGTTACAAAAGTGCTATTATTTGGCTGTCAACTATTATTTCAGCTTTATGTATTTTCTTCCTTTCATTTACATGGAAAGCAGGCCAATTAAGAGATCAAGCAAATACTTATGCGACCTCAAAAGATGGGAAATTTGACCCGGCAAAAAGACTTCATTTTATTGATTCTTTATGGAAGCAGCCCGTATATATTGGATATACATTCCAAGAAGTTACCCAATATGCCCTTCACAAAGGATTGGATTTAGAAGGTGGATTACATGCGGTATTAGAGGTTTCTCCTGTGGAAATTCTTCGTGCTCTTTCTGGAAAAAGCAATGACCCCAATTTTGAAAAAGCCTTAGTTGAGGCAAATTCGGCACAAGCAAATTCATCCAAGTCATTTAATGAGTTGTTTTATGATGCTTTTGCTAAAGTAGCGCCGAATCAAACATTAGCATCCGTTTTTGCTAATTCGGTTAACCGAGGAAAAATAAGTTCATCTTCTTCTGACTCAGAAGTTAAAAAGGTGATCGACGCGGAAATTGACGGAGCTGTTGACCGTGTTTACAAAATTATTCAAGCGCGTATTGATAAATTTGGTGTAGCGAATCCAAACATACAAAGACTTCCGGGTTCCAATAGAATCCAAGTAGAATTACCGGGTGTGGATAACCCAGAGCGTGCACGTAAACTATTATCGGGTGCCGCCAAATTGGAGTTTATCGAGTGTTATGAAGTGAATGAATATGGATCTGGTTTAAATGCGTTAGGAGCTTTATTAGACCAGGAGTCTAAGCAACCCGTTGTAGCTGCGTCGGCGGCTACTCCAGCTGCAAAGGATACGTCCATGAATAATGCGTTGGCTTCCCAATTATCTAAGCCGGCTGTTAAGGATTCAGGAAAAGCAAAGACAGATACTAGCGCCGGAAGTGCGTTGACTAAATTATTCTTGCCTATGGGCAATGGAATTGGGGTTTATCGCAAAGATACCGCGCGTGTCAATGCTTTATTTCGCCGGGCAGATGTCCGTGGATTTTTTCCAGCTAACCTGACATTTGCTTGGGCTGCGAAGGGAATTCCGGCAAAGAATGGGGATGAAATATTAACATTAGAAGCGTTGAAAAAGGCGGAAGGCCAATCGGCCCCATTAGAAGGAGATGTGATTACAGATGCCGCTCAGGATTTTGATCAAACGGGTCGTGCTGAAGTGACGATGTCAATGAACGGAACGGGTGCTAGAATTTGGAAGAATTTAACAGGGGCTAATGTAGGGCGCCGAATTGCCATTGTATTAGATGGCTACGTATATTCTGCACCGGTGATTAATGGAGAAATTGCAGGGGGTCGTTCTTCGATCTCGGGTAGTTTTACGGTGGAAGAAGCCAAAGATTTAGCGAATGTGTTGAAGGCGGGTAAATTACCAGCGCCAACACGTATTGTTGAGGATGCTTTTATTGGTCCTTCTTTAGGAGTTGAGTCCATTAACCAAGGATATATGTCGATGCTTTTAGGCTTGCTATTAGTGATCGTATTCATGATTGGATATTATGGAAATCCTGGTTGGATGGCTAATTTGGCTTTATTCTTCAACGTATTTTTCATTGCGGGTGTGTTGGTACAAATCCAAGCAGCGCTGACTTTACCAGGTATCGCTGGTATTGTGTTAACCTTAGGTATGGCTGTGGATGCCAACGTATTAATTAATGAGCGTATTCGTGAGGAATTACACAAAGGGAAAGGATTATTGGATGCGATAAATGTGGGTTACGAGAAGGCATTAAGTGCGATTTTGGATGGTAACATCACGACGGTATTGATCGGGGTGATCTTGATTATTTTCGGTTCAGGATCCGTTAAAGGTTTTGGCGTGACGCTTTGTATTGGTTTGATTACTTCGGTATTTACGGCGGTTTATATTTCTCACATCTTAATTTTATGGATGGCTAACCGAGCAATTAAGGCGGGTAGAGAGAAGAATATGACGTTTGAGACCTTTATTTCTCGTGATTTGTTCAAAGGGATGAATTTTGATTTCATTGGCAAACGTAAATATTCGTATTGGTTCTCTTGGGGATTAATTGCCACAGGCGCCATTGTATTATTTATTCAAGGAGGATTTAATCTAGGCGTGGACTTTAAAGGTGGACGTTCGTATGTAGTTGAATTTGCGCAGCCAGTTGACGCAGGCAAAGTGAAAGAAGCCTTGTCGGATAATTTTGGTGGAAAAGGAGTCGAGGTGAAAACCTTCAATGGAGCTAGTAAATTAAAGGTAACGACCTCGTATTTAGTGGAGGATGAATCTATTACCGCGAACAATACGGTAAAAACTGCTTTGGAAACTGGCTTAAAAGATTTCGCGGCTAATTCACCTGTCATTGTTTCTGAGGCTAAAGTTGGCGCAACGGTAGCCGATGATATTTTAACACAATCTTTCCTTTCCATTTTATATGCATTGGTGGCGATCTTTATTTACATTTTGATTCGTTTCCGTAAATGGCAATATTCATTGGGTGGAATTGTGGCCTTGGTGCATGATGCATTAGTCGTATTAGGCATGGTGGGTATTTCTCGTCTATTTGGATTTGAATTGGAGATAGACCAAGTATTTATCGCCGCGATTTTGACGGTTATTGGTTATTCAATTAATGATACGGTGGTTGTATTTGACCGTATCCGTGAGGAGATTGGCGTGAATCCTGATTTAGGAAATAAAGCCTTGATGATCAAAACAATTAATGAATCCATTAACCATACGATGTCTCGTACGGTGATGACTGCGACCACCGTATTTTTGGTGGTGACCGTCTTATTAATATTTGGAGGAGATGTATTAAGAGGATTCTCTTTCGCGATGTTTATAGGCGTTGTTTTTGGAGCGTATTCTTCTATTTTTGTAGCGGCTCCAATCGTGATTGACCTAGGAACCTCATCAAAACCTAAAAAATAAATGATGCTGGCAATCTGAAAGGATTGCCAGTAAACACATCAACCTAATTTAATTTATATGAACAATAGTATTTGGAGAAAAAAGCCTTTAGAGGCCTATGCTGCAGATGTTAAGAACAGCCAACTCAAGCGCGTTTTGGGTAGATGGGCTCTGACATCTTTAGGAATTGGAGCGGTTATTGGCGGAGGTATTTTCACATTGACTGGAATTGCCGCGCATGATTGGGCGGGTCCTGCCTTAGCTTTAGCCTTTGTTTTGGCGGGTACTGCGTGTACATTTGCCGCGCTTTGTTACGCTGAATTTGCATCCATTTTACCTGTTGAGGGAAGTGCTTATGCCTATTCTTATGGTACAGTGGGCGAATTTTTCGCCTGGTTTATTGGTTGGAATTTAATTCTAGAATACATGATGGGCGCCACAACGGTAGCCGTAGCATGGAGCGGATATTTTGAAAAACTTTTACATCTTTTCAATATAAAATTGCCCCTTTATTTGACGAACGATCCGGTGACGGCTGCTGAAAAGGTGGAGAAACTACGTGCAGCGGGTCAGGCAGTTCCTGATTTTGCCTTTGCGTTTAATTTACCTGCATTTATCATTGTTTGGTTGGTTACTTGGGTTTTGGTGAAAGGAATCAAAGAAGCGGCAAGCACGAATAACCTCATCGTGATTATGAAAGTGGCCGCGGTGATTTTTGTGATTGTTGTGGGTGCTTTTTACGTAGACACAGCTAATTGGCATCCTTTCATTCCCGATCCAGTTGTGGATGCTAAAGGTGCAACGCACTTTGGTTTTGACGGTGTAGTGACCGCTGCCTCGATCATTTTCTTTGCCTATATTGGTTTTGATGCCGTGTCTACACAGGCAGGAGAGGCCATTAATCCTACCAAAGATGTTCCGTTCGCTATTATTGCTTCTTTATTAATTTGTACGGTCTTGTACATTTTAGTTTCGTTGGTTTTGACGGGAATGGTTAAATATGATACCTTGGATTTGAAGGCGCCAGTAGCTTCGGCTTTCGAAGGCGCTGGATTACCTATCGCGATGTACATTGTGACGATAGCCGCAACAGCAGGTTTGACCTCCGTAATGCTTGTGATGATGCTTTCACAAACACGTATCTTCTTAGGTATGGCTAAGGACGGTTTATTACCCAAAGGTTTATTTGCTGCTATTCATCCTAAGTTTAAGACGCCATGGAAGTCGACAATTTTTGTGGGTGCTATCGTATCTGTTGTTTCAGCTTTGACACCGATCGACAAAGTTTCTGAAATGTGTAGTTCGGGTACTTTATTGGCCTTTGCCATGATTTGTGGAGCGGTTTGGTTGTTGAGAGTTCGTGAACCCAACATCGAGCGACCTTTTAAAGTGAAGTTTTTGCCTTTTGTGGCTACCGCCGGAATTTTGTGTAACCTATATTTAATGTGGGGATTAAGGATGGAAACAAAGCTTTCGTTTTTGATCTGGGGAACTTTAGGTATCATTGTTTACTTCGCTTATAGCCGAGGACATAGTAATCTGAACAAGAAATCTTAAAAAAGGAGGCGCAAGAAATTGCGCCTTTTTTTATTTTATTTAGGATTCTTTTCCGTTTGATCTACTCGCTTCAACGCTTATAGCAGACTAGCTGTTATATTTTAAGGCTCTATAACCCTAATTTTTCCGTCTTCGCTAATTACAAGTTTTTGTCCAAGAGCTTTTTTCTTCTCAATTAATTTTTGAGATGATACTTTAATAGCTCTTTTTATTCTTTCTTTAAGAACTTCTTTCTCTTTACTGCTCATTTGAAATAATTTTTAATGAGTTGAATTTTTGATTATTATAAATAGTGAATAATTCGTCTTCGATTTCTTTTTCTGCAATCAACTCCGATTCTGCTTTTGAGCTATCATAGATTAGTAATGAATCAACCTTATTGCAATATAACCTGAAAAGATTTTTTATTCCGGCTTTGTACCTTCTTTCAATCACATCTGTTTCAATATTGTGTCCACCTTCTGAGACTCTTTTTCGTACCCTATCTTTTGCTAATTCGATTGATTCCAACCAAAAGAAAATCAAAGTAACGTAATAGCCTTTTGACTTGGCATTTTCTATGGTATTTATGAAAGATTTTGTAGCAAGTGTTGTTTTAAAATGAAAAGTCTTGATTTGAGTTTATTAGTTCATCTATTCTTTTAAGCATTAATCTTCCAGCTTTAATTGATACACTTTCGGGTTTAAACGGTGAAAGTCCTCTAGCGATTTCATCTGCATTAACAAACTCTTTACAATTTAGAAGATCAGGAAGTATGTTGAAAGATGCTGTAGTTTTACCAGCTCCATTACAACCGCCTATTATGTATAGATACTTTTCCTGCATGTTCAAAGTTAGAGAACTTTCCTCTCATAGCAAATTTAGAGTTGTTGTCAACATTGGGAAAGCAATTAAGTAACTCATTTGTAATTCATTCAAATTTCTTCTATAAAAACCATTACACATGCATTTTTAATCCAATGGATTTTGGCGTATTTTTGCTCCTTGATTTTATAATGCATATCGAATGAGTCAGATTGAAACTGAAATAGCTAAGCGGAGAACCTTTGGGATTATTTCTCACCCGGATGCGGGTAAGACCACATTGACGGAGAAATTACTTCTCTTTGGGGGAGCGATTCAAACGGCCGGTGCGGTGAAGTCAAATAAAATTAAGAAAGGCGCCACGTCCGACTTTATGGAAATTGAGCGCCAAAGGGGAATTTCAGTGGCCACCTCCGTCATGACTTTTGAATACAATCAGGTTAAAATAAATATTTTAGATACGCCGGGTCATAAGGATTTTGCAGAAGATACCTATCGGACACTCACGGCCGTGGACTCGGTTATTCTTGTCATCGACTGCGTAAAAGGGGTGGAAGAGCAAACTGAACGGTTGATGGAGGTATGTCGCATGCGTAAAACGCCCGTGATTATATTTATTAACAAAATGGACCGTGAGGGTCGAAACCCATTTGATTTATTGGATGAGCTGGAGCAAAAATTAGGGATATCCGTTCGGCCCTTGACCTGGCCAATTAATATGGGTCAAAATTTCAAAGGGGTTTACCATTTATTGGATGGGTCTTTAAATTTATTCTCGGCCAATAAAACCAAGATTGAAAAGAATGTGGTTTCTGTAGATATTTCGACGGCCGATTTGGATGCCCGAGTGGGGGAGCGAGATGCGGTTCAATTGCGTGAAGATGTGGAATTGATCGAAGGGGTTTATGAGCCTTTTGATCGTGCTGATTACCTATGTGGCGATTTAGCCCCCGTGTTTTTTGGCTCAGCGGTGAATAATTTTGGTATACAGGAATTGCTTGACACATTTACTAAAATTGCTCCATCGACTCAAGCGCGCGGTACTGATATTCGAATTGTGGAACCTCAAGAGAAAAAATTTACCGGTTTTGTGTTTAAAATTCATGCAAATTTAGATCCTAAACATCGGGATCGAATCGCTTTTTTACGTGTTTGTTCTGGGGTTTTTCATCGAAATACTTTTTACCAACATATTCGACTGAAGAAAAATGTACGTTTTGCTAATCCATATAATTTTATGGCGCAGGACAAGGAGGTCGTGGAAGAGGGTTTTCCCGGAGATGTAATCGGTTTATATGATACAGGAAATTTTAAAATCGGAGATACCTTGACCGAAGGGGAAATCTTAAATTATCAGGGAATCCCAAGTTTCTCACCGGAGATATTTAAGGAACTAATGAACCTAGATCCGATGAAATCAAAGCAATTGGAAAAAGGTATTGACCAGTTGACCGATGAAGGCGTGGCCCAATTATTCTTACAACCTCAATTGGGAAATCGCAAGATTGTGGGAACGGTAGGGGAACTTCAATATGAAGTAATTCAATACCGTCTTGAGCATGAATATGGAGCTAAATGCCGCTTTGACGGCATGTCAGTCACTAAGGCTTGTTGGATTACCTCCGAGGACCCCAAAAAACTTCAAGAGTTCGTCCGATTAAAAGGACAAAATATTGCCCAAGACAAGGACGGAAATTATGTCTTTTTGGCCGAATCAGATTGGATATTACGCATGAATCAGACCAATAACCCTGAGATTCAATTCCATTTTACCTCTGAATTTAAACTAGCTTAAAGGACGTTTATATTTAAAAAGCCTGCCGATTCAAATGAGTCGGAAGGCTTTTTTTATGCAAGATTACCCATGAATCCTTATTTATTTTTCCAATAATTGGCCAAGCTGGATCCATTGATATTCATCACAGGGCCAAAAATGGCCGCGGGTAAACCTACGGTCGCCACCTTTCCCATGGCCATCGCTAAACCCGAGGCTAAACCTGCATTTTGCAAGCCCACTTCGAT
>Ga0209499_1001065_pt1 | contig 19665 bp, 36 predicted proteins | sample C_130208_EF_Meta_FD_187306 | JGI IMG/M metagenome (GOLD analysis project Ga0209499, IMG submission 187306) | Freshwater microbial communities from Lake Croche, Canada to study carbon cycling - C_130208_EF_MetaG (SPAdes) (version 2) | ecosystem: Environmental > Aquatic > Freshwater > Lake...
AACATTCAACGGTGGCGGATTAACGTTCTATAATGTGAGTTTTACCTCAACCGGTGCAAACAATTTTCCAACTATAAGCGGCACAAATACTTTTAATAATTTAACATTTACCAGTGCTGCTGGTGGTGTTAAAGGAGTTATATTTGCTGCAAACCAAACTATAAACGGCACGCTTACTTTTGGTGCAGCAAATACTGCGATTACGAGATTTTTTGTCAAATCAGATATTGTTGGTACTCAGCGTACTATAACTCTTAATGGTACTCTTGCTACGTTGGCCGACGTGGATTTTGCAGATATCAAAGCTGCGGGCACAGTTGCTACCCCTTGGACGGGCACCAGACTTGGCAACTGCCAAGGCAACGATGAAACTACTATAACTTTTCCAGCAGGGGTTAACAAATACTGGAATTTGGCAGCAGGGGCTAACTGGAACGCAACAGCATGGGCGACTACGTCCGGCGGAACTCCTGCTGTAAACAACTTCCCATTGGCACAGGATACTGTTATTATTGATGATACAAGTCCCAATGCATCTACTACTATCACTATCCCCAACACAATTTATAATATTGGCACATTAAACTTATCAGGTAGAACTGCTGCATTAACGTTTGCAAATGGCACAAACACATTTACAGTTTATGGAGATATTACACTTACGTCTGCTGTAACCACAACTGGTACAGGTACAATAACACTTGCTGGGCAAAAGTCCACTCAAAATATTACTTCTGCTGGCAGAACGTGGACCCAGCCTATCACTGTAAACACCAACACTGCTACAGGTTTAACATTGGTAGATTCGTTTACAATGGGATCTACACTGACGTTTACCTTGACACAAGGTATATTGAATCTCAATAACAACGTATTGACAACTGGATTATTCTCATCCAATAACAGTAATACTAGAACTATTGCATTTGGCACGGGCAATATAACTGCTACTGGTACAGGTACTGTATGGGCCACTGCAACTGCTCTCAATTTAACTGTAACAGGTACACCAGTGGTCAATGTTACCAGCTCGGGTGCAGTTGCTATCACTGTGTCTTCTGGTTCACCAACAGAAACCAATGCGATATCATTTAATTTTACAGGTGGTACATATGCATTAAGCTTCCTGGGAGTCGGTGCACCAGCAGCAAAAAACGTAAACTTTACTGGTTTTGGTGGTACATTAGGTGCAATAAATGCCTCATTTATATACGGTAATCTTATATTGTCGCCCACCATGACACTAACGGCTAGCACATCTGCAATGACATTTGCCTCAACTGCCTCAGGTAAAACCATAACCTCAGCTGGTAAAACATTAGATTTTCCTGTAACCTTTAACGGTGTAGGCGGAGCATGGACCTTACAAGATGCAATGACTGCTGGCAGCACTCGTGCAGTCACTCTTACCAACGGTACGCTGGATCTTAACGGTCAAACACTAACAGTGGGTACAGCATTTACCACTGCTGCTGGTACTAAAAACATTACATTTAACGGTGGCACTATTGTATGCCCTGGTGTAACAACCACTGCATTCAACAATGCACAACCTACAAACTTTACCTCAACTGCCGGCGTTGCACCTGGCTACATCTCAATGACGGGTGCTACAGCCAAAACATTTGTAGGCGGTGGTAGTAACTTCGCAGCAACACTGGTGCAAGCTGGTGCGGGTGCATTGACTGTGACTGGTAGCAACACGTTTAATGATATCGCTGCAACTGCGTATCCTAGCACAATATCCTTGACATCTGGCACAACGCAGACTGTGAGCAACTTTACGCTAGCAGGCACTGCTGGCAGTTTGGTCACGCTCAATGCTGTGACGTCCGGATCTGCTGCAACAATCAGCAAGAGCGGCAGCAGTGTGGCAGCAAACTATCTCAGTATCAAAGACAATACACCTAAAGGTGGCGCGAACTGGTTTGCAGCACCAACTACCACACTGGTAAGCAATACCGCAGACTGGGTGCCAATAGTTGGAACTGCTGCCATTGATATAGGACAGGGTATTACAATTGGTCAAGGTATCGTATTCAGTTGACATCATTGTCAAAATATGATAAATTAACTTAACGGTTCCATAGCTCAGCTGGATAGAGCGCAGAGTTCCTACCTCTGAGGCCACTGGTTCGATTCCAGTTGGGACCACCAAAATAATTTAATCTATAGTTAAGATAAACTATAAGTAAAAACAGTGCCCTAGTAGCTGAGTGGCGTAGCAGCTGATTAGTAATCAGCAGACGGGAGTTCGATCCTCTCCTGGGGCACCACTTTATATATAAATTTTTACAATGCGGTACATTGGCAATAGTGCAGGCAATCATGAGTAATTGCGTTGACAAAAACACACAACCAGTTTATAAATATTATACTACGGTAAACAGTTTACCAACAACAAGGAGACTACAAATGACTTGGAATACACCTAAAGTTGCAGAAGTTGCTTGTGGCATGGAAATCAACATGTATGCTAAGGCTGCTTTGAAGTAATAGAGAATAAGGGTTGCCGGTTACCTTAATACTGGTTATGTAAAATGCCCTGCCATTATGGCAGGGCATTTTTGTTAGTTACTCTGCGCAGGCTTGAGTATAGAACCCCAATCGCCGTCAGTGATCGCAGACTCGTTGGGTGCATTGCCCCCTACAGGATATGAAGCACCAGGTGCAGCCTGTGTAAATCCAATTTGACCCTGTTTAACATGACGATGTGTCCATGGACTTTCCATGATAGGACCATAACAAGTGGCCAGCTTGGCACCATTCACAGGCGTTGCTTGAATATCACAGGGATAACTCCACATGTTGCTCATACCAGTTTCAGGTGTGTCGCCAATTGTAAATGAACGAAACTGTGCAGGTGCAGCAGCCCATGATGGTGCCTGTGGATAGCTGGTCACAGGTGGTACACCAAACAGACTCCATACCTTGCCAGGCTCGCTGTCACAACTGCCATCCATGAGATCCAAGTCTGCAATGCTGTCGCCTTCCAAGATTGGGCAAACTGCTGCACCTTCCTTGAAAACCTTGCCGTTTATTGTCATAGTACGACCAGTGGGCACAGTGGCAGATGCTGCACACAGTGCATATTGACCATGGCAAAGGCCAAGAGTATGTGCAGCGGCTGATGATATTCCCAACACTAGTATAGAAAACAGTGCCATTATTATAGTTTGTAATTTCATACGCAACTCCTATGCTGTATTATAGTGATATTTATTCGCTGTAGTGTAACAAGCAATTGACATTACCGTAATATATAACTATATTACAACTAATACGGAACGGTGCCTGAGAGGCCGAAAGGAGCAGTTTGCTAAACTGTCGTACCTGTTAAAGGGTACCCAGGGTTCGAATCCCTGTCGTTCCGCCATAAACTTTTAAAACGGTATATAAATATCATGCGTAATAGGGAATCTGCACCAGTTGCAGTAAGTTTGAAATTGTAGACGTTTCGAACTCTACATTGCAAGATCAATGTAGCATGGGAGTCTACCAGTTACGTGTCACTGTCAATGACATATCAATACTGGCCCATGAAAGGGGGACCACACAATGTTACCTAAAGAACTCGACCTCAATGACATCAAAGCGTTTGTAGATAGCTGCGGACCTGACACCAAACTATACATCGGTTGCGACAGCGAACGTATGATTGTAGATGGTCGTTGGCATGCGGACTATACACTAGCGGTTGTTGTACACATCAATGGCAACAAGGGATGTAGAATCTTTGGTAGCGTGAATCGCGAGATCGACTATGATCAACGCAAGGACAAACCACAGATGCGATTGATGAACGAAGTCTATCGTGTCAGCGAACTTTACCTAAGGTTAAGCGAGCTGTTTGTCAATCACGTTATCGATGTACACCTTGACATCAACCCCAATGAAAAGCATGGTTCAAGCTGTGTTATTCAGCAGGCCATTGGTTATATTCGTGGTACATGTAATGTTGATCCCAAAGTCAAACCTTTTGCGTTTTGTGCATCGTATGCCGCAGATAGATACAAACAAGTTTTTGCAATGACGACGCGACAACTTGGTATAACAAAAAAAGCTGCATAATAAAATTTGAAAAAACTTCAACACCGTAGCATAATATATAATGGCTACGGTGTTGATATCATCACAGCCGCTAACACGAAAGGTCTGCTGTGACTACCGCATATAATAGAATAATAGAATTGATTAAACCTCGCCCTACTACAATACAGGGCTTGAGGTATTTTCCTGATCTTGAACCACAAGTCGATAATGATCAAGATGCGCCTCCATTTGGCTGGACTGGGTTGCAGGAAATATCAGACGGTAATAGAGCAATTGTTCGTCAAGCAGTTGAACATCTTGGCACATCATTGACAGCAGCAATGGAAATTGGCGTAGATCGCAGCAATAAAGCCAGTATGAGCGAACGCAGTATGAGCAAGATTATTATGGAAGGCAGGCCTGCTGGATCATTTTACTTGGGCGTAGATCTTGACGACAAAAGTTATCTTGACAATGCAGACGCCAATACATGTACACTGCAATCTAATAGTCACAATCAAACTGCGATACGTGAATTCATAGCCAGCAAGGGCATAACACATTTGGATCTGTTGTTTATAGATGGGTGGCACAGTGTCAACACCTGTGTAAACGATTGGCGTTATGCAGATCTACTACGTCCGGGTGGTATAGTGTTACTACATGATAGTAACAGTCACCCAGGGTGTGCTGCACTGTTTGATGCAGTAGACAATACAATGTATGATAAAGCCAGATATTGTACAGAAGATACAGATTATGGCATTGCCGCTTTTATAAGGAAAATTTAATGACTATCAACGACGCACTGATACGTAATCCCATTGGCTATAACATGTCTGTGTTGGCTGAACGCCTACAACATTTGACGGGTGTTGTAGATCTCAACAGTTGGCAAACCATACTAGATGTTGGTGCAATGGATGGGTGGGAAGGTGTCAATCTTGCTCGCGTATTCGCAGATGCTAGAGTACATGCATTTGAACCCAGCAAACAAAATTGTGAACGCTGTGTCAAAACCTATATGACACAGCCCTATCATATTCGCAGTCGTATTGCACTGAGCCAAATTGCCCTGACAGATACCACAGGACCTATAATGTTCTATGAAGTTGACGAAGAAAAAGCCATGGCAGCCAAAGGCAAAGTTAATACAGGTATGGGCAGTGTATTAAAACTTGAAAACCCTGACATGTGGCCCTGGGAACACAATGCACAACGCGAAATCTCTGTGCAGGGTTATACCATGGACCACTGGTGTGTAGAATCCAAGGTCGAACGAGTGGATGCCATCTGGATGGATGTGCAGGGTGCAGAACTCACAGTACTACGAGGCGCAGTGAATACATTGTCAAATATGCAGGTGATCATGACAGAAGCGGGTGTCAAACCCTACTACCACGGTCATACACTGAAACCTGAAATTGATGCATTTTTGTTACAACAAGGCTTTGTAGAATTGGAATCTGCCAGAGAGCAGGCACATGAATACGAAGTCAATGCCATCTACGTCAATACTAAATTTAAACAAACACAATGACAAACATAACACGGAGAGAATTTATGTGGGACTTTATTAAAAAACTTGCAGGTATCACACCTGCACAATCAGCAGTAGTTGAAGCCAAAGCAGTTAAAGCACAAGCAGCAGTTGGCACAGCATATGCAAAACTTGAAGCTGCGGCAAATGCAGCAGCAGAACAAGCTGCCGCAGCGGCCAAACATGTGAGTGAAACAGTTGCCAATGACATTGCACCTGCTGCTAAAAAGCTAGCTGACACGGTAGTTAAAGATGTCACTGCTGCTGCAACACAAGTGGCCAGCGACATTGCTGAAACAGTTGAAGAAGTAAAAACTGCTGCAACAAAACGTGCGTCCAAAGCTGCTAAACCTACGTCAGAATCTGCACCTGGCCAATCTAAGAAGCCACGTGCGCCTCGCAAGCCCAAAGACGAAACGCCTGCTGAATAATCATTGACAATGCTGCATGATCTGCTATTGTATAGATAACATCAATACAAGGAGTTGGTATCATGCAGCAACGTACTAAACGGTTGTTAATGATTTGGGTGGGTGTCATTGCTAACATTTGTGCATACATCTTATTGGGCGTGGGTGCAGGGTGGGCGGTGAGACAGTTGCCTACCAATTTTGCCATAGCAGCAGTGATAGTTGCAGTTGTGGGATATGCAGGATGGATAACTTTTCAAATTGCCAAACTGCGACTGGAAAAAAAAGAATATACCGAAGCTCGCGTGTTGCGTGAACTCAGAAAAGGCTACGACGAATGACACACATGGTCGGACCTTACCTTACTACTACCAATTACAATCCCAAGCGCAAACTCAATGCCAAGCAAAAGCGTGCAGTGGAAGAACATGAAGCTTGGCTCAAGTCACGTGGCATTGGCGCTAAAACCAAGACTGACAAACGTGTAGCATCTCCCAATAACATTCCTGATTACCGTGCAGGTAATCGTGCTGCTGTGCCCTTGGGCAACAAGTTGGGCAATGGTTATCAAACAGGCGTTATGGTTAACCTTAAAAATGAATCAATTGCAACTCAAACTGAAATTTTAGCTAAAGCTAAAAGAATTGCACCTGCTTTTTCAAAAGGTGCATATCAATTCATTACACCTGGCACAGATCTTTCAGACTTAGGTAATAAGAAATAACTTACATTTAGCAAAATGCCATCGATGCATCATATGACGCATTCCAGTTTTTTTACAATGAGGGCATTCTACTTGACAAGTATTACGTCGTGTTTCCCACATTAATGCATATCTAGCAGGATCTCTTTCTTTAGATTCTACTGCTCGTATTTTCCGCGGTTTAGATGATTTGCTAGATTCAGTACCATTGGTTCGTCTAGTTTCCCAAGATTTTGCACGAGACTCTGGTGTATTGAAATGAGTAGTATTGTACTTTTCTTTTATAGTGACTAAACGTTTAAGTTTAGTAGAAGAAGACTGTATGTACCCACTGTGTCCTTCGCCGCCGTCTGTTTGATTGAGAAGTATACCTGCTTGTCCATTTTCATAAAGACAATCTTTTCTACCATACCATCTGATAAGTCGTCGTTCTAATGCAAACGCCCATAATTCATTCAAATCATCTGCAATTATAACAATCTTGCTGCTATCGTTTGGTACAGTTACTCTACCATGTGATTGCCAAGCACGATTGCCCTTGCCTTTTCCAATATAATATGGTGTATTGTCTGATTGCCGTATGTATGCATATACATAATATCCCACTGGATATTGCCGATAAGTATTCATGCTGTTGTTCCTCATAACAATAGAGTAGTTGGAGACGCCAATCTCGCGAACTACAATATTATTTATGTTTCTCTTGCATATTACATTATGGTTGTGTAGTATTATCGATATCGCAGATTTAGGAAAGAAAAAGTAATGGCCAAAGAACCAGAACCAATAGTAATTGGCGGAGGTTTCAGCGGGTTCATCACCACGGCAGCAGTTTTGGTTTCTATAGTAATAGTGGCAGGTTTGGCGCAGCATCAACCGCCGCGCGACAACAGTGATCCCCCTGGCGGTCGCAGCAACATGTCTGTGTTGACTGATGCGCTCACAGGTTGCCAGTATCTTGCCACGCAACGTGGCGGTATCACACCTCGCATGGACGCTGACAACAAACAAGTTTGTAATTAACTAGGAAACATAGATGAACACACACTACGCCACATCATTAGCAGCAATTGGCACACATGAGTTTTCTGGCAGCAATGCCAGCTTGATCAAAGATCGATTGAGTTATATTGCTGACATTGTGGACCTTGACAGTTTGAAAACTGTCATGGAGATTGGCAGTTGGGATGCGCTGGATTCTATGGAATTTGCAACACTACTGCCCACTGCACAAGTTCATATCTTTGAAGCAGCCGCAGATAATATTCCCACTTGCAATGCCAATTTATCCAGGCTAGATTCTGCAACTCGCAATCGTATCAAACTGTGGAATATGGCAGGCAACGACCGTACAGGTCTTATGGAGTTCAATGCAGTGGATCTTGCCAATAGCCAAACCAAATACAACATGGGTGTTGGCAGCAAGTACAAGTTAATTGAAGGCTTGGAAGGCAGTTTTATCAACGAACATTGGGCACAGAAGACTGTGAAAGTCTGGGGCTACAAGCTGGATGATTGGCGTAAAGCCTACAATATTCCTGCCATTGATGCCATATGGATGGATGTGCAAGGTGCAGAATTAGATGTACTACGAGGTGCAGCGGCGAGTCTTGTGGATACCCGTGTGATTATGACTGAAGCTGGTGTTGTGCCTTACTATGAGGGGCAAGCACTCAAGCCAGAGATTGACACATTCCTTGCAGAACTGGGATTTTGGGAATTAACGCCTGCATTTCAAATGGCACATGAGTTGGAAGCCAATGCGGTTTACCTAAACAGTAGATTTTATCCCAAGCACGGTTGACAACGGCATACTAGATGCTATGTATAACGCATAGACAACACACACAGGATACACGCTATGGAAATCCAGGAACTGCACGAAAAAGCCACTGACGCTGCTCGCGTCGCTGCCAATGAACTGCACAGTGAAATTGGCGAAAGCTATCCTTGCGGCTTTGCATGGGTCACCTACTACCCTAAACACAAAGGCAATACCACTGCTGGCAAAGCTGAGCGCAAACTGTTTGAAAGCATTGGCTTTAGCCAAGATTGGACTGGCAAAGCTTGGCAACTGTGGAACCCTTCCAAGCACATGACGCAGAACGTTGATGTAAAAGAAGCCGGTGCTCGTGCCTATGCTGAGCTGATGAAAGCCGCCGGCTACGCAGTGTCAGTTGGCTCTCGTTTGGATTAACAGATACTACAGGGTTAACAGCAGACAGCGCAATAAATATTGCGCTGTCTAATGGAGCGATTGCATGAGATTATTAGAAATAGCAAGCGGTTATACCAGTATTGATCAAGAAGACGACAACGGTAGTCTTGAAGGATATGTAGTAGACACTGCACAGCCGCAACTGGTAAATTATCTCACTGCGCAAGGTGCAGACAGCAATCTTATTGATTCAATTGCTAATAAATTTTCACGTATTGCTGTCATCAGAAACATCTGGGTAGATGAAGACCATAGAAACAGTGGCATAGGCAGTTTTTTACTTGAATCTGCTATAAATGCTGCATTTGCCGACGGTGCAGAAGCTATTGTATTAGTCGCAGATCTAAATGAAGACAATGCACAACTTGGTAAAAGTTTAGACACATGGTATCAAGGTTGGGGGTTTCGTACAATTGGCCGCGCTGGCAACGATCCCATAATGTTGCTGATTGCCGATTAATTTAATTTTCAATATCATATGATATTCCATTGACACCTACTGTACAGCATGTTATGTGTTGCGTGTAAACAATGAGGAGACTAACATGCGTAAACTTGCAAGCGTTCGGCGTATTACCGATATTCAGCCCATCGAAGGTGCTGATGCAATTGAAGTAGCTGTTGTAGACGGCTGGAAAGTAGTCATTAAGAAAGACGAGTTTAAGATTGGCAGTCTTGCAGTGTACCTTGAGATTGATTCTTGGGTACCGCATGAACTTGCACCGTTCCTTAGCAAAGGCCAAGAACCTCGTGTCTACAACGATGTAAAAGGTGAACGCCTTCGCACTGTCAAACTTCGTGGCACTACTTCTCAAGGATTACTTTTGAAAATAGAAGATGTTTTTAAAGTTGTTGAAGTGGGCGGTATTACATATCTAAGTATGCCCGACTAAATACTATTAGACTACAATGATAGTATTATGCAGATATATAGAATATTAAATACAATCACAGGTAAATCGTACATTGGTAAATCAGTTGATTACATAAAACGATTCGAAGGTCACAAAAAGTGTGCATTAAACCATAAAAATACACGATTGTATGATTCAATGAATCATCATGGCATTAATGCATTTACACTAATACTTGTTGAAGAATTGGGCGATGTATCTCGTCAAGTTGCTAATGACCGAGAAACTTATTGGGTAACTTATTTTAATACTGTAATACCGCATGGTTATAATATGACTAAAGGTGGAGATGGGGGTCATACATTAGAGCATTGGTCCGACGAAGATCGTTCTGCGTTGTATAAACAGCAAGCATTAACACGAACAGGTAGTAAACGTACAGATGCTGCAAAACGAAATATAAAAGAAGCGTCTATAAAACGTGAAGCTAGCAGAACTGTCGAAGATAGAATTAACATATCACAAAAAATTAGTGATACAAATAAGAAAAAAGGAATATCACCACCGGATCATACCAAATGGAAAAAAGGTCAGATTGGCACATTTACAGGTAAAACACATACACAAGAGTCTCGTACAAAAATATCTACTGCAAGGGCAGGTAAAACTTATGACGAATTATATGGTCTGGATGAATCTGCACGTCAACGGTTGTTACGTAAAAACAAATGGTCTGCTGAAAATAATCCAAGATATATCGAATTCTCAACTGATAAAAAACAGCAAATAATAGAATATTTGTCTACACATAAAATAAAAATGAAAGATATAATCACACTATTTTCTATATCTGAATTCAAACTCAGACAATGGTTTAGAGAAATTGGTGTTGACAATTATCAACAGCTATGCTACAAGTTGATTGACGATAGCTGGGAACAATACTGGAGAATCAAATGCTCATCGAACTTAAAGACGGGTTAGACGTTACCGAACTGCTTGGCATTCAAAAGTGGGAAGCGGTTCTGCCTGCACAGTTGCAAGGTCAAGCTGCCGGTATGTTTCCCACAGACTTGATCCCCAAGACTGATCAAGAGCGTATTCAAAACTGCTTTGGTGAAATCCAAAAGCGGTCAAAGCGGTTTGCTACCGAGAAGGTATGGAACGCAGAGTCTCAAACTCTTGAAGAGCATCCTGTTGAGGTGCCTGCTGACTTCCGCGAACCTACCTACGAAGTCACCATGAAGCTGGACGGTTCGAGCTGCACAATCTTTCGTTGGGAAGGCGAACTGCGTGTTTGCAGTCGGAACCTTGAACTCAAGATCAACGAAGAGAATAAAGACAACACTTTTGTTGCTATGGCTCTCAAGATTGGAGATAAAATTCCCGACGGTATTGCTGTGCAAGGTGAAGTAATGGGTCCAGGTATTCAAGGCAACCGCGAAGGCTTTAAAGAACACCGGTTCTTCGTGTTTGATATGTTCGACATCAAGAAGCATGAGTACATTCCGCCTATCATGCGGCGGCATGTGTGCGAAACTCGTGGTCTTGAGCATGTTCCTGTGATCCATCACTCTTTTATTGCGCCTGCTAGTGTTGAGGCCGGCCTTGCTATGGCAGAAGGTCCCAGCATCACGCACAAGATCCGCGAAGGTCTTGTGTGGAAGTGCAACGAAGATCCCGGCTTCAGCTTTAAAACGATTAGCAATCAGTTCCTGTTGAAAAACGGGGACTGATTGGAAAACGTATTCGCCATGGCAGCAGTTGGTGCATTTATTGGAATAATATTTGCAATAACAATTGGAGTAACTATTTCACACCACGAGCATCGAATTCTAGATCAGTATAATGCCCACGCTGAAATCCGATTCAACGACAGAATGGAAAAACTTGACAAGATCGAAGCGTTGATAATCGAATTGAAAAACAGAGACTACGAATGACACAAATTAGACCATCGGGAATATGGCAGGATTTAGAGCCCAGTGACATCAGACGCACAGTGGCCTATGTTGCCAAACAGAGCTCCGACGGCTACAGTTGGCCCACCTATGAGCGATTCATTGCGATTTTGAAACTAACCGACAACGCAATGTGGAAAGACCATTACAGTCTTTGCAGTCATGTATATCACATGTACATTGGCAAGTGGGCAGGATGGTGGGAACTGTCTTGGGACGTATTCCCCGACGATGATTCAGACCTGTACCCTATCCAGCTAGTGACTGTGTCATTGGCCAATACTGAACACACGCATTTCCCCTCTTTACTTGCAGAGCTCAATCTGTTTAAATCCGCAAGTGAAGCTAAGAAGAATGGGTGGTCAAAACCGTTGACAACTGGTGACTTCTTCTTTAAGAAGAAGACATACATATTACGTGTGTCGGAGTAATAAAAATGATCTATGTGGTAATGAGACGAGACCGTAATGTAGAACGAGTAGACGCTGTCGCTGCGTTTGATAGCCACTTGGATGCATACAACTATGTAAACAAAATTGACGATGGCAGCGAACGATATGCATACCGTATAGACTCTGTGCATCGCAATCCCACTATATAAGGTAACGACAATGGAAAAACGCAGCATCTTTACACATGCACGTCGTGGGCTTGGCACCCTGCATTACTTTGGACCACACCCTGGTGTAAAGATAGCGTTGTGGCTGATTTTAATCACTGGCCTTGCTTGTATGCCGCACGGTGGTGTTTTTGGATTTGCGGTAGGTGTGTGCGTGAGTTGTGCAGTATATGTTCCTATGCTGTTGGCAAGCAGTATCAAGCGTAGCAAGGAACACGACCGCTACGAATATACCAAATGCAAGAACATGGAAACAGCATTGAAACGAGATTGGACAGTGTGATGCGTTGTCGTAGACCCTATTGTAACAACGAAGCTGTGCAAGGTCGTGTTCCCAACCTATGCAAGGAACATCATGCTGACCGCAAACGGCGGCAGGATGCAACATTTGCATTTCCCAAGTGCAAAGGCTGTAATGAACGTACAGGGCATGAAGATGGTTATTGCACCAGTTGCCAACGAGAAATTGAACGACAGAATGCACTGGCTAGAATTAGATTGCAGCGCCGGGCAGACTTGCGCGACTGTGCTACAGTTGACGAACTGCGCAACTGGATAGAAGAACATCTCTTACAAGGATTAGAACCATGAGCCAATACGATTTACAAGATTTGATTCGCAGACATGTGGCTGTTGCCAACGACTATCAGCAACGATCCACACGTCGTGCCAACTATCAACAGCATTTGGTTACAATGAGTGTGTTTCACACTCATACTGCCGAAGCTCTTAGAGAGTATGCAAACATAGACGCTAATCAGCGTGAAATGATATTGCAAGCATTGAGCGATGCAGGGCAAGCAAGTGATGCATACGATGCACAGCTTCGTGCAGAACGTGAACGCGACATGTACAAACAGGCTGTGGTTGATCTCTGTGTGGAATTTAGCGGTCATAACAGCAGTGCTTACACTCGTGCAGTGAGTCTTTTAAACGGCGTCCCCGTTGAAGACACGGTAAACATCACTGCACTAAAAGATCATAACCGCCAGTTGATCGCCGCATTGAAACCATTTTGGGATTTTGCCAAGCATGGTGTAGATGCCAATGGATGGATAGACAACAGTGGTGGTTCACACATCGGCCGTAATTTTGGACCAGAAGATTTTTGGGCTGTGAAGAAGGCCATGGCTGTTAACATTCCCGAATTGCTACCATGTCCATTCTGCGGCAAAGATGATCTCACTGTTATGGAAAACGGTGAACGAGAATTGTCTGTGCATTGTGAAGACTGTGATGCAGATGCGTCACTGGAACGTTGGAATCGCCGTACTACAAAATAACATGAATGCCGTGGTGATACAATGATAGACTTTGCAAGACTACAACCTGGTACAATCCTGTATCATGTAAAAGAAACTAACCAGTTTTTTAGTCGCGACAAAATCACCATGACTGATGCAGATGGCATTGAATGGTATAGATATGACCGTCCGCTCTTTACATTTGACATTACAGAGTATATGCATACTGGTACAGTGATTAAGATAATACAGGGAACGGTGTCTAATCCAGAAGACTATGAAACAGAGTACCACCTGGAAGAAGCTGTTACTGGTAACACAGAATACTGGGAAGAACCGGATGGCTTTTTCGAAGATTGCTATCTTACACTAGAAGCTGCGCAACAACGTATCAAAGAACTCCAAGAGGACCGCAAACATGACTAAAGTGTACGTACTGATCTACGACGCCGACAATGGTAGTCGAGAAGACTGCAACATTTTCTATTCTCCAATTGAAGTGTTTGCAGATACTGCAACACGTGAACAGCGTATTGATTATGTGTCCAAACATAGTCGATATGAAGTTGGATACCGAACCGAAGACTTGGAGTTTGAAACTACTCATGATTTTGAGTTGCCATACAATCTCAAGCCAGATGATGATGACGACGACAACAATGTATCAGACTACAGGGTGCCATCTGACCCTACGCAGTATCTGTTCTACGCTTACAAAGATGAAAGTCCGTGGAACGGTGATACCGGCGAAGATGACCTTTCTACTATGATTGCTATTTGCCCAGAAGACTATTTTAAGAAAACTGGCTATCAATGGGATCAACACACGCCGTTGGACTTCAGCGATAAAATCAGCGAAGTCCAAGAAGGCCAGTTTGAATACGACGGCACGATTGAAGAAGCTCGTGCAGAACTGCTGGCCATGGGTCTTAGAGAAGACGCTGCATATACAGCTTTTGTACAAAAACATAACCAGCACGACGACGATGACGATGCGGCAACTGCTGCACCTACGGTTACACCGCACATGCCGCCTGTGGAAGCAGAAGAAGCCGACGATTTCAAATACGGCGACAGCAGCTGGCTCAGTGTAGATCCCGAAGAATACTTCTTCTATGCAACGCTGGGTAAAGATCCCACGGGTGTTCGTGCTACACTGGTTTATATCGTTCCTGTGCGTTACTGGGATATCAACCACACTGTTTGCGATCAACAAGGCCGCATTGACTTGCCAGATGGATTCGAACTAGTTGGTGTTAACCAGTATGTGTTTAATGGGTCACCCAGCGCGGCTCGTATGTCACTGCGTGAACTGGGACTGGTTGACAACATTGCATTTGCTGATGAAGTTAAACAGACAGCTGAATAACTGCAAATAAAACGGACAACAACAATGGCCAAGACTATCATTCATGTTAATCAACATGTGATCAAACGCAATGCCAAGAATGATCAACGTGAACCTGTGTTTACTGTTAAACAGGGACGTAAGAACACTTATGCGCATGAAGTAGTGATTGACGGGCCCAGCAGAGTAGTGTATAGTCCGGATAAGCCATTGAGCTGCGGTGCCAAGGTATGGATAGAAACCGAAAGCACCGTAAGCTTTGTGGGAGATACAGTGGTATTGGGAGAACCGCAATGTTGAACATCATCTGGGCAGGATGGTACAAGAGCAGCACGTCCGACAAATTGTGGGGCGTGCTTCAGCGTGAAGATGGTGCATACTATAACTTCTGGTGCAAGCGTGGTGCTCGTATGCAGTTCAAGTTGGTAGCCACGGACAAGTATCGTCACAAAGCTGACAAGGGCTACAAGCAGATTGATCTGGCTACACTGGACAGTATCTATCCGGGCTTCATGGAAGAAGCAAACACTCAATTGATTTTTGGAATACTATCAGGAACTGTACGATGATCACACTCAAATGGCATCAGCTGCCACCCAACAACTTAGACATGATTGACGCAGCAGTTCGCCGAGATCTTGCCAGTCCACTATATCATGATCTCTATGACACACCCAGCAACTTGATTACACATACTGTGTTCCTAGACGAATTGTTTGATGAAGGTCCGGTTGTGCATGTATGGGGCGAACCGGGCGATGATACACAATTCCATTGCCGCTGGGAACCCCAATGTCGATGGGTAGCTGTTGACGCAATACGGACTGTGTAAATGTTTCTGCATGTGTTCGACATGGATCGATTCTATACTATGGATGGCGCTGAAACAACTAAACTTGCTACTAGACTGACCAAGTATTATGAATTTCAATGCGATGACAGAGTGGCTGTTCATGTTGTATATCGTAATCGTGGATTCAAATATGCTGCCACCTACAATCAGTTTGTAGACTCTGCCGACGATGTGTTATATTGGTGTCAAAGTCTTGCACCCGACAGCTATCTACTCGGTCATGGCGGCGCTATACTGTTTAAAGATCCCACGGTTGCAACACAATTTAAATTGACGTTTGGGTGATACAATGAATACATTACGGCAACATCGATCATTCTTTGGCATACCTGCCGAAGAATTCAGTTACCGACAGGGCAGACTAGCATATGAGTTCTCAACAAAGACACAGCCGTGGATTGAAGAACACATCGGCAAGCTTGGTGAAGATTGGTTTGTTGAACTAGACTGCGAAGCTGACAGCCTACGGCTGAGTTTCAAAGATGATGAAACCGAAGTCTACTTCAAGCTGAGCTGGATGCAGATGGAACACGACGATGACTGATGCCGAATGGGGTTTTCCAGATTACACTGCTCACTGGACTGAAATCCGTTGTGATTTGACTACTGATCGTTTAGAAGTTACAACTTGGTTACGTGCCAATATCAGTGGCAAGTACAGTGGGTGGCGTAGTCGGTGGCGATTCCAGAAAAAGTCGGACGCGGCGTTGTTTCTTCTAACGTGGCAATAAGGATTTTTAAGAAACTATGGTGGCGCTGGATGCCAGGTGTAACAATACAGTTGCCATGGCCACCAATATGCACAGTTACAGACGAACATGGTATACACAAAAACATATCAGACCCTGACCATTATTATCTGCCATGGTTTGAAGAGAATTGTGGTCGTCAAGGCTGGGATTGGGATTGGTATATAGTTTTTCAACGAGATGTGTTTAGAGTATACAACACCCCGTACCACGTGGACGATGTAGTAGAAGTTAAATTTAGAAAAGGTAAGGAGTCAATAGCAGTGCTAGCTAAACTGCGATGGTTATAATATGATCAGCAAAGAATATACAGTTTCACACGACAAATATGATCGCAAAGCAATTGAAATTATGCGATCTTGGTGCAATCAATATGTGGGCAAAGCAGCAGACAGCCGAGATGCAGTAACAGCACAAACGCCATGGATTATGTCCCGCAACAATCACTCAACTACATTCCACTTCTGTAAAGAAGAAGATGCAATGACATTTGCAATGCGCTGGTTATAATGGATGTTGAAGACGAACTTGCTGGAATTCTGCAAGATGAAATCAACAAAGAAATCATAACACAAATTCGTGTTGCGACTCATATTGAAAATGGGTGGCATTTGATTATCAGTGATGCACCCATGGAAGATATTGGAGGCTGGATGCAGACAAATATTCAAGACGAGTGGCGTGTGTTTTTTAGTAATTGGTTATTCAAGGATGCTAAAGATGCAGTGCTGTTTAGATTGACATGGGGCTGATAAAATACCGTACCAGTCCAGAAGCATTGGATGCTGCATACGCAGAATGGTATATGCGCAATGCAATGATTACGCCTTATTATAGTAAATGGCGTAGAACGTACCAACAAACATATAGACTAGACAGAGTAAATCAAATGTTTGAACTCTGGGTGCAAGAACAGGGCGGCAGAATACTGCAAGAGAACAAGCGGCGATTTATAGAGTTTGACGACGAAAGCTTGCGATTGCAGTTTGTATTAACTTGGTGCAGCTAGCATGCTGATATTTGATGATGCTATAGATCATCTTGGACTTTATATGGACATAATCAATATATATTTCACAGACGCTCAATATGATATCAGAGAAATACATGAAATAGATCGGTGGGCCACCGATAACTGCGCATGCTATCATGGTGTTAAAGTAATTGATGTTAGTGATTTTAGTTTGTTGCACGATTACACATACGAATTTCACTTTACATCGCAGCAAGATGTGTTATTGTTTAAACTAACATGGACATAACAGTTAAATATCAGTATGATAAAACATAAAATAATCTCATGCGGCGTGGTAATAACCAACGGCACCGAAATACTGATCTGTCATCCAACAGGTCATTCACAAACTACTTGGGATCTGCCTAAAGGTAGGCAGGACCCCGGTGAAGAAACCATCACCACTGCTGTTCGTGAACTGGCAGAAGAAACCGGTATTCACATCACAGTGGATCAAGTTGAATTGATAGGCGAATACGAATACAAGCATACCAAAACACTGGTATTGTTCAAGCACACAGTTGAAACTATGCCAGATGTCGCAACGCTGCACTGTCCTAGCGAGTTTGAATTCAATGGTGCGATGATCAAAGAAATGGACGACTATGCAGTGGTTGGTATTGAACAGGCATTTTCAATGGTGAACCCTGACTTGGAACGAATACTGCGGTCTATTTTCAAAACTGGTTAACATGCAGTTGAAAATTAAGCATAGTGTAAATCATCAATATGTTCACTCTGCGTATCCAGAGGAATGGTCATATCATATGCAGCAGATAGCAAACGATCGTACTGACTATTTTTTCATACACGACATTGGGCAGTTTGTATCAGATACTATATATCAAGGTTTTCGCTGGGATATATTTGAGACGGTGCTTTATAGAAATCCCATCGTAATACTAAGCGCTCATGCAGAAGGACCTAGTTGGATACATGTAAAGACCACAGTTGAACACATGATCAACCACTATGGCATAGACTCTCGCAGAATTGTACTATGGTCTGGTAGTGCAGCAGATAGCAACGAACCGATTGTTACAGCTACATCATATCATATGTTTGTTATTACAATAGATGAGCATGCTGTTCTAAATCAAAATTCTCTCACGCATCACTATGCAATGCTGGCCAGGGTTCATAAAACACATAGAGTTAAAGCTGCTGTAGAACTACTAGAGCGTGGACTAGACTGCTATGGTAAAATTTCTTGTGGTTCTGGTGGATACGGCGAAATTTCAAGAGATCAATACGACAAACATGTACCTGCAAAATGGCAAAATCGGTTTCCAATGTTGCTAGATGGCTTAATTATGAACTCTGATCTACGACAGTACAATGGGCCTTTGCAACTAACTGAAATCACTGGCGCTTTTTTTCAAATAATACCAGAAACTGCACACGAATGGGATGCACCCGGATGGGTATTGCCGTTTCTAACTGAAAAATCTGGCAAATGCTTTTTACTCAAACAAGTACCTATATGGATAAGCTGTGTTGGACAGGCCAAAATGGCTAGAGATTTGGGATTTGACTTATTTGACGATCTAGTGGACCATGCATATGATACCGTAGCAGATCCCACTGTGCGATTAAACATGGCGATGGATCAAGTTGAACGACTATGCAATATGCCGTTGCAGCAGTTGATTGAATATAGAACAGACAATGCAGCGAGATTCCAACACAATTATCAATTGCTGTTGGATATCAAATATAATTTGCAAGATATCAAACACAAAACAATCTTAGCTGCACTAGACAAATGCAGCAGATAATGGTATAATCGCATTATGATTGATGATGAAGAAATAGAAGCTGCGAGTCCTCGTGAACTCACATACACATTGTTGTTGCGAGACGATGTCAAGTCTGAGTTTACCAACGAAGAAAAATACCAGTTGCGACCTATTGCAGAAACATTGGCAATGTTAGATGGCAATGCATTTTTTGGTGCAACGTTAAGCAGCGGTTGTGAATGGTATGAGATGTATTTGTCAGATGCCTGGTCGTTATGGATGAACAACGGCGGTGAAACAGGATGGTCTGCCGGCGCTGCGTGGCTAGCAGAAGCACAGCTACGTAAAGAAAATCCTGCACTAGACAGTGTGTGGGAACA
>Ga0209499_1001066_pt1 | contig 19663 bp, 16 predicted proteins | sample C_130208_EF_Meta_FD_187306 | JGI IMG/M metagenome (GOLD analysis project Ga0209499, IMG submission 187306) | Freshwater microbial communities from Lake Croche, Canada to study carbon cycling - C_130208_EF_MetaG (SPAdes) (version 2) | ecosystem: Environmental > Aquatic > Freshwater > Lake...
GTTCGTTATAACACTATCGCATCCAACTGCATTAGTTAATGTAGTTGAATACACACCGGTAGTTGTATACGTCATTCCATTCATAATCACGGTATCGCATCCTGTTTGATTAAAGGAAGCCGAACTAGATTGTTTAATAGACAGATTGATTTGTGAAACACTATCACATCCACTTGGAAGCATAAAGGTTTGCGTGTAGGTGCCGCTGTTTGTATACGTTTGTCCATTAGCTACCCAGGTATAACTATTGCAAGCCGAAACGGGTGTGCCATAGAGACATGTACTGCAATTCAACAGAAATGGATTGCTGCCAGCCGGGTTGGGTATCATCACTGCAGTGAGTCCCTGAACAGACGTAGCTGATGCTGTATTTGCAACGCCATTGATAGAATAGGATGGGGCAACACCAGGTGCGAGTACGGCAGTAATGATACATTGTGTTTTGCCTGCTGCAAACACCACTTGAATTGGTGTTGTTGGTGTTACCGGTACAAACGGATTCGCATTTGAGGCCCATGTGGCAGCAGTGGTATGAACACGCATTCTACCTAATTTATAAGGTATGCCAGGTATGAGCGGCACTTCGCCACCGGCACCGACATTGGTTGTGGTGGCTCTCAAATGAGAAGTGGAGGCTGTGTATCCCGCTGTTACAGCAGGTATTGGGTTGAATATAGCATCTCGGCATAAATAGGTATGTTGTATGGTGCCACCGTTGGCAATACCCGGTGTCATGTTCATCCCCCATGAATATCCGGCGAGGGCATAATTGACGGGACCATTATTGGTAATATAAACTTCATACTCGAAGGTATTGGCATCGGTTTGCACTAAATTGGTGACAGTTATTAATGCAGTCGAACCTGCTTGCGAGAAGGAGGTATACGACAAGAATATAAAACAAAACAAAAAAGCATACTTGCGAACAAGTTGAGTATTGAAATTGGGCATTGAAAAAATAATTGAGTGAAAAATCGCCTTGTAAATATATTTTAAAAACTTGTCAATACGAAACCTCGATCGGGTTTTCTCGGACCATGAACTTGTTCGGATATAAATTAGGAAGCATGTCAATGAGACGTTGGCCCTAAAAAATAGGTTTTCGTTTCTTGTACGTATTTTTCATTAGACGTTAGAATGACTAAGCACGGATAAAGCCTTTGTCCGCTGAATATGACATATCAATGCAAGACTTGATCAGTATGGCATTGCAGAAGTTCACTAGATGTTATAGCTTAGTAAATTTGATATTCCATTTCATATTGTCTTTTTTATTATGAATGATAAAAAGATAGACGCCCGGAACCAGATTCGAAACGGATAGTGTGGTTTCTCGTTGATCATTTTTTAGATCACCTTCTGCTACCTTCACGCCGGTTGTTGTTACAATTTCATACGTACCATCGTGCAACATTGCCTGATTTTCGCATAATAAGGTAACTTCATCAGCCGCCGGAGACGGATACAAAACGAAATTTGATTTGTAATCGTCTATGCTTGGGATGAAAGTGTTGATTTGTTGAAAATAGGCTTTAAACAATCCATTTGACTGCAGCGTATCATCAAATACAGGATTTAAGATAGTTGTAATTTGTCCATTCGCTCCCCAATGTTGGAACGTATAGCCCGAATTAGCGATAGCTTCTATTTTTACAGGAAGCCCATCAAAATAGACACCATGCCAAGGATATGTATTCGGTGTGATGGTGCTGATATGAATTTTACCTGCACCGGCTGGGAAGACATCCAATGTTAAATCAATTTGTTGCGGCAAATTAAAATTATTCTGTATGTGATTCCTCACCTGCTCTGTTCTGCAAACTAGTTCACTATCTAAGGTCAGATAATTTGAATAAAAGTCATTCATCTGGCCTGGAATATTACCTGCATTACCCCAACGTGCATACTCTTTAGGCATTTCCATGACGGTTTGGTCAAACATAAATTTATTGATGCTTCGAAGTCTTGATGTATCATAACTTGTGTTCATTAGATCGGCAAAGCGGTTGATGAAATACGCATGAAATCGTTGGTTTTGCATACTTTTCAACCATACATTGATATAAGGATTGTTTGTACTTTGCCCTAGCATAAACTCGATATGGTCAAAGGTACAGCTTGTCCAAGCGTTTGGATGTAAGGCAAGCTCTTGATCAATGATACAAAAACGATATCGATAGTTGGTTTTGTCAGAACGATAAATTTTAATATTGTTGTTAGGCCAATCAGTATTGCCCATCCAAGATTCACCGATGATATAATCAGTATAATACTTCATATCAAAATAATGATCGGCACTATCCCAATACAGCGCGCTGTTGGCATTGAGCGCATTGAAGGCATTATAGGCTGCATAAAATGTATCGACCGGATTGCCAGTAACAGATCGCAAGGTACTTTGATAGTAAGCGCTTTGCGATAAGATGTCGACGGTGCTTGACGTAGCACTGTCTTGAAAGTTGAAAAAATCAGTATCAAATTTTTCACGTAATTCATACAGACCCCAATATTGCCCATTGATATAGACGGATACCGGACGCCATGCCGAATAATAGTTATTCGTTTCCTCAGCCATCATTCTCACCTGCGCAGCATCTTTATAGGGTAAACGCAGATATTGATTACTACCATTGCGTAGATAGAATTTACTGTATTTCGCTCGAAATGGTTTATTTGGAATCACAGGATAATTAATCGGTCCATCACCGACTACAGGGTCATTCATATCAATTCTGAACGAACGTTGAGGTGCGAATCTACTGCCGCCTAATCCTCCATCTTGTATCAAACCTGAATGCCTTGAGAAAAGTAAATTATGGAATGAGGTAGAATCAAAATAGTCAATATAGGCCGCTTTCATCCAATCACTCGCTGGGTTGTCAAAATTTCCGTGAAGTCCGAATAAGTTCGCACTATCCGTAATAACCGACAAGATCGGTGTTGTGTGATTGATGCCAAAAAGGTAGGTCGCATTGCTGATCGCACTAGGTATGGAGCCATTGATAAAGGCCCTTGCTTTAATGGGAGTGTTTTGAAAAATAAAAATTGGACTGCCCGTATACAGCAATGAATTTGGTGTGGGGTCCTTACCATCTAACGTATATCGAATACTTGAATTACTGCCGTTCGGATTTAGAATACTAACATAAAATGGGGTGTTATAGATACCAGGATTCACCGAAAACGCCGGTTCGATAGCGCTTCCATTTAATGGTGTTGAATTGTTATTGGTAGCTCCGGGTGTGGGCGGATAAAAAGAGGCCATATTCGTCGACGCATTGGGGTAACGGCCATTACTGACATCGATATAAGCATTGTTTACATACAGACTACTTTCCAACATCGCAGACGGATTATACAATGAAATTGTTTCGCCTCCATTGGAAATTTTAAAATTAGTATGAAAATTATTACCACCCATAGGCGCAAACTTTGTTGTGAAATTTGATATCGATGTAAGGTTCATACTGATGTCGATATAATCATACACGGCAGGGTCGGGTGATACCACATCAAATGCTAAATTAGTGAGATTGCCTGCGCTCAATCCAGCGGCTGTTAATTCAGAAGCTAAAATTAAAAATTGATTACGGGCGCCCCAATACCAGTTTCCATAAGGAGCCGGATAGCCGGTAGTGCTATTTTGGATATTGCCTGTACCGATTATTGCGCCATTAATCATCATATTCGGACGTTGCATCACATTCGTGCCATTGATAAAACTACATGCGCCGGCATTCCCATCCTGATAAGCAAATATGCTCGAATTAAATGTGGTGGCACTTTGACGGACAATTGAATTGGTTGTATAGCCTGTAGAACTGTAGCTGCATACATTAATCACTAGATTGCTTACACCATCCCAATAAAATGGGGTGCTTAATGCATGCGCATTCCAACCGGCAGTGGCGCTGAATGTTCCTGAATTTGACACCGGCGTGAATGGGGGCGATGCCATATAATCTTTACCACTGCAGTAAATTATCTCGAAAGCGCCCGGTAATAAATTATGATGTGGAAATACCCATTGAGCAGGCTGACTATTCGTATCTGTCAAGGTATAATTATACAAATCAATTGTACTACCCGATGGGTTAAACAATTCAATCCAATCTGTATAATCGCCTTCTTCATCCGCAATACTTGAATTGTTTTTATTGCTTCCTTCATTAATTACTATTTGTGCATGTATGGTGCACGAAAGCATGAAGAGGGAAACCAAGAGCAGATGTCTTTTCATAAAACAAAAATTAAAAACTAAAAGTAAGATGGATTGTCGTATAAAACAATTTTAAATGAATAGCAGTCTGAATGAATAGAAGCAGGGACGAGAAGATTGATAATTCCTTCTCAACCCTGAGGATTATGTTGGATATTCGAAATGGCTTGACGTGGCAATGATAGAACAGCAGGGTAGATTATTTTTTTTAATCCGTTGCTACATGTTGAGCTTTGGTTAGGCAACTACCACATCTTTTGGAGCCGTACATAATTTTATAAAATAGGTTAATAATAAAAATACTAAGGCATTGATTCCTATAAAAAAGACCAAGAATATTTTTATTTTTCGACTCGTTGTTTTTTTATTTTAATTAATTTTTAATTTGAATTGTCAAATAACGGAAGATTTTTATTTGTATATCGAGCAAATGTAACAGACTGCCCAAATAGTTGAAAGTAGATATAACCTCGAATATCAATAGTGTTATTGTTTTTGAATTTTACAATTGCATCATAGGTCTTGTCGGATTTCAAATCGTGAATTGTACCATCATTCCATTTGCCATTACAGTATGATAAATTATTGACGACAATAGAATTAAGCCATTTACTTTCTCTTACACCCTTTGTTGTATCTTCTATTTTGCCATCGTAGCGTTTGTACCAAACAACTTTTCCGAAATATTTACCTTTGGCTTTATAACAATTAATAATAACATCGTTTTCGGGGCTTATCCAATTGCCAAGTATGATATCGGGGTTCATAGTTTGTCCAGCTACTTTTAATGATGGGCATAAACTCAATAGGATAAGTAAAGAAACAATTACTTTTCCCTTATATTTTTTGAAAGGGAATTTCATCAAGAAAAAAAGATTTTTTGATTCGTTAGGTTCAATATAATTGTCGATGCCAAATACTACTTTATCGGCATCCAAATTTTTGAATGTACCAAACATTCTATCCCAAATACTGAACACATCACCATAGTTGGAATCAGTGTAGGGTTGCATGGCATGATGATGAACGTGATGCAAATTGGGAGTGATGAAAAGCAAACTCATCATCTTATTCACACGTTTAGGCAAACGATATTGTGCATGTGTAAAGGCTGTAAAAAATACTTGAATGAACTGGCGAAAAAGAAGTGCCCACATACTTGCACCACATAAAATAATATTGACCACCAACACAAACATTCGCAGTACTGCTTCAATAGGATGCTCTCTGAATGTAGTCGAAACATCTACAACAGTATCGCTATGATGCACTACATGAAATAGCCAAAGAGATTTGCTTTTGTGCATAATGATATGATAGATGTATTCAAAGAAATCAAATACAACAAATGTGATTATACATTCTACCCAAGCATTTTGTATAAATGGAATAAAATGAAATAATCCGAAGTGTGTATGCAGGCTAACCTGATGGTATGCCCATACCGAAAGAAAACTAAAAATAGCTTGAATGGGTAATGTAATCAACAAAAAGGACGTGTTGAAAAACGCATGTTTCCATTTTTTATATTGCAGACCTAAACCCATAATGTTTTCAATATTCCAAAAAATGAATATTGAAACAAGCATGAGTAATACTCTGTGGCTATCGGGTGCATTATTGAAATATAACTTTAAAGTTTCCATTGTACTATTTTTTATTGAATGAATTAAAAGGCAATTTTTGTTCCAGCATAAACACCGAAGTTTGAAATGTTGTTTGTTTTACTTCGTTCTGTTACTCGCCAAATACAGTCGAAATACAGTACGCTTAAAATATTACCAACTCCGATACCTCCTTCGAGATAAGGTAGTTTTTGTGTGCTTTTGATGGGATAGCTTTGGTTGTAGAATTGATTTGCTTTTGATAAGGAACCCCAATAACCATTAGCAATAACACGCTCACGCAATTTGAATTTTTGAATGAACGGAAGTTTGTCAAATAATACGCCCCCTGCATTGTACACACAATTTATTTGAGCATACATATCAGATGCGTATTCATATGGCAACATATTATTGAAGGCGTATTTATTGCCTGCATACGAATTATTGCCAATGGGTATATGCAATAAGATGGTAGGAAGCACACCAAATATTTTACCTGCATTGAAATTGTAGAAGAGTGTTCCTTTTGGGGCAAGGTTTACATTTTGCATAATGCCAAAAGATACTTTATGATAATCAAAAGGGGTTTTGCTATTTAATTCAAAACCGTACGTATAGTTTAGTGTGTAAATCGGTTTGGTCGAACCAAAACGAATTTTATCATAATTTAAGAATAGGCTTTTCTCATTTCGTGTATAGCGAAAGGTAATACCAATTTGAGCATCGCTAATTGAATGTAATGTGTTTGTGGTATCAGGCAAAAAATGAGTCGGGTCTTCGGTGTTGAAGTATTTATAATTAAACGAAGGGTCAATGTTTCGATAACTGCCTGAAATTTTAGTGGACAAGGAATGGGTAATGTCATACTCTTGCATGAGTTTAAACGTTTCCGTCACTTCTTGAAGTGTGGGAATGGGTTTATGTAAAACCAATGTAAAAAAATTGTCATTATCTAATTCGTCATCATCTAACACAATTGAGTTGTAATCTTTTCGATAATAAAATTCTGTTTTTGTATATGGTGAACGAGAAGGAACATACTTGATGCCAATACCTCCTTTAATCTTTTTGTCTTTAAACCCATACGCTATAAATCCATTTACATTTAAGCGTTGATTTAAACCTTCAGTACTCCACACATTTAAACGAGTTCTTATACCTTCAATACCATTTTTACTCACAAGTGAAGTAAGATTTCCTAATTTGAAATTTCCAGCATCCCATTGCCCAGTGGCAACAAAAGAAGCAAACTTTGTAGTGCGGACAAATGATTTGTCATGTTTTAATGAATCAGCCATTTTGTAAATGGCAACTTCTTCTTTTGAAAGTGGCTCTAATCGGTATGATTCTTTAAACTCAGTCTGAGTCCCTTTTACAAGAAATGCTGGGTCTTCTTTATAGTTTGTAAGATAATTTTCAGCAGTTGAATTTTTGTCATTCAAAATGTAATTTTCATACACACTTTTGCTTTTGATATAAAGTGTTTTGTTTAATGAATCTGTTTTGAAGGGAAGGTTTAATAAATCTAAGCCGTTCTTTAATTCCAACACAGATGTATTTTTTTTCAATACCCATACTGAATCTTTTTTATCATCGCTCAATGGCGCAGGCACATATTCATAATCTTGTGTGATATTTATTTTATTGATGTAATTGATATTGATGTTTGGGCTATTTGCCATTTCGATATGTTGAATACCCCAACTGCCAAGTTCTGTATAAACAATACCTTGAAATGTATTTTGTGTTTCTTTGTTTGGTTTGAAACGTACACGAACAATATCTTTACTATTTATTTGAATTGTATCTTCGATTCTGTATTTATAATAACCTAAACCTACTTCGGAAGTAGGGCTAATGAATGTGGTTTTAAGAATTGGAATGATACCATTGTAAGGATTAAGACGTAACATAAATCGGTCAAATTTTTGACTGATATTGTCAGTCGAAAGCCCTAAATTATTTTGAGCAATTTTTGTTTTAACATCATTATCAATACCGTTGATAACACTATGAAAATTGAGAAAATATTTCTCACTCATAAAAATAGGTGCAGACGTATTGCTACTATCATTTAATGCGGATGAATATATTTTAGTAATGTTATTAAAGAAAGAATGCTTTTGAGAAGTTGTCAATTTCCCTAATTCAATTTTCAAATTATTATATTCTTTATTCAATACGTTTGTAAATCGTTCAGCATCATTTTGTTTTTTATTCTCAATAATCATTCTGATTACATGGCGACCGGGGTCTTTATACCCTGTTATATTTGTTTCCTTTAAAGATAGCTCTGAGGCTTCTAACATCACGTCAACAGGGTTTGTCGGTGGTGTTTTATATGGATATTTGTACTTCTCAAAACCTATTTCAGAAAAAATAATCGTGTCAGCATCTTGTGGTACTAACATACTAAATCGTCCACTATCATCTGTGTTATCACCCACTAATGCTTTTTTGCAATATACACTTACAAAGGATAAGGGTTGGTGAGTTTTACTGTCAAGGACAGTTCCGGTAATCTTAATTTTTTGTCCTACACTCCCTAATGAGATTACTGTAAATAGTGATACTAGTAATATTATTTTCATTCTCTTTTTTAATTATGCAGGAAAAAGGAAGTAGCACCCTTTGTAGTTGTTTCATACAATGTTCTTTCAATAAGGGCCTCTTGTGATGAAGCATCTTTTATATAGCCATTGATGGTTATAGTTTGTGCAATTACATACGATGCTGCACATACAAGCAATACAACTAAGCACACATATTTTTCTATGTTTTGATACATGATTTATAAATTTTAAAATGAAAGGAATAAGAAGGCAATGCTCACACATTACCTTCTTACACAATAAAAGGGTTTGCTATTTCACGCTACTTCCATCTTCATAATAAAGACAGTCTTTCCCCTTTTTACCTTCTTGGATTTCTATTTCATAAATCACGCCGTTAGCCCGTTCAATTTTAGCAACTTCATTCTGTTTTGCTCCTTTATGTTGGGCATTGAATGCAGCTTTTACTTCTGTAGGGAGTGAATTAAAATCGGCTCGCGTTTCTGTTTCGACCCATTTTCCAGCTTCGCTAAAATTAGCAGAGTGTTCCACTCCGTTTTCGGTAAAATCTGCCTCATACTCATGGGCATTTTCTTTTCCCCAACTTATTTTTGTGGCAGTTGGAAATTTTTGTTTGAAGGCAGATTCTACTGCCCTAGGGGGTACTACTTTTGCAAAGCAACTTGTTGCTATAAAGGTTACAAATACTGTAACCAAAATGATATGTTTCATTTTAAATTTTGTTTAATGTTTTAAAATAATAAGACTGAAAAAAGCCAATGATGGCTATACAAACATTAAACGGTTGCCGGAGGACGGAAAATTAAAGTGATAGTTTGAAAACTATAATTTGAATTGTAAAAGCAGGAATGATTCAAATTATCTATAAACGCTTGCTCAATGCTAAATTCATGGGTCTTATTTTTTTGAACAATTTGAAACACATGATGTTGAAATTGACAATGAAAAGGTTTATGTGGTTTTTGTTGATCATGATGATCATGCCCATCAAACAAACCATCAATATTAATTAAATGGTCGGTTAGAAAATCAAAGGCTGTTAAGTCCTTATCTTCTGTATCCTTACAATGACGGAACATATCAGGAATATCACCAATAGCACTAAAATCACCGATGGGTAATATCATACTACCCAAAAGGTAGTAAACAAAACATAATATTGAAAAGCCCTTTTTCATTTTATTGTTGCACAAAGCTATTCTTTCTATTTTACAAAAGGTTGTATTTGTAGTGTTAATCTCTTACAACAAGTAAGTATTATCTTATGTCTGTGTATCCAACCTCACCACATTCTCAAAAAGACAAACACCGGACCAAGGAAACTGCCCTCTTGGATTGGCAGGTTCGGATTGGGCAGCAAAACTGAGCAGGTCAGTCGAGTTCACACGATGCAAGGTCACCGCGGTCTTTAATTTGGAACGGGATTCAAGAGGCTTCCATCCAAACAAGCGAAAAAAATCTTCCCCGTCAGCAGGTGCGAACTTTAAAGGTGTACCTGCATCAGTGAGTAAATTACCCATCTCTTTCTGTATCAAGGGAAGTATACCCGGTGACATGATATCATTGACCCAATACCGGAAGTTTTTGATATGCGAAAGGTCATAGGCCAATGCCCCTGCTTCCGATTCGTCGAGATAACCAATCAGCCCTTCAGACACCACCAGTATATTTTTACCACGCAAAGCCAAATCCTGAAACAGTTTGATCCGCTCTTGACGTTCTGACAAATCAAGTGCTATACGTTCATGCGCACAATGCGCCTTTTCCCCTTTCAGCATATCCTTCATATAGTCTGTGATTCCAGGCAAATCTATATCCACCCAAATCAATTCAGCAGGCAGGTCGAGTCTGAATGGTCGTGTATCTAATCCACTCGCAAGATTGACCACCATATCAATGCCTTGCTTTACATATTCCATCACGAAGGCATCAAAGAGATAGGTTCGGGCTACAAAGGACCAGCTGTTTTCGCGACCCGCGGCCATAGCCTTCACAATCTGTTCCCCCTTCACCCCTGCCAGCATTCTGGCATACGAATCATGAAATACCGCATCGGGGTGTTCGCTTTCATCGGCTCTGTAAACGGCTACCCAACGGGCCGTATCTGATATGTCTCTGATGAGTGTATTCATATATTCTGTTTGATGACTGTGTATCCTTAGTAAGACTTTCGTTCTGAAACTCAGTGAGCAAAGCTACAATTTCTGAATATGATTTAAACATGAATGCGTAGGCCTGATAATGAATTATCACGCTGTATGCTTTGTTTCAATGTTGGCCATGAATATAATCCGCTTTAAGTTAAAACAGATTCGTCGCATCATCTTTTAAGGTTCGTCGTTATTTTATCATTATTTCAAACAAAGCCACCCGCCCAATGAGTGGATTGAGTAATATTGTGTTTCAATCGAATGGCTATGTGTCTGCGAATTGGCATCAAACAATATTCTTAACAAAAAAATACGACGGATTAAGCTTCTTGCTAAAACCGAAGTCTGAACGCCCCCATGAGTACTATTTCAATTAGGCCCTGGCACAAAGACGATATCGATTTGCTGGTATCATACTTTAATAACATCAAGATCTGGAACAATATGAGGGACCACATACCCCATCCTTATACATACGAAGACGCGGAAGCTTTCCTCGCTGCGCAAGACGGTCTCACACCGGTCCAGAACTTTGCCATCCTGAGCGGAAGCGAGGTGGCTGGCGGTATCGGTATCTTACTGAAAAACGATGTCTACAGGATGAATGTGGAACTGGCGTATTGGATCGGCGAACCTTATTGGGGCAAGGGTCTTGCTTCTGAAGCTGTGCGATTGATGACCGAGTATGTGTTCGATAATTTTGCCATCAACCGCATCATAGCCGAAGTATGGGAATACAATAAAGCCAGTATGCGGGTATTGGAGAAGAACGGTTACTTCCTTGAAAACGTCGCGCGGAAAGGAATATTGAAAAATGATTTTCTGATTGATAATTATATCTGGGTGAAACAAAAAATATACTGATAACTCATGGGGGATATGAATGTCCCCTGAAACAGGTCAAAAGAAAAAACTTTCATCATCGAGGGAACAAACTAAAAATAACGTCCAATGAATGTCATGATTAAAAAAAATATCGCTACCAACGAATTGGGATTCGTTTTCAACCCTGCCACGGGTGATTCCTTCAGCACCAATCTCACCGCGGCTACTATTATCCGCCTGATGAAAGAAGGCAAGTCGCTGAACGACATCAAACGAGGCCTTCTCGACATCTATGAAGCTGACAAGACCACCATCGAAAAAGACCTCGATGAGTTTGTCAATACATTGAAAGAAAATAATTTATTAACTGCTTAATCTTTTCTCATGAACGAAGAAAAACGTCCGCTGGTCATTGCTGTTACCGGATTGAATGCCATTGATAGTCCAGGTCCGGGTGTCGCCGTCGTAAGGGCCATACGAGAGGGTATCACGATGCCGGTTCGCATCATTGGACTAGCCTATGAAAACCTTGAGCCGGGTATCTATATGGATAGCATCTGCGATAAGACCTATCAGATTTCCTATCCGGCTGCTGGTGCCGAAGTCCTTTACAATATCATCAAAGGCATACATGAAAAAGAACACATCGATGTGATCATACCGAATTTCGATGCGGAGCTTTATAACTTTATCGCTATAGCTCCCCGATTAAAGGAATTAGGAATCAATTCTTTTCTTCCGGATTATGAGATGTTCGATGCAAGAGACAAGCAAAACCTTTATGCCTTCGGTCAAAAACACAATCTCTTCGTACCCGAGGATAAAATCATCCATAGTATCGACAGTCTGGCCATGATCAATGAAGAATACGGCTACCCTATCGTGGTGAAAGGGAAATATTATGAAGCTGTGGTAGCCTATACGCTCGAACAGGCACAGAAAGCATTTTACAAGATCAGCGCCAAATGGGGACTTCCTATCATCGTGCAACAATTCATCAACGGTACCGAAATCAATATCGCCGCCTTGGGTGATGGTGAAGGGAATGCCATCAGTATCATACCGATGCGCAAGATGTATATAACAGATAAAGGCAAAGCCTGGGCCGGTATCACATTGGATGATGAGGCCTATCTAGAACTCGCCAGAAAATTCATAGCTGTTACCAAATGGCGTGGAGGCTTTGAACTGGAAATCATGAAGACGGCAAACAATGAATTATATATCATGGAAATCAATCCGCGCTTTCCGGCATGGATTTATCTGAGCGCCGGTGCCGGACAAAACCAACCTGCCTCCCTGGTGAAAATGGCTATGGGTGAGAAAGTGGAACCTTTCACGACCTACGATGTAGGCAAACTATTTATACGCTATGCCTGGGATATGATCGTCGATGTATCGAAGTTCCAGCAATTCAGTGCTTTCGGGCAACTTTGACGAGTCGAATACTTCACACAGAATTCATAGAGCAATACAATACACAACAACAATAAAATACCTTATAGGGATATGGAGAAACTTAAATATGAACGGCCTTTTCTGAAGAAAATGAGTGCCGGAATGATGGATAAATCAGGAACACAACAAAGCGAATTTACTCCGGTCACGCATATCGATGAAGTGTCTGTCAAACAACTGATTGCCGATTATGGCAGTCCGGTATTTGTGATGAGTGAAAGGAAGATTCGATACAACTATCAATCGGCTGTGAGGGCTTTCACAACCCGTTACCCTAAGGTTCAATTTGCCTGGAGCTATAAGACGCATTACAATAATGCCATCTGTCGTATCTTTCATCAGGAAGGAAGCTGGGCTGAAGTGGTTAGTGGTTTTGAATATCGCAAAGCACTCAACAACGGAGTGCCCGGAAGCCAAATCATATTCAATGGTCCGGATAAGCATAAGGATGAAATCATGCTGGCAGTGAAGAATGATTCGCTCATCCATATCGATCATTTCGAAGAATTGTATACCTTGATCGATGTATGTACCGAAGCAGGCAGAAAAGCCAGAGTTGCTATTCGGGTGAATATGGATACTGGTATATATCCGGTATGGGATCGATTTGGATTCAATTATGAAAACGGACAAGCCTGGGCGGCCATCAACAAGATTGTTGCCTCCGATCAGTTACAACTGACAGGCCTGCATGCACATATCGGCACCTATATGTTGAGCACCGCTGCCTATGGTGTGGCTGCCACTAAATTATGTAAACTGGCAAGTGATTGTAAAAATGGTTTGAACACCGCCATCAAATATTTGGATCTTGGTGGTGGTTTCCCAAGTGCCAATACCCTTAAAGGAAGTATAGGATTGGTTCCTACACCTACCGTTGATGAATTCGCAGAAGCCATCACAACGACCATTTTGAATTATGGTTTCAAACCTGAAGAACTGCCTTTGCTCATCCTGGAAAGTGGACGTGTACTGATTGATGATGCAGGTTATTTATTAGGAACAGTATTGGCCAATAAGAAATTAAGCGACGGTCGAAAAGCCACCATCATGGACTTTGGTGTCAATATCATGTTCACCTCCTTCTGGTATGATCATATGATCAGTCCGGCACAGGAAGCCTCACAGTTCAATGAAGAAACTGTGATGTATGGTCCACTTTGTATGAACATCGATATCGTGCGAGAATGCGTAACATTACCTCTGTTGAATCGAGGTGATCATGTGGTGGTCCATAAGGTGGGTGCTTACAATATGACACAATGGATGCAGTTTATTGCCTTACGTCCGAATATCGTATTGATCGACTTGCAAGGACGTACTCATGTCATCCGTAAGGCTGAAGATCTTGGCTATCTCGAACAATTGGATGTAATACCGGAACATTTAAACAGCAAATGACAGGTTTCAAGCGCTTACTAAGAAATAAGTTCTATCCGGTGTCGGAGGAAATACTCAACAGCTATTCCATCCTGTTTTTCTCAAACAGCAAACTATTGGGTGCGATGTTACTTCTTATTACCTTTTTCAAACCCTTTGCCGGTCTGGCCGGATTAGTATCAGTCATCATTGCCATTTCATTTTCATTTTTTACTGGGATCAGCCGAGATGGTATCCAAAAAGGTTTATTCAGTTTCAATGCCTTGATGATCGGTATCGGTATGGGCACTTTTTATAATCAAGGTCTTGCCTTTTGGTTATTGTTGGTCATAGTGGTGCTTCTCTCGGTGGTATTTTCGGGTGTGTTACATACACTCTTCAGTAAACAAGGCTTGCCTTTTTTAGCGATACCGTTTATTCTTTGTTTTTGGTTGGTGATTTTGGTCTCCAGAGAATTTGCCGCCATTGACCTCACCACACGGAATATTTACTGGCTCAATGAAATGTATACAGTGGGTGATAAGCCCTTGGTGAGTCTGATGATGTTTTTTGAAAATCTGCCTGTCCATCCTCTTGTCATTACCTTTTTCAAATCATTAAGTTCGCTTTTCTTTCAGGATAATGTGCTAGCCGGCATCATTATCTTTATCGGACTGCTCTTTCACAGCCGCATTACCACCTCATTGGTTATCATAGGGTTCATATCGTCGGTACTTTTCAATGGAATCGTGCATGCCTATGACACCGGCATCAATTATTATCTGATGGGAGGCAACTTCATAATGATCACCGTGGCCATCGGAAGCTTCTTTGTCATTCCATCATTTCACTCGTATCTGTGGGCTGTCGTCTCAGTGCCGGTTACGTTTATCATTTCAATCGCCTTAAGTAAGATTACTGCCTTGTTTCATTTACCTGTCTATACATGGCCATTCAGTTTTGTGACTATCGTCATGGTGTATTTCTTTTCCATCAAGCGACAAAAAGGAAGGGTGGTGTTGACACCGATGCAATTCTATTCACCGGAGAAGAATCTCTATAACTATCTCAGTAATATCGAGCGTCGATCGTATGAAAATTATATCCGCTTACAACTACCTTTTCTGGGTCAATGGATCGTATCACAGGGCTATGATGGCGATATCACGCACAAAGGTGACTGGAGCAAAGCGCTCGATTTCGTGATCGTGGATTCAGAACTAAAAACGTATACGCAGTTTGCCCTTAAGACAGAAAATTTTTATTGCTATAATAAGCCGGTATTATCACCCGGTTATGGCATGGTGTGGGATGTGATCGATCATATCGAAGACAATGAAATCGGGAAGATCAATCAGTTGCAGAATTGGGGCAATACCATCATCATCAAACATACAGAAGGTTTGTACACCAAGATGAGTCATCTTCGTAAGAACTCATTCAAGGTAAAGCCGGGTGATTATGTAAAACCAGGCGATGTGGTAGCGGCTTGCGGTAATTCGGGCAGGTCTCCGGAACCGCATCTTCATTTTCAGGTACAGTACACCCCTTATATCGGAAGCAAGACTATCGCGTATCCCTTCGCGTCCTATCGAACCAGAGCTCACGAGATCAGCGATATGGCTGAGTTTAGCGTACCGAAAGAAACAGAGCTTGTCAGCAATGTGGTGGTTAATGAAAGTATGGCCAAAGCTTTTGAATTTTTACCTGGCTACAGGATGGAGGTTTCAGCTGGAGGATATGAGACTACAACCTGGGAAGTGTTTACCGATGCCTATAATTATAATTATCTCTATTGTCATCAGACGAAAGCGATTGCTTACTTCGGTCGTCTGAACAATCTATTTTATTTCATGTCGTTTTTTGGGGATCAGGAGAGCCTTCTGTATTTATTTTATATAAGCGCATTTAAGATAAGCCTGTCAACCGAATCACCGGCTGTTACTAAAGACAAGTTCCCTTTGCAGATGAGCAGCAATAACCCTGGTAAATGGTTGCAGGATCTGGTGGCACCTTTCTATATTTTCCGAAGATTGATGTTTGAATCTGAAAACAAGATTTCTTCAACAGATACTTTCAATGAGGCTGTAACTATCAAAAGCCGCAAAACCATGCAGTATTTTGCCTTTAAAAAAGTCAAAAGCGAAGCGATTATTGAAATAAAGGATAAAAAAATCACATCGTTCACTTTGTCTAAAGGACAAAAAAATATTCAAGCCCTATGCATACCAAAAGGATAATATGGCTGATAATCATCTGTCTGCATGGAACATTATTATCTGCGCAGGATGTGACAAAAAAACAGAAAGCTGATTCGCATTCATATGAATTGTATAACAACCAGCAATGGAAGGAGCTAGTGAAATATGGTAAAGCCACCATACAAAACGGGACTGATTTTGCTTTTTTACGGATGCGTATGGGATATGCAGCCCTCATGCTTGGGAAGTATAGCCAAAGTCTGAAACACTATGAAAGCACCTATAAGAAGGATCATCTAAACTCGATCGCACTTTATTATACGTATCTGAATGAATTGTATCTGAATAACAAATTGGCCGCTAGATACTATGCGGGCAAAATGACAAAAGAAAACAGAATGGAAGAAAAACTGAAACGTTATAAATTATCGGCTTTGGAGTTAGAAGGCAGTTACAAGATGCCTCAATCGTCTGACCGTGGTCATGGTAGATATGTCAGATTGGGAGCAGATTTGCAACTTGGTTATCGTTTTGCCTTGCAGCAAAGTATCGGGATATTCAATCAGAAAATCAGCGAATCGACTATGACCGGTGTCACTGACAATACGAAAATCAATATCGCGCAAAAAGAATATTACGGAGTACTATCGTTTGCGGCCACGGGTAAATTGACCTTGATGGGTGGTTTCCATTATGTGTATACGCCTTTCAATAACTACACGTATAATAACACTATAGGATTTGGTGGCTTACGATATAAGCTGCCTTCGGTCAGCTTACAAGCCATGGTACATAGCGGTAATATCGGTGATTCAAGTTATCATCAGGCTGATGCTGCTGTGACAATCTATCCGTTGGGGAATACAAATTTCTATACCATCACGAAAGCTGCCTATGGCAAAGATTTTATTTTTTCACAAATTGCCGGATTGAAGGTTCGTAAAAATATATGGTTGGAAGGTAATATGACTGCAGGAACATACACCATCTTTCTTGATCATGATGATTTGTATCTGTTCAATGATATCGATACCAAGAAGTTTAAAGTCGGATGCAATGCCTATATTACCTTTGCTAGGAAGATGATGCTGACACTGAATTACTGCTTTGAGAAAAAACAACATTACGGAACAACAGACTTATTTAATCAACATTCAACAACAGGAGGTATCCAATGGAATTTCTAATAAAAACAAGAACACTTAGCACAGCCATCATGCTTTGCGCAATTGTATCCAATGCACAGCCATCTGAGCAGATGGAGAAAGCCTTCAAGGCCAGTTATGCCAGCGAACTTAAAGGCGATTATATCGGCGCGATTGCCGATCTTCAAAAAGTATATAAGGCAGATAGCTATGAATCCAATCTGCGCATAGGCTGGCTGAACTATTCAGCAAAGAAATATGCTGCTTCGATGGAGTACTATCAGAAAGCGATTGACTTAAAGAAATTCAGTGTCGAGGCCCGTCTGGGTTATGTGGCTCCTGCGAATGCGGCCAAACAATACGATAAAGCCTATCAGAAATATGAGGAAATCTTAAAAATAGATCCTTATAATACGACGGCTAACTACTGGGTCGGTGTCAACTATTACACAGTTAAAAAATATGATCTGGCATCAAAGTATTTCGAGCTGATTGTGAATATGCATCCCTTCGATTATGACGCCAACCATATGCTGGGCTGGACCTACCTGTCCTTAGGCAAAACAGGCGAAGCGAAACAGCTTTTTGAAAAAGCCCTGTTGAACAGACCCTACGATGCATCGGCAAAGGATGGTTTGAGCAGGTGTAAATGATAATAATTGATTTCAATTCCTGAAATATCAGGCAAAAAAAAACATCCGCACGAGGCGGATGAAATGTGATCCGGATTGGATTCGAACCAATGGCCTATCCCGATTAAAATCGGGATTGCTCTATTAAGCTGATAATATATTTTCTGCTTTTCATTCGCTTAATTTGTTTTTCTCTCTGTACCGCTTCGATTTCGGTTTCAAACGATTCTGAATAGCTGAATTCCCAAGGAATTCCTCTACTGGTAAATTTGCTTCTACCTTGATTATGATATTGATGAATTCTCATTTGAATATTAGATGTATATCCAATGTAAAATTTATCAAGTTTTTGACTGTAAATTATATAAACGTAAAACATAAAAAAAGGTCCTCTATAATAATAGAGAACCTTGAGTGATCCGGATTGGATTCGAACCAATGGCCTACAGCTTAGAAGGCTGTTGCTCTATCCAGCTGAGCTACCGGACCGTTTAGGGCGGCGAAGATAAATAAAAAATCTTAATTGGCAATTCTATTCCAAAGCCAACTTTTATTGAGCGGAACGAGCCATTCTTGTTCTAACTTTTCTTTCGTATCCACTGTATTATTGAAGAGCAAGGTGTCTGTTTTGATATACCCTTTCTCGAGTGCATACTTAACTTGTTGCATTGGAAGTGGCTGCGGTTTCTCATCGACAAGAAAGGTGATGCTAAGTCTGTCAAATAAATCCACTGAATACTGCCGATCGAAACTTTTGATCATTCGAACCATACTATCAGTGCTACATCCACCTACACCAGTATAACGTTCATCAGCCATCACGATCACGAATTGTTTGAAAACAAGTTTGGCCCAACCTTTCACAGCGGCGCCGTGCGATTGCCATTGCGAATAAAAAGTAAACAACTGCTCATTGATTTCCTTTTCCTCTTGATCTGAAAATGGGCGGTTACTTTGATAAATCCATATCCTAGAGTTGGGTGCAAAATCGGTTGGTAAAATTGTGGCTAGTTCTGTTGTCATTGGTGCAAAGGTTACTGTTTCTTTTTTCTCTTCCAAAAATCTTTATCCATTCGAGGTTCGAACCAAAGGGAGAACAAGAAACCCATTACTGCCGACTCGATTCCGATTGCGCGCAATGAGCGATATGTAAACACCTTATACAATGAGTGATCAACGAATGAAAAGAATAGTTCACATGAAATTTTTACAATTAACCAAAACAAGGTGTTTAGTGCAAATCGTTTCCATGTGAAGCCTCTCCAAAAATAATCGTTTCGCATATACCTGCTATATTGATTGAATACGATAGTGCTGAAAATTACAATGATGCGCTAGGGATGCCTCGTGCAATCATCTCAGCAATATCTAATACTTGTACTTCGTCTTCTTTCTCTTTATTCTTTATGCCATCAGTGAGCATAGTTAGACAAAACGGACAATTACTGGCGATAACTTTAGCACCTGTTTCTAGCGCTTCGGCTGTGCGTTCCC
>Ga0209499_1001069_pt1 | contig 19640 bp, 12 predicted proteins | sample C_130208_EF_Meta_FD_187306 | JGI IMG/M metagenome (GOLD analysis project Ga0209499, IMG submission 187306) | Freshwater microbial communities from Lake Croche, Canada to study carbon cycling - C_130208_EF_MetaG (SPAdes) (version 2) | ecosystem: Environmental > Aquatic > Freshwater > Lake...
TCCTTCATTGTTCTCGTTTCGAAAAACGCCCGGCGCGATCAACCGCTCTATTCCCGCTTGTGGGGTTCCGGCTTTCTCCCCAGCGAACACCAGGGCGTACAGTTCCGCTCCGGCAAGGAACCGGTTCTTTATCTAACCAATCCGGAGGGTGTCTCCCCCCACGTCCGGCGCGGCATGCTCGACGCCCTCGGGCAGCTCAACGGTTATCAAGCCGAACAACAACTGGACCCGGAGATCGACGCCCGAGTCGCACAAGCCGAAATGGCTTTCCGGATGCAAACCAGCGTGCCCGATGCGACCGATCTCTCCAACGAAACGGAGGAAACCTTCAATCTTTACGGGCCAGACAGTAAAACTCCCGGAACCTACGCGGCCAATTGCCTGCTCGCCCGTCGACTGATCGAACGCGATGTGCGCTTCGTGCAACTTTTCCATCAAGGTTGGGACCTGCACGGTGATATCGTCGGCGGCATCACCCAGCAGTGCAGGCAAACTGACCAGGCCTCCGCCGCGCTGGTCACCGATCTCAAACGGCGAGGGTTGCTTGAGGATACACTCGTCGTATGGGGCGGTGAATTCGGGCGCACCGCCTACGCCCAGGGAAAAATCACGGCGGACAACTACGGCCGGGACCATCATCCCCGCTGCTTCAGCCTGTGGATGGCCGGAGGAGGCGTGAAACCCGGTTACACCCACGGCAGCACCGATGACTATGGCTACAACATCGTGAGCGATGGCGTTCACGTTCACGACCTCCATGCGACGATGCTTCACTTGATGGGCGTGGATCATGAAAAACTGATCTACAAGTCCCAAGGCCGCTATTTCAGACTCACGGATATTGCCGGAAATCTGGTGAAGTCTGTTCTCGCCTGATTCGACGGCACCATTCGTCTGCGGTTGCCCGCCGTGATTTCCGGCATTCCCTATTTTCCGTATACCTCCACTTCGGATAGGAAGATGAAGGTGTTCGGGTACTGTACCACAGGATCGTGGTGATCGGGGCTGCTGAGCTTGATGTATCTTGCCGATGTCCCGGGTGTCTTGATGACGAAGGTTTCAGCCTGATTCTGGGCGAATTCGTGTTTGCCGACTTCGGTGAAGGTCGTGTTGTCGGCGCTGATCGAGACCACGATGGTCTTGGTGGAGCCGAAGGGAGGCACTCCGAACTTGATGCTGGAGATGTCGCAGGGCTTGCCCAGATCAATCACTTGGTCTTTGGGGAATATGATATCTTCGTTGGTGGCGAAACAATGTTGGGCGTCTGCGATCCATGAGCCATCGGTCAACTGGCCGGTGTCGCCGAAACCATGGGTGTTGGGGTTGGTGGAGGTGTAGGCCGCGTGGAGGGCGAGATTGGGTGGCCCGGGAGTTTGGAAGGCGTTCATTGGCAGGTTCTCACTGTTAGCGGCATTGATGACCGGGCATTGCGTCCATGCGTAGCGGGCTCGGGTGGGTGCCGGGACTTGTTCGCTTTGGAGGACGACGCGGTCACCCTTGGCGGTGGCGGTGGCCGGAAAGAAGGTATCGTCCTCACCGGCAATCTCAAAACCAGTGAGGGCTTGGCCATCCATGGCCTTAATGCCGCCGGCGGTGTGATCGAACGTGACACCCAGCAAGTTTCCATTGATGGCGAAGGATTTGAATTGCGGGCCAGTGGATTCGGGAATTTTGACTCCATAGGTATTTGCCAACGCCAACAGGGCAAGGCGTCGTCCGACTTCCTGCTTGTTTTTCGGATGGATGTCCTTGAAGTCGCCGATGTCGTTGATCACCGCCATGCCGGTGTTGGGAATGGTTTCTGCGGCCTTGGTCTGCGCGATCCAGAACGCGGGCAGACGTGTGGCTTCAAACGGGTAGGTATAGGGTGCGAGCTGCACGAAGTAGAAAGGAAAATCGCCTTGCCCCCAGGCTTTGCGCCAGCCGCCGATCAGGGCTTTCATCTTGTCGATGTAGATCTCGGTGTCGCCGACGAAGAGATTGCTCTCCCCCTGGTACCAGAGGGCGCCACGGATGGCGTAAGGCACCAGCGGATGGATGTGGCCGTTATACAAGGCGGTGGCCTGGCTTTCACTGTTAATCGGGTAGGTGATGGCAGGCGGCGGCAGCGGGAGGGCCGTGTTGTTGGCGATGGCGATCCGCGCGGATTTTCCGAATGCCGCGAGGGCATCCAGATTCTGAGTCACGCTGGTGCGGTAGTCACTCTCCACCTTGGACAACCAATCGCTGGTGCTCTTGAGCGAAGGCACCATGGCAAAGCCCTCGCTCGGGGTCCACGGCTCGATGAGCGTGCCGCCCCAGGAGCTTTGAATCACCCCAACGGGAACTTTCAACTCCTGGCGGAGGTGGCGGGCAAAGAAATAGGCAGCACCCGAGAAGCCCCCCCAGGCACCGGCGATGCTGACCGCTTGCGGCGTGGTCGGCAGCCAGGCGCTTGCGGTGGGCAAAGCGCTGGTGGGCATGGGTGAGAGGACCTTGTTGATGGCCCGGATCCGCAACAAGGGATCATTGGCCGCCGCGATTTCCTTTTCCGCGTCCTGGCACATGCCAATGCCCATTTCCATGTTGGATTGTCCGGAACACACCCAGACCTCACCGACGAGCACGTCCTTGACTTCGGTTTTTTCCGCGCCGGATGAAACGATCAGCGGGCGGTTCTCCGCGTTGGCGGACATCGGGTCGAGCTTCAGCGTCCATTTGCCCTGGGCATCGGCCGTGGTGCTTTGGGTTTGTCCTGCGAAGGTGACTTGGATCCCGGATCCGGCATCGGCGGTGCCCCAGACGGGCACGCTCATTTCGCGCTGGAGAATCATGTTGTCGCCGAATGGCGGGGCGAGCATTGGAGCAGTGCCGTGGGCGCGAAGGCAAAGCGTGAATGCGATGGCGGAGACGGTGATGGCGCGCGAGGTCATGAAGGTGTCGTAGAACGAGAATGAAGGATGCGGTCTTTCGGAGTTGAGCGTGTTGAGGTGGAGGAAGGGTACGTTCGGTTGCCAGCGGTGGGGAGGGTGGCCATCCATGGGGAGACGGTATCCGGCTCTCTCTATTAGCTTGCTGTTTTACCCTTTCGGAACGTAAAAACGGCTCTGGGTGAGGAAAGTTCAGATAATCCCGATGGTCATGGTCACGATCTGCCTCCCGCGAGTCGTCGCGGGGGAGCCCTTGACTGCGCCAAAGATGCTTGGATCCGATTCCTGCATGACGAGCGGTTGCCATGGCGGGGGCGGGCTGGATCGAGGAGCCTACACCATTTGGGAGGGCTATGACCCTCATTTCAACTCCGCCGCCACGCTGACCAACGGACGCTCCAAGGCGATGGCCAGACAGCTCGGAATCGAGAACGCGGCGGAATCGAAAAGCTGCACGGTCTGTCATTCCCCGATGGCTCAGATGATTCCGACCGAACCTGCCAAAGCTCCGGAAGGTCACAAGATCGACAGCGGAGTCTCTTGCGCGAGCTGCCATGGCCCGGCGGATGACTGGCTGCTCTCCCACAGCCGTCCGGACTACCCAAAGGACGCCCTCGCCAAGCTCGGCATGCGTCAACTGGGCAGCGCCTACCAGCGGGCGAACAGTTGTGTCGCCTGTCATCAGAATCTGAGCGACCAACTGGTCGCGGCGAAGCATCCGCCGCTGGTCTTCGAACTCGATGGCCAACTGGTCGCCGAGCCCAAGCACTGGCGCGAAGACGAGGGCTTTTCCCACGTCCAGAGCTGGCTGGTCGGACAGGCAGTCGCCTTGCGCGAAACGGCGGCTCAAGCCAAGCGTGAACCCGGCGAACGCAGGACCGCTGAAATCGAAGCCATCCGGGCCTTGTTGAACGCAACCGGTGCCGGCTGGGACGACTCAGCCAAGGATCTGGTCGGCGCGGCGGATGACTATGCGAAGAAGATTTCCAGCGCCCCGATGAGTCGTGAACAGGGTCGCGTCATTCTGTCCAAGCTGATCGCTAACCGGGCGGCCTTTCAGACCGATGCGTTCGGTGCGGTGGCTGAGAAGTATCGCGGGTGGTCGGTTGGCTATTATGCCGAACGGCTGACCTTGGCGGTCGATCGGCTGAACCAGTCCCTCGTCGCCTCCGGACAGCCAGCAGCGATCGCAAAGGCTCCTCTGGACGAGCTTTTCAATGCCGCGAAACCTCCGGAGAGTTTCGATGCCGCCACGGCGGGCGAGTTCGTTCAAAAACTGGATCAGGTGGCGAATTCGCTCCACGATTCCGAGCCAGGCCGGTGACCCAAAACCCATGGAAGCGTAAACCCATGTGCGGCGGATTTCTCAAAACAGGCAGTCGGCTGTTGGTCGCTTCATCGAGCGTCCTGCTGACGACCTGCTACCATCCGCCGCACAAGCGGACGCCGGACTGGGATGTGTCGAAAGGTGAGGAGCGGCCGGATCGTCTGACTGCCCAGCAAGCTCTTGCCGAAGCCATTCCTCAGAGCCCGGACTCGTTTTCTCCGGACCCTAGCCAGAATCCTCCTTTGGAGCCGCCGTTGCCTGAGTTGGAGATCAAGGCCGAGACCACCATCACGGAGGGAGCCTTGCTGCCTCCGACGCAGTTCAATCCGGATCCCGGAATGGGTCTGGAAGCGGGCAAAAAAAAGGCCGGGGGCGGATCCGGAGCTCTTGCCGGTAAAGCACGGGAGCCCCTGAGCGAGCGATTTTTCAAGGACGATCCCGGTCTCCATGACGACCGCTTTTTCAGGCGGGATGCGGGTGCGCCGAAAGAATTTCCAAGGTTCGTTCCGGACATCCCCAATGATCTGAGGTTGCCTCGCGAAAGACTGGAGCAGCGTCAGATCGAAGTCGAACTGGCACAGGGAGCGGATCCCGGGGATCGCTACGAACCGGAGATCGGTGGGCCCATGGTCCTGCCTAGAAAAGGAGTGCGTTATGAGGAACACATTTCCGAGAACTGGCACGCGGGTCATTACGAACCTGCCGATGCTCCGTCCAACAGTGTTGCCATTGAGGACCGCTACCGCGTTGCGACGGGAGTTTGGAATCGTTACCTCGAGGACAGTGTCGCCGAGACCCCCTACGAGAGAGCGACCCCGTACGTCTGGCACCCCTACTATCAGAGCGTGCTGAAAGGGGACATCCCAGTCATCGGGCAGGACATTTTCGTCTCGCTGACGGCTCAGCACAGTATGGAGATCGAGGGCCATGACGTTCCCATTCCTTCAGGTGTCAGTTCGGCGCAGCCAAATAGTTCGGAATTCTATGGTCGGGGTGATCAGTTCATCATCAACACCAACACCAGCCTGACGTTCGATCTCTTCAAGGGAGAGACCTCGTTCAAGCCGGTGGAGTGGCTGTTCCGCATCCAGCCGGTTTTCAACACCAACTTCATCTCCGGCTACGAAGCAAATGTCGTCTCTCCGGATCCGCGCGGACTGGATCAAGGCACGGCGAATCCTCCGGACAATTCAGGCATCGGCAGTCCCGGAGATCTCGGAGGCTTCCTCGATCCCCTGCTTCATCCCGCCCGCGCGGATCTGCGGAACTCGGATGCCACCGACCGCTTCGAGAACCAGGTCGGCTTGCAGCAGTTCTTCTTCGAGTCGCACCTGCTGGACCTTTCCGAGAACTACGACTTCGCCGCACTACGGGTGGGCACCCAGACCTTCAACGCCGATTTCCGGGGCCACGTGTTCATGGATTCGAACTGGGGATACCGGCTCTTCGGAAACTACGACAAGAACCGCATCCAGTACAACGTGGCGCTATTCGATCTCTTTGAGAAGGAATCCTTCTCGGATCTGAACACCTTCGAGGACCGCAATCAGAACGTTTTCGTCGCCAATGTTTATTGCCAGGACTTTCTAACAGAAGGCTACACCGCCGAGTTCAGCTTTCTGGCGAACTGGGACAATGGAAGTGATGGCGGCCTGGTCTACGACAGCGCGGGGAACATCGTCCGACCAACGCCTCTCGGCACTGTGAGCCCTCATGATCTTCAGGCCTATTACCTGGGCTGGAATGGCGAAGGGCACATCGGCCGGATGAACGTCAGCCACTCGCTCTACCACGTGTTCGGGCAGGACGAAATGAATGGGCTCGCCGGGCGATCGGTGGACATCGACGCGTGGATGGCGGCCCTGGAGTTGTCCGTGGACACCGACTGGATGCGCCACAAGTTCGTTCTGTTCTGCGCCTCTGGCGATGACGATGCGACCGACAACAAGGCGACGGGATGGGACTCGATCATCGACAACCCGAACTTCATCGGACCCTTCAGCTACTGGCAGCGGCAGGGGATGAATCTCGGTGGAACCGCAGTCTCGCTGAAACAGCGCCTGAGCCTGATTCCCGAGCTGAGCTCCAACAAATTTCTCGGTCAGTCCAATTTCGTCAACCCTGGCATTTTCATTGCTGGACTCGGCGAGGAATGGGAGCTGACTCCCCGCATGCGGGCCTTCGCCAACCTGAACTATCTGATGTTCATGGACACGAACTCCATCGCCACCGCGCTCCTCACCGACAACATCAGTCGGGAAATCGGCTGGGATCTCAGCTTCGGCGTGGAATACCGGCCCTTCCTCACCGACAACCTGAAGCTCAACGTGGGGATGGGCATGCTGTTTCCCGGAGCGGGCTTCAAGGACATCTACAGCAACTCCACCGTTGGCGTGCCGGGTTACTCCCTATCAAAATCCCAGGGAATCAACGATGTCTTTTACAGCGGATTCCTCTCTGCCACCATGACCTTCTGACGATGAACCGGCTCACGATTCACCTCCGCATCGCTTGTGCGCTGGCCGCCATTGGAATGGCCTTGTCGGGTTATTCCCAGGATACGGCAATGGGACACCCGGGTATTTTCGGACCACCTGTTGCAGCGTCTGAATCCTTGGCGGGCAGTGGCGTGGCCATTCCCAAGCCCAACAAGGTGGATCAGTCCAAAGAGACTGTGATGCTGAAAAGCCGTGGCTGCCTGGGATGTCACGTCGGCTCGGAAGATCCGCACGGCAGTCAGTTCGTCCGGCTCGGATGCACCGATTGCCACGGCGGTGATCCGACTCCGGGCCTGACAATGCGTCAGGCCCATCCGGTGCCGCGCAATCCCGTGTTCTTTGAAAGTTCGGCAAACCCGAGCGACAGCACCGTGCTGCTCAACCATGAGTCGCCGGAGTTCATCCAGTTCGTGAATCCGGGGGATCTGCGCGTGGCCAAGAAGACCTGCGGCGACTGCCATGCGCAGTCGGTCGATCATGTCGATCACAGCATGATGCGCCACGGCGCGATGCTCTGGGGCGCGGCGGCCTACAACAACGGAGCCTACCCGGTGAAGGACTCGATCTTTGGTCAGGCCTACGGGGCCAACGGAGTGCCACTGGCCTTGAAGAGCCCGATCAAGGTCACGCCAGAGTTGCAGAAAACCCTCGGCATTGTGGATGAGATCTTCCCGCTGCCGCGCTTCAACGTGGGGCAGACGGGCAATATCTTCCGGGTCTTTGAAAAGGGTGGAACCAAGCTGGCTGAGCTGGGCAATCCCGATCCCAACGAGCCGCCGGGCAAGCCGTTCCGTCGACTGGGTGAACGCGGGCTTGGCACGCTTTCTAGGGTCGATCCCGTCATCATCGGCGCGCAGAAGACCCGGCTTCATGATCCGTTGCTGGACTTCTTCGGCTCTAACAACCGCCCGGGCGACTATCGCTCCAGCGGCTGCACGGCCTGCCACGTGGTGTATGCGAACGACCGCTCGCCCTCGAATTCCGGCTGGTACAGCGCCTTTGGAAACCAGGGCCTTTCGTTCAATCCGGACCCGATGATTTCGAAGAAGGAAAAGGGCCACCCGATCGCGCACAAGTTCACCCGCAGCATTCCATCGAGCCAGTGCATGACCTGCCACATGCACCAGGGTAATCTGTTCGTAAACCCCTTCCTCGGCTATACGTGGTGGGATCAGGAATCGGACGGCGAGTTCATGTATCCGAAGGAGCAGAAAAATCCGACGGACGAAGAGATGGTGAAGTCGCTGCGCGCGAACCCCGAAGCAGCGGCAGCGCGGGGCTTGTGGGGCGATGTCAATTTCCTCGAGAAAACCGCGGAATTGAATCCCAAGCTGAAGCAGACCCAGTTCGCCGATTACCACGGTCACGGCTGGGTGTTCCGCGCGGTCTTCAAGAAAGATCGTGAAGGGAATCTGCTGACCCTCAAGGAGGAGAAGATTCCCTTCGACGACCCCGACAAGTTCAAGAAGGCGGTGCACATGAAGGACATCCACCTCGCGAAGGGGATGCAGTGTGTGGATTGCCATTTCCTCAACGACTCCCACGGCAACGGACTGCTCAACGTCGAGCCACGGGCGGCGACCGCGATCACCTGCGTGGATTGCCACGGAAGCGTCAGCAAGCACACCACTCTCGTCACCTCGGGAAAAGGAGGGACGCTTTCCAAGGATGGAAAAGTGGAGCCCATCAACCTGCGTGAAAGCAACACGCCTTTCGGTCCCCGCTTCACTTGGAGCGCCGATGGCAAGCGGCTGATGCAGCAGTCCTCGATGGAGCCGAACCTTCAATGGGAGGTGCCGCAGACGCTCGATACGGTTACTCCGGGCTCGGACCACTACAACGTCATGAGCGCTTACGCGAAGACCCTGCAGCGCGACGGGAAGAACTGGGGAGCCGTTCCCGATAATCCGAAGAAGTGCGGTAAACAGCTCGCGCACAGTGATCAGGAGATGGACTGCCAGACCTGCCACACGGCCTGGGCGACCAGTTGCTTCGGCTGTCACATCCCGATGGAGGCGAACGTAAAAATGCCCACCAACAAGTTCGAGGGAACCACTTCCCGGAACTTCAGCTCCTACAATCCCCAGGTGGTGCGCGACGACGTCTTCATGCTCGGCAAGGACAGCACGGTGAAGGGAAACCGGTTGGCCGTCTTGCGCTCGTCCAGTGCCATGGTGGTGGGCTCCCAGGGCGCCAACCGCGAATGGCTTTACACCCAACAACAGACCGTCTCGGCCGAGGGCTATTCGGGCCAGGCCTTCAACCCGCACTTCGCCCACACCACCAGCGGCGTCGGCACCACGAAGAACTGCACGGACTGCCATGTCTCGAAGGACAACGACAACAACGCGCTCATGACCCAGCTCCTCGGCTTCGGCACGGGCACGGTCAACTTCTTCGGACGATTCGGCTATGTCGGCACCGAGGAAGGACTCTCGGGCGTTGCCTGGACCGAGCGCAGCGAGCCGCAGGCCGCGATCGGCAGTCACCTCCACCGGCTCGCTTACCCGGATAACTACAAGGAGCACCTGGCGAACCGATCGATCCTGAAAACCGGCTATCATCACGAGGCGAAGGGCAACGTGCTCGACCTCCAGGCGCGCGGGGAATACCTCTACGCCGCCCTCGGAAAGAACGGCTTCGGGGTGTTCGACGTTGCGAACATCGACAACAAGAACTTCTCCGAGCGCATCACCTCCACACCGGTTTCACCGCTCGGCCAGGACACCTTCCTCAAGACCGCCAATGCCACCTCCGTGGTCCTGCCGAGCACCTTGATCAACGATCCGAACCGCAACCGGCTTCCGCAAAACGAGGAGCGGCCGATCGCTTCCTATCACGGCTGCGCTTTCGTGACCGATCTCGAGGAAGGCCTGATCGTGGTGGACGTGGCGACGTTGTTAGATGGCAATCCGGCGAACAATTTTCTCAAGCGTGCAGCCACCTTCAATCCCGGTGGAAAGTTGAATGGAGCGCGTCATGCCTGGATGGCCGGGCAGTGGCTCTACATCACCACCTCGCAAGGGCTGGCCGTGGTCGATGCATCGAATCCAAAGGCCCCGGTCTTCGCAGGCGGCTATTCGGGTCCCTTCCTGCATAACGCCTGCCAATCCACCGTGCAGTGGCACTATTGCTTCGTCACTGATGCCGAAGGTGTGAAAGTCTTCGACGTTTCCAATCCCGCGAAACCCGTCCCGATCTCCGGCGCGTCGGTTTCATTGGGAAATGCCGGTGGCCTCTACATCGCCCGCACCTATCTCTATGTCGCGAACGGTTCCGCCGGTCTGGCGATCCTTGACGTGAAGAATCCGGAAAGGCCGCACCTCCTCAGCCAGTTCACCGCCGACGGTCAGCTCAATGATGTGCGCGATGTGCAGATCGGTTCCGTCAGCGCTTCGATGTATGCGCTCGTCGCCGATGGCCACAATGGCATGCGTGTCCTTCAACTGATCTCGCCGGAAAACGTGCCCGGTCACATGGGCTTCTCGCCGAAGCCTGAACCGAAGCTCATCGCCACCTACCCAACCGATGGCATCGCCAGTTGCATCTCCCGCGGACTCGATCGCGACCGCGTCGTCGATGAAAGCGGCAACCAGACCGTTGTCTTCGGTCGCCGTGGATCCGGTCCGCTCTCGCTCGACGACATGGCCGCCTTTTTCCGCAAACCGGATGGCGCGTTTTACAAGGTCACCGACGTCAAGCACGGTGAGAACGGAGCCCTTCTCGACACCGCCGGAAAAACACTGACACCCCCTCTCGAATTCAAGACGCCGGAATCCGCGCAAGCGGAAGAACCAGCAGCCTACCGAGGAAGATTGAGGCAGCGAAGGGAACCGGAGGGGCTGCGGAGGTGAAATGAGGCAGCCAGAAACAGCGCCCCATAAATGAAATCCAAGGCTGTCTCATTCATTTTTGGCCTGATTGGGTGTGTGACCGCATTTGCCGTCGAGCCGGTTCACACCGAGCTGGTATCCAAGGTCGACAAGGCCTTCAAGGCTCTCCTGATGGAGAGACATTCGCCTCTAGGCCGTCTCCAGTGCTGGGCTGGGAGGCTCAAAAGGAACTTCCCAGTATCTGATGAAGTGCTCCTTAGCGTGATGATTGCAACCGTCAGGCAGGACCAGACGACTGCCAACTTGGCCAGCGATCTGAATCCTGCGGCCGATCCATACGTGGCGTCACGTGCGGCAGGCTATCGGATGGAACTTTATCCCGGGAATCCTGATCTGGAGGCGGCGATCTTGGACTCGATTCGCAAAGCCGATCTGCCCAAGCAGGAAGATACCTTATGGCTGAACAAGGTGGCCAATCTCGGAAGTGACGACCTTGTCCGGGAAACCAGAGGCTTGATCACGGATTCTCGACGGTTGGAAATTTTTGATAGGGAAGTCGGGGGAAGGGCCCAGCCGCGCTTCGCACGAAATCGTTTTCCCGAAGGAATCAGATTTCAAAACTGGGTGGAGCCACCTCTAGGCCCTTCCCTCTACAAGCAATAGCCCTGCTTCTGCTTTATTACGCAGTCGTTTGGTTGGTTGCGTTCATCGCCAGAAGGAAATGGCCAAGGACGCAAAGGATTGGAACCGTGGCCATCGAGGTAGGTATTTGCCTCGCTGTGCTATGGCCTTGGCTGAGAGGCACCAGGTGGAACCCGAAAAGCAACAACCCGCAGATTCAAGTTCGAGACTCATCGTGATTTCGTGGAGCCATGCTTCCCATAAATACGGGGTGAAGTCGTGACTCTGCGTGGGTCCTGCAAGTGCCTGAAGGAAGCCAAGCGAATCCAATTTCATTGTGATGGATTTCGGGTTGCCTGATTTCCGTAATGATGGAACACCCAAGGCGAGGGCCGCAGCTGTTGTCATTCGCTTCATGCAAGCATCACTCCAGCAACCTGCTTTGGAACACCTCATAGATCCATTTGCGCGGACCGGCGAAGACGCAGGTGATCACTCGTTGGTCCGCGATGATTTGATATTCGAAGACGACGCGATGCGAGCCAACCCTCAAGCGGTAGAAGCCTTCCAGTTCATCAGTGAGGGCCTTGATGTCACCTTTTTCCTGCGCCAGATCCTTGATGGCCAGACACAGCGCATGGCGGGGTTGCGGGGCCAGACGCCGGAGGTAGTCCAACACCTCATCCTGAATCCGGACGGTGATCATCGTTCGTCGAGCACGGAGACGTCGTGATAGCTTGCCGTGCCCTCGCGGTGTTTGCGGATTGCGGACATCGCCTTCGGATCGGCCAGGAGTTCCATGGTTTCGCCGATGGCTTCCATTCGTTCGATCGAAATAAGCACGGCAACGGCACGCCCCTGCCTGGTGATGGTCACGGGATGGTCTGCGGCTTCCTCCACCAAGGCCGAGAGTTTCTGCTGAGCTGTTTTGATCGTGTAGGTGTCAGCCATGCATGCAATGTATTCCGTTTCTCGGAAAAAGAGAATACATTTTTCATTGCTGCGGGATGCTCTTGATTGCTGTTGATTTCCTTGAAAGCCATGAGACTGGGATCGGCAAGATGTCCTTTCATTCCGAAGGGCCATCAGTAAGCGTCCAGAGTGTTGGCGCTTTCCAAGCTTTCCGATCACCATGCGTAAATTCGTCTTACTCGCACCCCTCTCGCTCTTTGTCCTCAGTTCCTGCAAAGACGACAAGATCCACACCTACCGGGTCGCCAACGATGCCGCAGCGGAGAGCCCTGCGCCGCCGGACGTTGATTCGATGCGGGCGGAGCCTGAAATCGCGACCCTGGCCGTGGGCTGGAAGGTGCCGGAGGATTGGAAACAGGAGAAGGCCGGTCAGTTTGCCACCGCAGCCTATGCGCTTCCAGAGGGTGGGCGGGTCACGGTTTCGAAGCTCGCTGGCGACGGCGGGGGACTCGCGGCGAACCTCAATCGCTGGCGTGGCCAAGTCGGGCTCAAGCCGGTCGCGGACAAGGACGTTTCCGGCCAACCGCTCAAGATCGCGGACTCCGATGAGGTGATGCAGCTGTTCAATCTGACCTCCGTCGACTCCGCTGCGGATGCTGAAGGGATCCTTGCCGGAATTCTTCCTCTCAAGACCGAGACCTGGTATTTCAAATTCTCCGGCTCGGTGGGTGTGCTCAGAAAATCCGAGGCAGTGTTCGCGGAGTTCCTGCGGAGCGTTCGCATCGCGGGCAGCCGGAAAAGCGCATCCGCCTCCGCTCCCAGCGGCCTGAAGAAGGTCAAGGTCACGCCACCCGATGGCTGGACACCCAGCGAAGGCAGTTCGATGCGGGCCGCCAGCTTCAGCATCGCCGGACCTGACGGCACCACGGCCGATGTCTCGGTTGTCCCCATCCCAGGCGATTCCGGCAGTGTTCTCGACAACGTCAACCGCTGGCGCTCGCAGCTCCAGCTCGCCCCGCTCGCGTCGGCGGACGATCCGGCCCTCGGGAACAAGGACGAAAGCCCTGCCGGAGAGCTTTTCGTCAGCCACATGACCAGCAGCGAGCCGATCCTGAATGGGAAAAAGGCAGCCATGGGCACCGCCATCCTCAAGCGCCCCGGCATGACCTGGTTTTTCAAGATCACGGGCGAAGCGACCCTCGTCGAAGCGAACCTCGGTCAATTCGATGCCTTCGTCCGCTCGGCCACTTTTCCTGAGTAAGGTCACATGCAAGGTCTCAAGCTCCTCAGCTCCCTGCGCCTCACCGTTGCCCTGTTGGGTTTCGCGATGGTGCTGATTTTCATCGCCACGATTTCCCAGGTCGAGCTGGGCATTCATGAGGTGCAGGCGAAATTCTTCCGCTCGTGGATCGCGTGGTGGGACATCATGCCGGGCGAGAAAAAGGTTCCCATCCCAATTCCCGGCGGGACGCTGCTCGGCAGCCTTCTCGTCCTCAACCTACTCGCCGCCCACGGCGCCCGCTTCAAGTTCAGTTGGAGCAAGGTCGGCATGGTCGTGATCCACTCCGGCATCCTGCTTCTTCTTCTGGGCGAACTCTTTACCGGCCTTCTCGGACGCGAGGCGCAGATGACGCTCAACGAGGGTCAAATCCTCAACTACTCGACCTTTCCCCGCGAGGTCGAGCTCGTCGTCATCCGCCCGGACAGCGACGGACTGGAAACCGTCACTGCCATCCCACAGGCGCGCCTCAAAGACGGAGCGGAATTCCCGTTCGGAGGCTTCTCTGTTAGAATCCAAAGTTATTTCTCCAACAGCGAAATCCTCGCAGAATCCGAGGCAACGGAGGCCTTCGACAAGACTCATGCGACCGAAGGATCTGGGAAGGGCTACGCCGTCCTCCGCAAGCCACGCGAGGCCACGGATGACCGCAAGGATCTCACCTCCGCCTTTGTCGAGATCATCCCCGACGGTGGGAAATCCCAGGGTCGCTGGCTTCTCTCGAACGCGCTCAAGGGCGAGCAATCCTTCCCGGCGGCGGGATGGCTCTGGAAAATGGCCATCCGCCAGCGTCGCCTCTACCATGAATTTTCCATCAAACTCGTCGACTTCAGCCACGACCGCTACCTCGGCACCGACGTTCCGAAAAACTTCTCCAGCAAGATCAGGATCCTCAATCCAGATACCGGCGAGAACCGCGAGGATCTCATCTACATGAACCATCCGCTGCGCTACGGCGGCCTCACGTTCTATCAGGCCGGCTTCGAAAACAACGATTCGACCACCATTTTCCAGGTCGTCCGCAATCCGGTCTGGACCATTCCCTACATCGCCTGCGCCATGGTCGGTCTCGGCCTTCTTTGGGTCTTTTCCCAGCACCTGATCAAGGCCATCTCCCGCCGCAACAAACCCACGCCGGCACCATGAGCACCCTCCGGAAACTCACCGCGTGGCTCATTCCCGCGCTCTGTTTGCTGTTCATCGCCAGCTCGTTCTTCATGGCCACGCGGCCATCCGCGGGGTTTGATTTCAAAAACTTCGGTACCCTGCCTGTCGTCTCGAACGGGCGTGTCCAGCCGCTTGATTCCCTGGCCCGCAACGCCCTGCTTTCCATCCATGGGAAACAGAATATCCCCGGCGATGGTGCGCCCGCCACTTCCGCCGCCTGGCTCGCCGAACTCAATTTCAAACCCGAGCTGGCCGACACGCGGAAGATTTTCGTGATCCATCACGATGATCTCCTCGGCCTGACCAAGCTGACCCGCGGCGAGGAGAATTCCTATTCCTATGCCCAGCTTCTGCCGTCTTTCCCGGCTCTCCAGCAGGAGGCGAGGCGCATCGGGGTGGCCGATTCGAAAACGTGGTCGCCGTATGAAAAGGCGCTGATGCTTCTCACTCGGAATCTCACTCTCTACAACCAGCTCAAGCACGCCCTAGCCTTGCCCGGACAGGATCATCTCGAATCCGAGTTCACCCTTTTCCTCACCGACATCGGTGGAGCGCTTCCCGAGGTGGCCAAGAATGACCGTGGCGAAACATTCGACCAAACCCTCATCGACAGCGCCTCATCGCGCATGGAGATTGTCCGCGAATGGGCATCGATGACGGAAGTTTATACGACACCTTCCGGCACTGGCGCGGACGGTTGGCGGAAACTTCCCGACTCACTCGTCGACGCCATCGACCAAGGAACATTCCACCCGTCGACGCTCGACTACGCCCGCATGGGAGACGCCTACCGCTCCGGGGATAGCTCCGCTTTTAATTCCGCGATCAAAGACGATCGGGCCTGGCTTTCGGCAAACCGTCCGGACCAGTTGACGAAATCCTCTTCGGAATCCCTCTTTAACGCGATCGCGCCGTTCTACCTCTGCATGGTTCTCTACGTGGTCGCGTTTCTTTGCGCCGTCGTTTCCTGGCTCTGGCAAGGCAGCACCCTCCGGCAGGCCGCTTTCCGGGTTTTGCTGATCGGGCTCTCCCTGCACACCCTCGGGCTCGTCACTCGCATGATGTTGGAAGGTCGCCCGCCCGTCACGAATCTCTATTCCTCCGCCATCTTCATTGGTTGGGGTGCGATCATTCTCAGCAGCATTCTTGAGATTTTCCATCGCAACGCCATCGGCACAGTGGTGGCCTCGGTGGTCGGCTTCACCACCCTGCTCATCGCTCATCATCTATCTCTATCAGGTGACACCCTGGAAATGATGCGCGCCGTGCTCGACACCAATTTCTGGCTCGCCACCCATGTCGTCGTCATCACCCTGGGATACGCATCGACGTTTCTGGCCGGCACCATTGCCATCGTCTATCTTCTCCTGCGTGCCTTTGGCCATGTTCCTAAATCCACTGCGTCCTCGTTGCGCGGCATGGTCTATGGTGTGATCTGTTTCGCCACCCTTGCCAGCTTCGTCGGCACCGTCCTCGGCGGCATCTGGGCCGACCAGTCCTGGGGCCGTTTCTGGGGCTGGGACCCCAAGGAAAACGGCGCACTGCTCATCGTCATCTGGAACGCCATCATCCTCCACGCCCGCTGGGGCGGCATGATCCGCGAGCGCGGCCTGATGGTCATGGCGGTCTTTGGCAACCTCGTCACCAGCTGGTCCTGGTTCGGCACCAACATGCTCGGGATCGGCCTCCATTCCTACGGCTTCACCGATGCGGCCTTTTTCTGGCTCAGCGTCTTCATGATCAGCCAGGTTCTCATCATGGCCCTCGGCCTGATCCGCGAAAAATTGAGAGTCAACGATCAGTAATATGTCCTCATCTATGAAACAACTCGCATTGGCAGCATGGTTCTCGGTCGCGGCGTTTTTTCCCGGAGTGGGAGCCGCCGCAATCAAGGATTATGGATTGAAAGACTACGTTCGCGTCTCCAAGGACTTGCCACACGTGGAGAATGCGCCGTGGAAGCTGGTCTGCACGATCCCTTACAACTGCCATTTCCAGCCTTGGATCGAAGTCGAGGCGGAGGCGGGGCAGATCATCAGTTTCAACTCCACCAATCCCCTGGTCCTTTACCTAACAAAGACCGAGACCTACACGACCAAGTCTGGCAGTCAGGTGGCGGAAGCGCAGAATTGGGTCAGCGGCGAAGGTGCCATCTACACCATCCCCGCCGGCGTTACCGTGAAGTCGGTGAAGTATCGCGAAACCGGATACGACACGACATTCGCCGGATCGTTCGCCTGCAATGACAGCGACTACAACGTGCTTTGGACGAAGGCGGCCCGCACGGCCTACATCTGCATGCGGGATCATTTCTACGACTGCCCCGACCGCGAGCGCGTGGGCTTCTGGGGCGATGGAACGCCGGAGTTGAACCAATGCTTCTACGTCTTCGACTCAAAAGCCCATCAACTGGCCAAGGAACTGGTGCGACGGCCGCTGCAACCCAAGTTCTATCCCGGGCAGCACCTGGAATTCCTCGGCGACTATGGGTTGTGGTTCTACTACCTGCAAACCGGCGACATTGAGTCGATGCGCGCGGTCTATGACCAGACGAAGACCTTCCTGTTCGAGACCTATAAATTTGGCAACAGCCGGACCTGGTTCGACTGGGGCAAGGAGAACAAGGACACCGCTGTCATTGAGACCTGCTTCTTCTTCAACTGCCTCGGCACGCTGAAAAAGATCGCACTGGTGACCGGCCATGAGGCGGATGTTCCGGCAATCGACCAGAAGCTCGAGGAAATCCGGAGCACCTTCGACAGCCAATATTGGAAGGGTGGATTCTACATGTCCTCGCAGGTCACCGAACCCGATGACCGGGCCAATGCGATGGCGGTGAATGCCGGGCTCGCCGACCGCTCCAAGTGGCCAGCGATTTACGACAACGTCCTGACGAAGAAAACCTACGCGAGTTGTTTTTTCGACCGTTGGGTTTTCGAGGCCCTCTGTGTGATGGGGAAACAGGAATACGCCCTCATCAGGATGTATGAGCGCTACAAGACCATGATTCCGGCCAGCTTCACCACGCTATGGGAGCACTACGACCGCTGGTGGGCATCAAAAGTTGATTCCTTTGACGCTGCCTCCTCGTTGAACCACGGGTGGAATCCTCCCGCCTTGATTCTGTCTCAGACCATCGCCGGAGTTTCTCCAGTGGCGCCGGGCTGGAGCACCTACCAAGTCATGCCTAGGGAAGCGTTCCTCACGTCAATCAAGGTGGTGGTGCCTTCGATCAAAGGCAACGTCACGGTCGACTTGAAGAAGACCTCGACACACTATGCGCTCGACCTTGATTCGCCCGCAGGGACGACCGCCATTGTTGGAATTCCGAAAGGTTCGTTTACCACACTGCGCGAGGTCAAGGTCAACGACACCACCATCTGGAATGGCAGCTATCTCGGCGGGGCGACTGGGATCTCCTGGATTGGCGAGGACGCCGACTACGTGAAGTTCAAGGCGAGCCCCGGCAGGTGGAAATTTTCGGGACTCGGAACCCTGCCGCTCAAGTCCCCCAAGCCACTGCCGCCGCCGCCTTCGAAAGATCGGCCACTCGACAAGAAATCATGGTCCGCCACGGCTTCTGTGCCCGACGGCACGTTCCCCTTCAGTGGAGCCAATATTCCGATCGACATCCCCGCCGCCAACGCCCTCGACGGTGATCACTGGACGGGTTGGCGCGACATGTCGGAACCCCAGCATGCCGGGCAGTGGTTCCAAGTGGACATGAAGCAGGAGCAGGCATTTGAGAAGCTCGTGCTCGATACGACCTGGGCACTGTGGGATTCGCCGGACAAGTATTCCGTGTCTGTTTCCGTGGACGGAACCGTTTGGAGCGACCCAGTCGCCACCGGCTCAGGGCAACTGGGGATCACCACCATCACCTTCCCTGAACAGAGGGCGCGGCACATTCGGATCACCCAAACCGGAGCCAGCGAGAGGTTTCATTGGTCGATTTATGAACTGGACGTTTACCGAACCGCTCACGGCGATTGAATCTCCTCTCGAGAAAAGCCCCGGGCTGCCGTTCGTTTTGGCAAGGGGCGATTTCAGAGTTCTTGCGTCTGGAGGCTACTCCTCGGGCCGTTTCTGGGGCAGGGTCTTTAGGAAAGGCGCTGCGGAGCTTACGCTTGCATCTTTAAGATCTCCCTGGGGACACACCTGATCGGTGAGCGGGAGGGGGTGGTCCCACTGGACTTGAGCGATAGAAACGGGCCATCGGAAAGAACCCGACACTTCGGAGCAGACAGAAGCGGGATAAATTGACCTTGAATCCGCTACCAGACGGCAGAAGCGCTGCCCCGCAAGCTTGTAAAAAGCTCATGTTCAGTCGATTGGGTGGCTTTAGGTATTTTTTTCAAAAGCATCAAATATTTTCAAAATAGGGCTTGTCAGAAAATTGTTGCCCGCTAGGTTCGCCGCCCCACATCGCAGACCGGGTCGTCAAAACCTCCCGCTCTGCTTCATCAGGGATCAATTTTATCGGGTGCAGCTCCGGAAAACAGGCTCCTGCGAGGATTCTCGCCGGCGCACTGGTTTGCACTCGAAGCTCGATTGTAAATTCAGAACCACCGCAGGATATCATGCCGACCATCAACCAACTCGTTCGCAAGGGGCGCCAAACCCCGGCGGAAAAGTCGAAGTCGCCAGCTTTGGTGAACTGCCCCCAACGCCGGGGCGTTTGCCTTCAGGTGATGACGCGCACCCCGAAGAAGCCGAACTCCGCGCTTCGTAAAGTTGCGAAAGTCCGCCTCACGAACGGTTTCGAGGTCATCGCCTACATCGGCGGTGAAGGCCACAACCTTCAGGAGCACTCGATCGTCCTCGTCCGCGGTGGACGAGTGAAGGACCTTCCAGGTGTCCGCTACCACATCGTCCGTGGTTCGCTCGACACCCTCGGCGTCGACAAGCGCCGCCAGTCCCGCTCCAAGTATGGTGCCAAGCGTCCGAAGCCAGGCCAGCCAGCCGCTCCCGTCAAAGGCAAGAAGAAGTAAGCCTTTCTAAACCTTAATTCTCACCATCCAACGCCATGCCACGCCGCAAGCGAGTTTTCCACAAGCCTGATCGCAGTGATCCACGCTACGACAGCACCCTCGT
>Ga0209499_1001070_pt1 | contig 19637 bp, 14 predicted proteins | sample C_130208_EF_Meta_FD_187306 | JGI IMG/M metagenome (GOLD analysis project Ga0209499, IMG submission 187306) | Freshwater microbial communities from Lake Croche, Canada to study carbon cycling - C_130208_EF_MetaG (SPAdes) (version 2) | ecosystem: Environmental > Aquatic > Freshwater > Lake...
TCAATTTCAACCACGAAGCCCGCCCGGATTTGTCACCACGGAAAACACTAAAACAAATTTTCGATCCGTTTGCCCACGGAATACACGGAAGGAACCCCCATCCCCCAGGACTGGCTACTTCCTGATTTTCCGAGGCATCCGTGCAATCCGTGGTCAATAGAAATTGGGATCGGACTACGCGCCGATTCGCGCTATTCGCGGGCCAAATCCGCCGGTTCGACTTTCGTTGTGACCCGAGGGGAACCTAGCGCTTGCGCGCCTCCAAGCCGGCGAGAATGGCGTGGGCGCGCTGTTCGGCTGCTTGAATGACGGCAGGTTGGGCGCGGGCTTTGGTGGAGTCTAAGTGGCCTTGGGCTGCTTCGTCGCCGGTAAGCGCGGCGATCTGAAACCATGCGAGCGCCTCCACTACGTCCCGGGGCACCCCTTCTCCTTGGAGATGCATGAGGCCGAGGCGGTCCTGCGCGGCGGGCAGTCCTTGTTCGGCGGCCAGGCGGCACCAGCGCGCGGCCTGGCGGGGATCGACGGGGCCGCCGTCACCGTTGGCGTAGATCAGCGCGAGATTGAACTGCGCCCCGGCCAGACCCTGCGCGGCGGCGAGTTCGAACCAGTGCCGGGCGGCGGTGGCTTGCTTGGGCACTTCCGGATCCTCGCCGCTGATGAAGAGATAGCCGAGGGAGCTTTGGGCGTCCGGGTTGCCGAACCGGGCCTTGACGAGCAACTGTTCGTACGCGGAGACGGCCTGTGCGACGGACCCGTCGGCGGCGAGGTAGCGCAGCGGCAGGTGTTCGCCGAGATATTCGCGTTTCCAATAGAGCCCGTCGCGGCGTTGGGTCGCGAGCGCGGTGAAGTGGTAACGGTAGCCGGGGGTGCGAATCATCTGCGGCGGACCGCCGGGGAAAGGGTTATCGCGGAAGAGGCGCAGCACCTCCGGGTTTTGTCGGAGCAACTGCTCCACGACCAGTTCGTAGAGCACGGTGGGTTCGTCGCGCGTGATGACCTGGATCTGCAACGAGGCCTCGAACCGCGCGAAATACGGCGCCATCAACGGGCTGACGTGATCGAGCCGTTGGGGGAAGTAGCGGAACTCGTACGGCCGCCAAGTGTGGCCGCCGTCGTCGGAGCCGAAGAATTCGACCACGCAGTGGAACGGGTCGAGCCTGGCGTAGAGCTGGTAGGCGTTGGCGCTGCCGAAACCGCCGAAGGCGAGCCGGAGGGGTTGGGTGAACAGATCGGTCACGCCGTTGGAGGGCAGGCCGACGAGGAGGGCAAAGGCGACGAGGGTGAGATAAAAATGGAGCCCGAGCACCAGACGCAGACCATACCTCCGCCAGCGAACGAGCGCCGGGACCGCGAACGTGACGGCGCGCGTGGAGATAAACCGACTCAGCCGGTGGAGGCGGAGGGTGCGCGCGGCGGCGGCCAGCATCTGGTCGTCGAGGAGCACGAAACCGAGCGCGGCGGAGGCGGTGTTGAGCCAGCCGAAATTGCACGTGAGCTGGATGCCGGCCTGCAGCGCGCTCCACAGGCCGAAGGCGATCCATCGGCCGCGCCGGCCGGCAAAGACTGCGAGCAGCGGCGCCAGGAGCTCGGCCGCGAAGGTCAGGATGAGTTCACCGACGTGCCAGAGATGGGGCAGTTGGTGGTCGAGATAGCCGAGGAAGGTGGGGCTGGGCGCCGTCTCGTAGAGCGCGTCCATCGCCGTGAGATTCCACCAGCGCGGTTCGCCGCTTAGGAGCTTGGCGAGGCCCGACTCGAACATCACGCGAAAGAGCAGCCACCGCATCATGAACAGGGCGATAGGTCGCACCGGCGAATGCGCGCCGAGCCCGGGGCGGTAGCCGGCAGGAGCGAAAGGGATGCACAGCAGCGCCACCTCGAGCATGAGCCAGTCCACCTGCGGGTCGGAAAATATGATCCAGCCGCGCGCGAACGACAGCAGCGTCACCCAGCAGACAAAAAGGGACATTCGCGGCCAGAGATTGAGCGTCAGCGCGCACGCCGCCGCCAAGCCGCAGCCTTGGAGGATTACGACCATGCCCCAGCTGTGGTTGAACCAAAATAGCGTTGGCGCCCGGAAAAACGATTCCAGCAGGGTGGGGTGCGCGGCCTTGAGCTGCGCGACCAGGCCGGACAGCGGCGCGAGACCGTCGGGACCGATCAGGGCGCGGCTTTCGTGGATGATCCCCGCGAAGATGACAATGTAGACGAAGCCGACTGCGCGCAGGACCAGCCAGCGCGGCCAGAGGTGGCTGGCGTCGCCGCCCAGCCCGGAGAAATCCTGCAACTGACGCCAGGCACCGGATAACCTCGGCAAGACTGTTTTACTGGCGGAGCCCATGAAGCGTCAGCGGCGCGCAGAGAACGGCGAAGCACAGGGGCGCGGAATCCGTGGGGTGGCGGCGCATGGGAAGGGCGTGATTAAGGTTGGGCGCGCGACATGCGTCAATGGCCGGAGCGCGGACAAGCTATGACCCTGGATTTTTGCCCGCGAATTACGCGAATCGACGCGAATTTCGAGCCATCGGATTGGTCGCCACGAAAGACCTGGAAGGCGCGAAAGCCGGACGCTCGATCCGGGCTGCCCGCGAAACACACGGAATATTCCAATACTCGATCCAAGGCTTGGGGGATTTAGCCTTATGCTTCCGAAGATTCCGCGTGTTCCGTGGGCATTAATCCGGTTACGTCCGCGGCGGTAATCACATCGGCAACGAGCACCTGGCGACGTATCTCGCGCAGTGGCTCGAGGCGCAGCAGCGGACGGCGGCGATTGAGAAATAGGCTTTAAAGCCCTCAGCGGACAGCGGTCAGCTTTCAGTCACGTACGCATGCGGTCAGACCGGGGAAGTCCCGTTTCGGCGGCGAATGCGGCAGTTTTGACCCAGCTGAGCGCTGATAGCTGACGGCTGAGGGCTCTGCTAATGTACTTTATGGGATAAAATTTGTGCGCTTTGGCGTTGGAGCCTGCGCGCCGGGAGTAACGGAGCTTAGCTATGTATCGTGTTTATAATTCACATAGGTAATTACTAGGGTAAGTAAGAAAAAATGAATTGCTGTAGCGCAGGCGGTTTCCGCAAGACATTCACCGGCGCTTCGTGTAGCTTTTGGGAGTGATCGCCGCCCCGCACTTTTCCCCCCGGCCAGGCTGCTAGCCCGGCGGAGTTCACCCCTCATGATCAACCCCACCCCTCATGCCTCGTTTCGCGAGCAACTGAACTCCGGGCGTTTCATCTATGGCGCTGAGCTGGTAACGACGCGCGGGATTCCCGAGCCCGACCAGAAGCCGAAGCTTGTGGAACTGGGCGAGGGCCTGGCGGCGGACGCGCGGATTGGGTGGGTGTCCATCACCGATAATCCCGGCGGCAACCCGATGATCCCGGCGGACTGGCTCGCCAACCTCCTCAAGCCGAGGGGCAAGGAACTGGTCATCCATCTCACCTGCAAGGATCTCAACCGCAACGGGCTCGAGTCCGCCGCATGGCGTTACGCCGCGGACGGGTTCAACAACATCCTGGCGCTGACGGGCGACTATCCGACGTCGGGCTTCAAGGGGCCGGCGCTGCCGGTCTTCGATTTGGATTCGGTGAGCCTCGTCGCGATGCTGAAGACGATGAACGAGGGGATGGAGGTCACGCGGCCGAGCGGGAAGACGGAGCGGCTGGCCAAGACGAATTTCTTCATCGGCGCCGCGGTGGCGCCGTTCAAGCGGCAGGAGCGCGAGCTGATGCCCCAGTACTTCAAGCTCGCCCGCAAGCTCCAGTGCGGCGCGGAGTGGGTTATCCCGCAGCTCGGCTACGACATGCGGAAATTTCACGAGATCAAACTGTTCCTGGACTGGGCCAATCTCTCCGCTCCCATCATCGGCAACGTGTACGTGCTGAACAAGACGGTGGCCCGCATGTTCAACCAGAACAAGATCCCGGGCTGTGTGGTAAGCGACGCGCTCTACGCCCAGGTGGAAAAATACGCCGCCGGCCCGGACAAGGGGAAGGCGTTCTTCACCGAGCTCGCGGCTAAGCAGCTCGCGGTTTTCAAGGGGATGGGTTTCGCCGCCGGCTATCTCGGCGGTGTGCACAAGGCGGATACCTTCGCGCAGATCATCGACCTGGCCGAAAACTACGGCGCGAACGACTGGAAGGAATTTGCGCGCGAGATCCAGTTCCCGAAGCCGGACGAGTTTTATCTGTTCGAAAAGGATGCGGCGACGGGTCTCGGCGATGGCGCGCAGGTCAACGCCGCCTACCTCCAATCCCTCAAGGAACCCGCCAAGTCTTCCGAGGTCGGCCTGGGCTACCGGCTTACGCGGGCGGTCCACGGGCTGGCCTTCACCCCGGGCAACAAGCTCTTCCCCGCGATCCAGCAGGGCTACGCGCGGCTCGAAACGGGCCAGCACGACAAGACCCTCCACGCCCTGCACGGCGTCGAGCATCTCTCGAAGGTCGTGATGTTCGGCTGTCAGGATTGCGGCGACTGCTCCCTCCCGGACACCGGCTATTTCTGCCCGCGTGCCTCCTGCTCCAAGACACAACGCAACGGCCCCTGCGGCGGATCGGCCGACGGCCGTTGCGAGCTCCATGACAAGGACTGCATGTGGGCGCGGGCCTACGACCGGATGAAATTCTTCGGCGAATCCGAGCACATGCTCGACGGTCCCGCCGTCTTCGCTAATCCCGCGCTTCGCGGCACGTCGGGCTGGGCTAATAATTTCCTGGGCCGCGATCATCACCATGTCGCCCAGCCGGCGCCGGCGCCGACCCCGGACGCACCACCGCCCGCCAAACTGGTCTAAGCACGCCGACCCGGCCCGATACACCCTGTTTTTCCTCCCCAAATAACACCATGGCCTTTCCCAACCTCACGATCATCGGCGAATCCATCAACGATTCGGTGCCGTCGACCCACAAGCTTTTCGAGGCCAATGACCTCGCCGGGCTCCAAGAACTTGCCCGGTCCCAGGACCAGGGCGGCGCCGGCTACATCGACGTCAATGTCGGGCCGCGCTCCGCCGAGTTCCTCGCCCAGATGGTGCGGGACGTCCAAAGCGTCACCACTAAGCCGCTCTCCATCGACACGCCGGACCCGCTGATGGCCGAGGCCGGGCTCAAGGCCTATGACCGCGTGCGTGGCGGCGGGTTGATCCCGATCCTGAATTCCATTTCCCAGCCGCGCCGTGAGATGTTCAAGCTCACGAAGGTCATGTCGTTCATGCCCATCCTGCTCGCGTCCGAGCGCATGGAGAAGGGTATCGCCCAGCCCAACCACACCGCGGCTGAGGTGTACCAGACCGCCCGCGAACTCGTCGCGGAGGCCGGCCAGCACGGCATCCCGGTGAACCACTGCATCATTGATCCCGCGATCTCGCCGATCGGCGCCGACTCCGAGGGCCGGCTTCACTGCCTGATGGGTGCGATCAACCTGATCCATGCCGATCCCGCGCTCAAGGGGGTCCACATGTCGGTCGGCCTGAGCAATTTCAGCGTGATGCTCCCGCCGAAGCGCGCGGACGGTTCGCCGACGAAGGGGCCGCTCGAGAGCGCGTTCCTGACCCTCGCCGGCCCGCTTGGCATGGACCACGTCATTGGCTCGGTGAAGCGCAAGTACGAGGTGCTACCGGTCGATCACCCCGCCATGCTCTGCCTGACCGACTGCTTGAAGCTTGAGGGCTTTGACGTCATCATGCGCGTGCAGGAATACTACTCCAGTTAACCCCCGCCTATTTTCACCCCGGATTTGTCATTCTAACCGCAGCGAAGAATCCACTTGGATAGAATCGAAGTCCGTCGCGAAATCGCACTGGATTCTTCGCGGCGCACAGGATGCCAATCGCCGGCCTTGGCCGGAAACAGGCCAGTGACTCCCAACAACCCTTTCACCCCACCTCCCATGGCCGCAAAAATCGTTCCCTCCGATATCGAAATTGCCCAACAGGCAAAAATGCTGCCGATCGACCAGATCGCGGCCCGGCTCAAGATTCCCGTCGAGGCACTCGAACACTACGGGAAATACAAGGCCAAGGTCGGGCTGGACTATTACCAGCAGCAGCGGGCGAAACCCCGCGGCCGGCTCGTGCTGGTCACCGCCATTTCGCCCACACCCGCGGGCGAGGGCAAGACCACGACGACGGTGGGACTCGGCGATGCGCTTAACCGCATCGGCAAGCGCGCCATCATCTGCCTGCGCGAGCCCTCGCTCGGGCCCAGCTTTGGCGTGAAGGGCGGCGCCGCCGGCGGCGGTTACGCGCAGGTCATGCCGATGGAGGATATCAACCTGCACTTTACGGGTGATTTCCACGCGATCACGTCCGCGCACAACCTCCTCTCCGCGCTGGTGGACAACTACCTCACGCACGGTAACGCGCTCGGCCTCGACCCGAACCGCATCGTGTGGAAACGCGTGATGGATATGAACGACCGCGCGCTGCGGGAGATCATCGTCGGCCTGGGCGGCGTCGCCAATGGCACGGTCCGTCAGTCGGGTTTTGACATCACCGTCGCGTCCGAGGTTATGGCGATCTTCTGCCTGTCGCAGGACCTGGCGGAGCTACGCGAGCGTCTCGGCAAGATCGTGGTCGGCTACACGCGCGAGAAAAAGCCCGTGACGGCGGCCCAGTTGAAGGCGCACGGCGCCATGGCGGTGCTGCTGCGCGACGCCCTCGCGCCCAACCTCGTGCAGACGCTGGAAAACAACCCCGCGTTCGTGCACGGCGGCCCGTTTGCAAACATCGCGCACGGCTGCAACAGCGTGCTGGCCACCAAGCTGGCTCTCAGCCTCGGCGAATACACGGTGACCGAGGCGGGTTTCGGCGCCGACCTGGGCGCCCAGAAATTCATCGATATCAAGTGCCGTTTCGCCGGCCTGCAGCCCGATGCCGTCGTCATCGTGGCGACCGTCCGCGCGCTGAAGATGCACGGCGGCGTGGACAAAGCCGACCTCAAGAAGCCGAACGTGGAGGCCGTGGGGCGCGGTTTCGCCAACCTCGAGAAACATCTGGAGAACATCGCCGGCTACGGTCTGCCCGCGGTCGTGGCGATCAACCGCTTCACCTCGGACACTGATGAGGAATTCGCCGTGATCCAGGAACGCTGCGCCAAGCTCGGCGTGAAGGCCGTCCCAGCCACGCACTGGGCCGATGGCAGCGCCGGCGCCGAGGCCCTCGCGCACGCGGTGGTTGAGGCGGCGGAAAAGAACACCCGGAAATTTTTGCTGCTGTACCCGGACGACATGCCGCTGTGGGACAAGGCCCGCACCATCGCGCAGAAGATTTACGGTGCGAAGGAAATCACCGCCAGCGCGCGGGTGAAGGCGAAGTTCGAGGAACTGCAGGCCGGCGGCTACGGGAAATTCCCGATCTGCATGGCCAAGACGCAATATTCGTTTTCCACCGATCCGACCCTGCGGGGCCGGCCGACGGGTTTTGAGGTCGAGATCCGCGAGGTGCGGCTCTCCGCCGGCGCCGGCTTCATCGTCTGCCTCACGGGCGAGATCATGACGATGCCAGGCCTGCCCAAGGTCCCCGCCGCCGAGGTGATCGACCTCGATGCGACCGGCAAAGTCGTGGGTCTGTTCTGACGGCGTCGTCGGAGTGGGGTTTTCCACCCTGCCGACGGGATGATGTGGGTGGCGCACTGGCGCGCCACCTTGTACGTCTGCGCGCCACCCGCGACACGATCAAGGCCGTGGACTCCGCGGACACAAAAAAGGGCCGGTCCGAAGACCGGCCCTGAACACAACCCAAAGCAGGCTCAGGCGGTGCGGGTCTGCGCCACGGTGGCGCGGCTCATCACGAGGGAAAACGCGCCGGTGAAGAGCAGGTCGCCGATCAGCGTGTTGCGGAAGAACCACAGGGTCGGCGGGAACTCGATGTGTCCGACCGTCATCGCCTGCCACCAGCCACCGAGGGTCTTGGCGTAATACGCGTCGCCGAGCCAGGAGGCGGAGTTGCTGACGAGGTAGAACAGGATGGAGCAGCCGAGCACGCCGCTAAACACATTGAGCGCGGTGCGGCGGCGGGCGACGAGGGCGCCGACCCCGATCGCGGCGGCGAAGCAGGCGATGCGCAGCAGCGAACCGCTCAGCTCCCACGTGTAGCCGTAGTGGCTGGCATAGTAGCGGTCGATCCACACGTCGCTGGCGACGAGGGCCACGAAGGGCACGAGCCAGAGGCTGCGGCGCCCAAAGAAGGCGGCGCCGCAGAAGGCGAGGGCCATGATGGGCGAGAGGTTGGACAGGTCCGGGACAAACACCGCGCCCACGCGGTAGGCGGCGGCGGCAACAATCAGCGCAAGGGCGATGAGGAGGTTGGAGTTTTTCATGATGGGAATTTTATGGCTGGGCAGAGGGTTGGAGGCGAGGCGAGGTTGGTCAATGGCGGGGGAAAGGCGGTCAGGACAGGCGGATGGATTTGGTTTCCTCGACGAGGGCGAGGATGTTGGCAAACGGGACATCGGGCTCAAGTACATGGGTGGGCGCGATCATCACGCGGGCGGGATGGACCCGGTGCAGGTGGAGTGCGGCGATCTCGCGCACCCGGCGGCGGACATCGTCGGGCGTGCCAAACGGCATCGTCGTCTGGGTGCCAACCATCCCGCTGAGGCCCAGCTTGTGGCCGAAACGGCGGGTGAGGTCGGCGGCATCCATGCACTCGGGCTGGACCGGGTTGAGGATGTCCACGCCGAGCTCGATGAGCTCGGGGACGATGGGCAGGATGTTGCCGTCGGAGTGGTAATGCACCCACACCTTGCGGTCGCCGGACGCCTCGCGGATGGCGGTGATGACCTTGGCGAGGCGGGGCTTGAGGTGCTCGCGCCACATCTCGACGGAGAGCAGCATGCCGGTCTGCATGCCGACGTCGTCGCCGAGGCCGATCACGTCCACGCCGGAGCGGGCGAACGCGCGGCCGACGTTGACGGAGCGCTCGGTGAAATAGTCGAGCAGCCAGTCGGCGATGCCGTTGCCCTCGGCGAGGTCCTGGAAGAGGTTGTCCATGCCACGGACATACCACGCGGCCTCGAAGGCGGTGCACTCGAGCCCGGCGAAGGCGACCTTGCCGCGGGTGTGGATCTGGCGCATGCGCTGCTGGACGGCGGTGTAATGCGCGGGGTCGGAGGTGTCGGGCCAGGGCAGCTTTTCCAGCTGGGCGACGGCCGTGACCTTTTCCAGCGGATGCAGCATGGTCCGGAAGTGGTAGGCATCACCCACGGTGCCCGCCGGCGGCGCGACGTGCGCGATGCAGAACGGCCCGAGCTCGACGTCGGCGGGGAGCTGGCAGCCCAGGTCGGCGAGCGCGGACTTCCAGCGCGCCGGGTCCTCGTTATAGCCGACCCACTCGAAGCCAAAGTCCGTCTCGAAGGCCAGTTCCGAGCTGCGCACCCCCGTGCGGGCCTCGATGAGGTCGGCGACCGGCGGCGTGACGGGCAGGTTGAGCGGAATCCACTCGGGGCGCCCGCCGGACATCATGGCGTGGAAATTTTCGCGGGCGTTCATGGGGAGAGCCGGTGGACCGTATCGAGGAAATCCGTGGCCTCATCGGTGTTGGCGAACGGCGTGCAGATCGTGAGCCACAGGCCGTCGGGGCCGAGCTCGCGCAGGACGGTCAGCGCGTCGGCGGGATCGTCCGCCAGGATCTGGAGCGCCTTGCCTGCGGCGAGGCAGCGCCGGTAGACGTCGATCCATTTGGCGGCAGGCCCGTGGCCGGAGCCGAAGACCCATTGCACGGCGTTCAGGCCGGGCAGGCTCAGCATCAGGTCGAGGTGGTGCAGGGCCTGCGGGCCGTCGAGGTGGAAGATGGAGCGTTCGAGCGGCGCCATCTCCAGCTCGATGGTGGGCCGGACGTATTCCTGGGCGATTTCTTTGGAGACGAGGCACCAGAAGTCGCAGCTGGGAATGTAGGCGGGCCCCGTGTGCAGGTAGGAACACCAGGTCGTACTCGGCTGGCCGAGGGCGGTGAGCCGCTGGTACAGCCGGCGGTAGGCCTCCACGTAGGCGTGGGACGCATGGAGGCTGGCGCGGCGCACCAGTTCCGGCTCGTCCATGAGGTCGAGGCAGACGTTTTCCGGCCCGCGTACGCCGGCGAGGATGTCGAAGCTGCCATGCAGGTCGGGCATGGCGACGTAGTAGCGTCCCTCAAATCGCTCAGCGGCGCGCGTGATCATCGCGTCGATGGTCCGCCAGTAGACGTTGTCGAAATCCGGCGGGGTCGCGATGAAGCGCTCCCAGTCCGCGGTCTCCGGCACGGTGTGCTGGCACCAGCTCGTGTTCTCGCCGAAGACCAGCTCGGCGCCGAAGAGCGTGGAGGTGAGGTCGGGGCCGACATTGGGCAGGTAGGAGGGGGCGGTGTCGCCCAGGATCGGGTTGGTCTCGAGTCCGGTCAGGGCGCAATCCACCTGATACTCCACGTCGAGCCAGCGCTCGCGCAGCGTGGCGTGCGTGGAGCGCGGCGCGCGCAGGGGGTGCGGCGTCTTCACCCAGAGGCTTACCGGCGGGCGGTCCACCCGGGCGCAACGCCACCACGCCTCATAGCGGGCACGGGCGACTTCCGGGATGAAGCGGTGGGCGGGCGGTTTCATGGGCTCAGGCGGCGGTGCCGTTGAAGTCGCGGACGGCATCCACCATCGCGACGATGTTGGCGACGGGCGTGCGGGCCTGGATGTTGTGGATGGTGTTGAAGACGAAGCCGCCATCCGGTGAAAACGCCCGGAGGCGCGACGTGACCTCGGCCCGCACTTCCGCGGGGGTGCCGAAGGGCAGGGTGCGCTGCGTATCCACGCCGCCGCCCCAAAACACGATGCGGCTCCCAAAGTCGGCCTTGAGCCGAACGGGGTCCATGTCCTTCGCCGAGCACTGCACCGGGTTGAGGATGTCGAACCCGACGTCGATGAAGCGGTCGATGAGTGGGCGGACTGCGCCGCAGGAGTGCTTGAAGGTCTTCCACTTGGTGTGGCGGTGCACCCAGTTGTTGATCTGCCGGTAGTACGGAGCGAAGAGGTCGTCGAATGCCTCCGGCGAGCAAAACTGGGAGCTTTGCGTGCCGAAATCGGTGCCGCAGATCACCAGCACGTCCACGGTGTCGCCGGCAAGGGCGGCGTAAGTCTCCAGGTTCTTAAGCGCCACCGCGCACTGGTGGGTGAAGATCTGGTGCACGTAGTCGCGGCGCTCGATGAGGGAGATATACCACTCGCTGACGTCGCGGATACCCTTCGGGTGCTTGAGGAAGGCCGCCGGCACGAGGGCGATGTCGCCAAAGCCGGTGCCGCCGATGCCGGAGACCACCGCGCGCTGCTCGCCGTGCACGCGGGCAAACTCGGTCCGCCAGTGGGTGAGGTCGGCCGGGCTGAGCAGTTGGAACTCCTCGCAGTTGTCCGCGGGGTTGAGGTGATCCTCGTCAATCGGCTCCTGGCGCACAATCGCGTCGAAGAAATAGCCACCACCCGGCATGTGCCCGCTGGGGGCGACCGAGGTGTCGCCCTGGGGAAAAAGATAGACGTCGCCGCTGGCGTCCTCGCGCGGCCGGAAGCCTTCCGGGACGAGCACGAGCTGGCCCCACGGCGTGCGCCACTCGTGCCAGCCCTCGTTGGCGAAGCCGAACATGGTGCCGCGGCCGTTGGCGCCGACGCAGTCGGAGCCGAGCAGGCGGCCCAGATCATCCTCGATCTCACCGAGCATCTGGAACGGCTCGCAGACCTTCACGGGGTGGCGGGGCAACCCGTAGTGGTCGCGCAGCGCGGCGACGCAGCTCACATGCATACCGGTGAGACCGGTGCCGCCGAAATCCACCGGCACGGGACCGGACTGGTGGGCGAGCGCCCGCTGGATTTTTTCCCGGGAAGTCATCTTAGGTATTTTCGAATCGCGAATTTCTATTTTCGATTTGGGGTGCGAGCCGGGCAAAGCATGGGCGGCTAACCGCGCAGGCCGAAGAGCTCTTCCTTCAGGTCGAGGTAGTAGAGGTAGTCGTCGGGATCGACGTTGGGCGGGCAGCGGTGGTCGCAGAACGGGATGTAGCCGCCCGACGCGACGTAGGGCGCGAGCGACTGGAGCCAGGCGCGGATGTCCTTGCGGCTGCGGCCGAGCACCATCTTGTCCACACCGCCCATGATGCGCAGCTCCGGGCCCCAGCGGTCCAGCGACTCGCCGGGATGGCCCGAGCCGTTGACTTCCCAGGGAAACATCGTGTTCACGCCACCGGCGAGAAAGTGCGGGATCAGCGGCCGGACATCGCCGTCGCAGTCAATCCACCAGAGGTCCACGCCGCCGGCGCGCAGCTTGGTGCCGATGCGCTTGTACCGGGGCACCACGATGTCGCGGAAGAAATCGACGGAGACGAGCGGACCGCTCTTGTAGCAGATGTCCTCCCAGCCGCCGGCGTAGTCGAACTTCACCTGCGGCAGGACGGCATCGAGGAAGTCTTCCACGAGCAGGCAGGACGTCTCGACCATGTCCTCCACCATCTCGGGATAATCGTACACCGCATAGGCCAGACCCTCGACGGTGAGCATGTCGCGGATCTTGCCGATCATCGAGCCGGCCCACACGCCGAGCGGGTAGTCGCGGTCCGCGGGGTGGTCGCGGAGAATCGCGGCGAGGTCGGGCTTGCGGTCGGGATGGCGGCGGTCGAAGCGCTCGGCCTTCACCTTGGCCCAGTCCTCGGGCGTTTTGACGGTGGCCTCGAGGTAGTGGGGAATCGTGTCGTGGCCGTCGAGCGGTACCTCGGCGATCAGGCCGTCGCCGTTGCGCAGGATCCGGGTGGTGGCCGTCCGCGAGATTTCCTCATACGGAAACCCCGGGTGCATCCAGGGCGAACCAACCATCGCGGTGCGGTCGAAGCTGAGGAAGCGGTCGGCGTCCTCATTGTTCATGATGCCGTGGTCGCGGAACATCGGCCAGAGCTTGAAGTTGTCGTCCCAGTAACCGAACTCCATGTTGAAGCAGCGGTCGACGGGCTGGCGGTTCAGCTGCCGGACGAAGCGCGCCCGGTCGGTGAGCGGGCCGCGCCATTTTTTGCGGAAGGGTTCGATGATGGTCGCGCTCATGGAAATTAGTAGGTGCCGTACCGTTCGACGAAACCGATGATGGCCTGGTAGGTGGCCCAGCTCACCTGCGGCGGCACTGAGTGGTCGGAGTGGTAGGCATAGCCGCGCGTCGCCATGCCGGCGGCGAACTTGGTGCGGATCTCCTCCTCGATGATGCCGAGGTCGTTCGTGCCCATTTTCATCACATCGATGTTGCCGAACATGGCCAGCTGGTCGCCGAAGAGGGGGGCGAACTCCCGGACGTCCATGCCGGCCTTGGCCTCGATCGGCTGGAGGCATTCGAACCCGGCGGCGATGTAGAGTGCGAGCACCTCGCGGACATGGCCGTCGGTGTGGTAGATGACGCGCTGGCCGCGGGCATGCGCCCAGTCCGCCATGCGTTTATGGGCCGGCCAGACGAGGTCCCGGTACATGGCCGGCGAGCACATGGTCGAGTGGTTGTACGCCATGTCGCCGTAGATCCAGAGGCCGTCCGCCTTCACGCCGCCCGCAAGGAGGGCTTCGAACGAGCGGAGCACGATGTCAGTGTGCACCTTCACGATGTCGCGCACCCACTCGGGGTCCTCAATCATCGCGACGAGGCAGGTCTCGTCGCCAATTAGCCGGCGCAGGGCCTCGAAGCCCTCGACGCCCGTCAGGTGGGTCCAGCGTCCGAGGGCACGTCCCTCCCGCTGGGCCTGCAGGGCGGCCGTGATGTCAAGTTGCAGCGGGACGGCCAGCATGGCCGGGCGGTAGATGGTTTCCCAGGCCTCGCGCGAGTCGCAGCCAAAGCTGATGTGTTCAGGTGTGCCGGAGCGGGCCTTCCAGTGCCGGGCCACGCCGCCCCAGGCATCGCGCACCGTCTCGGTCTCGGAGTCCGCTGACAGGATCTCCCGTTTGCCGGGGAACGGGCACGGCCAGCTCCAGCAGAGCGATTGGAAATCAGAGCCCAGACGAAGCATGACGTCGTGGTAGTCGCCCTTGAGCCCCTCGCGCTGCCAGCGGGCGATGGTTTCCAGCCAGAAGGAATCACAGCGCGGAATGCGATCCTGGTCCTGCCGGGCGAACATGCGGTTCACGCGTTCGCACCCCGTCATGGAGATGGTTTTCATGGCCGAACCCCGGAAGGGCCGGGGCACGGGGCCGGTTAGGCCGCCGCGCCAACCAGTTTCCTGGCGATGTCCACGGCTGTGCCAGCGTCGGCGGCATAACCGTCGGCACCGATCTCATCCGCGAAAGCCTGGGTAATCGGCGCGCCGCCGATCATGATCTTCATGTCGGGCAGGTTGGCGGCCTTGAGGATGCGCACCGTCTCCTTCATCGCCGGCATCGTGGTGGTGAGCAGGGCGGAGAGGCCGACAATGTTGGCCTTGTGCTCCACCGCGGCCGCCAGGTACTTCTCCGGGCTTACGTTGGTGCCGAGGTCGACGACGGCGAAATTCGCGCCGCGCCACATCATGGAAATGAGGTTCTTGCCGATGTCGTGCAGGTCGCCCTGGACGGTGCCGATGAGGGCGGTGTACTTCGGCTTGATGCCCGCGAGGGCCAGCAGCGGCTCGAGGATCTTCAGCGCTTCCTTCATGGCGCGCGCGGCCACGAGCATCTCGGGCACGAAGATCTCGTTGCGTTTGAACTTGTCGCCCACGATGGCCATGCCGGGCACGAGGCCGGTCTCGACAATGGTCTGCGGGGCAAGGCCGGCCGCGAGAAGTTCCTGGGTGAGTCGCACGGTGTCGGTCCGCTTCCCGGCGGCAACGGCGGCGGTCAGTTCAGTGAGGAGGGGCATCCCCGCGTTATAGGACGTCCCGCCACCCGAAGTAAATGCGAAGACCGCCCGGAACCCGGGCGATACATAAGAAATGCCATAATCTACATGCAGCGTGCTTTGTCAGTATCTGCGATGGGTGGTTTACAGTCATGGAAGGGTGGCTGCCGCCCTGCTGGACCCCATTCCCCTATGTCCAATTCATACAACATTTCCGTCATTTCGTGCGAGGTGCTTGAGCCGGAAGTCCGTCATTTTCTGCGCGATAACCCCCGCGTCCGGGACTTGGTTTTCATCCCGCTGGCGCTGCATGAGGATCCCGCTCGGCTGCAGCAGGAGTTGCAGCGGGCGGTGCAGCGCGCGGAGTCCAACTCCGCCGTCGAGGCCATCGTGCTGGTCTTCGGCCTGTGCGGCCGGGGGGTGGAAAATATCCGCCATGCGCGCTGCCCGATCATCCTCGCCCGGGCGCATGACTGCACGACCCTGTTCCTCGGGGACAAGGACCGGTACGCCGCCTACGTGAAGGACAATCCCGGAACCTATTGGTACAACCCGGGCTTCATTCGCGGTGGCAAGATCCCGGGCCCGGACCGGGAGGCCCGGCTGCGCGAGGAATTTGGCCGGAAGTTCGACCCCGAGGATGTCGAGTTCCTGATCGAGCAGGACCGGGAGGGACTCGCGCACTACAACCGCGCTACCTATGTGAGCATGGAGCTGGGCGACACCCGTAAGGATGAGGCGTACACGCAGAGCTGCGCGGCCTGCCGCAACTGGGGCTATGACCGGGTCCCGGGCAATCCCGAGCTACTCCAGGCCCTGCTGCGGGGCGACTGGGACGAAAAACGCTTTCTCATCGTGCCTCCCCGGCACGTCATCCGCCTTTCGGCGGACGAATCCATTATCCGGGCCGAACCCGAATCCGCCTCTTCATGAGTCACAAACTTCAGCTTGAAACTCCTGAGGGTCAGCGGGAGATCGAACTCGCGCCTGGCGAGGAACGGCGGTCGCTGACCGAGCTGTTGTCCCGCCACGGGCACCCGCTCAACACCCGCTGCGGCGGCCGCGGCCTGTGCGGCGGTTGCGAGGTCGGGCTGCGCGCGGGGGGTCTCCGGCACCTGACGAGCGGCGCCGCGGTCGCACCGGCGCCCGGGGATAAACTGCGCGCCTGCCAACTGCGGCCGGACGGCGCGGCGGAGATCACGGTGCCGGCGCGCTCGATGTTGAAGCACGAGCCGTCGATCGTCGCGGAGTTCAAGATCAACGTCCCGTGGGCCCGCGATCCGCTCGATCCCACGGCGCGCTTCGGCGCGGCGGTGGACGTGGGCACGACCACGGTGGCGCTGCTGCTCGCCGACCTCGCCACGGGCAAAGTGGTCGGGGAAGCCTCGGCCTTCAACGCCCAGATCCGTTTTGGCGAGGACGTGCTCACCCGCATCCAGCGGTGTGACCAGAGCCCCGCCGCGGTGCAGCAGATGCAGCGGGCTGTGGCCGTGGAGACGATCCAGCCCTTGCTCGAGGCGGCCTGCACGCAGGCTGGCGTGGCGGCGGCGGACGTCGGCGTGATGACCGTCGCGGCCAACACCACCATGCAGCATTTGCTGGCAGGCGTGGATCCCGGCCCGCTGGGCGTGCATCCGTTCAAGCCGGTCTTCCTCGATCACCGGATCTACGCGCCGGCCGAGCTGGGCCTCGCGTTCGGCGGTTCCGGGGCGAAGGTCCATCTGCTGCCGGGTCCCGCCGCCTACGTCGGTGCCGACCTGGCCGCCGGTGTCATCGCGACCGGGCTGCTCTACAACGAGGGCCCGGTGCTGCTGGTGGATGTTGGCACGAACGGCGAGATCATCGCCAAGGTGGGCGACCGCCTCGTGGGTTGCGCCACGGCCGCGGGTCCGGCCTTCGAGGGCGCGGGCCTCACGAACGGCACCCGCGGCGTGAAGGGCGCGATCGAGCGCATCCGTCTGCAGGGCGACCCTTACAGCGTGGAACTTGGGGTGATCGGCGGCGAGGCGCGGCCCATCGGCATCTGCGGCTCGGCCTACGTGGATTTTCTCTGGGAAGGCCGGCGGCGCGGCCTCCTGCAGCAGAACGGGCGCTTCGCGCCGGACTTCGTGGTCCGCGCGGGCGCGGCGGTCCAGGCGGATGAGTACGGCCAAAAGCTCCAGCTGCACGCCCGCGGCGCCTCGGGCCCGGTGTGGATCTCCGAGGTGGATATCTCACGGCTGCTGCAGGCGAAGGCCGCCATCGCCGCCGGCATCAATACACTGCTCAGTCTGCTGGGTGTGGCGGCGGCGGACGTGAAAACGCTCTATCTCGCCGGCGGCTTTGGGCTCCACCTTTCCCTCGAGCACGCCATCGGCTGCGGCCTGCTGCCCGGCTTCACCCCCGCGCAGATCCAGGTCGTGGGCAACACTTCGCTCGGCGGCGCCTTCCTCGCGCTCAACGACCGCAGTCTCCTGGCGGAGATGCAGTCGGCCTGCACGCGTCTGGAATCCATCGAGCTCAACCTGCAGCCCGGCTTCGAGGACGCCTACATCGACGAGCTGATGCTGCCGTGACCGTAAAAGCAGAAGGCAGAAGTATCCGACATCCGAATCTCTCTCCTCCTAAAACCTCTGCCTTTTGCCCTCTAACCTCCGACTTTCCCCATGAGCGCCACTCCCCGTGAGATTGTGCAGCGAACGCTGGATTTTTCCGGCCCGCCGCGCGCGCCGCGCGACCTGTGGGTCCTGCCCATCGCCTCGGAGCGGTTTCCGCTCGAGCTGACGGCGCTGGAGCGCGAGTTTCCGCCCGATTTCACGGCGATCCCGGGGCACGAGCGGCAAACCGCCCCGACCCGCGGCGCGCCCTATGTCGTTGGCGAGTTCACCGACGAGTGGGGCTGCACCTTCGTCAACATCCAGCGCGGCGTCATCGGCGAGGTGAAGAACCCGCTGGTGCGCGACTGGACCGCCGACTCCGCGCGCCTGCACGTGCCGCGCGAGTGGCTGACGGTGGACCGCGACGCGGTGAACCGCGACTGTGCCGCGACGGACCGGTTCACCTTTGCCATGGCCTGCCCGCGGCCGTTTGAGCAGCTGCAGTTTCTCCGTGGGTCGGAGGACCTCTATCTCGACCTGGCGGACCCGTCGCCCGGGCTGCTGGCCTTCATGCGCGAGCAGCATGCGTTTTATTGCGAGTTGCTCGAGGTCTGGGCGCGCACCGACGTGGACGCCCTGCGCTTCATGGACGACTGGGGCTCGCAGCGCGCGCTGCTCATCGCGCCGAAGCTTTGGCGCGAGTTATTCAAGCCGATGTACCGCGACTACGCCCAGATCGCCCACCGCCACGGCAAGAAGCTGTTCATGCATTCGGACGGGCACATTACCGCGATCTATCCCGACCTGGTTGAGATCGGGATCGACGCGGTCAACTCGCAGCTCTTCTGCATGGGGGTCGAGGCCCTCGCGCCCTTTGCCGGCCGCATCACGTTCTGGGGCGAGATCGACCGCCAGCACCTGCTGAGCGACGGCACGCCCGCGGACATCGACCGGGCCGTGAAGTCGGTCCACACGCACCTCTGGCGGAACGGCGGCTGCATCGCGCAGTGCGAGTTCGGCGCCGCCGCGCGCCCGGAAAACGTCCGCCAAGTCTACACTTCCTGGTCCGCCCTCGTGCACTGACCCAATCCTCCCGTGTCCACCCCGCCCGCTCCGCCGATCCAGCTGCTCGCCCACGACCGCGAGGTCCTGCGGCCGCTGGTGGAGGCCACCGCGCAGATCGCGGCGCTGCCCGTGCACCGGGAAAAGGCGCGGCTGTGGGGCCGGATGAACGACCTGCACAGCGAGCGCCCGATGATCTGGATCACCGAGGTGCCATGGCACGAGTTCAGCGACCGCACCGACGAGCTGGTGCTGCGCTGCCGGTCGCCGTGGGCGCGCGCGCTGGAGGTGGACCTGCGACGCCAGCTGTACCAGTGGCGGCACCTGCCGGGGGACATGATCTTCAACACCTACGTGCCGTGCCCGATCGCCTACCGCAGCACGAGCTTCGGCATCATGCGGCAGGGTGAGCTGCTCGCGGTCACCGGCGGCGCCGGGATCAACTCGCAGCACTTCGAGCCGCAGATCTCGTGCCTGGCCGACCTGAAGAAGATCAAGGATCCGGTCGTGACGGTGGACCGGGCAGATACCGCCGCGCGGTTCGACGTGATGCACGAGGCGTTTGGCGACATCATGCCCGTGCGCGAGCAGGGGTGTAACAACGTCTGGTTCACGCCCTGGGACAACCTGGTGATGTGGTACGGCGTGCAGGAGGCGCTGATGGACCTCATCGAGCAGCCCGAGGTGATCAACGCCGCCGTCGCGCGCATCGTCGAGTGCTGCCTCAAGGAACTCGACCAGTTCGTCGCGCTGAACCTCCTCGCGGCGAACAACAACAACTGCCGCATCGGTTCGGGCGCCTACGGTTACACGAGCGAGCTGCCGCGAGCCGGCTTCAATCCCGCGCACCCGACCCCGCCGCACCTCTGGGGCTGCTCGAACGCCCAGATCTTCACCGAGGTCTCGCCGGAGATGCACTGGGAGTTCGCGCTGCGCCACGACCTGCCCTGGCTCGCCCGCTGGGGCCTCATTTATTACGGCTGCTGCGAGGCGCTCGACACGAAGATGGAGATCCTGCGGCGCATCCCGAACCTGCGGAAAATCTCGATGAACTACCGCATTCACGTGGACCGCGCGGCGGCCGCGGTCGGGTCGGACTATGTTTTCAGCTACAAGCCGAACCCCGCGTGCTTTGCCACGGATGCGTTCGACCTCGGCAAGGCCCGCGACGAGCTGAAGCACGTGCTGGACTGCACGCGCGGCGGTCACGTGGAGCTCGTCCTGAAG
>Ga0209499_1001071_pt1 | contig 19622 bp, 33 predicted proteins | sample C_130208_EF_Meta_FD_187306 | JGI IMG/M metagenome (GOLD analysis project Ga0209499, IMG submission 187306) | Freshwater microbial communities from Lake Croche, Canada to study carbon cycling - C_130208_EF_MetaG (SPAdes) (version 2) | ecosystem: Environmental > Aquatic > Freshwater > Lake...
TGCAATCACAAAGGCAATCTCGCAGGTTGTAACAAACCGTTACAAGGCAGTTGAAGCCATCGTTATGGCTCCGGCGACTTGGTACTGGTTAGCATCACAGGTTGACGGCTCAAGCCGCCCACTGATCGTGCCTACCGGCAACGGCCCATTCAACGCTGCTGGTGTAACAACTACACCAGGCGCACCTGCTGGCCTTGTTGGCTCAATCTACGGCGTTCCAGTGTATGTTGACGCAACACTAAAGAACACCGCTGGCGCATCAACAAACCAGTCACCAATCTTGGTTGGCAAGTTCTCTGATTCTTACTTGTTCGAATCAGGCGTTAAGACTCGCGTTCTCCCAGATGTTCTGTCAGCAAACCTAACGGTTCGCTTCCAGGTCTACGGTTACGCAGCTCTAATCCACCGCTACGCGAAGTCAGTTTCTGGCATCAGTGGCACTGGTGCAGTTACGCCTTCAGGCTACTAATCCAAACAATGACGGTGGCGACCTTGGCAACAGGGTCGCCACTGCCATTTCCATAACTTAAAACTTTGTAGGGGTACAAATGGCAGGGATGAAAACTATTTTGCTTGAGGCAGTTGTTGCCTTGCAAAAGGTGATTGACAACAACGGCACTATTGAACAGGTGCTTGAGTTACTTGATCACAATCAAGACTTTCCAAACATCGAGCGTGAAACTCGATGAGGTCGCGCGAAACTGTTTGCATCGCGATTCCGCATAACGGCAACATTGATGCTCAAATGACTTTGGATTTGGTTTCGCTTATGCGTGACCGCCGAACAAGGATTGACTCGCTTCAGTTGGCGCATGGCACTGGCCTTCTTGCTCGGACTCGCAATCTGATTGTGAAAAACTTTCTTGATGATTCGAATGCTGACTGGTTGTTGATGGTTGATTCTGACCAGTCGTTGCCGATTTCGGCTTTCGATTTGTTGGTTGATTCTGCGCATAAGGATGACCGACCTGTTGTTGCTGGGTTGGTGTTCGCCGCTTTCTATGACAATGAAGTGTTGCGACCTGTTCCGGCAATCTATAACATTTCAGCTGATGGCGCGATGCTTCCGATTGACGACTATCCAAAGAACGAACTGTTTCAAATCGATGGTTCTGGTACTGGTTGCATTCTGGTTCATCGCGATGTTCTTAAGGCTATTCGTGCGAAGGCGACTGCGAATCAGGGAACTGACTGGTGTTGGTTCTTTGATGGCGCAATCGAGGGTCGTTGGTTCAGTGAGGACTTGTTATTCTGTCGCAAGATTCTCGCTCTCGGTTTTCCTATCTTTTGTCACACTGGCGCGATTCTTGGTCATCACAAACAGTTCTGGCTGGATGACCGCCATCACGATCAGTGGAAATCTGAAAATAAAATCTAATCTCTCGGGGGTAGTGAATACCCCTGCCACTATCCCCGAGTCCATTTTGAAGGAGTGTTAATGACCACGAATTACCCTAGTGCATTAGATTCATTTGTGAATCCAACTGCGACTGACGCATTGGATTCTGCTACTGTTCCGCATGCTGCTCAACATGACAACATCAATGATGCGATGGCTGCGGTTCAGGTCACTCTTGGGGTGAATCCCCAGGGCGGTTCGGCGACTGTTGTTGCTCGGTTGACTGCCCTTGATTCAACTGTTGCTGGCAAGGCTTCGCTATCAGCTGCTAATACTTTTACAACTGGAGCGCAAACTATTCGCGCTGGTTCTGATGCAACAAAGATTTTGATTTTACAACGCAATAGTGTTTCACAATCGGCAAACATTGTCAGTGTTGTTCAGAGTGACGGCACAACTGAACTTGCTCGTATTAGACCTTATGGGCAAATTGGCGTAGGTAGTTTGATTACTAACGCATTGGTGGCAATTAACCAGGATCAGGTAGGCGATAACCGAGGAATTGTTATTAAAGCCGGTGTAACTACTCCAGCTAATAACGCTATCGAGATTTTACCCCTAGCAAGTAATACGGCAGTTTTATCTGTAACTCATGGTGGCAATATTACGACCGCTGGAGATATAACTTCGACAGCCACAACAGGTTCAGTTACAGCAGGATTATTAAACGCAACCGTCGGAACGGTAACCTTAGGAACGATTAGTGATAACTCAAGAATTGGCACAATAAATCTATATAACGGCTCAGATGGCGGCAAGAGTCAAATTTTCCCTAGAACGGGCACATCAGCAACAACGATAAATTATTTGCCAGTTACTTCTGGAACTATCGCAGCACTAAACGACATAACTACTGACAATTTGACTGGCACATCATTACCAAATGTTACCTCCGTTCGAGGTACAACAATCCCAGCGTCATCAACTTTAATTACTTCGGCAACAACATCATTACCCAATATTACTTCGGTAAATGGTTCCACTATTCCAGCATCAAGCACTTTAATTACTTCGGCAACAACATCATTACCAAATGTAACTTCGGTGAATAGCACAACGATTCCAGCCTCAAGCACTTTGATTACATCAACGGCCTATCGTCAATCACAGCACACTCCATCTGGCAGTGTGGACATTGTGCCTAGGTATCAAGTTTCAGGCACTAGGGCAATGACATCTGGAACGATGTATTTCACAGGGTTCACACCAATAGCAGATTTGACTTTGACTAAAATCACAACAGTCATCACAGCGGTGACTGGTGCAACATCATTTCAGTATGGGTTGTTTTCTGTATCAGGAACAACTGTCACTTGTATTGCTTCAACTGCAACTGGAACACCGGCAACTGGTCTTTTGGAATTGTCGTTTGGTAGTAGTCAATCTATGACTGCAGGCTCAAACTATGCGATTGGTTTCCTTGCAGTCGGTGGTACTTCAGTAACTGTGGCTGGTGTAACTGTTCAAGCTAACCTTGTTTTGCAGGGCAACGGAACTGCTGGAACAGTTTTGGCACCATTGTTGGCTGCGTCATCCAATAGCACCACTTTAACTTCAATGCCAAGTGCTGGTGCAACAGTGGCTTTAGGTGTCGGCAATACTGCATCATTTGCTTTCGCAAGGCTTAACTAATGTCAGTTTGTCGCTCGGGTTGCCCGACACAAGATCATGAGTCCTATGGCGATTGCCTTCAGTCAGCGAACATCGCGATTGACAAAACATCTTTGAAAGTGAAGTGACATTGTGGTTGCGCAAACTTCTATGAGTCCTCGCGTTGTCACTGCAACTGTATCGCAAGGCACAAAATACAACCAACAATCTGTTGCCTACAATGCAAACATTGCTTACAACCAACCAGCGGCAACAAATGGTTCGGCAAGTCCTAGAACAGTTTCTAGTGCATCTATGAAAGCGAGATAGTCGATGGCTTCTTTTGACCTTGGTGATGTTGTTGCCCTTGGCATAACTATCACCAACAGTTCTGGCACTGCGCAGAATGCGACGGCAGTTGTCTGCACTGTGACTTTGCCTGATGGCACTAGCGCAACACCGACTGTCACTAATTCTGGTGCTGGTCTTTATGACATCGCCTACACGCCAAGCCAGTCGGGTCGTCATGTGATTCGTTGGGTTGCTACTGGTACGAATGCGAGTGCTTTCACTGACGAGTTCACTGTTCGCGATTTGACGACTTTGCCGGTGGTGTCCTATGACATGGCTCTTGAGCATCTAAACATTCCAGCGGCTTCTGCTAACCAGGAGGAAATCCGTCGGTTCATCGATGCTGCGCAGGACTTGGCTGAGAACTATGTTGGCGCAGTTCTTGGTCGCCGAACGATTACTTCGGAACTTTATGACGGCAACACTGATGTTTTGCGCCTTCGTAATCCTCGCGCTATTAGTATCACGAGTGTTTATGAGAACGGCGATTTATTAGATTCGAGCCAGTACCTTCTCGATCCGACAGGTCAGCGACTCTACCGCTTGACTACTTCGAGCCTGTCATCGACAACTTATGGTGCGTATGGCTATTGGGCAGCAGGGGTTAGTTCTGTGTCGGTGACTTATGTTGCTGGCTACACAGTTACACCGCCAGCAGTTCAGCAAGGTGTGTTGGAAATCCTTCGTCACCTATGGCAAACCCAGCGTGGCACTGTCAATGTGATGAGCCGAACTGGCACTGGTGATGACTTCTACACTGGCGCAACCTATTCGTTGCCTCGTCGGGCGATGGAACTTCTCGACCCTGCAAGTTTGCCTGGGCTGGCGTAATGGCGACCACTGCCCTGCCACAGGTCATAAACGGCATTCTGACGGCTTTTAACGCTAGTGCTGGTCTTACAGGTGTTCGCATCTTTGACGGCCCTGAGATTGACGCTAGTTACCCTGGCGACTTTATCGCGGTCGGTCATGACGGTAGCGAGGATGGCGAAGTTTCGGTTTCAAATGTGACTCAATCTTTCGAACAACTCGGCAACTTGAAACAGTTCGAGGATGGCACTGTCGATTGTTGGCTTGCGACTTGGGATGGCGGAACAAGTTTGTCTGACCGTCGCGCTCGTGTGGCAACATTGCTCTCAGCTGTGGACACTGCTATTCGCGCCGATGTTTCCCTTGGTGGGGCTTGTATCTATTCAAGTTTAAGCAATCATCAAATGAGTTACATCCAAGCGAACAACGGAGTTGCCATCTCGGTAACTTTCACCATCGATTACCGCGCCAGAACTTAGGAGTTACTAATGGCAAAAATAAAGAATGTCTGCCCACTAGGCGACTTGTATGTGCCGGAACTTGGTTTTGAAATCAAGTTCGGCGAAACAGTAGAAGTTTCAGATGAGATGGCTGCTCGAATGCTCGAAGCGCCTTTCAACTGGAGTTCAGGGGATAGCAAGAAATCATCACCCGATCCAGTCGCAACGACTGAAACCCAAGAGGAGAAATAACAATGGCAATCGGTTCAGGCATTGGCTCGTGGCTAGGCATCAAGAAGGAATCATCTTTCAACACTGCTGTCACAGTTGACCGTTTTTATGAGTTCAATAGTGAAAGTGCAAAATACACCAAGAACACTGTTGTTGGTCAAGGGCTTCGCTCTGGTGGTTTGACTCCTCGTGCGAATCGTCGCGTTGTCACAACCTTCATGGGTGAAGGTGACTTCGAAGTTGATTTGCCGACTCGCGGTTTGGGCTTACTTCTTAGCCTTGCGACTGGTTCAGTTCCAACAGGAACATTGGCTAGTGGCGCTTACACTTATTTATTCACAGCGCAAGATTTACTTGGCGACAGTTTCACAACTCAGGTCGCTGTTCCTCAATACGGTGGCACGCTCACCTACAAGACTTTAACTGGTTGCAAGATGACTAACTTCGAACTCTCTGTTGGTGCTGGTGACATCGCCAAGGGTAAGTTCAGTTTTGACTCAGCAGGTTTCACAAGCGGTTCATCAACTTCGGCCACGCCTGCTTACAGCAACTATGCGACAACGAACTTGTTCCACTTCGCGCAAGGTTCAATCACTGACAATGTTTCAACAACTTATGCCAACATCAAAGACTTCAGTCTGACTGTTGACAACTCGTTGAAAACGGATCGCTTCAACCTTGGCTCTGCCGGTGCGAAGGCTGAACAAATCATCAACGGTTTCCGCACCATCTCAGGTAAGGTAACTGCCGAGTTCACTGACACTGTTCTGCTCGATAAGTTCATTGCTGACACCACTGCTGGTTTGAAACTAACTTTCACCGGCGCAACTGCTGGTTCAACCACTGAACTTCTAAGCATCACACTTCCAGCTTGTAAGTTCGATGGCGATGTGCCAATGGTTTCAGGCCCAGGCGTTATCGATGTTTCGTTCGGTTTCACTGTCTATGACAATGGCACTGATGAGCCTTTCACAATCACTTACCGCACTTTAGATTCAACGCTTTAATCATGTTTCGCGATAGTCAGCGCGAAGTTGAAAGTCAAGACTTTCGCAATTTCTACATGTTGACTCGCAACATCGATAAAAAGATTCTGGCTAACGCAAAGAAGTCGCTCAAGAAGGCTGCGCAACCTGCGGTTGTTGAGGCCAAGCGAGCAGTTCTTGCTACACCTTCCGAGGCGCATCATCATTTTGAAGGTGCGCCTCGACCAAGGTTGAGCCTGCGAGCAACGATCGCGGCCTGCATCAAGGTTGGTTTCAAATCCACTAAGAAGTCTGCTGGCGTAGTCATCAGGGTTGATGCTAGACAGTTTGCCAAATTAAGCGAAGCCGGTGGGCGCACTGGTAACAAGATTGGCAAACTTCCTCGCTATGTCGAGGGGCGCATTAAGCGTTGGAAGCATCCTGTGTTCGGACAGAACATGGACAAACCAGCGGATTGGCCGATTCAACAATCACATCCGTTCTTGCGTAAGTCAGTTATGAAGCACAAGACAGAGTTTGTTGAAGCAATGGCTCACGCTGTTGATGATGCTTTCACAGAACTAAAGAAAAAGGGCTACTAAGTTCAAACTAATAAGGGGTAAAAATGCCAGTAAAAATCAATGACAAAATCTACAACCTGCCAGGTGATAACGGTGAGCGTGGCATCACGATGGGTGAACAAAATCTGGTCGAACGCCAGTTCAAGAAACCTATTGAAAAGATGTTCGCAGTTTTCAACATCTCAGCAAAGGCTCGCAAGTCTTTATCTGAGGAAAAGCAAGACGAGTTGGAAGTTGCTTCTCGCGAAGTATTTCTGGCAATGGTCTGGATTGCTCGGCGCAGGGCTGGCGAGAATCTCACTTTTGATGAGGCTGTCGATGTTGAGGTCGAGTTGCTCGATGTTGTGGAGAACGATGCCGACCCTTTAGGGGATCAGGCAGAACAGTCAACGACAAAGTCCTAAGCAACCTGCCTTTGCTCATGCACACCTATCCAGGCATTACGCCTTGGAATGTGTGGGATTTAACCAGTCAAGAGTTTGAATTGCTTTTGGCTTCCGCAAAATCTGAATAGGAGTTTTCATGTCACGAACAACCGACTTGATGGTGAACATCTACGGTAATGACAAGAGTGCCAGCAAAACTCTCAAAGGTGTCGGCAAAGAAGCTGATACCGCTAGCGACAAGTTCAAGAGAATGGGCAAGGTTGCCGCCACTTCTTTTGTAGCGGTTGCTGGTGCTGCGGTTGCGTTCGCGACTTCAGCTGCGAAGGCTGCTGTCGAGGATCAGAAGTCGCAAAAGATGTTGGCCGCTTCTATCAAGAACACTGCCAAGGCTACTGATGCGCAGGTGAAATCCACTGAGGATTTCATCACCAAGATGCAACTCACTTATGGCATCGCCGATGACAAGTTGCGACCAGCGTTCTCGACTTTAACTCGAGCAACTGGTGACTTGACTGAATCGCAAAACTTGATGCAAGTTGCGATGGATGTTTCTGCCGGTACTGGCAAGGATTTGTCTGCGGTTTCTTTGGCGTTGGCTAAAGCACACAATGGGAACATTGGCGCTTTGACTCGTCTTGGTGTTCCGCTAGATAAAGCAATCATCAAGAATAAAGATTTCAAGGGCGCACTCGAAGTTCTAACAAAAACTTTCAACGGTTCTGCCAAAGAGGGTGCGAAAACTTTCGCAGGCAAGATGGACATTGTTAAGCAAAAACTTGGCGAAGCCAAGGAACAAATTGGTTATGCGTTGATGCCTATTCTCACAACGATGGCAACATACTTGACGGATACTATCGTGCCGAATGTTCAGGCTTTCGTTGACGGTTTAACTGGTGTGAAAGATGGCAGTGATGGTGCGCATAGTTCACTTAAAGACTTAGGCGAAAAGACTCGAGATTTTTTCAAGTTCATAGGCGATCACGAGGAAATGCTTAAACGCATTGGAACAATCATTGGCGCAATCTTTATCGGTACGAAAGCCTCGGCTGCAGTTAGCGCAATGACATCGGCTTTGGCCTTGCTTATTCCTTCTTTTGGAGGAGTAGCAACAGCGGCAGGTACGGCAGCAGCAGCTGAAGCCGCAGCCACTGGCGGTGCTTCGTTAGCAGTAGCCGCACCAGCCATTATTGGCATCGCAACTGCTTTGGGTATTGGTGGACTTGCTGCCATGTATACCTGGAAAGGTAGCAAGTCTGGCGGTAAAGATACGGCCAAAGCCTTGTCAGCCATTCGCGCAGGAAAGCCAATAGATTTCTCTGGTTCTGTTACTACAACTAAAGGCGCAGGTGCGCAGGGTGGAAGGACTGCTGACCTTTTTGGCCATCAAAAAACAAAACTTTACAATGGCACGACTTACATTTATGACGATGTAAAGAAAAAATACTATGTGCCTGACATCTCAGGCAAAAAAGATTATTCGGTTCAGCCTCGCGCTGTTGGTGGTTCTGTCGTTCGCGGTGGTTCATACATGGTCGGCGAGAATGGCCCTGAAATGTTCACGCCTTCAGCCAGTGGTTCAATTACTCGCAATGAGAATCTTGATGGTTCTGTTTCTCGGGGAACTTCTTACATGGTCGACGAACATGGGCCTGAAATGTTCACGCCTTCAGCCAGTGGTTCAATTACTCGCAATGAGAATCTTGGTGGCGGTATCGGTGGAACAACTGTTCACATCCATGTTGCTGGTTCGGTTATTCACGAAAAGGATTTGGCGGTCACTGTTCGCGATAACATCGCTCAGCTGATGCGTCGTCGAGGACTCAACCCAGCAATTCTTGGAGTGTAGTTCATGGCACTTTATGACGGCGTGAATGCGCCAGTAATCAAAGTGTATTTCGACACCGGCAACCGCAATCAGGGAAAGTTCATTCTGAACTATTCCCTGTTGGGTGGCTCGGATACTCTCGGCACTTACACGCCTTTTTCAACCTTGACTCAACTGCCGACAACTGATGTGAAAAAAATTAGCATCCGTCGGGGTCGTACTCGCGAGGATCAGCAGGTTCAACCTGGCTCTTTGACTTTGACCTTGGACAATACTTCGGGCAACTATGACCCTGAGTTAAGCAAGACAGGAACTGTTACCGCAGCCACTGGCGCGAGTGGCGTTGTCACTTACACCTCAACCAACACTTTGGCAGTTGGCGATGTTGTCACCATTGTTGGCTTGTCGGTTAGCGCATTGAACCTAAAACTTCAAACAGTCACTTCGGTGTCTGGCACTCAGTTCACAGTTGCGAACGCTGCGACTGGCACTTGCTCAGGACAGACTGCGACTTACTATTCAGGCTATGTGAACACCAGCAATCAAAACTTTCTTTACATGGGAACTGGCGTTCGAGTAACGGCAACCATGTCTGGCGGAACTGAATACAATCTTTATACCGGTTTCATTGAGGCAATGGATAAAGACTTATCTCTTGAACCAACTGTCACAATCACTTGCGTTGATGCGATGGCTCAGATAGCGAAACTGCGAACCAACATCGACACCAATAACTTCAGTGACGATGAAGCGGTTAACAGTATTCTGACCAGTGCTGGCTGGAATGGGATTGCTTATTTTAGTTCTTACTATTACACAGTCAGCAGTGTTCCAACTGGTAATGCTTTGGACATGATTGATGCGATTACGAGTCCGCAACTTGGTATGTTTTATGTTGATACTGATGGCAATGCGCGTTGGAGCAATGGTGGGGCTTTCTCGGCAGCTTCATTCGCTATTGCGACTAAACGGTTGACTATGACTGATGCTCGCACCAGCACTGATGTTGTTGAGTATGACGACATCAGCGTTATTGGTGGCGAGAAATACATGCGCAACACAATCAATACCACTAACACCAGAACTGATGGCGTGGTTCAAACAATCACCAAGTTTAACTCGGCAAGCACTGGCAGGTTCGGCCCTGTGGCTGCGGATGCGACAATGTATTTCATTGCCGCAGATGCTTCAACGGCAACGCAGAATCTTGCTGACCAGTTTGCGACACCAAAATACCGAGTCGACAAAATAGGTTTCGATTGTGTTGGATTCTCATCAACCCTGTGGAACAACATTGTTCGAACAGATTTGGGCAGTGCGGTCATTGTAAAGCGCACACCAATCTACACATCTGAATTGACTTACAACTGTTGGGTTCAAGAAGTGACCCACGACATCACACCAAACAACTGGCGAATGTCTTTGACATTGAGTCCAGCAACCTAAGGGAGTAACTAATGGCAGCAGGTTTTCCAGCAAAAACTTCATTCACTGATGGTTCGGCTTTGCCGGCATCAGACTTGAATGACCTTGGCGGAACGATTAATAAGATTTACAACTCGACCTATTATCCAAACCAGTTGAGTTTGACTTCGACCAGCGACTCGGTGCTTCGACCTTTACCGTTCGCAACATCGACTGATAAATACAACTACACGACAAACATCGCCTCTGGTGCTGCCACTTCGGTGACTTTCACTTTTACTCGATCAACTCGATTCACACAGATTCCAATTGTCACCGCGACTGCTGAAGTCACTGGCTCGGTTGCTGTCTATGCTGCCTGTTCCACTGCCAGTGTTTCGAAAACAGGTTTGACGGTTCGTGTCTACAATGTCGGCGCGAATACAATCACCAACACTTACATTCACTACCACGCCATCCAAATGACGGATGCCGCCGCCGATAACAACTAGGGGAACTAATGCCTAACATCAACCTAACCTGCCACACCGAGGAATGCCCGAATGATGGATTCACAATTGTTTTCACTGATCCTGCCGACCTTGTTATCTGTGGCGGATGTCATCGAGAAATAACTGACAAGACACCAGCCGACACTAAGGAGTCCTAATGGCTATCACTTCCGCACAATACACAATCACCACAACGGCAAGTCAAATTGTTGCTGACAGTGTCGCAGCTGAGGAAGTTCACCTTCACACTTCAGGTGGCTTGCTCTATGTCGGCGATGCTGGCGTGACAACTTCGAACGGTTTACGCCTAGATTCTGGCGACAAGATAACTTTCAACACTCATGTTGGCCCAATGTACGCAGTGACCAACACTGGCTCGACCACTGTTTATGTCGCGGTGATTGAAAAGTAATGAACAACATCTCTATTCCTGATTGGGTTTCAACTGTTGCCAGTGGTCTTGCGATTGCTGGCGTATTTGGCGCAGTCATTTCTCGCCTAGTCAAGTCCTGGCTTCATGATGCGATGGTGGAACTTCGACCAAATGGTGGCGGTTCAACTTATGACCTAGTACGCAAGGCCGCTCGCGATGCGGAACGCGCAGCGTTCGCCGCGGAACGCGCTTGCGATCAGGCAATGGATGTTCGCGAACAAGTGGACACAATGATTGAACGAGTTTCAAACCTTGAGCAAACGGTGATTTCGTGGACACCGAAAAAGACTGCGCCAAAACTACCAGCCAAGAAGTCGAACCCAAGAGGAGTCAACAATGTCGAAAAGTAAATTCACAGGACTTCAAGCTTATGGTCACATGAAGCACCTAATGTTGAACCACATCAGCGGTGTTCAGGGTCGTTGCCATGCAACTTGTCAGAATGCTTGGGGTTTGCCAGTGAAGTATGCCAGCGCAATCGATGCTTGGAATCATGTTCCTGCGAAGGCTCGTCATACTGACCCAACGAAAGCACCGATTGGCGCACCGCACTTCTTCGATGGCGGTCAATACGGCCATGTCGTTTTGCAGTCTGGCACTAAGGGCATGGTCATTGGTACGGATGCACCGACCAACAACTATGTTGGCGAAGTTCCATTGACTTGGTTCGCTACTCATTGGGGTAAGAAGTATCTCGGTTGGGCGAGTGTCTACAACGACACAGTCCTTCAACTCGACAATATGCCCAAGTAAGGATTCACAATGAAAACAAAGATGCTCATCAGTTACCTGCAAAGCCTGTTGGCAACAGCGTTGACCGCTGCCCTTGCCATTGGTAAGTCGCCACTAGATTTCACCAGCGCCGACCTCAAGATGATTGCGAACTCTGTTTGGGTTGCTTTCATTCCTGTTGTTATTCGCGCACTATCAAAGAACGACCACGCGTTCGGAGTGAATGCGCAATCTGGCAATCACTTGGATGTTGTAGTTTCAGAACAGCACTAACTCTCAAGCAAAGGACTAGCAGGGGCATGAGTTTAAGCAACGACCTTTTGACACTAGCTGACAAGCCTTCGCCAAGGCATTCATGCCTAGTGCGAACTATTCTTGGCAACCTTGACGACATCGATCGTGAAGCACTGATGGTCACTCTGAACAATCGCACTATCAGCAATGCTGAAATCAGTCGCACACTAATTGCGAACAACATCATGGCCAAGCCTGGCGTTATCGCTAAACACCGCAACCGAGATTGTTCTTGCAATGTCCTTGAGCGATGACCTTGAAACCCTAGCCAAGGCTGGGGCATCAGGTTCAGACATTCGGGCATTGAATACACCTGAAGGCTGGCGACCTCGACTTGAGGTTGATGCCGGTGGTGGTTTCCTAATCTCGACACCGCGCACCGCTGGCGAACTGCCTGATGCTGCCGACCTGTTGGCGGACTTTGATCTTGACCCGAGCCAGTGGATTGTCACTGCGGTTCGGCGTTCGCGTTGGCAACGCTATGACGGCGAGTGGCTTGAGGCTGCTCGTGTTTCGTTAGCACCAGCGAAAGCCATCAGCACTGCCCTTGCGCAGGACACTGAGCAACTTATTTCTGCCCTTATGAAGTGGCGACCTAGCACCCGACAGAAGCCTCACACAGGCTCGCTGTCGGGTTTATTTTGCGTTGGTGACACTCAGTACGGCAAGGATGCTGGCGACGGTACAGACGGCACTATTCGGCGCATGAACGATGGGCTTGAGGCTTCCGTTGGCAGGTTCAAGGAACTGGTGAAATCTGGTCGGGGCATTGGTCAGGTTGTGTTGCCACAACTCGGCGACTGTATCGAGGGAAGCACCAGCCAGCGTGGCGGTGTTCTTGGTCGTTCGGACTTGTCAGTCACTGAGCAGGTGCGAATTGGTCGCAGGGTTCTGTTGAACTGGATTAAGACATTCGCACCACTAGCCGAGTCTTTGCTTGTGCCAGTTGTGCCAGGCAACCATGATGAAGTTCATCGCATTGTTCTCACTGATCCGATTGACTCGTGGCAAATTGAAGTTGTGTCAGCTGTGCAAGATGCCTGCGCTGAGAACCCTGCCCTTGCCCATGTCGCGTTCAGATACCCTGAACGCGATGCGCTGGCACTGGCAATGAACCTCTCAGGCTCGATGGTGGGTTTCGTGCATGGTCATCAGGCTCGCGACTTGCCTCGCTGGTGGGAAGGTCATGCAACTGGCCGAACGCCAGTCGGCGGTTGCGATGTTCTAATCTCAGCGCATTATCACCACTACAAGGTCAGCCAAGTTGGGCCAAGATTGTGGATTCAAACACCAGCAATGGATGGCGGTTCGCCTTGGTTCAGGAATACTCGCGGACTGGAATCGCCGACCGGCATTGTCAGCCTCGTTGTTGGTGAGGATTACGACCCGAGGCGCGACCTCGTAGTTCTGGCAGGAGAAACAAGATGAACACCGCAATCATTGTGCCGAGTAGGAATCGACCGCACAACATCAAAGAGTTGCAAAAGGCACTGACGGACACCGAATCCAGTTCAGAGTTGTTCGTCATTGTTGACCATGACGATGAAACCCTTGAGCAATACGATCAACTAGAAAACAACTTCACCGAGATTCTGTGCTTCGAGCGTGGTCGAAAGGGTATGGCCGACCCATTGAATGCTGGCGCAAGAATGCTCGCATCGTTGAATCGGTTTCATTACTTTATTTTTCTTGGCGATGATCACCGACCGCGAACCCTGCATTGGGATAAAGTGTGGCGCATAAATCTTGATGAATTAGGCACAGGACTTGTCTACGGCGATGACCTATTGCAAGGGGCAAACCTACCAACCGCAGTTGGAATGACCGCAAACATTGTTCAAACATTGAACGGCATGATTCCTGACGGCTTCGCGCACCTTTACCTAGACGACTTCTGGCTTCGACTAGGGCAAGACCTGAACGCCATTCGATACCTGCCCGAAACTGTTGTCGAACACTTGCATCCAGTGGCAGGGAAAAGTGAATGGGATTCTGGCTATCGAGAGGTTAATTCAAACGAAATCCAAAACGCTGATGCAGAAATGTTCCACAACTACATCAACAGCGACGACTATCGTCAGCTAGTGGAAAGCCTGAGCGCATGAAAATCCTAATCACCGGCAACGCTGGTTTCGTTGGTCGTGCTTTCCACCGACACTTCGCAAACCAAAACCACGACATTGTCGGCATCGACATTGTTAATGGCATCGATGCTCGCGACTTTTTTCGAACCGATAAAACCAAGTTCGACCTAGTCATTCACCTCGCCGCAGTTGTTGGCGGTCGGCGAATGATTGAAGGTTCGCCACTGGCGCTGGCAGTTGACCTGTCTATCGATGCAGAAATGTTCGGCTGGGCTGTTCGCACCAAGCCTGGGCGAATTGTTTATTTCAGCAGTTCGGCAGCGTACCCAACAAAACTTCAACAAAACGGTTGGGAAACTCGGCTCTGGGAATCCGACATTGACTTGTCGAAAATCAGCAATCCTGACCTGACCTATGGTTGGGCGAAACTTACTGGCGAAATGTTAGCAGCTCATGCCCGAACACAGAGCTTGAAAGTTTCAGTGTTCCGACCGTTCTCAGGGTACGGCGCAGATCAAGACTTGGACTATCCGTTCCCAACATTCATCAAGCGTGGGATTGATAAACAATCACCTTTCCAAGTGTGGGGTGACGGCAAACAGGTTCGGGATTTCATTCACATTGATGACATTGTTGGCGCAGTCATGGCTGGCATCGATGCTGATGTTGAAGTTTCAAACCTTTGCAGTGGTCGCGCAACATCATTCAACGAGTTGGCCGAGATGGTGATGAAGGCTAGTGGATACGATGCGCCGGTCGAACACTTAACTGCTGAACCTGTCGGTGTTTCGTATCGGGTTGGCAACCCTGAAAACATGCTCAAGTTTTATGTGCCGAAAATAAGTTTGGAACAGGGAATCGCAATGGCATTGGAAGGACTCAGATGAACCGAATCGACATTCTTAACGAAGCAATCGAGCTGACAGGTGGCGACCGCAACCGCAAGGCTGGCGACTTCGTCACCAACCATTCAAACATTGCCAAAATCTGGTCAGTGATTCTTGGCATCGAAGTCCAACCTCATCAGGTGGCATTGTGTATGGCAGGGATGAAACTTGCTCGTTGTGTTGCCAGTCTTGATCGTGACCATTTCGTTGATGGCGCAGCTTACTTCGCAGGGGCTGGCGAGTGCGCCAATCCTGATGAGGATTTTTGACAGTCGCAACCATGCCCTAGGCTGGAACTGTCGCAAAGGTCTGGGAAGTGCCTACGCGGAAGCAACCTAATCTGGTGAGGCTGGCGGTTAATTCCTTTCCTGCCAGCCTCGCCAGTCAATAACTGAATACAAAACCCCTGAAATCGTAATGGTTTCAGGGGTTTATTTTTTTTGCTCAATTTCGGCGAGTCGCTTGCGCTTTCGATTTGACAGGCACTAAGTTAAGGGATGTGGCCAAGGGGTCACGCTTCAAGCAAAGGAAACCGAACACATGAAAAACACCACCACCGAAACAGTGACCGCGTTCCAGCGACTCAATAAGAAAATCACGAAGGCTGAAGGCTTGGCATTGGCTGAAAAAATGCGACTAGAAAACTTGACGATTGAGGATTTGGCAAATCATTGGAATCCGCTAATGCTTCAGGCAGTTGCCAGCAATCACATTGACTTGAATCACATTGAGTTCACAACCCAAGCACCTATTCATGGCAATGATTGCCTTGTATGTGGTGCGGTTCGGCTTGGTGCGTAATGTCTGCCATGTCAACGATTGACCTAGTTGTCAAAGAGAACCACATTCCCGAAGGCAAGCCAACTGAAGGATTCATTTCAATGGTTGCCTCATTCATGCAAGAACAAAATCTTTCGCTTGAAAAAGCCATTGACGAAAGTTTGCCATTCTGGACACAACTCTGTGGCGACTGCCTAACACCAGCAAAATGGTCGGCTCGCAAGAACCGCTGGACTTGTAATCGGTGTGGTGCGTAATGAGTGCCTACAACGAACTACTGATTCGAACCCTGCTCGCCTTCGCGGTTGTCTGGATTCTCGCCAGTATCTTTCACAATCAAATCAAAGAGAAACTGCAAAAGCAACATCGCGAAACCCTGAACCGCTACCTGCAAGAACTTCGCCACCTACGCAACCAGAACGCTGACCTGTCCTATGAACTCAGCCAGTTGCGAGGCAAGAAGTGAGTAAGCAACGCGCCAAAGGTACAGCTGCGGAAACGGCGGTCGTCAACTATCTGAAAGCCAACGGCTTTCCTAATGCTGACCGTTCGCCACTGCGCGGAGTCCTAGACAAAGGCGATGTCACTGGCATTCGCAATGTCGTCATCGAGATCAAGAACCAACGCACCTACGCAATTCCGGCATGGCTTCGCGAGTTGGAAGTTGAGGCAACTAATGCTCAGGCAACCAGAGCGTTCCTAGTGGTCAAGCCGAACGGTGTTGGCGCATCCCGAGTCGGCGACTGGTGGGCAGTGATGCCTCTCTGGCGCATGGCAGAACTGTTGAGGGGTCGATGAGCAATGACCCATTCACACAATTCAGCCTCACCTTGCCGAACTTCCCTAACGCTGCCTGCGCCGAAAGTGACTTCAACCCTGACACCTGGTTTCCCGAAGCAATTCGCAACCCAAGTGTTCGAGAGCAAGACACATTCATCGCCACCGCAATCTGCGGTCAATGTCCTCATCAAGTGGACTGTCTGCAATTCGCCTTGGACAACCGCATTGGTGACGGCATCTGGGGTGGCAAGTTGCCCGAGGAACGCCGACAACCAAACCAGTCGAAGTCGGCGGTTCGCCAAGCGAAGTTGGATGCGGTTCGTTCGCTTCTGGCGCGAGGAATGAAACTCGACCGCGCTTGCGCGGATGTCGGCATCTCAACAAAAACCTTCGACCGGTATCGGCACTTCGAAAAGAACGGCTGGCCATCTCAAGTCTCAAACCAAAGACCAAACAGAACAAAAGCAAAGGAAAACAAATGACAACAATCGCATGGATCACCTCGCTGGTGGTCGCTATCTACCTCGGCAGGTGGATTCAGAACCGCAAGACAAGTGCCTACTGGTCACAGTGGTACACCGACAAACTCGAAACCTTTAGCGCAGGCCAAGTCAAGGCACGCATTCAATTCGAGCAAGAACTCAAGGACAGCAAACTTTCGTGGATGAAAACAGTCGTTCACGCCTACAACGCAGGAATCAAAGAAGCGAAGGAAAAAGAATCAGCATGAGCCTTCAAATCAACCCAGAGGAAATCGACTTCGACCCAGGCGTTGCCGACCTGATTTCACGCCTACGCCGCCTGAAAGCTGAGATTGGCGAACTACAAGAACAGGCAGACATTCTCGCCGAGCAAATCAAATCAGCGATGGGTGATGCACTCATTGGCACTGTCAACGGTGCGCCAGCAGTTCGCTGGACAATCGTTGAATCCTCGCGCTTCGATGTTAAGAAGGCTCGCGAAGTGCTACCACAACAAGTCATTGACTTGCTTGAAGTGAAATCAAAGTCACGCCGATTCCAGTTGCTTGATGGCGGTGAGCAGTGGTGACAGTCATGCCACTAGAACCGCTGACAGTTGACCAGCCAGGCATTCCCGACATCGAGGAATGGCAAGTCGATGACAAAGCCTAGTTTCAAAGCACCAGCAACACCGGCGAAACAACTTGAGCAGCGCATTGCTCGAATCATTCGCAATAGCGATTCGAACAAGCCACGCAGTCTGCAAGTCAACATCGGCCCAAGTGAAGTCGGCGAACCTTGCCTTCGAAAATTGTCATACAAGTTGATTCAAGTGCCGAAGGTGAACGCCTTTAGCGATCCTTGGCCAGCAATCAGCGGAACGGCAATTCACGAATGGCTAGCGACAGCGTTCGGTGAAACCGATGACGGCGAGTTCTTGGTTGAACATCGCGTGACTGCTCGACCTGGACTGTCGGGAACGGTTGACCTGTTCGATGTAGCCAATGGCATTGTCATTGATCACAAGTGCGTTGGCGCAACCTCGATGAAGGCTCGCAAGTTGGAAGGCCCAACTCATCAGCAGATTGTTCAGCTACACATCTACGCCTACGGATTGGAACAGCAAGGTCACACAGTCAAGCAAGTGGCATTGGCGTTCTATCCCCTAGGCGGAATGCTCTCGGGGCTTCATGTGTGGGTTGGTGACTACAACGAACAGATTGCCCTTGATGCGATGTCGCGCATGGATGACTTGATTACCTTGCTGACCGTTGCCGATGTTGAGGACAACCCAGAGAACTGGTCAATCATTCCAGCGACACCATCAAGGATGTGCAACTACTGCCCTTGGTACACGCCAGAGAGCGACGACTTGACCAAAGGATGTGCTGGCAAATGAAAGTTGTTTCTTTCCTACTCGGTGCGATTACCGGTGTATGGATCACCGCTGGCCTAGTTATCTCAGCGCAAGTGGTTCGCGCCTACCGCGACAGCATCGACCAAGACCCTTGGCAGGAATACGCAGCTGAGGAAGCACCAGCAAAACCCTTCGATTGGGAACGCTGGAAATCAGCTGACGAAATCAACCAAGAACGCAAAGCAAAGAACGAGTTCTATTCACGCGAGGAAGTCGAAACCGACACTCACGATGACGAGGAACTTTAACCCACAAACCACCACTAGCAAATCGTTAGTGGCACAACCAAACACAACACAAAGGAGAAAGCACATGACTTTCACATCACCAGCCACCAACAGTGGCGACTATGTGAAAATGGCAGACCTTAACGGTCACCTATGCATTTTCACACCAGTCGAGTTCATTGACTCGATCACAACTGCGATGGGTGAAACCCAAGCAATCAAGGCAACAGTCGTTGACCTAGACACCAACGAGGAACATTCAGATGTTCTGTTGTTCAACAAGGCAATCATCACCAGCCTGAAAGCCAACATTGGTGCGCAAGTATTGGCACGAGTCGGGCAAGGAATTGCCAAGCCAGGCAAATCCGCGCCATGGATTCTTAACGATGCGACAACCGACAGCGCAGCTGTAACCAAGGCCACCACCTACCTAGCCGCACAGGCAACCGCAGGACTCGTTGGCACAACGCCAACACCAGCACCAGTTGCCAGTGGGCTATCGGCAGAGGCACTGTCAGCACTCGCTGGCGTAGCCGATGTGAACGACCCAGCCATCGCCGCTGCCCTAGCCAGTTTGGCTGCCAAGAAGTAACCCGACTTGCCCACAACTCGTCAGGGGTGGCGTTGTGGGCATTCCGGCAGGCAGTGGCTCTGTGCCTTGTTAGTCACTGCCTGCCATCCACTACGAAAGGAAACCCGATGAGCAAAACAATGAAACAAATCATCATCGATGCCTACCAGCAGGACACCGATTGCGGACATCAACATCCGCCATTCGTGAACGCCTGCCGAAACTGTGTCGCCAACACTATCGAGCGCGAAGTCCGATTCTGGCTTGCCCAAGACCTGCGACTCGTTCTCGAGATTGCCTTAGATGGTGTCACCGACAAGCCGACCATTGATTCTGACTACTTCCAAGGCTGGCGCGATGCAATCGCTCACCTCGACCCGAGTGGACAGGCGTTCCTCGACATCGTTAGCGATGTTTTCACCGGTCGAGAGTTGAGCAACTGATGAATGACCAAGAAAAAAA
>Ga0209499_1001075_pt1 | contig 19586 bp, 18 predicted proteins | sample C_130208_EF_Meta_FD_187306 | JGI IMG/M metagenome (GOLD analysis project Ga0209499, IMG submission 187306) | Freshwater microbial communities from Lake Croche, Canada to study carbon cycling - C_130208_EF_MetaG (SPAdes) (version 2) | ecosystem: Environmental > Aquatic > Freshwater > Lake...
CGCCAATGACCGCGTGCTGATCTACATGCCGATGGTTCCGGAAGCCGCCGTCGCGATGCTCGCCTGCGCCCGCATCGGCGCGGTGCACTCGGTGGTCTTCGGCGGCTTCGCTTCGGAAGCGATCGTGGACCGCCTGGAAGATTCCGGCGCCGTGGCCGTCATCACGGCCGATGGCGGCTGGCGTCGTGGAAAGGTCGTCGCGCTCAAGCCCGCGGTCGATGAGGCCCTCAAGAAGTGCCCGTCTGTCCAGCGCGTGATCGTCTTGAAGCGCACCGCGAATCAAATCTCGATGAGCCCCGGTCGTGACGTGTGGTGGCACGAGGAGGAGGCGACCGTTTCCTCGAAGCACAAGGCCAAGGCCTTCGACTCCGAGCACCCGCTTTTCGTCCTCTACACCTCTGGCTCCACCGGCAAGCCCAAGGGCATCCTCCATACCTCCGGCGGCTACCTCACCGGCACCTACTCGACCTGCAAGTATGTCTTCGATATGCGCGAAGAGGACGTCTACTGGTGCACCGCCGATATCGGCTGGATCACCGGCCATTCGTACATCGTCTATGGCCCGCTGGCCACCGGGGTGACCCAGGTGATGTATGAGGGCGCTCCGAACCAGCCCGACTTCGGCCGTTTCTGGAAGATGATCGAGGACTATGGCGTCACGATTTTCTACACGGCCCCCACAGCCATCCGGGCCTTCATCAAGGCCGGCGATGCCTTCCCGGACCAACACGATCTTTCGTCGCTGCGGCTGCTCGGTTCTGTCGGCGAGCCGATCAACCCGGAGGCCTGGACCTGGTATTACAAGAAGATCGGCGGCTCGCGCTGCCCGATCGTCGATACCTGGTGGCAGACCGAGACCGGCTCGATCATGATCAGTCCGATGCCCGGCGCCACGCCCTGCAAGCCAGGCACCGCCACGCTGCCGTTCTTCGGCGTCGATGCCGCGATTCTCGATGAGGCCGGCAACGAGTGCAAAGCCAACGAGGACGGTCGCCTCGTCATCCGCAAACCCTGGCCCGCGATGACCCGCACCATCTATGGCGACAAGGCCCGCTACAAGAAGACCTACTGGTCCGACTACGAAGGCTTCTACACCGCCGGCGACGGCGCACGGCGCGACAAGGATGGGAATTTCTGGATCATCGGCCGCCTCGATGACGTGCTCAACGTCTCCGGCCACCGCCTCGGCACGGCGGAGATCGAGAGCGCGCTCGTCGCCCACCCGTCCGTCGCGGAAGCCGCGGTAGTGGGCCGCCCGCACGAGATGAAGGGTCAAGCCATCGTCGCCTTCGTCACGCTGAAGGAAGGCTTCGAAAGCACGGAGGAACTCCGCATGGAGCTCCACCACCACGTCGGCAAGCTGATCGGCGCGATCGCCAAGCCGGACGACGTCCACTTCGCCCCCGGCCTGCCAAAGACCCGCTCCGGAAAAATCATGCGCCGCCTGCTCAAGGAGCTTGTCGTCACCGGTGACATTTCCGGCAATACAACAACGCTTGAAGACTTCAACGTGATCGTCAGCTTGCGGGCGGCCATCACCCGCTCATAGTTCTCCATGACCCCGACCAAGTTCTTCGTCGCCCGCGTCGCCCAGGCTTTCGGTCTCCACCGGAAGACGAAGCGGATGTCGGATGCCGCGAACGAGATGCATCTTCTCCGCGACGCCGAGACGGTCCTCGGTTCCGCAGTGTGGGAGCGGGTCGAGAAGATCGAGGAACTGTCCGTGGAGTATTGGAATCTTCGTCGCCTGATGAGGGAACGGGACGACATCCGTGAGAAAGTCGCGGCCTGCAACGAGAGGCTGGAGGTCGTCCACGAAGAGCGCACGACGCTTCTGAGCTCCCGGTCAGAACCGCAGCAGCAACTCATGCAAGAGCGGCAAGAGATCATGGCAAAGCTCCAACAGCTCGCCGAGGCGCGGGACGAAGTGGTAGGCCGTGCCCGGAATGTCCGCCGCACCTATGATGGATTGAAGATGAAGCTCGAAGTACTCAGCAAGGAAAGCCCGGACAACAGTTCCGAGTTGGCCGGGGTGCGCGAAAAACTTGAAGAGCTGAAATCCAAATTCGTCGAGTTGAAGCAGCAGCGGGCCAAGGTGGCCGAGGATCTCGAAAAGGCGGACCTTGAGCTCGACGAGATGGACACCAGATTGGCCGGGCATCGCCAGCAGCGTCGCGAACAGGCCTCCGGAGCGTTTCAACTCATTGGCGAGGCGAACCGGGAACTCTCCTCCCATCGCGCCGAGCTCGGATTGATCGAAACCCAGATCATCCAGCTATACTCGGAGGTGGGACGCTACATCAGCCGCAACCGCTATCGCCTTCCCGCCTGTGCCGAGGCCGCGAAAGATCACCGGGCGATGGTTGACATCATGCGCAGCCTTCGCGCCTCGGTCTCCATGAACCACCGCCTCGCCGGTCAGGATTGAGCGGGCGACATCTTCTCAGGAAACCGACGTATCCCCGTTGGATTTTCTCTTGGTGAAGAACCTGGCGATCTGAACCAAAGTCACCAGCCCGAGGCAGAAGCCCATCACGCCGGTTCCGATGAATACGCCCCATATCGCACCCACTGCGGCCGCATATCGGGTGAGCGAAGCACCCTCTTCCGGCATGAACAGGCTCTTCACAAACTCAGGGGAAACCGTTGCCACAAGCGCGGCGAACAACCCGCCGACGAGCGACGCCAAGATAGCGGCTCCGAGAACGCAGAGGAAGTAGCGGACAACGATGTTCATGATGATGGTCGATGGATTTGACTCAGCGTTTCTCGATCGCGACGAGGGTGATGTCGTCCATCTGGGATGCCTCGCCGGTGAAGAGCTTCAGCTCGCGCTGGACGGAAACCACAACCTCTTCCGCCCCATATCCGGCCGCCGTGCGGAAGACCTGAGAGAGGCGCTCGCTGCCGAATTCCTCCTCCTTGCCATCGAGCGCCTCCTTCACGCCGTCGGTGTAGAGAAGCAGGCAATCCCCGCTTGCCATCGTGATCTCGTGATCGCGAGTGACACGCTCGAAAACGTCGCCGGAGTCAATGCCCACGGCCAGGCCGGGCGGCTTGAGGAACTCCACCTTGTCGGTGGCCTTGTGATACCAAAGCGCAGGGTCGTGACCCGCGCGGGCCATCACCACGCGCCCGCTGCCGGGCTCCAGAACGTGGTAGGCCATGCTGATGAACATGTCTTCCCGGATATCGGGAAAAAGCTGGCGGTTGACCAGGGAAAGCACCTTCGCGGCCGACAGCTCGCCCGGCGCCATCGAGCGCAATACACTCCGGCACATCGCCATCAGCAGGCCAGCCGCCACGCCTTTCCCGGAAACGTCGGCGATCGCGATGCCGTGACGGCCTTCCCCGAGTTCGACATAATCATAGTAGTCCCCGCTGATGATGCGGGCGGGCAGATTGGTGCCACTGACCCGGTAGCCGGAAATGATCGGATCGCGCTGCGGAAGCAGGACGTGCTGGACCTCGCGGGCAGTGCGCAGCTCACTCTCGAACACCCGCTTCTCGGTGGCTTCGCGATGGATGTTGGCGTTGCCGATGGCGAAGGCGGATTGCTCGGCCACCGTGCGGAACACGGCGAAATCATTACCACTGAACGGACCATTCTCATGCAGCCGGGCGGCGGCGAGGACCCCGAGCTCTTTCCCACCGTGACGAAGCGGGGCGACGAGCACCGCCACATCCCCATCGTAGCGAACGAAGGCATCGCGAAAAGCCACGTGGTTTTTCACGTCGGGCACGCGAACCGCCTCGCCGACGGAAAGGCAGTGGCCGAGAATTCCCTCCTCGATCGGCACCTTCGACAGGCGGACGTGGCTCTCGAGGACCCGGGGGTCCCGCTCGGCGCGTTTGAGGATCTCCACCGGCACGCCGATCAGCGGCGGACATTGGTCGGAAACATAGGCCGGCACCAGATAACGACCGTCCTCGCTGATGTAATAAATCGCCCCACCACAGGCGGAAACGACTTTGTCGATGCCGTCCACAATCATGCGCGAAAGCGCCTTCACCGTCGTATCGCTCTCGATCGCACTGCCGAGATCATGCAGGAAGGCAAACATCCGCTCCTCCTCGACCTCGAAGGCCTTCAAGCGGGTTTTCAAGGTCCGCAAGCGCCATGACCATTTCCGCAGGACTAAAAAGACCACGAGCGTGAGAACTCCCAGGGCGATGAGAACAGGGGTGTCGTGCATCCGGTTTCCTGTTTGCCGCCAGTCACCACCTGTTCACTGGTTCGGTGCCGGTTTCGAGACGACCTCCGCCTCCAACAGGCTCACCACACCGGCGAACTTCTTCGCATTTTCCTGACTGGTCGAGGAAAGCTCCTTGTGGGCATCCAGCACGTGGCGTGCCCGCTCGTTCATCCCCATGGATCCCGCAGTCGTCGCCGGAGAGAGCCCCAGACGGATGGTCTCCAGACTCGTCTGCCATGGAGCGCTCGGGGGATCGATCTCAAGAAGAAAGTCCAAGCCGAGATCCTCCAGAGAACGGCGGTTGCGCTCATTGGCATCCGCCACTTGGACCTTACCGCCGGGGGCGAGCAGGCGCGTGGAAAGCCCGGCCAGCGTCCCCATGAAGGTGGAGTCCATCCCGCTACACGCACCCAGATCAATCACGAGGCAGCGCTCACCGGACGCGATCCGCATTTCCGCAAAATCCTTCAGCGGCGGGCTCGTTAGGAACGACCCCTTGCCCTCACATCGTATCCAGGTGAACCCGTCAAATTTCCCGACAAGAATGGAGTTTTCAGTAGTCACGAGAAGCAAGTCCGCCACACAGCGATAGGCGCACCCATAGGTAACCACGAACTTCGACCCGGGTCAACCGCCCTTCCGTGATTTGCAGGTTTCATTGCCACAAATACGACTTCCGCGAATCAAGCACCTGACCGCCGCGGACCAGCGAAACCTTCCAGCCGAGAACCTTCCCGCCCTTCGTGTAATTGTCGCCGGTGACGTTGAACTCCGCCTTTCCGGAGCTGGCACCGGGCGCGAATTTTTGCACGGACCGCTTGATCCGGCTGCCGGTGGCCCCTTGCTGATACTCGAAAACGACCTCCACAGGGGCTCCGCCAGCTTCGTCCCTCCACAGCACGGTGTAATACTGGCCCAGCCGCTGCGCCTGCTCGCGCACCCCGATCGCCCCGAACAGCCGGCGCGTCTTCTCGCCGCGGATCATCGGGTCGGCGCTGAAATCCGTCGACGCTTCCCGAAGCACGAATTGTTTCACCTCCAGCTTCCTGGAATCTCCCGCACAGGAGGCGAGCACCGCCGAAAGGACCACTGGCAACAAGCGTTTCATTGCCGTGCATTCAATCAGCCCGCCGCGCTTTTCCAACCCCGAAGTTCCATCGGTTCTTGGCGGGTGCCGAAACCTCAGCTTAGACTGCCGGACATGGACCCCGAAGTCCTCGAACGACTCGACACCTTCATCCGGAAAAAAGGCCTGCGCCGGACTGGCCAGCGCGACGTGATCGTCCGCTCCGCCTTTTCGTCGGAAGAGCACTTCACCGCCGACGAGTTGTTCGACCGCGTCCGGAAAACCGATGCCAGTGTCTCGCGGGCCACCGTTTACCGAACCCTCTCCCTGCTGGTGGAGGCCGGGCTGCTGCGGGAAATCGAGCTCGGCGACAACCACAAGACCTACGATCCGAATTTCATCGAGCGGCCCGCGCACAACCACCTCGTGTGCATCGACTGCGGGCGCGTGATGGAATTCGAGGACTCCCACATCGAACTCCTGAATGACTGCCTCACCCGCCGCCTCGGCTTCCGCCCGGTGCGGCAGGCCCTGAAGATCGAGGCCGGTTGCGAACAGCTCCGCCTCAAGGGCCGCTGCGCGAACCTGATCGCCACCCGCCTGTCAGGAAAGCGCCTCAGAAAAAAGCGCTGAATCCACCAGGGAGCGTGGACGAAGACAACGGCGCAACGTAGACCCATTGCCAAAATAAATTACCGAAACTCTCAATAAAGACTGGTACGAGCGTTTGAAGCCCTTCATCATCCGGAATCTGCCGGCCGCGTCAGCTTCCCGATCCCGAAACTTGCACGCTCGAAGAGCTTGAGGTGGCCATGGACTGCGGTCCGGACGGCAAGGCTTTCCGCCGTCTCAATGCGATTCATCTCCTTCTGGTCGGAGCCTCTTTTGAGGTCGTGCTTCGTAACAGCCGCGTCAGCGAGCGAACCCTGCGCTTGTGGATCTCACGCTTCAATGAGCGTGGCATCGAAGGGCTGACTTATCGACCCTACACCGGCAGACCCCGCAAGATGGATCCGGCACGCGTCACCTCGGATATTCTCGCGTTGGTTGACGATCCATCGCTGGCCAACCAGACCCACTGGACCCTCACCAAGCTCTGCGGATGGCTGCGGCAGGAAAAGCAGATCGACCTCTCCTATCGGACGTTGGTGCGCTACCTTCACGAACACCGTTATGCCCGGCGCATCCCGCGCAAAATCCCCGAGCCTCCTGACCGAACTGCTTGGGAAGATCGGCGCGAAGCCTTCGCCGTAGAGCTTCTCGATCTGCTCGAAGACAAAAAAGTCGATGTCTTTTTCGGAGACGAAGCCGGCTTCGAAGGAGATCCTCGACCGCGGGCAAAATGGGTGAAGCGGGGCAGCCGTCCCACCCAGGGATACTTCGGAGGGCACATCCGCCAGAACGTGGTCGGGGCGGTCAATCCGCACAGCGGCCAACTCGTCAGCCTCATCGTTCCCCATTGTGATACGGAGGTCTTCCAAGCCTTCCTTGATACCATGGCCGCCGAAGTGGCGCGAGAGAAGGGCAGGCGTGTGGTGCTGGTGCTCGACAATGCGAGTTGGCACAAAACCAAGCGCCTGAACTGGCACCACATCGAAGCGGTTTACCTGCCCCCTTACAGCCCCGACTTCAATCCGATCGAACGGCTCTGGCAGCACCTCAAAAGCCACTATCTGGCAGGCTACCTGACGAAGAGCGGCATAGAGCTGGGCAACAAGGTGTACGACTCCATCCGCAGCCTGCTTGATCAGCCCGAAACCATCCGATCCATCTGTCGCACCCACTCAAAATAACGGCAATTTATTTTGGCAATGGGTCTAAAAGAGCACGCACCCCTATCAGCGAGGGTGCACGTCGATCACGGGGTTGAGGTTAAAACTACGGAAGATCATGAAAACAGGGCGGCTGATAGGGGTTGCGTGTCTCGGCTTGTTAGCCTTCTTCCTTGAGGAGGGCATTCATGAGCGTTGGATTCCGGCCACGAAATGTCACTCTAAAAAAATGCTCTCCTTGGGCTCCTTTAAGCCAGACAAATCGAACAGGTAGATGCAAACATCTATAAATGGCTTGAGATCCAGCCCGTTCTTTTTTAGGTAAATGGCAAAGTCCGGATCTGCTTCGCCCCGTGGATTCGGAACTCCTTCAACGGTATAACCATTCTTGTCCCTCATCTCAAGATACCATGTTGTGCCATCAAGCGCTCCTGACATTACATCTGCGAAATTCTCTTTAATTTCCTTATTGGCCTTCTGGCTAGGCTCCCGAGCTCCATCCACAGTCGCTAGGGCGATGAGACTCGCCCACTGTTGATCGGTGATCACGAGAGACTTCTGAAGGTCAATCTCGCCCCATTCATACCCCCCTTCGCCCGACATTCGAACCACCTTCAGTGTCACCTTATCCCGAGCCTTCGTGACTCTAATCGAAAATGGCTTCCCCCAGGTTGGAACGTAGATAAATCGAATGTCGGTAGTATCCGCAGGTGCGGGTCCCTTGAGGGAGAGTTCTTTGAAGCTCTTCAATCCTTCCTCAGATGGTGCTAGCCTCTGTGGTCGCTTTGCCTGTCCCTCAGTCTTTGGAGTAAACGGATCTCGCTTTGCTTCTTCGTCCGCCAACGCGTGAGTAAAAAGTGCCGCGAGGACTATGAGGATCTTCTTCATTTTTCTTGGCTAACAGTCTTTATTCGTAGGATCGGAGGTCTTGATATCCGGTGATCCCTACTCGGTGGGAGGATGGCGTGATTCCCTGATTTAACAATGAATTTCGAGGGTCGGCGTGCTGATATCGGGTGATCGGGGGGCAGGCTTCGGTGCATGAGGTGCCTGGCCTGATATCAAGGGGAGAATTGCGGATTGCGGATTGGCGGAAGAAAGGAGGATATTTAGAGGGAGAGACAAAATGCAGAGAATCGGCACTTGGTCCTCGGCGGCGACGAGCACAAGCAGTTCCACAAGTTCATGCGCAAGCAGGAAAATTCTTCGGCCGCCGCGAGCCCGACTCCACAGAACTTGCTGCAGATGCGGGGCCGAAGCGTCGGGATATCTAACCGAAAAGAATGTTCGAGGTTCGATTGACTGGCGTTAAGGCGCGAAGTCCGGCCTTTATCTCACCCCTCGATCTTCCACGGCCCGCGCATGGGTTGGTCGATGAGCGCGTTGGCCGCGGGATCGTCGAACTTGAGGGTCTTGGGATCGAACTTGAAGCTCTTGTTGAGGCGGTGGGCGGTGACGCCCATGTTGACCAAGGTGCAGGACCAGAAGCCGTTCTGCTCGTTGAGCGCGAATTTTTTCCGGGTGCGGACGCTTTCGTGGAAATCAACAATCTGCGCGGGCGGATCAGGCAGCTCGGCGAGCTTCTTGTCGAGGTCAGGAATGTCGGACTTGAAGTTCTTGAAGATCTTCCCCTTCGGTCCGGAGATGTAGGCGGCGTCCTTGTCCTTGTTCGCGCCGTCGAGGATGATCTTGCAGCCGTCAGCGTAGGTGAACTCGATGCGCCGCCAGGTGCCGATGGCGTCGGCGTCCTGCGGGTCGGCATCGATCTCCACCGAGATCGGAGCGGTGTCGTCCTTGTTGAGGATGTATTGCGCGGGGTCGAGGTAGTGCTGCCCCATGTCGCCGAGTCCGCCGCCGTCGTAGTCCCAGTAGCCGCGGAAGGATTGATGGGTGCGGTGGGCGCTATAGGGCTTCAACGGCGCGGGCCCGAGCCAGAATTCGTAGTCGAAGCCTTCAGGCACCGGTTGGACGGGGAGATTGGTCTTTCCGACCCAGGTGCCGAGTTTCCAATCGAAGCCGGTGACACCGGACACGGTGATCGTCAGTGGCCAGCCTAACAGATCGTTCATCGCGGCCTTCTTGAGCTGCTTCACCGGCACGCCCATGCCGTAGAAGTTGTCCTTGAAGCGGAACCAGGTGTTGAGGCGGAAAATGCGGTTGTGCTTCTCGACCGCCTTCACCATCGCGACGCCTTCGCCGATCGTGCGGCTCATCGGCTTTTCACACCAGATGTCCTTGCCGGCCTTCGCGGCCTCGATCGCGATCAGCGCGTGCCAGTGCGGCGGCGTGGCGATGTGGATGATGTCGATGTCGTCGCGCTTCAGCACCTCGCGGAAATCGTGGTAGCCCTTGATGCCATTCTTCTCGGCATCCGCGTCCTTCATCCGCTCGGCGAGGTGGCTGTCATCGACATCGCAGAGGGCCAGCAGTTTGCCCGGCATTTCGAGATGCGAGGAGGAGATGCCACCGCAGCCGATGATCGCGCGGGTGATCTCATTGGAGGGCGCGGTCTGGCCACCGAGGCCCAGCACGCGGCTCGGCACGATCTGAATGGTTGCCAGGGCGGCGAGGGACTTGAGGGTCTGGCGACGGGTCAGGTTCATGGGAGTGGGTGGTCAATCGCGAAGTTTGGAGCCGCCAAGACGCCAAGGCAGGAAGATATCTGATCGGAATTTCTTGGCGAACTTGGCGTCTTGCCGGTGAATTCGCCTTTCGGAAAAACCTCAATGCTTCGAGTCCCCGCCATCGCCGGATTTGTCCCAGAAGAGGAGGAAGAAAATGAGTGCAACGACCGCGGCCATCCCGGCGGGAAGAAGCCAGAATGTTTTCCACTGGGTCGAGGCGGTCTGGAGGAGGTTCGGATTCACCTTGGGAAGCCCGACCGAGAACATCTGGCCGAGCTGCTGGCCGAAACTCAACGTTTGCGGGATGGTGGCCTCCTTGAGGGCGGTGGCCAGCGCGGCATGCCCGCCGACCTGGGCAGTCATCTTCGTATCGGCGATCTGGTAACCGAAATACATGCCGATGCCCTGGGTGAAGAAAACGAGCATCGACTGCACCTGATTTCGCACGGTCACCGGAGCGGCCTTGTCGGCATAAATGAAGCCGGTGACGAAGAAGAAGTCATAGCAGATGCCGTGGAGTGCGATGGCAAGGAAGAGCATCCACACGACCTGATCGGGTGCACCGAGGGCGAACAAGGTGTAGCGCAACACCCAGGCGAGCATGCCTAACAGGATCATCCATTTCACACCGAGTTTCCGGAAAAAGACCGGGATCAGCAGCATGAAGATGATCTCCGACATCTGGCCGACCGCCATCGACGAGGCTGGCTGGCGGAAGCCCATGTCGGAGAGGAAGATCGAGGTGGTGCTGAAGTAATAGGCCAGCGGGATGCAGATAAGCATGGAGCAGATGATGAAGACGAGGAACGAGGGCTTCTTCAGCAGCTTGAAGGCATCGAGCATGAAGATCGTGCTGAGGCTGATCGGCTGGCCTTTCGCCGGAGGCGGTGTGGTCGGCAGGAAGAAGGCGAAGACACCGAGCAGCAGCGAGCAGGCACCGGCAAGCGTGAAGATCTGGAGACTGGAGGACCAACCGAGGAAGCCGACGAGCAGGCCCGCCGCGATCCATCCGATCGTGCCCCACACGCGCAGGGCGGGGAACTTGCTTTGATCGCTGATATTCGAGAAGGCGATGGTGTTGCCCAGCCCGAGGGTCGGCATGTAGCAGAGCATGTGAACGAGGAAGAGATTCTTCACCATCATGGCATCGCCCTTTGCCGCGAAGCCCGGGACGGCGAGCATGGCGGCACCGCCGACCAGCAAGAGCACGCCCATGACCTTTTCAGACGGGAAAAACCGGTCCGCCACGAGGCCGAGGAAGAGCGGTGCGATGATGGCGGCGATCGGCGCGCTGCCGTAGGCGGCACCGATGATGGTGGCGAGGCCATTGGCGTCCAGGCAGACTCCCAGCGTCACGAACCAGGCGCCCCAAAGGAAGAATTGCAGGAACATCATCACGGAAAGGCGGAACGTGACGGAGGACGAAATAGTGCGGGTCATTTGCAGGAATCGAGAGGGGTTGCGAAAAAACGGACATCCACACTCCAAGGCATTCATCAATCTTCCGCAAGACCGGATCACGTCGGGCTTGCGGTGAAAGATCCCAGGAGTCAAAACAGTAGCCGCAACGTTCCTTGCGTCTTCCACTGTCATGAATCCTTCTGATTTCAATCGCCGTAAGTTTCTCGGAGTCACCGGCGCCACCCTCGCGGTCGCCGGATTTCCTTCCATCGTCCGGGGGCAGGATGTCACAAAGAAGGTCCTGAAGATCGGCCTCATCGGCTGCGGCGGACGCGGCACCGGAGCCGCCAGCCAGGCGCTTTCTGCCGATCCGGATGTGAAGCTTTGGGCGATGGGCGATGCCTTTGCTCCCGCGATCACCAACAGCCTGAACCAGCTCAGCCAGTTCGGGCGGGTGGAGGTCCCGGAAGAGCGGCGGTTTTCCGGACTCGATGCCTTCCAGCAGGTTCTCAACAGCGGCGTCGATGTGGTGATCCTCGCCACGCCGCCGGGATTCCGGCCGCAGCACCTCCGCGCGGCGGTGGAGGCTGGGAAACACATTTTCTGCGAGAAGCCGATGGCCGTCGATGTGGCCGGAGTGAAGTCAGTGATGGAGTCCGCCAAGCTCGCCAAGGAGAAGAATGTCTCCATTCAGCATGGCTTCTGCTGGCGTTATGCGCCGGGCGTGCGCGAGGCCTATGGCAAGATCACCTCGGGCGAACTCGGCCGAGTGATCTCGATCTACGGCACCTACATGGGCACCCCGCCGAAGCCGCTCCAACCGGGCATGAAGAAGCCCGACGGCATGGGCGACGTTGAGTGGCAGGTCGCCTGGTGGAACAACTTTGAATGGCTCAGCGGCGGCCCGATCCAGGAGCAGGCGATCCACACGGTGGACAAGATTTCATGGGCGATGGGCGATGTCGCTCCGATCGCGGCGGTCGCGAACGGGGGTCGTGCAATGCGCAACGACGCCGGCAATGTTTACGATCACTACAACGTCGTCTTCGAATATCCCAACGGCGTGCTTTGCCACTTTGGGGAGCGCCAGTATCCCGGTTTGTATGGCGAGGTGATCGACCGGGTCTACTGTGAAAAGGGCACCGTCATCTGCCCGTCCGCGCCAATGGTGCTCGGGCTGGATGGCAAGAAGCGGGAGTGGATGTATCGCCCGCAGGATGGGGCTGAGCAGAACATGTATCAGGTCTGCCACAACGAGTTTTTCGCGGCGCTCCGCAAGGGTGAAACGATCAACACCGGCGAGTACATGGCGAAGAGCACCATGCTCGGCATTCTCGGTCGCGAGGCCGCACACACGGGTGAACGGATCACTTGGGAGCAGCTCTGGAACGCGGGTCAGGACATGGCACCGGACACCCTGAAATTCCCCGACGCGTTCCCGATCGCACCGGTGCCGGTGCCGGGCGTATACAAGTTGGTCTGAGATAGCCCCAAGATCCACTCGCGATGTTTTTGCGTTTCATGTCGTGCGCCACGCTGGGGCTTTCAGGCCTGCTGCGTGCGGAAGACCCGCTTCCGAAGCCCGCGCTGCTCCCCACCACCAAGGCGATCCACGAACTCATTGCCAAGCAGCCGGATCCGGCGGCCGACGCGATGAAACCGCTTTCGGAAAAGGTCCCGAAGTCCGGGGAGACAAGCTTCGACCTGGTGCCGATTCCCGGCGGTGAGTTCACCATTGGCTCACCCGAAGGCGAGGCCAAGCGCACTCCCGCCGAAGGCCCGCAAAAGAAGCTGCAAATCGAGCCGTTCTGGATGGCGAAGGTGGAAACGACCTGGGCGCTTTACCGGCCGTTCATGGAGAACCAGAAGGCGCGGAACAAGGACGGCACCCTCAACCGCGACAGCAATCAAACGACCTCCGAGCCTCCCGAACAAAAGGACGGTGAGACCTTGGTGGATGTGGTCACCCAGCCGACTCCGCCGTATGTGCCGATGAATTTCGGGATGGGCGATGGTTACGACAAGGACTCTCCTGCGGTCGGCGTGACGCAGCACGCGGCCAGCAAGTTCTGTGAATGGCTCAGCGCGCAGACCGGCCATTTCTATCGCCTGCCGACGGAAGCCGAGTGGGAATACGCCTGCCGAGCCGGAACGACCACCGCGTACAGCTTCGGCGATGATCCCTCTAAGCTCGACGAATACGCGTGGTCGGTCGGAAACGCCGAATACCAGTATCAGAAGGTCGGCACGAAAAAGCCGAACCCTTGGGGCCTCTATGACATGCATGGCAACGTTGCGGAGCTCTGTCTCGGCCAGTATCTGCCCGATGCCTATTCCGTGTTGAAAGACGGCTGCATCAATCCCTGGTCCGTCATCACCACGCGCTATCCCACCGTCGTCCGTGGCGGCAGTTTCAACGACGATCCGGACAAGTTGCGCTCGGCCGCACGGCGCGGCACGGATCCGGCGTGGAAAATGATCGATCCCCAGGTACCGAAGTCACAGTGGTATTTCACCAACGCTCCCTGGTTGGGCTTCCGCGTCATCCGCCCGCTCAAGACGCCCAGTGTCGAGGAAATGCACCTCTTCTGGAACATGGACGGCGAGTCGGAATGAGGGCGGCACTGTCGTTCGTGTTGCTTGTGTGCACGGCGACCGCAGGGGATTCCCGCTTCACCTTCGAGCGCGGGCTGATGGGAACGCGCTTCGCGATCACCTGCCATGGCGCGGACGAAGCCGCCGCCAAGGCGGCAGCCGATGCGGCCTTCGAGCGTGCGGAGGAAATCAACGCCGTGGCCTCCGACTACATCGCGGAGAGCGAACTACTACGTTTATCCGAGAAAACCGGCCAAGCGGTGAAGGTGTCACCGCTGCTGTACGAACTGCTCGTGAATTCGATCGAGATGGCGCGAAGGACCGAAGGCCGTTTCGATCCAACACTTGGACCCTTGACGAAGCTCTGGCGCGAAACCCGGCGTGTCGGAAAGCTGCCATCGAATGAAACGCTCGCCACCGCCAGGGCCGCCTGTGGATGGCACTTGCTCGAACTCGATCCGTCTAACCACTCCGTCCTTCTGAAGAATCCGGGCATGCGCCTTGATCTCGGCGGCATCGCCAAGGGCTACGCGGCGGACGCGATGTTTGAAGTGATGAAATCAAAGGGCTTTCGTTCCACCTGCATCGCAGCAGGCGGCGATCTCCGGCTCGGTGATCCACCTCCGGGGAAGAGCGGCTGGAGCGTCGGGCTGAGGACCCTCGACAAGGAGAAAACTTCCGGTGAACTTGAGCTTTCCAACTGCGCCGTCTCCACCTCGGGCGATCTCCAGCAAGCGGTTGAAATCGATGGCACACGCTATGCCCATATCATTGATCCGAAAACCGGCCTCGGCCTCACCCGGCATTTCGCGGTGACGATCGTCGCCGCAGACGCCACGACCAGCGACGCTTTGGCCACCGCCGCCTGCGTCGCTGACCCAAGGGAGGCTGCAGTGCTCGCGAAACAATGGGGCGCCCGGGACGTCCGGATCGCTCAGTGATCTCCATAATTTAGCCTTGCACACATAAGTTAGCCTAGGCTAATTTCTAGGCCGCCATGGAGATCATGAGGGTTCGAAAGACGATCGGTCCGCGACTTGTTGCTGCGGTCGCCGGTCTTTGCGCACTTCTCGTCATCGGCTGCAGCGGGGCGAAAAAATCCTCGGCATCGGGGAAGAAGCGCGTCGTCACGAGTTTCACCATCATCGCCGACATGGCCCGCGAGGTCGCCGGGGATGCGGCGGAGGTCGAGTCCATCACCAAGCCCGGCGCGGAAATCCATGGCTACGACCCCACGCCCAAGGACATCGTCAAGGCACAGGGAGCCGATCTGGTGCTCTGGAACGGGATGAATCTCGAGCTTTGGTTCGAAAAGTTCTTCACCAACGTCAAGGATGTGCCCAGCGCAATTCTAACAGAAGGCGTGACGCCGATGGGAATCACCGAAGGCCCCTACAGTGGCAAGCCGAATCCACACGCCTGGATGTCGCCCGCGAATGCCGTGATCTACGTGGAAAACATCCGCAAGGCTCTCGTGAAAATGGACCCTGCGAACGAGTCCGTTTACACCGCGAACGCTGCGGCGTACACCGCGAAGATCAAAGCGCTGGATGAGCCTGTCAGAGAGAAGCTCGCCGCGATCCCTGACGCCCAGCGCTGGCTCGTCAGCAGCGAGGGCGCGTTCTCCTATCTCTGCGCGAACTATGGATTCCGACAGCTCTATCTTTGGCCGATCAACGCGGATGCGCAGGGAACTCCCCAACAGGTCCGGCACGTCATCGACCGCGTGCGGGAGCATCAGATTCCCGTCGTCTTCTCCGAGAGCACCGTCAGCGACAAGCCCGCCCGCCAGGTCGCGCAGGAAACCGGTGCCCGCTACGGCGGCGTGCTCTTCGTCGACTCACTCACCGAGGCCTCCGGTCCGGCACCGACCTATTTGAAACTGCTCGAAGCCAATACGGACACCCTCGTAAAAGGGTTCCTCCCTCCTCCATGAATCCGCCCGACATCAAACCGCGTCTCGATGTCGAGGGCGTATCGGTGGCCTACTCCAACGGTCATCTCGCGCTGCAGGACGCGACTTTTCATCTCGGCAGCGGCACGATCTGCGCACTCGTGGGGGTGAATGGCAGCGGCAAGTCGACGCTGTTCAAGAGCATCATGGGCTTCGTGAAACCGACCGCTGGCAGCGTGACGATCAATAGCCTGCCCGTGGGGGAGGTGCTCAAGCAGCACCTTGTTGCCTATGTTCCCCAGGCCGAGGAGGTGGACTGGGAATTTCCGGTCAGCGTCTGGGATGTGGCGATGATGGGCCGCTATGGGGCGATGAATTTCCTCCGCATCCCGCGTGCCGTCGACAAAGCGAAGGTCGAGGAAAGCCTGCGCCGCGTGTCGATGTGGGAGTTCAAGGACCGCCAGATCGGCGAGCTCAGCGGCGGTCAGAAAAAGCGGGTTTTCCTCGCCCGCGCGCTGGCTCAGGGCGGAAGGGTGATCCTCCTGGACGAGCCCTTCACCGGTGTGGACGTGAAAACGGAGGAAGCCATCATCAAACTGCTCCGCGAGCTGCGGGAGGCGGGTTGTATCATCCTCGTCTCCACCCACAACCTTGGCAGCGTGCCCGAATTCTGTGACCAAGTCGTGCTCATTAACCGCACCGTGCTGGCCTACGGCGCGACCTCGCGGGTCTTCACTGAAGCGAATCTGGCGGCTGCATTCGGCGGGGTGCTGCGGCAGTTCCATTTCGAACACTCGACGGTCCAGGAACACGACGGACGGACGATCCGCGTTCTAACAGATGACGAGCGCCCGCTGATCTTCGGCAAGGACGGCCACCTCGAGTACAAGGACCGCCACGAGCACGAGGAGCTCCTGAAACAGAGATCGGAGGAGCATGAATGAGGTCATCCACTCGCTGTCGGTGCCGTTCCACTACGACTACATGCTGCGAGCCATCTGGGTCAGTGCGCTGATCGGCGGCACCTGCGGGTTCCTGTCCTCCTTCGTCACGCTCAAAGGCTGGTCGCTGATGGGGGACGCCTTGTCGCATGCCGTGGTTCCGGGTGTCGCCATCGCCTATATTCTCGCACTTCCTTTCGCGCTCGGAGCCTTCGTCGCCGGATTGCTGGCGGCCGGCACGATGGCCTTCATCAAGGCGAAGAGCCGCATCCGCGAGGACGCCACCATCGGCATCGTCTTCACGAGTTACTTCGCGCTGGGACTGGTGCTTGTCTCCCTGTTTCCCGCGCGGGTGGACCTGAAGGTCATCCTGTTAGGAAACATTCTCGGCATCGCGGATGCGGACATCCTGCAAGTGATCGCCATCAGCGTGGTGACCCTGGTGGTGCTGGGATTGAAATGGAAGGATCTCATGTTGTTCTGTTTCGATCCGAATCAGGCCCGCACGCTGGGACTGCGGGTCGGCGTTCTCCATGTCACCTTGTTGGCGCTGCTCGCCGCCACCGCCGTCGCCGCCTTGCAGGCGGTGGGCGCCTGCCTGGTGGTGGCGATGCTGGTGACACCGGGGGCCACGGCCTACCTGCTGACCGACCGCTTCGGGAAGATGCTCTGGCTGTCCTCTGGCATGGGCGTGGCCACCTCGCTGCTTGGAGCCTATGCGAGCTACTTTTTCAACGGGGCCACCGGTGGCTGCATCGTCACGCTTCAGACGCTGGTGTTTCTCGCGGCCTTCGCCTTCGCGCCGAAACATGGGATCCTCGCCTCGAAACGCCGCCTGCGGGTTTCACAGTCATGAACGCCATATTCGAACCGCTCCAATTCGCCTTCATGCGCGACGCGCTGCTCGTGGGGACCGTGGTTGCCGCGATGTGTGCGGTGCTGTCATGCTTCCTGATCCTCAAGGGTTGGTCGCTGATGGGCGACGCCGTTTCGCATGCCGTGCTGCCGGGCATCGTCATCGCTTACCTTGTCGGCGTTCCCCTGGCGTTTGGCGCGTTCGTTGCCGGATTGCTTTGTGCGACGGGCACCGGATTCATCAAACAGAACAGCCGGATCAAGGAGGACACGGTGATGGGCGTGGTCTTCACGGGCATGTTCGCCTTCGGGTTGGTGCTATTCAGCCGCACGTCTTCGGACATGCATCTCGATCACATCCTGGTGGGAAACATCCTCGGCATCACCCGCTCGCAAGTGTGGCAGACACTTGGGCTGGGCAGTGTGGTCCTCGCCATCACGCTGGCCCTGCGCCGTGACCTGTTGCTGATCTGCTTCGATCCGGGCCAAGCGCGGGTGATGGCGTTGCCGGACCGTTTTCTCAATTACCTGCTGCTCGGATTATTGTCGCTGGCCATTGTCGTCTCGCTCCAGACGGTTGGCATCATTCTGGTCGTTGCCATGCTGGTGACTCCCGGCAGCATCGCCCACCTGTGGACGGATCGCTTTGACCGCATGCTCGTCATCGCAGTGCTCGCGGCGGTGTGCTCGACGGTGGCGGGAATTTTCATCAGCTACCACATCGATGGTTCCACCGGTGGATGCATCGTGCTGGTTCAGGCGCTCGGCTTCGCCGCCTCGCTCTTGTTCGCGCCGAAGTATGGGATCTTGAAACGCCGGGCGCGGCTCAAGGCGGCGGCCTGAGTCCATCCGGCTCTTGATCGGCGGTGGTCGCGATCGGAAAGTCCGGCGCGACCGATCCGCTCGCTCACGGGGCGGGTGTCACCGGAGCAGGGGTCGTCACAGGTCCCAGAAACTCCATGAACTTTTTCGTCCATTCGACGAACTTCGGATGGGTGGGGTATTTTTCGATGTGCTGGAACATCTTCAGTGCCGCGCCGCGCTGATCACCGGCCTTGAAAACATCCTCCTCCTCCCGCCAAAGGAACTCGGGATAGGTTACGGTCGCAAATTTTTCCTGTTGGACCGAGCGGGTCCCATCGCGTGATGGCTTCTCATCGCCGCCAGGCACCCAATGCTCGACCACCAGGGTTTCCTGTTGGATGCGGCGGGCCCAGGCGGCGCGGAGGTCCTCGATCTTGTCCAGCTTGCGCAAGATCGGGAAGATGACTGTTCCGTAGATGGGTTCCAGCTCGACCGGGGATTGTGGCCACTCGTCTACCTTCACGGCGTTGACCTCGTAGACCTTCGCAAAGATGCTCGAGAGCACCGGTTGTTGGAGTAGATCGCGTTGATTGCCGAGCATGCCGATCTCAGCGAAGACGTCGCCGACGGCCTTCATCGCCTCCGGAGCGAACTTGGTGACCGGCTCCTTCGAAGAGGCGACCTGGAGGGTCAGGATGAGCCAGCGGAGCTGGTGGTTCAGGGCGCGCTTGAAGCCGGGATTTTTCAGCTCGCCCTCCTGCTTGCGCTTCCAATCGCGAAAGTCCTGGCCCTTCTTGTTCTTGTCTTCGAACTGCTCCTTTTCGACACATTTGAGGTAAAGCTCGAGCGCGGCGTCGTCACTGGCCGCGGCGGCGCGAAAGGCCGCGATGGCGGCGCTGAAGCGCTCCTCCTTGCGCTTGTCGGCACCTTCCTGAATCTTTGTCAGCCGCTCGATCAGTGCCTCGCGGTCCGCCTGGGTCAGGGGATCGCCCTGCAACAGAGGGGAGAGGACGAGCGTCAGAGCGAGGGTTTTGCAGGCACGCATGGAGGATTTCTTTCACACCCGGCGCTCTTCGCCAAGCAATCCATTCAAATTCCCCGGACCACTCTCGGGGCACCCTGGCTCACAAAGTCCTCCACCGCTTCCTTTGGTACGAATGCCCCGGCCGTCATCGCCAGTTTCCGGCAGCCATTCAACTCAGCAAGATCTTCTAACAGGGCCGCGGGTTTTCCCAAGCGCTTCGCGGTTTCCAGCAGCGCCTCCACGCTCGCCTCGCCACGCTCGCCGGCGACCACGACGCCGTCACACCAACTGCACAGCGATTCCAGCGCCTGCTCGCGCAGTGCCATCGCGGGTGAAACCGTGTCGAGGAATGACAGCTTCGCATCCCTGTATCGCAAACGCAGTTGCTGGGACAACCACCTGACGCGGCGGGGG
>Ga0209499_1001078_pt1 | contig 19566 bp, 16 predicted proteins | sample C_130208_EF_Meta_FD_187306 | JGI IMG/M metagenome (GOLD analysis project Ga0209499, IMG submission 187306) | Freshwater microbial communities from Lake Croche, Canada to study carbon cycling - C_130208_EF_MetaG (SPAdes) (version 2) | ecosystem: Environmental > Aquatic > Freshwater > Lake...
TATTGCCACGTTTCATCATGAGCATTCTAATCGCTTCTAAGTCGGCCATTTGAACAGCCGCTTCTTTGTACTTTTTGTACTCTAATATTTTATCAATTAATTCTTGTCTTGGGTCAATCTCATTACCTAATGCATCCAACTCTTTTCTAGGCAATAATAATTTTGCCTTAATGCGCATTAAAGTAGAAACGAATAAAATAAACTCGCTACTTAATTCAATATTCACCTTTTCTTGCTCTTGTATAAAATGCAAAAAATCGTTGATAATTTTAGTAATCTGGATATTGTAAATATCCATTTCATCTCTTTCAATAAAGAAAAGTAAGAGGTCAAAAGGCCCTTCAAATTGGTCTACCTTAATCGAATAATTAGTTGGCTGATTCATTCCTACAAAGAAAAGGAATCAGGATTAATTTAAGGTCAATTGAGCAAGTATTTATCCACTTTTATGGAAAAAATAAGCATCTTTACCCAAAAATTAAAGCATGGACAATAAGTTCATCCATTGGGCTATATTTTGCATCCTATCCATTGTCTGGGGCAGTTCCTTTATTCTTATGAAAGAAGGGCTGACTGTGCTTTCTGCCTACCAAGTAGCTTCTCTGAGAATGCTGTTTTCTGGACTTGTTTTACTTCCCTTTGCTTTTAGCGCCTTTAAAAAAATTCCTAAAGAAAAAATGGGCATTGTCTTTTTATCTGGCTTTTTAGGAAACTTTATTCCAGCCTACCTTTTTTGTATTGCAGAAACCAATATTGATAGTTCTTTAGCAGGCATTTTAAATTCATTAACCCCTTTGTTTACCATACTAGTGGGTTTATCTTTTTTTAAAACAACTATTAATAAACAAAAAATGATAGGCGTTATTATTGGCTTCATTGGCCTTTGTTTACTTTTTGCAGCAGGTAAAAATATTAGTTTTCAAAATCTCTCTTTTGCTTCCTTGGTTTTAGTAGCTACATTTTTTTATGGCTTGAATGTAAATGTGGTAGGCAAGTTTTTAAAAAATATTCGATCTATTGATATTGTATCGGTGGCCTTTGCTTTTTTAATTATTCCAAGTGCGCTCATTTTATATATGACTGGCTATTTTAGTATGTCCTTTAGTACCAAGGCTTTTCAAGAAGCTAGTTTAGCAGGTATTGTTTTAGGTGTAGTAGGTACATCTATTGCGTCTATTTTATTTTATATGCTAATTAAAAGATCCACTATTATTTTTGCCTCCATGGTAACTTATGGCATTCCTGTTATAGCAGTGGCTTGGGGCCTGTATTTTGGTGAGTCTATTTCCGTATTACAAATAGGTAGCCTACTCATTATACTAGCAGGGGTGTATATAGTAAATAAGCCCCAACAGGCTTAGTGTTAGGGCTTATTTAATTTTATAAAACTTAATACAATTATATAAAGCTCAAGATAAAGAAATCATGAAGTCTTTTAAACTGTCATGATTTCTTTTTCCTTTGATTCTAAATGTTTTTCTACTAGGGCAATATGCTTATCTGTAATAGATTGTATTTCATCTTCCGCGCCTTTACAAATATCTTCACTCAAACCTTCTTTTTGTAATTTCTTTACTTGCTCAATATGATCGCGTCTAATATTACGAATGGATACCTTACTTATTTCTCCTTCTGCACTTGCCTTTTTAAATAATTCTTTTCTTCTTTCTTCTGTTAAAGGAGGTGTAAATAATCTTATTTGTACTCCATCGTTCTGAGGCGTAATACCAATATTGGCACCCATGATGGCTCTTTCAATTAAGGCCAACATATTTTTTTCCCAGGGTTGAATACTTAGGGTTCTACTATCTAATATTTGTACGTTACCCACTTGACTAATTGGAGTGGGTGTACCATAATAGTCGACATTGATGCCCTCTAAAATAGAAGGAGAAGCCTTGCCCGCTCTAATTTTAGAAATTTCAATTTCTAAATGATTAATGGCCTTTTTCATACCTGCTTCGGCACTAGCTGTTACTTTTTTTAATTCTTCTGACATACATATTCATTGAGGCTACAAAGCTAATAAATCCTAGCTATTGTTGATAAGTCTTTTTTTGGGCTTTTTCTTAAATTTTCAGTGCAAATTAGCCTACGAATTCTATCTTTGCCCTCAACCGTATAGCTATGAATAAATCTAATGCAGAATTAACAAAGATTGCCTCTCAAATTAGAAGAGATATTGTAAGAATGGTACATGCACAACAAAGTGGACACCCAGGTGGTTCTTTGGGTTGTGCCGATTTCTTAACAGCCCTCTATTTTAAAGTCATGAAAATTGATACCAACTTTTCAATGGATGGTATCAATGAAGATATTTTCTTTTTATCAAATGGTCATATCTCTCCCGTTTTTTATTCTGTATTAGCAAGGTCTGGTTATTTTGATGTAAAAGAATTAGCAACTTTTAGAAAAATTAATTCAAGACTACAAGGCCACCCTACTACGCATGAAAAATTACCAGGCATAAGAATTGCCAGTGGTTCTTTAGGACAAGGATTAAGCGTTGCCATTGGTGCAGCCTTAACTAAAAAATACAATAAAGACAACCGTACTATTTATAGCCTTCATGGCGATGGTGAATTACAAGAGGGACAAATTTGGGAAGCGGTGATGTTTGCTGCACATAATAAAGTAGATAACTTAATTGCTACAGTGGATGTGAATGGTCAACAAATTGATGGCCCTTTAAGTAAAGTATTATCCTTGGATAGTTTAGAAGATAAATTCAAAGCCTTTCATTGGACCGTTTTACATATGGACGGACATGATATGGAAAATATAGTAGCCACACTGGATAAAGCTAAATCCCTAACAGGACAAGGCAAGCCTATTTGCATTTTAATGAAAACTGAAATGGGTAAGGGTGTTGACTTTATGGAAGGTAGTCATGAGTGGCATGGTATTGCACCTAACGATGAGCAACTTGTAAAAGCATTAGGGCAATTAGAAGAAACTTTGGGCGATTATTAATTTATTCTAAGATTTTATAAAATATAAATCTTAGAATAAATCTCTCTTTTTGATTTTTTTAGTTTCTCCTATCAAGATAAATTAAGTATAATTTATCTTGTCATTTTTTTAGCTAGTTTATTTTTTCGAAAAGACGTGCTGAGGCCTTGCGCGCTGGAATCCATCCTGCAGAAACCGCAATGACAAACACTAATAGTATAATGGCTATATAATCTTCAGCCATAGGTTTAACAGGATAATAATCTATTACAAAAGAATTACCTCCCAGTTTGATAAAATGAAATTGGTTTTGCAACCAGCAAAATAAACTGGCCAAACCCCCGCCAATAAAGGCGCCCATAAAGGCCATGATGCCCGATAGTATTAAAAATATTTTCTGAATATCCCAAGGCCTAGCACCCATGGCATGAAGCACATGAATATCTTTTTGTTTTTCTAAAACAAGCATGGTTAAAGCCCCTACTAAATTAAAAGAAGCCACTATCATAATTAAAGCAAGTATGGCAAAGATGATCCACTTTTCCATTTGCATAATTTTATAGAGGTCGGCATTTTGTTGGTACTTATCTTTTACTTGAAAATTTTGTCCTAATTGTTTTTGAACTGTGTTCATGATATCCGTTAACTTCTCAGGAAGAACCGAAATTTCAATAGCAGAATACTGATTTGAATCTAAATCAAATAAATACTGTGCAAAAGGATAATTCGTAAAAACATATTGGTCATCAAATTCTTGTTGCACTGAAAAGGCGCCTCCTTGCACTGCAGTCAAATTATTTAATTGATTGATATTGGTAAAACCTTTGCCAGACCTATTCACCGCAAATAATTGCAAAGTGTCGCCAATAAAAGAACGAAACAAACCCAACTTCTGTTCCACACCAATACCTAATAATAAAATGGGATTTTCAATATTGCCCATTACATATTGGCCTCGCTTCATATACTTAGCTACATTATTTATTTTGCTGTAATTTCTATCCACTCCTTTTACTAGCACCACCGATTGTAAATCGCCTTTCACGAGTAGGGCTCTACTCTCTACGACCTTACTTACGGCCTTCACCCCATTTATGTTTTTTATTTTTTCAAAAGGGGCTTCTTGCATGCTAAAAAATTTACCCTGCACAGGTGTTACACGTACATCGGCATAAAAGTCGGCGTATAAACCTTTGACTACTTCTGTAAATCCATTGGAAACACTTAGTACAATGATAAGAGCAGCGGTACCTACTGCAATGGCTACAACACTTACCCAGGCAATCATTTGAATTGCTTGAAAATTATATTTTCCTCTAAAATAACGCCATGCAAATAAAAAATGCACTTATAAATTTTTTAGAATCTCATCCATTTTAAAAACATAATCCAAAGTATCATCTAAGTAAAATTGCAATACAGGAATGCGTCTTAATTGATGCTTCATGGTATCAGAAAGATGCTTCTTGATTTCCCATGCTTGTGATTGAATTTTCTTAAAAGAGGCTTCTGTATCCTTTACCTGAAATAAACTCAAATAAATTCTAGCCTCTAATAAATCGGGGGTCACTTTTACCGAGGAAATGGAAATCATCCCCCCTTGTAAATTTGTAAGCCCTAATTTTAAAAAGATATCGTTAAGGGCGCTCTGAATGGCCCCGGCCACCTGTTTTTGTCTTTTTCCTTCTTCCATAATCAAAATCGTTGATTCGCTGTAAAATTAGTTACTTTGCTCATTATTCTGCGGGAATAATTTTGAATATGAAGAAATTTATTCGCATCATAAGTTATATCAGAGAATACAAGGCCTATATGGCTTGGTATAGCCTATTTATTACCTTATCTATAGTGTTTGGCTTATTCTCCTTAGGTATGCTAATGCCCTTCATGGACCTTATCTTTGGAAGTAGTGAATTAACGGGTGTTGTCAAAACTGCGACCGCAGCAAGCGGGTCTGCGAATATTAAAGAAATCATTTATGGCTTTTTACAAAACAGCATAGCGAGGCATGGAAAAGTAACTGCCCTAGGCTGGATTTGTTTGGCGATAGTCATTACCATTTTCTTAAAGAATCTATTTCTTTATTTATCTTATTATTTTTTAGCCCCCATAAGAAATGGAGTAACACGTAAATATTCCAGACTCTTGTATGAAAAAATATTACAATTACCTATTGGCTATTTTACAGAACAACGCAAGGGAGATATATTAAGCAGGTCCTCCAATGATATTACTGAATTAGAAAATTCTGTGATAGGTGCCTTAGAAGGTTTAATTAAAGAGCCTTTAAACATTATAGGCATACTTATTTTCTTATTTATTATAAGTGCAAAACTTACTTTGTTTGTTTTTATTTTATTGCCTCTTGCAGGTTTAATTGTAGGACGCATTGGTAGGAGTTTGAAAAAACATACCAATAAAGCCCAAGTTAAATGGGGTGAGATTTTATCTCAGATGGAAGAAACATTAACAGGCTTAAGAATTATCAAAGCCTTCAATGCTGAAGGCAGAGTCAAAAAACAATTTTTTGGAATGATAGATGAGATTTTTCATATCAAAAATAAAATTTTAAACCGACGCGACTTAGCCTCTCCTATTTCTGAAACCTTAGGTGTAATTATTTTATGTGGAGTATTATGGTTTGGTGGTCAACTGGTTTTAAGTGGTGAAATTCTGAATGGTGGCTCCTTTATAGCTTATGTAGCTTTGTTCTCTCAAATAATAAACCCTTCTAAAGCCTTGTCTCAAGCGGCTTACAATGTCACTAGAGGAAATGCTACCTTGGATAGATTAAATGAAATTTTAGAAGCGCCTTTAACAGTGGAAGAGCCTACTAGCCCCATTCAAATTACTGAATTCAAGCAGTCCATTCAATTTGACAATGTTCAATTCTTATACCAAGACGTTTCCATATTAAAAAATATAAACCTTACTATTCAAAAAGGTAAATCGGTCGCATTAGTAGGATCCTCGGGTGCAGGTAAAAGTACCTTGGCCGATTTAGTACCCCGCTTTCACGATGTGAGTGCAGGTAATTTATATATTGATGGAAAAAATATTAAAGACTATAGTTTACATAGTTTAAGAAATTTAATAAGCATTGTTACCCAAGAACCTATTTTATTCAATGACACCATTGCTGCGAATATTGCATTAGGCAAGCCCGATGCAACAGAAACTGAAATTATGGAAGCCGCCAAAATTGCGAATGCTTATGATTTTATTATTAAAAAAGAAGGTGGCTTTCAAAGCATGATTGGTGATAGAGGTAGCAAACTAAGTGGTGGCGAGCGTCAGCGCTTAACCATTGCCCGCGCGGTTTTAAAGAACCCTCCCATTTTAATTTTAGATGAAGCTACTTCTGCACTGGATACTGAAAGTGAGAAGTTAGTGCAAGAAGCCATTAATAATATGATGCAAAATAGAACCTCTATTGTGATTGCACATCGTTTATCTACTATTCGACACGCAGATGAGATTATTGTTTTACAGAAAGGAGATATTGTGGAAAGAGGAAATCATGATGCGCTCATTGCACAAAATGGATACTACCGAAAGCTAATTGAAATGCAAGAAGTGAAATAAGAAGTTGCGCTAGCAACTGATGTGTGTATATAACTTACAAAAAAACCCGATAAAATTTATCGGGGTTTTTATATAGAACAACTGAATGTTTGATATTTTATTGATCGCTGCTATTTTTTACATATCCCAATTTTGCTTCTAAGCTTAAAGTAGCATGTGGCACAGCACGTAAACGCGCTTTGTCTATTAAACGGCCTGTTACTCTACAAATACCATAGGTTTTGTTTTCAATACGCATTAAAGCTTTCTCTAAATGGTCAATAAAAGTAATTTGTCTAGAAGCCATTTGACCTAACTGCTCTCTTTCCATGCTAACACTACCATCTTCCATGGTCATGTATCTAGCATCGTCATTATCTCCACCTAATTCATCCTTGCGTGTAATAATTCCTTGTAAGTACACTAATTCTTTTTTAGCAGCATCTAATTTCTTAGAAATTAAATCTTTGAACTCTTTTAATTCAGCATCGGAATATTTAACTAAAGTCTCTGTAGATCTTTCAACTTCTTTTCTTCTTTCCATAGGAACATAACCTGGTTGATAAGGCACACTACTTTTAGCGCCAATTTTTGGAACCTTAATATCTTTGATAGGTTCTGCTACTTTACGCACTGGTTTTACAGGAGGCGTTGGAATTTTTGGAACTGGCTTTGCAGGAGGAACATATTTTTCAACTGGCTTAGCGACAGGTTTAACGATTGGTTTTGGAGCTGCCTTTACAGGAACTGCTTTTTTTATAGGGGCTTTAATAGGAGTTGCTTTTTTTAAAGGTGCTTTAACGGGTACCGTTTTTTTTACTGGGGCTGCTTTTTTAGGAACCACCTTTTTAACAGGTGCCGCTTTTTTAGGCGCTACCTTTTTTACAGGGGCCGCTTTTTTAGGAGCAACCTTTTTTGCAGGAACTGCTTTTTTAGGTACTGCTTTTTTAGCAGGAGCAGCCTTTTTTACGGGTGCCGCTTTTTTAGCAGGAGCCGACTTTTTTGGTGCTGGTTTTTTTGTAGGCATATTTATCCTTTTTGTCTAACTGAAATTCTAAGTTTGTGATCATTTATGTCAACTTCTACCCCCTCTTTCAAGACCGGTAGGAAGTCTATTTGTACAGCGAGAATTTCGCGGCAAATATAGCCCGAAAATTGAATAATGGACTCCATCAAGTCTGTATTATCCTCAATTTCAAGCAAAATCTTGTCTGTAAGCTCAAAATTGCTCTCTTTTCTAATGTTTTGGACCCTATTTACCAGCTCTCGGGCATGTCCTTCCTTCAATAGCTCAGGGCTAATGGTAATATCCAAGGCCACAGTTAGGGCATTTTTGACAGCCACGCTCCAACCAGGTATATCTTCTGCTATAATATCTACCTCATTGATTAACAATTGAATACTCTCTCCTTCAATGTCTAAGGCTAATTTTCCCTCTTTTTCTAAGTTCGTAATTTGAGCCTGGGTTAAATTGGCAATCACAGCCGAGGCCTGTTTCATCTTGGTACCCAACTTAGCACCCAATAATTTGAAATTGGCTTTTACCTTTTTGCTAATCACTCCCTCCGTCTCAGTTATATAATTAATTTCTTTAACGTTTACTTCAGCAAGTATTAACTCTTCCATTAATTCAATGGCCGTTTTCGTGGCTGGATCTAAAACAGGAATGAGTATTTTTTGCAAAGGCTGACGCACTTTGATATTTACTTTTTTTCGTATAGATAAAACCAAAGAACAAATATCTTGTGCCATTTGCATTCTTGTCTCTAAAGCAGTATCTATTTTTGTAGTATCTGCAATAGGAAAAGGAGCATGATGAATAGAACTATAATTATGTTTTTGAGTAACACTATTTAAGTTTCTAAAAACTTGATCACAGAAAAATGGCGCAATAGGAGCCATTAATTTTGTAATGGTTTCAATACACTCATATAAAGTTTGATAAGCTGCAATTTTATCTTCTGTATAAGTTCCTTTCCAAAAACGTCTGCGACATAATCTTACATACCAGTTGCTTAAATGCTCGTCTACAAAAGTTTCAATAGCACGACCTGCAGTGGTGGGTTCAAAATCATCCATTGAAGTAGTCACTGTTTGCACTAAAGTATGTAAAGAAGAAATGATCCAACGATCAATCTCTGGTCTTTGGTCTAGAGGAATAGTTTCTTGTTCAAAATGGAAATGATCAACATTGGCATACAAAACAAAAAACTGATAGGTATTGTATAAAGTACCAAAGAATTTTCTTTGTACTTCTTGTATACCAGACATATCAAATTTTAAATTATCCCAAGGAGAAGCATTGGTCACTAAATACCAACGCGTCGCATCCGCACCATATTTTTCAATCGTTTCAAAAGGGTTCACCACATTGCCAAGTCGCTTACTCATCTTATTGCCATTCTTATCCAAGACTAAGCCATTACTCATGACTGCCTTGTAAGCAACACTATCAAAAAGTAGTACACCGAGTGTATGTAAAGTATAAAACCATCCACGTGTTTGATCTACGCCTTCACAAATAAAATCGGCAGGGAAGGCTTGTCCTTTGTCTATTAAGTCTTTATTTTCAAAAGGATAATGCCACTGCGCATAAGGCATGGCACCAGAATCAAACCATACGTCTACTAAATCAGATACACGCTTCATGGCTTGGCCACTTGCGCTTATAAGTTCAATTTGATCTACATAAGGTTTATGTAAATCCACGTCTAACTTACCATCTACTATTTTTAAATCAACCGCCTTGTTCAAACCTTTTTCTTTGGCAGCTAAAAATCCTTTGGTTAATTCTTCAATCGATCCTATACAAACTTCCTCTGTTCCATCTTCTGTTCTCCAAATAGGTAGCGGTGTTCCCCAATAACGGCTACGAGATAAATTCCAGTCCACCATATTTTCCAACCAATTACCAAAACGACCTTCACCTGTACTCTTTGGCTTCCAATTAATGGTTTTATTTAATTCTACCAGTCTGTCTTTCACAGCCGTGGTTTTAATAAACCATGCATCTAATGGATAATATAAAATAGGCTTATCTGTTCTCCAACAATGCGGATAATTATGTTCATATTTTTCAACCTTAAACGCGCTGTTTTCTTTTTTCAACTTTACGGAAATATCTACGTTCACATCCTGGTAATCTTTTTCATCTTTATAATTTTTTACAAAGCGGCCACTAAATTCTCCCACACCTTCTACAAATTTTCCTTCTCTATCAACTAGTGTAAGAATACCTAAATTATTTTTTTGTCCTACTTTATAATCATCTGCGCCAAAGGCAGGAGAAGTATGCACAATCCCTGTTCCATCTTCAGTGGTTACAAAATCACCTAGTACTATTTTGAAAGGATCTCCTTCAAATGTACTTGGGTCATTGGCCTCAAAGGGCATTAACTGCTCGTAACGAAGTCCATTTAACTCAGTTCCTTTGCAAGTAGCTATCATTTTCCAAGGAATGATTTTATCACCTTCTTCAAAACTTTCTAGACCTTCGCCTTCTTCTTTAAAATATTTAGCAACTAAATTTTTTGCAAGCACCACATTCACCGGTATAGCTGTGTAAGTGTTATAAGTTGCTACTAAAACATATTCGATACTAGGTCCTACTGTAAGTCCTAAGTTAGAAGGCAAGGTCCATGGCGTGGTAGTCCATGCCATATAAAATACTTCCTTGGACTTTGTATTCGCTGCTTTTACTGCATCAAATAAAAATTGGCTAGCTGCATTCTCTTTTGCTTTAAACATAGCCACTATAGAAGTATCTTTTACATCCTTGTAAGTACCAGGCTGATTGAGTTCATGAGAACTTAATCCCGTACCTGCTGCAGGTGAATAAGGTTGTATACTTACACTTTGATACAGGTATCCTTTTTTATAAAGCGTACTTAGTATCCACCAAAGTGTTTCAATATAATTATTTTCAAAAGTGATATACGGGTTATTCAAGTCAACCCAATAACCCATTTTATTGGTGATATCATCCCACTCTTTTTTATAACGAAGTACCGCCTCCCTACATTTTTTATTATAGTCTTCTACACTAATTTTCTTTCCAATATCTTCTTTAGTAATACCCAATTCTTTTTCTACGCCTAATTCAACAGGCAAGCCATGGGTATCCCATCCGCCTTTTCTTTTTACTTGAAAACCTTGCATGGTTTTATATCTACATACCATGTCTTTTAAAGTTCTGGAAATAACATGGTGAATACCAGGCATTCCATTGGCACTTGGAGGGCCTTCATAAAAAACAAAAGGGGTTTTGCCTTCTCTTAAAGAGACCGACTGCTCAAAAGCCTGTTCGGACTTCCAAGAAGCCAATAATTCCGCCTCTATTTGGGGCAGATTCAATCCGCTAAATTCAGGGTAGTTTTTACTCATACAACGCTTATCCTAGCTCATTTTTAGGGCACGAAGGTACGAATAAGCTTGTAAAAAAGGCCAGACCCGTTTTGGCTAGATGTAAGAATTAAAATAGGCGGAATTCTCTATGCCTGAGCCTGCTTAGTACATTTTTGGGGTCTCAGGGCCCTCAGGTTTACTATCCATTTCGGTATCACTGAAGAACTTCTTCTGAAAGACAAACAAGGTAATTACCCCTGTGCTAATGGAAGCGTCTGCAAAATTAAATACGGGTCGGAAAAATTCAAACTCCTCCCCAGCCCAGATAGGAAACCAACTAGGAAAATGGGCATTTTGAATAATGGGGAAATAAAACATATCCACTACTCTTCCATGTAAAAAAGAGGCATACCCACCCCCTAATGGGAATAGTTTTGCCACCATGGTAGTATAAGGAATGCTTGCTTCAAATATAAGACCATAAAACATAGAATCAATTAAGTTACCTACTGCACCTGCATATATTAAGGCTGCGCAAAATATAAAACCATTATGGTATTTTTTTTCAATAAAACCTTTAATTAAAAATGTGCCCCAAACAACAGCAGCTAATCGGAACAATGTCAAAATAATTTTTCCAAAACCACCTCCAAATTTTAAACCCCATGCCATGCCTTCGTTTTCAATAAAATGAAGTCTTGCCCATGAACCTAGCATTGCATGTTCTTCCCCAATAAAGAAATTGAGTTTGATATAAAACTTAATAGCTTGGTCAATAAAAATTATTAAAGCAATAACTAAGGCTACTTTTTTCCCGTTCATAGGTTTTGTATAATGTGAGGTTTGTATATGCTGCTGCAAATATAGGATAGTTTTTATGGAGCTTCCTCCGAATTTCTTTTGGCTAATTTTCTCTTGCTAGTAAAAATGGAGTAAGCGATAGATCCAGAAATACAAAAGATAATCACCATTAAGGAAATTAATACTTGTGTGTTTTTATCTAACCAGTTATTAATATAGTGTTCGCCAAGCATTTTAGCTCCTATAAATATTAATACTACTGCAATGCCTTGTTGCAAATGCTCGAATTGATTTACTGCCCCTCTTAATAAAAAGAACAAAGAACGCAAACCTAGTATGGCAAAAATATTAGAAGTATAAATAACTAAGCTGCTTCTTGATATACCCATAACTGCAGGAATAGAATCTAAAGCAAATACAATATCAATGGCAGCTAATAATACCACTACCACAAATAAACTGGTGTACAAAGGTTTATTATTATGGTCTCTTATTACAAACTTGCCCTCTCCATCGGTGTTACCAATGGGTAAGAATTTTTTTAAAAATATATATACTTTGGAATTATGAGGATCAAAACTATCTTCTTCTCCTGCCGTAAACATTTTATAACCAGTATAGACTAAGAAAACTCCAAAAATATAAAGCACCCATGCAAATTTTGCCACTAGTGCAACGCCTACTGTGATAAAAATAATTCTGAATACAATGGCGGCTAGTATGCCTATTAACAATACCCTTGGTATATGTTTTTCTTTGACTTTAAAGGCATTGAAAATTAAAATGAAAACAAAAATATTATCAATACTTAAACTCCATTCCATTAGATAACCGCTTAGGTATTCAAAACCTAATTTTTGGCCTTCCTCTACCCACATAAATACAAAAAAAGCAAGCGCTAGTAATACCCAAAGGAAAGTTTGTCGCAAAGCGTCTTTAATACTAATGATGGCATTTTTCTTGCTTAAAAAGCCTAAATCTAGCATTAAAGCAATAAGAATAACCACCCCAAAAACAAGATACACTAATTGATCTGTTGTCATACTATAAAGTTACAACTAACTTATTTAGATAGCAAATTGACGTTTACGATAAGCTGACCACCCTAAAAAGAAAAGCCCTAAAAAAAATAAAGGTCCTAGTACTAAAATAATTTGAACAAGGGTTCTATGTTCGTTCACTTTTTCGGGATTTAATAAACGAAGGATATTTTCCTTCTTACGACTATCTAATAATCCAATAGGTTCATTTAAATAGGCAATGGTATTCACAAAAAAATCATGATTGGCAAACTGATACTCTTCAAATGGCATCATACCCATGGGCAAGGGGCCTCTTTTTAAATCTACCTGATTAGTGAGTATATCTGCATCTGAAATCACTACTTGTTTTGCATTTGCACTGGCGCTAGCCAAAAAGCTTTTGCCTGTTGAAAGTTTTAAAGAATCAAGCATGGCAGCAGTCATTCTATTCGTAAATAAGGAAGGAAATTTACCCTCTAATAATACTGCCACTGGCAAATGATGCTTTTGAAACCCTACTATTTCACCCTCTTGTTTGCCACTATTTAAATCTACTATACTAGGTGAACTTAGTATTCGGCTATTGGTATCAGTACTTAGTAATATTGTTTTTTGAATGCCCGCAACAGCAATGGTATCAATGCTAGATGGAAAATAAGTTAAGACTCTATCTAAATTTTGAACAATAGGACTAGTTTCATTGCCTTGTAAAAAAGGTGAATAGGGCCAAGGCATTCTTTGAATAATAGGACTTCCATTTTCCTCCTTGCCTACTACCATAGGCAACTTCGCACAATTTAAATCTTGTACCAAATTGGAATTAATTCTTGCCCCATATTTGAAAAGTAAATCATCTAAAGCTAAACTTCTATCAAAAGCAATATAGGCTTCTTGCTTTTTTTGTAAACTATCATACTCTGCATATAATTTATCAATAGCCCAAACTATATTTCCACCTCCCATTATATACTGGTCTAATTTTAATTTATCCATTTCTGTAAATGGCTGACTAGGCTTTACAATAAGAAGGGTTTTAATTTTTTTCGGATTAGGAAAACCTTTTTTTAAATCAAATACTGCTAAATTATAATTATGCATGATGGACTCACCCAAATGATTCACAGTTAAATTCACAGGCTCTCCATTGCCTGTTAAATAAGCAATATTAGGTACCACTGTTCTATTCAATAAATAAACTGCTTGTGTAAATTTATATTCTAACAAAGCCACTGCAGCATTCGCACTTGCCTCTTTGTCTTCTTCAGGAATATCTTTTACAATATTATAAGGTTTGAAATATTTTTTACTGCTACGTAGGTCAATTACCATGGGGGCCTGTCCTTCTACTTCTATAAGCGCTCCCGGAATCATTAGCTGGTCCACTCTTTTATCCGAAGGACCCTTCTCGGTTTGTATTCTTTGTATGGGCAAACCCAATTTTGATAAACTATCATAAAATTGATACAAGGCATCGTTTTTATACATTTCATTAGGCAGTTCAATATCCCAACTAATGGCCTTTGGATTCATTTGCTTAAAACGATCTAATAATTGCGCGGTTGATGCGGCAATGGTTTTATAATAAGCAGGTATATCGCCTCCTAAATAAAGATGCACTTTTACAGGCTTTTTGATAGCAGATACAATTTGCTGCGTGCTCTCACTAAATGTATACCTCTGTTCTTTCGTAAGATCGAATTGAAAACTATACAAAGAAAAAAATACATTGATACTTATTAAAGCAGCTACTGTAATAAGATATTTTACTTTGCCTTTAATGTTTTCAATACTACCTAGACCAAATAAAACCAATATGGATAAAAAGTAAACAATATCCTGTGCAGTAAGTAGGCCCTTACTCATATTTAAATAATGTGCCTCTAATCCTAATTTACTTATAAAAAAATCAGTTCCCCCAGCAAAGACCGCAAGGAGGCTTAGTATATGAAAACCTTTGAATAGTAAAATACATACCAATATGGAAACTAGTAAAGCCACTAAATTATTTTTTGTAATGCTGCTAATATAAATACCCACCATGGTATAACTAGCTGCTAGAAATAATAAACCCATATAGGAACCATAAGTAGCTCCAAAGTCAATTCCTCCAATATCACTTAAAGCATTTAAAGTATAGGCATAACATAAAGTAGGTGCAATGGCCACTATACCAATTAATAAATTGCCTAAAAATTTTCCTACTACTAATTGAAGCGGACTTATAGGTAAGGTTCTAATAATTTCATAAGTACCCTGCTTGTATTCGTCTGAAAAACTATGCATGGTAATGGCAGGCACTAAGAGCAGTAAAAACCAAGGAGCAAAATCAAAATAGGCTTGTAAAGAAGCATAGCCAAAATCGAGCACATTGAAATTAGGAAGCACAAATAAGACTAGCCCATTTACCATTAAGTAAAAGCCAATAATTAAATAGCCTTTTAAGCCATTGAAAAACTGCGCCCATTCTTTTTTACATATTGCCCACATGCTTCAAAGCTACAAAAAAAATGCCCCGTGATAACGAGGCATTCAATATTATAATAATCTTATGATTTTCTAAAATCTTATGTTTTGTATTGCTAGCCTTTCTTAGGAGGCTATTTTAATTAGACCGCGAAGCTTTCTCCGCATCCACAACTTCTACTGGCATTGGGATTGTTGAAATAAAAGCCTTTTCCATTTAAACCATCTGAAAATTCCAACTCGGTATTCACTAAGTATAAAAAGCTTTTTAAATCGGTCACGATCTTAACGCCATTGTCTTCAAAGACTTGATCCATGGGTTTTACTTCATTATCAAAATCCAGCTTATAACTTAATCCAGAACAACCGCCGCCCACAACCCCAACTCTTAAAAAATAGTTAGCATCTCCTGTAACACCAGCGTCTTGCATTAACTGCAATACCTTGGCCTTTGCCTTAGCACTTACGTAAATAGAATTTTCTTGGGCTACTTCGCTCATAGGTAATGAATAGAAGACCTAAATTAAACGTGGCTTTGTTCAAATACTAATTCAGCTAGTCCGTTCTTCACACGGAAATCATTGATGGCTGCTTTAATTGCATCTTCTGCTAAAACAGAACAGTGAATTTTAACGGGAGGTAAATTTAATTCCTCTACTAAATCCATATTGTCAATTTTAACAGCTTCGTCAATTGTTTTTCCTTTTAACCACTCTGTAGCTAAAGAAGAAGAAGCAATGGCTGAACCGCAACCAAATGTTTTAAATTTTGCATCGGTAATAACACCAGTCGTTTCGTCCACTTGAATTTGCAAACGCATAACGTCTCCGCACTCAGGGGCTCCTACTAAACCAGTGCCAACACTCTTAGAACCTTTATCTAATGTTCCTACATTTTTAGGATTAGAATAATGATCGATTACTTTATCTGAATATGCCATTTTATTTTTATTTTATATTTTAAAATTATTAAAAAAATTCGAAACTAGAGATATGCCTTTTATTTAATGATGTGCCCATTGAATTGCGTCAATGTCAATACCTTCTTTAAACATTTCCCATAAAGGGCTCATTTCTCTTAGTTTTAAAACTGTATCGGTTACTGCTTTAATGGTAAAATCAATTTGCTCTTCAGTGGTATATCTTCCTAATCCAAAACGAAGAGAGCTATGTGCTAAATCGTCGCCTAAGCCTAATGCTTTTAAAACATAGCTAGGCTCCAAAGAAGCGGATGTACAAGCAGAACCAGAAGATAAAGCGATGTCTTTGTTAAAGCCCATCATCAAACCTTCCCCTTCCACGTATTTAAAAGAAATATTACTTACATGAGGTAAACGGTGTGCCGGATTGCCGTTCACATAAGTCTCGTCAATTACCTTTAAGGCATTTTCTAACTTATCTCTCAATATTGAAATTCTTGCAGTATCGGCAGCCATATCTAACCTTGCTATTTCTGCAGCTTTACCAAAGCCTACAATACCTGGTACATTTAAAGTACCACTGCGCATACCTCTTTCGTGGCCTCCGCCATCTATTTGCGCAGTTAATTTTACACGTGGGTTTTTTCTTCTTACATACAAAGCGCCTACACCTTTAGGACCATACATTTTATGTGCTGTGAAAGCCATGATATCTATTCCGTCTGCAATAACATCCACAGGAATTTTACCTACTGCTTGTACAGCATCTGTAAAAAATAAAGCGCCATGCTTTTTAGCAATAGCTCCAATTTCTTTTACGGGTTGTATCACACCAATTTCATTATTAGCATACATAATGGCTACCAAAATAGTAGTAGGCTTCATAGCAGCTTCTAATTGTTCTAAATTTATTAAACCATCAGGTTGTACTTCTAAATAAGTGACTTCAGCGCCTAATTTTTCAAGGTGCTTGCAAGTATCCAACACAGCCTTATGTTCTGTAGTGCAAGTGATTATATGATTACCCTTGCTTGCATACATTTCAAACACACCTTTAATACCTAGGTTATCACCTTCTGTTGCACCTGAAGTAATGATGATTTCCTTTGGGTCTGCCCCAATTAATTGGGCGATTTGCTCTCTAGCATAATCCACTGCCTCCTCTGCTTGCCATCCAAAAGAATGGTTACGACTAGCCGCATTTCCGAAATTTTCGACGAAATAAGGGATCATTGCTTCTAAAACCCTAGGATCCATGGGGGTAGTTGCATTATGATCAAGATAAATTGGTAATTTTAACATGTTCGAATTTGATTTTTTCTAAAGTACAAAGCTAAAGCTTAAGGCTTGATTTTATTGAATTCGTTAAGTATATAAGGTAATTTTTTCCCAATTCGTAAAACAACAGAACCATGGATTATAGAGTAGAACATATAGGCATAGCGGTAAAGGACCTAGCCAAAAGCATTCCTTTGTTTGAACAGCTCTTAGCCAGCCCATGCTATAAGACGGAAACGGTGGCTAGCGAAGCCGTGAATACCGCCTTTTTTCTTCAAAAAAGCACCAAGATTGAGTTATTAGAAGCCAGCGACTCCGCTGGCCCCATTGCAAAATTTATTGAAAAGAAAGGAGAAGGCATGCACCATATTGCATTTGAAGTACCAGATATTATTGCGGAAATGGAAAGATTAAAAAAACTTGGCTTTACCCTTTTGAATGAATCACCTAAACAAGGGGCCGATAATAAATTAATCTGTTTTGTACACCCTAAAGAAACGAATGGTGTACTTATAGAACTTTGCCAAAGTATTGACTAGTAAATTTATTGAAAAGTAAAAAAAATGAAGATACTTTCCTTCGATTAAATACCTAAAATTTCAATGGCTTTTTGTGCCGCTAATTGACTAGCATCTTTTTTAGTATAGCCTTTTTGTGCAGTAATTACTTCTCCATCTAGGACCACATTAATAGTGAATAGTCTACGCCTTCCTTCCAACTGCTCGCCTGCTAAAACAAAATCAATTTGTTTACCTTGCTTTAAAGCCCATCCTATAATTTTATTTTTTATATTAATATCTATTTGCTCTAAATCGTCCATGAACAAATAAGGCTGAATCATTTTTTCTAAGATCCACTTTTTAGTAAACTCATATTTTTTATCTAAATAAATGGCGCCCACTAAAGCCTCTAAAGTATTTCCAAAAATTTGACTTGTTTTTAAAGAGCCGTCCATTTTATTAAAACGCGTCATTTTACGAAGCCCCATTTGTACAGCTATATGATTCAGCTGTTGTCTATTCACCATCTTGCTGCGCATTTCTGTTAAGAAGCCTTCCCCTTTGTAAGGATATTTTTTAAATAAATAATCGGCTACCACTGCGCTTATAATAGCGTCGCCTAAAAATTCTAGTCTTTCATTATTTTCTGATGGATTCTCTCTTACCGATCTGTGATTCAAAGCGGTTTGAAAAAGTACCAAGGTCTTTGTTTTGTAGCCAATTAATTCTGCTAAATTTTTTTCAAAATCAGACTGTTTGAAAAAGGATAATAAAGTTTTTATTCTTTTCACTTTATCTTAAGCCTTATATTTTTTTACAATCACGCAGGCATTGTGTCCGCCAAATCCGAAAGTATTACTTAAGGCTGCGTTCACCACTCTTTTTTGTGCTGTATTAAAAGTAAAATTAAGGCGTTGGTCTAATTCAGGGTCGTCTGTAAAATGATTAATAGTAGGAGGAATAATGTCATGAATGACTGCTTGAATACAAGCGATAGCCTCAATCACACCTGCGGCTCCCAAGCAATGACCTGTCATGGATTTAGTAGAACTAATATTTAAATTATAAGCATGCTCACCGAACACCGCTGTAATAGCCTTGGTTTCTGCAATATCACCTAAGGGTGTAGAAGTTCCATGTGTGTTAATATAATCAATATCTGAAGGCTGCATTTCTGCATCTTTTAATGCAGCTATCATTACATTTTTTGCACCTAATCCATCTGGATGTGGCGCTGTTAAATGATACGCATCTGCAGTAGCTCCACCACCTACTACTTCACAATATATTTTAGCACCGCGTTTTTTTGCGTGCTCTAATTCTTCTAATATTAAAGCGCCAGAAGCCTCACCCATAATAAAACCATCTCTGTCTTTATCATAAGGACGACTCGCTGTTTTAGGATCGTCATTTCTTTCACTCATAGCCTTCATGGCATTGAAACCCCCCATGCCGGCAATACCAATAACCGACTCAGCACCACCCGTAACAATAATATCGGCCTTGCCTAATTTTATATTATCCATTGCAGTGACTATAGCATTGGTACTAGAAGCGCATGCACTTACGACTGCGAAGTTGGGTCCACGAAAACCATGCTTCATAGAAATTTGTCCTGCAGCAATATCTAATATCATTTTAGGAATAAAAAAAGGATTGAACCTAGGGGTACCATCTCCTTGTACAAAATTGGTAACCTCTTCAGTGAAAGTGGTTAAACCAC
>Ga0209499_1001081_pt1 | contig 19486 bp, 23 predicted proteins | sample C_130208_EF_Meta_FD_187306 | JGI IMG/M metagenome (GOLD analysis project Ga0209499, IMG submission 187306) | Freshwater microbial communities from Lake Croche, Canada to study carbon cycling - C_130208_EF_MetaG (SPAdes) (version 2) | ecosystem: Environmental > Aquatic > Freshwater > Lake...
GGAAGAGCCAACAAACTGACGGGAGATTGTAGAGAGAAATGGGATATAGAATGATCAAGGAGGCCTAGGAGTCGCGGTGAAGTCTTTGAAAGTGATACTTGTTGCTGGCAAAGTTAGCGAAGGGTGAGCGCGTCCCTCCAATGAGGACTTGAAGGAGGGCAAAATAGGAGAAATGTCAGAGGGGCTTGTTGTCGTGGATGGATCTCCGACTATCTCAGTAGTGCTTGTGGTCAAGGACGAGGAGAGCATTGCGCAATCGCTGACTGAGCTCCGCCCGCAACTCGAGCAGTTCGGGGCTCCTTGCATCGTCGTCGATGCCTCACAAGGGAGGCTTCAGCACATCGAGAGGGAGTTCGACTGGGTTACGTGGATCGAGTTTGATCAACCACTTGGCCGGCGGTACACCATCTCACACCAACGTAATATCGGTGTCCGAGCTTCAACAACGAATCTGGTCGCATTTTGCGATGCAGGTGGCCGTCCTGGCTCTGATTGGCTCCTGCATTTGCTCGACGCCTGCGGTAAAGCTGAAGTCGTGTGTGGTCCGGTGCTTAGTCTGGATCAACCTCCACGCCCGGCAGTGAATCTCATTGAGGATGATACGCCTGTTTACCTAGTTTGCAGTGCCAACATGGCGCTACATCGATCGGCATTTGACAAGATCGGGGGATTCAATGAGGCTCTCGACCACGCTGAAGATATCGATTTTGGCTGGAGAGTACTAGAAGCTGGCTTCAAGGTCGAGCCCGTACCCGCAGCGATCATGTACATGCGGTGGGGAGATTATAAGGAACAGCGACGACGTAATTATCGGTATGGTCGTTCGATGCCGATTCTATGGGCCGAGCATCCGAATAGAGTATTTGAGTACTGGCGCCGCTATCCGGACAGCATATTTTACAGTTCTTGGATTGTGGTCGCTCCCCTTGCTGCTCTGCTTTGCCTGGTATCGCCACTATTCCCATCGGCATGGCTTGCTCTCTTGATCATTCCGATCGCCAAGAATCGGCGATCCCAGCGGCCGTTCGAGAATTTGATTTTGAAGCTCACCTACGGCTGGGGGTCGATCAGAACAATTCCTCGGGCCTTAGGTGTACTTCTAGGTTTAAGACCTAACCGACACGGGCGTTAACCCCAATCCTTGACGAGTCCTCCTGACTTGACCTACACGCGTACTGCGGAAAAGCGGCTCTTCGGATCTCAGCGGGGTCTGATGGTTTCGAGCAGTGACCAGTTGGGCTTTCCTGCATAGAGCAGCGACCTGATCCGGTAGTTCCGAAAGCTGGTGAAGCCGAAGGCGACGCGCTTGATCCGTTTGATCAGGTTGTTCATCGCCTCGGTCGGTCCGTTGGTGAAGTGGCAGTCGTGCCAGGCCGCGATCTCCAGGCGCCAGCGTGTGAGGGTCCGACCGAGGGACCGGACCTCGGGTGGGCGCATGTCGTCGCGGAGATCGGCGGCGAGCTCATCGAGCCACTCGAGCGCGAGCTTCTGGTCCTGATGGCTGTAGAGCTCGCGAACGGCTTCCTTGGCGTGGCCTAGGCCGTGGCCACGTCGCCCTTCGGGTCCCCCGCTTCGAGCAAGGATTTGAGCTTGGTCTTGCCGTCGGCGCTCAAGCGCTCTTCGGCCTTGGTGAGCAGGCGTCGGCAGCGGAACAGCGGATCGTCCTTCCTCCCGCGGTGGCCGAGGGTCTCGTTCTGGACCCGGCGCCTCGTGTCGTCGAGCTTCTCTGTGGCCACCTTCACCACATGAAATGGGTCTGCGACGAGGGTGGCGTCGGGGAGCTCGGTGGTGAACACTGCCTTGTAGGCGGAGGAGAGGTCGAGGGTGCCGTGGGTGATGGAGGCCTTCCAGGCCGGGTCGCGGTTCTTAAGCCACTCCTTCGAGCCTTGACCGCCTCGTCCCTCGACGATGTCCAAGAGCTGGCCGATCCCGACGTCGACGATCGAGGTGATGAAGCTGGTGCGGTAGTAGGGAGCGAGACGGACGAAGACGGTCTCGTCGACGCCGAGTGCGGTGACGGTGTCGAAGCGCTCTGGGTGCTCGATGAGGGCAGAGTCATAGGCCAGCACCGCATCGTTGACGGTGTGCCAGTCGCAGCCCAAGGTGCCGGCCACCTCGTTGACGCTGCGGCCAGCTTCGCCGACCGCTCTGGTGGCCCAGCGCCCGGCCCGGTCGGTGATCTTCATCCGAGGAGCGGCGATCCGGCGGTCCTCCTCGGTCCAGGTCTTCTTCGGGCAGTCGTCCTCAGCGCAACGCCACCGGCGCTTGTGCCAGAACAGTGTGGAGGCGACCCCAAAGACAGGAAGGTCGCAGTACTTGACGACGACGCGCTCTTTCACCCGGGCGAGCACCCCGCAGTCCAGGCACCCTTGCGAGGTGGCCCCTGTCTCGACGTGGACTTCGAACATCGCGCCGTCACGGTCCGCGCGCAGCACCACGATGTCGGGCAGGTCGACGAGGACCGCGCAGGTACGCGTAGGGTCTTGGTTCACGGGGGTTCTCCAGGATCTGGTGGTGTTAGATCCCGTGATTCTGGAGGCCCCCGCTTCAACTCAGGTGGATCTCAGACCCTGCTCAATTCCGAAGTGCCGGATCCCTCGCCTGTCCTGATCGCTTGTTGTCCATGATTCCATCCTCTCTCCCCCAAGCGGGAGAGCCTCCGGAATAGTCAGGCCGATTTAATTGAGCGGGGCTTCTAAATTGTAGGGATCTGAAACCTCAATTCTCTTGAGAGCCCCATTACCAAATTGCCCACTTCGGGAGGGGAATCTTCAATTTCCTCTACGAGAGGGGTTATCCCAACGAAGCGCGCAGTTCAGGTCACGAGCGCTTGTGGACGATCGGAGCTAACGACTAGACAATACAGCTTCGTAAACTCGTCGGGTTTCCCGTCCAACTTCATCCCAACTTGGTGAAGAAAGCCAACTCTGTAGTTCTTCCCTCCGGATATTCATCTGGTCTTCACTGAGATTCATTGCCTCAATTACAGCCCCACCCAACTCCAATTTGCTCCAAGGATCAAAACGAATAATTCCCGGTATAGACGCAAGAGCTGGGAGATCAGCCGCAACTATTGCAGCTCCTGAGGAAGATGCCATTCGTAATGAAGTGGAATTCATTATTGAACTGAAGGCAAATATGGCTCCATCAGCTGCTTCCAAAAGTGAGCCGATATCCTCTTCGCTAAGAAAACGATTCTCGAGGATGACTTCAATGCCCTCTTGCCGAACCGCTCGTGCGAGGTGATCCAACTGCTCTCGATAAGCTTCATTCGCAACAGTGCCAGCAAGTACCAGCACCAAAGGGTGTGAGACCTGAAGTGTGAGGAGTGATTCCAGGACAAAGTCGACTCGCTTGTACTCATCGAGGTGTCCAAACATGATCAACGCCCAACGATCCTGTCCAATCCCCCAGCGCTCCCGGGACTTTGACCGACCAAGCCCTGGCGGCAGTGTGGGTGGCCCTTCCGGAATACACGTGGCCTGAAGAGTTGGCAGGTTCAGCATTTCGCGGAGAAGGTTTACTCCCTCCTCCGTCAATGTGATGAGCCCATCGATGTGGGTGATCAGAAACTTTCTTGCTTCCCCGTCGTCATCGAATACTGGCCGGTGGGGGAGGAGATTGTGGGCTGAATAGACCCATTTCAAGCCGACAGCTCTGCTCAGCAGGATGGTCAGAGAGAACTGATGTCTGGGAATTTTCCGGAGCAGAGGGGCGGATCGAGGAATCCATGACACTTTGAACCCATATGTCCAGTGGATATGGACCAATTTGAGCCCACATATTCGACGCCAGCAGAGAGACAGCGGTAACAGCAGAGGAGAGGCCGCAGCACTCACTGAATTTCGATTCCGGTGCAGTGCGACTCCAACTCCTGCGGCCTGCAATGCAGCTTTGAGTTGATCGAGATAGGGGTTCTCATCGTTATGCGGAATGAAGATGACTGGTTGATGAACTGGGAGTAGAGAACGTAAGGTTGCGCCAATTACAGCCAGCGAGCGATATAGCTTCATCACCAAGAAGACACCCAGCTGACCATGTCGAATATTCTTGACAATCGCCACGGAAAGTAGTGTCAGCCAAAACACAGGGAACCACCAGAGCCACAGTCCCAGCACCAAAGCTGGGATCAGCCCTAGGACCCACAAAGGGTAGGCAAGGAGATCTGGGTAAAGATGAAAATACGCTCGAGCTCGATTGGGGTGCTTTCTAATCAACCGGACTGACCCTTGCCCGTAGTATCGGGCCCGCCTAAGGTTCCGTGTTGTGGACCCCCACTGCATAGCCATCCTTGCCGTGTCAGCACAAAGCAGTGGTGTGCCGGAGTCCTCAAGACGCCAACCGAAATCAGTGTCAGAAGTATAGTCAAATTGCTCATCAAATCCATTAATTGCATCGAATGCCTGGCGGCGGACACCCATGTTGGCGGTTATGCCTATGAGAACAGGGGCGTCGCGTTCAAGATCATTGGTCGTATCTAAGAGTTCAGAATCGATACTCTCAATAGGCCCGCAGTAGGCTGCATCTGGCCGTCGCTCAAGCGCCACCTTCATTTCATGCAACCATCCGGTGTCAGGAAGACCACCCGCATCGCAGAAGGCGATTAGTGGTGATGAAGCCGCACGAACGCCCGCATTTCGCTGATGGGGAATAGTGATTTTGCGACCAAGGGGTCCTTCAAAGGCAATCCACCGAACCCAAGAATGTTGCTTCTCAATCGCTCCAAGACGACCTTGGGAGGCATCAATCACGATGCATTCTGCCCGTTCTGCTTCACAGATCGGCTGAAGTACACGAAGGGTCTCCTCGATTATCGGCTCGTCCTTCACGATGACTACGACAGAGATCGCTGGATCATCCACCGAAAGTTACCGAACCCTGAATTCGTGGGAGCAGCGAGTCTCGTGCTTTTATCTTGTTCTTACGCATAGCGCTCCTTTTCGTCTACTCGGACCAGTTTTCATCGACAGTGAGGGCGTCCCCGAGGACCTGCTGCACGGGCTTCAGATCCCCAGACGGGTGACAGTGTTGATCTTTTCAACCATGAGGATTCGGGTTCGAATCGGACGGAACCAAGAATACATCCGGGGCTCTTTTTGATCTAGTTGGCGAATTCAGAAGGCGAGCGCCTTGTTGCGATGGCGAATTCCAACGATCGGTGCACGGCCGGTCATGATGACCGGTGCTGTTACCCACACCGACCGTTGGAGATCTAAGGATGCCATGTCTACGCCTGAGCCTGCCCGAGCGTGAGGAGATCGGCCGCGCGCTGATCGAGGACGCTGCATCTCCATGGGTGGTGATCGGTCGTTCTCTCAGCCGTGATCCGACAACCATCGCCCGAGAGGTGCACACCGGAGGAGGACGCTATGGCTACTCCCCGGCCATCGCCCAGCGACGGGCCGAACGTGCTGCGTATCGACCACGGCGTCATCGCCTAGGCGAGGTCAGACCACTCCGAGACCGGGTGACCTCAGAGCTCGTGCTCGGACGCTCTCTTGAGGCCATGTGGACCGATCTGGTGGCTGACGAGGTCTAGGGCCGTGTCTGCGTCGAGACCATCTACACCGATGTCTTCGCCGCGGTGCTCGAGGTTAAGGCGACCGACTGTCTGCGCTCAAGGCGACGGCGCCGACGATCGCGCCAGACCCGACACGCCAACGCCCGCCCGGCGCAGGCCAACATCTCGTCGAGGCCGGCTGTGGTCAACGATCGTTCTGATCCCGGCCACTGGGAGGCCGACCACATCATCGGCCGGGCCAACCATTCGGCATTCATGTGCCTGACCGAGCGGGTGAGCCGATTCTCGCTGCTCATCACCACACCCGAGGGCTATGGATCCGAAGCGGCCTTGTCCGATCTCATCCACGTCCTCGAACAGATTCCGACTCACCTTCAAACGTCGATCACCTTCGACCAGGGATCCGAGTGGACCCAGTGGCCGACCCTCGAGGCCACCTATGACTTGAAGGCCTGGTTCTGCGATCCTCGCTCACCCTGGCAGCGTGGCCGGGTGGAGAACCTCAATCGCCAATGGTGCTGGTGGTTCCCTCGGGGCTCCGATCTCGCCATCGTCGAGCAGACCCAGGTGGGCGAGGTTGCCGCTCTCATCAACAACCTCCACCGACGGAGCTTTGACGGCTTTTCGGATCTCAGCAGGGTTTGATCGTCGCAAGCAATGACCAGTCGGGCTTGCCCGCATAGAGCAGCGCTCGGATCCGGTAGTTGCGGAAGCTGGTGAAGCCGAAGGCCACCCGCTTGATGAGGTTGTTCATGGCCTCGGTGGGCCCGTTCGTGAAGTGACAGGCGTGACAGGCGTGCCAGGCGTGCCAGGCGGTGATCTCAGAACGCCAGCGCTTGAGCGTGCGTCCGAGTGAGCGGACCTCTGGCGGTCTGATGCCGTCGGTGAGATCAGCGCTGAGCTCGTCGAGCCAACGAAGGGCGAGCGGTTGGTCTTGATGGCTGCAGAGCTCTCGGACGGCCTCCTTGGCGTGGCCCAGGCGGTTGCGACCTCGACTCTCGGGTCTCCTGCCTCGAGCAGGCTGAGCAGCTTGGTTCTTCGGTCCTCGCTCAGGCGCTCCTCGGCCATGGTGAGCATCCGTCGACTCCGATAGAGGGGATCGTCCTTGCGACCTCGATGGCCCAAGGTTTCGTTCTGGACCCGGCGGCGAACCTCATCGAGCTTCGACGTAGCGAGCTTGGGCGACGTGGAACGGGTCGGCGACCAGGGTCACGTGGGGGAGCTCGTCGAGGAAGACCTTGAGATAGGCAGACGAGAGATCCAAGGTGCCGCGCGTGATCGATGCTCTCCAGGACGCAGGCGTGGCCCTCAGCCAGTCAGCGGTTCCCTGCCCGCCTCTTGCCTTGACGATGTCGAGCAGTTGACCGGTTCCCACGTCGACGATCGACGTGATGAAGTTCGTGCGGAAGTAGGGCGCGAGGCGGACGAAGGCGGTCTCGTCGAGCCCGAGGGCTGCCACGTCATCGAAGCGATCAGGGTGGTCGATCAAGGCAGAACCGTAGGCAACGATGGCGTCATTGATCGTGTGCCAGTCACACCCGAACTCTCGAGCGACCTCGTTGACGCTGCGACCGTCGTGACCGAGCGCTCTCGTGGCGTAGCGGCCAGCTCGGTCGGTGAGTGTCATGCGGGGATGGGCGATCCGATCATCGACCTCGGTCCACGTCTTGTTCGCGCAGTCTCCATCTCGACAGACGAACAGGCGCTTGTGCCAGATGAGCGTCGAGGCGATCCCGTAGACGGGCAGGTCGCAGTAGGGGACGCGGACACGCTCCTTGACTTGGGCGACCACCCCGCAGCCCGGACAGCCGGTCGGCGCCGCCTCGGTCTCGACGTGGACGCTCAGCATTGAGCCCTCTCGCTCGGCTCCGAGCACGATGATCTCTGGCAGGTCGACGAGGACCGCGCAGGTGCGCGTAGGGTCTTGATTCACGGGGGCTCTCCAGGGACTTGAGGTGTCAGATCCCTAGATCTTGGAGGCCCCCGCTCAATCGCTGGTGGACGTCAGACCCTTCTCATTTCCGAAGAGCCGCTTTGACTACGAGAGCCCGGCCACCATCTACGCTGGACTCACCGTCCAGTGATGGCTGGAACTTGCTGACCCTCAGGTACGAACTCATTATCACTACACTCTTCTCATAGTGCATTATTCGGACATGTGTTTTGCGCTCTCGTTCACGGGAGCTTCTTGATGGGGCGGCCGCTCACCCGAGGACTTCGGCTCGCCATCATCAGCATCTTGGTGTTCATCGCTATGCTGGTGAGTGGGCCGACAGTGAATTGGATCGACAAGGTACTCAGCCTCGGAAGCGTGCCGTCAGGACCGGCATTTTGGCTCGTAGAACCGAACGAGGCGCAACGCGGTATACACGCAGGACAAACCATTGCAATAAGTGTTAGTGGCGGAGGCGGCACGCAACGCAGGTTTCATTGGACTGCGACGGGGTCCCCTGTGCTGCAAAGTTTCGGTACCGTTGAGCTCAATGCACGCGGGGAGGCATCGTTCGCCGTGGTGCCGTCAAGAGTCACAAGCGCTCAAGTGCTCTGGATACATCTCTCAGGTATTCCCCAGCCGCTTGTCATACGAGTGATCCCATGACCACAGTGATGCGTCAGCCTGAGTCGAAGGTATCTGACGTCATATTGACCCCGCTCGTCGCTGGGCTCGTCGGTATCGGAATTTTGCTGCCACCTTCACCCGTTACTCAACTCGTCGTGCTGTGCGGAGTCCCTCTGCTCCTCGGCGGCACAATCGTCAACTTGATCGGCATCAGGATGAGTTCGCTGACCTCAAGGTGGCTCGTGATCCTCGCCACGGGACTGGTCGGTTACCTGATGATCGGCGCCATTGCCGCGTTCGCAGGCCCGATAGTCGGAATCTCTCGGCCGCTCGATCGTTGGCCAATGGTGGTGGTCTGGTTCCTCGTCGTGGCGGCGATCTCCATTCGCTCGATCATCAGTGGCAATGACCCTCTCGCCGACCTCATCCCACAACGACGTTCAATCCGCCTACCCGATCTACTCGGCCTCCTCGTGCTCCCCCTCGGTTCACTCGTTGGTGTCTGGGAACTCAACAACCACCAGCAGGGCACTCTTGCTTATGCGGTGTGCATCGCTGCCATCCTCCTCATGGTCGCCATAGTCGCTGGGCTGACACAGGTCATACGGGTCCCCGTCCCCCTCCAGTTGGGTATTGCTTTTCTCGCGCTCGCATGGCAAATCCCCGCCCGTGGCGGATCACTCTTTGGCATCGACATCCAGTCAGAGTGGTTCTTCGCCCGTGAGGCCATCGCCCAATCCAGCCTTCCACTCAATGGCACGCACAATTCCTATGCCGGGATGCTCTCAGTCACTGTCGCTCCAGCGCAGGCCCACAGCCTGACCGGATTGAGTGCGCTCACCTACTTCCAACTTGTCCCTGGGATCTTTTTGGCGCTGCTCATCATGGCGTCCTACCAATCGGTCCGATCCTTCCTGCCTCCACGACCAGCAGCGTTCCTCATAGTGATGCTCGCCGGTGGAAGTGGGACCTTCCTCCACACCATCCCCACCGTTCCGCGGCAGTGCCCAGCGATGTTCACCTTCGGAGTGCTGTTGCTGATCCTTGTGGAGCGACCCAACCCAATTCGACGAAGCCGGCTACTCCTGATTCTGCTGATGATCTCGGTGGCCGTGCTCCACTACAGCACCGCCTACTTGGCCATCGGCGCGCTCCTGTTTGGCTGGGCTGGAGGCCTCGTCTGGCAGCGAGACAGAAAAGAGCGCGTGGTCACGACAAGTGTGACTGCGCTCAGCCTCGGCGCCGTGGTGGTGTGGGACGGAATCGTCGCTAACTCCCGTTCGGGGATCTCCACGCTGGTGTCAAGCATCAGGGCTCAGGGTCTTGCTCTGCTCCCTGGGCAGGGGAGTGCCTTCGTCCGATGGTTTCGTGGCGTCCAAAGTTCGACATACATCACCCCTAGAGAGTTGCGGCATCTCGATCTGCGCTGGAGGGCTGGCCTGCCATCGCCCATCCCCACCGCACGTGGCGCCGATGCCACCCGACTCATCAACAACTCACCACATTCCCACGTGGCCTCTCTCGGTCTCAATGGAACTGTCGCTTCATCGATTCTCAACGGGTTGGTCAATCAAGTCCTCATCTTCACACTCTTCGCAGCCTTGATCTACGCGATCTTCAAGATGGGACGGACCAGTCGAACCCCAGAGATCATCGGCATGTCCATCTTCGGCCTTGGAATCTCCGCGCTGAGCCGACTCTCCGGAACGATTGCTCTGGAGTTCTCCCCCGAGCGCGTCCGCTTTCAGCTCTATCTGGTCTTCGTGCTGGTCTTGGCTGAAGTCATCGCACGGGTCCGCTCTCGACATCCGTCTTGGAAACTTCGATGGTCCCCGGTTGTGATGATGGTTGCCTGCGGTCTAGTCGCCTTTGAGATGGTGCTCGCCACCTCGGTGACCGCCCCCCTGACCGGAGGTCAGGAGAATGCAGCGCTCTCCACGAACACCAACGACTACGAGCGGTCCGCGATAAGTCCGGCATACCTCGCAACGGCGCGCTGGGTGCTCCGACAGGCCGGGACAGACTCGACCATCCAGATGGAACCCGATGCCGTCGCGATGGTGCTCGGTGCCGCCGGCCCCGATCGGGATAAGATCATCTCCTCCGTCGACCCAGTGCTCATCAGCCGATTCTCGTGGATCGTGGCGACAAAGCCTAATGTGGTTGAACGCAGAGCAATGGGGACGCAATTCGCGCAGACCGCATGGTTCGTGTTCCCAAAGCTCTTCCTAAGTCAGCACTGGAACGTAGTCTACGCGTCAGCAACAACTGCTGTCTATCGCTAGCTGATCCGCAGTGCATCGAAGTTCCTAGTGCTCGCGTGGGCTCTGCAGTTCAACGACGGAAAGACGACGTGCTGGCTTGATGGCCATTGAATTGATGTGATCTTCGTTGAACACCGCTCGGTGACTTCCGTCAAGAGGGAATCACTGGAAGCCTTCTACGAGATGTGACCATCCCCCCACTGGCCGGACACCTCCAAAAGGAGGTGGTCATGTTAATAGTGAGCGATGAGAAGCCAGCAGAGGCTCGGAGACGAGGCAGATACCCGAAGTCGTTCCGCAAAGACGCGTCAGCGCTTGTGATCGACCAGCAGCGCAGCGTCGCTGACGTTGCCCGGCAGCTTGGCCTTGTCGAGCAGACGCTCGGGAACTGGGTGTGCCAGGAACGCATCGACCGCGGCGAACGTGAAGGGACCACGACCGCGATCCGCGAGGAGAATGTCCGGCTCCGCCGGGAGGTCAAGCGCCTGACGATGGAGCGTGACCTGCTGAAAAAAGCAACGGCCTTCTAGGTGAAGGAGTCGGAGCGGTGACCCGCTACCGCTGGATCCATGCCCGGAAGGCCGAGGGGTATGAATTGCGCTGGGTTGATTGGAGGCTCTGGGGTGACCTGCCTTCGGTGGAGTCGATCTACCTCTACGAACCGGACTCACCCTGGCAGCGAGGCTCCAACGAAAACACCAACGGGCTGCGCCTCCACTTCATGCCCAAGGGAACCGATCTGTCGCAGCCCACGCCGGCCGACCTGCTACGAATTCAACGAATTCTCAGCGGACGACAGCGGGTGCCTCTCCTTTTTGTTGCCCAGAAAGAAAACCGCCGAGCTCGTTGCGCTGACTTGTGAAACCGCCATCCACATCACGACCTGAGACCAGAACATGACTCGCTACCCGTTTGGGGCGCTAGTCGGGTTGTGTGAGATCCTCATCGAGCTGCTGGAGAAGATGCGAATCAGAGCCCCACGAGAATTTTCTGGCGAACCAGAAATCGGTGGACTCGATCGCACCTTGGATGTCCTCCAAGGTTATCGGCTGTGGGTGCATTCCCGATGCCCACTTGGCGTAAGTGGTGCCATGCTGTTGGACCTCAGGGTCAATCTCGGCAACCAGAGTTGCAAAGAAGGACTCATCGGGACAAGCAATCTTCTGGAAGTAACGAACCAGTGGATCTCCTGAGCGAGCTCTTGCTAAGACATGCTCGGCGGCATCTCGGTCCAGGCTCCAAAATTGCGACCCGGCTCGCAATCCCGTATTGGCGTTGACCAAAGGTTCGTAGCGAAGAGTCGGCGCCAGTCGTCTGACTAGCGCGTTCTTCCCTTTGAACAGGATGCCCTGCGGATTGCGTGACCTCACGAACCGATGCCTGAACCTTTCCTCTCCCTTGTCTTCCTCTCTGTTTGGGGCAACTATTGAAGCAATTACGTTTCCTGCCTGTTGCCCTCGGCGTACCAAGTCAGCACTCGAACGAATCGGGTAGTGCGATCCTGTCACTAGAGTCAGGCGCCGAATGTTTGGGTCCCGAAGAGCCGCCTCCATGAGACGCAGTGTCGCTTCACAGACTGACCAGTCTCCCCAGAATACGGGGATCTGGTTTTCGAGGAACTGAACTCTTGGATCACGACCCCATCCTTTAGGGTCGCTCTTGGCATCGAGATGGACGTAAACTTTTCCACTGTCAGCTAACGCCTGAGTTAGATGGTTGAACATTGCCGGATCCGTATGGGCCAGTACCAAGAATGCATGCCCGGGGTCTGTTGGTATATCTCCAATTACTCTCGCCAAATTATCCTCCTAGGCTTCGATCCGGAGCACTGGGATCTCGTCCCGCCGAGTGGTGTCACTTGGACTGCAGCCTCTCAACGCAGTGACAATCATGCCATGAGGGTCGGTGGTCCTGTCTCTGGGCTGATCTCGGTGGGCCGTGCTAACCAGCTGGGCCATGGACTGCTCGGAGCGATAGCGGCGCTCTGAGGCGATCCATTCGTCGTGCTGCTCGACACAGACCGCCGTGATGAGCCGCAGTGCTGCGGCGTCGTTCGGGAAGATCCCGAACGACCCGCGTTCGGCGCTTGGGTCTCAGCGTTGACCCGCTCGAGCGGGTTGTTCGACCAGATCTTCGTCCAGTGGCTCTGGGGGAAGCTTGCGAAGGCGCAGAGGTCTTCTTTGGCGTCGGAGACGCATCTCGGCGACGACGTCGAATCGACCCTCGAGCTGGCCTGCGACCTGGTCGAGCTGTGCGTCAACGGAGGCTCGATCAGGCTGGGCGAAGATCGTCCTGATCATCACCGAGACCATCCGGCCGTGGGCCTTTGGGACCTTGACAAGCACGTTCCTCGATGCAAGTGAACCCGGCAGCGCTGCCAGGCCGAGCCGACGAGGACCTCTTGAATAGCAGCCTTGAGCCCCAGATGAGTATCTGAGATCACGAGCTCGACGCCGGTGAGCCCTCGAGCCCGGAGGCTCTGGAGGAACTCAGTCCAGAAGACCTTGTCCTCTTAAGTCGCCAATGGAGAGCCCGAGGATCTCTCGATTTCCCTCCTTGGTCACCCCCATGGCGACGACGACGGCCCGGGAGACCACTCGGTTGTTGACCCGGCCCTTGGGTATTGGTGACGTCGAGGAAGACATAGGGGTAGGTGGTATCGGCGAGCAATCTCGTGCGGAACGCCTCAAGCTCTTCGTCCATTGCCGCGCAAATCCTCGACACCTCGGACTTCGAGACCCCGTGGACTTCAAGCCTCGATCACGACGGCGTAGAGGGCCTCGTCGATACGACGACGCTCCAAGATCGAGGGGAAGAAGCTGCCCTTGTTGATCTTCGGGATCTTGAGCGCCAGATCCCCGGCCTTCGAGGAGACCTTCCGGGGTCGAGACCCGTTGCGCCGGGTCGTCCTCGTCAGGCTCAGCTCGTGCAACGCAGCGCCGATCTGCTCGGTGGCCTCTTGATCGATCAGGGCTTGATAGAGGAAGGCCACTATCTCGGCCACGAGATCGACATCGGGATGCTCATGAAGTCGATCGGTGAGCGCGGACAGGTCAAACTCTTGATGGGTCATCGGAGTATCTCTCTTTCGTGTCTTCTCGAGGGACACGTTGAGAATGCTCCGATGGCCCGACTAACCCGTGGACCCTCCAAGTGACACCACTTCAGGGGACGTCAACAGCACTAGCCTCGCGTGCCCCGAATCAACAGTCATCTCGTCCCATCCGAGAATCACCTCGAGTGTGCTGATCGGCCGTGGGCATGATCCATCACTACAGCTCGATCATTCACGTAAACGAAGCGAACATCAGGATTCATCGTGGCACGCTGACGAGACTGCTCGCCACGAGGGCGGCGTTCGCATCTAGGTTCTGCCCAGCGAAAATTGTCCGGTGGTCCCCCTCGAGGCGGTAACACTCAAAGCCTTCCTTCAGGTACGGCGCCCACCCCAGTGAGGGGCCACCTAATGCGTCGATGCTGCGATCACAGGCGAAGATCGCCACTGGCAAATCGGTGGTCCGAGGTACATACGACAGGTACGAAGCATGGATGGCTGCCGCATAGGAATCCTTGGTCGCTCTGGCGTGAACCGGAGCGCTCTTGCGCCGGAGCCCGAGATGGCGGAGCGTCTCTCCTGAATTCTTTCGCATCCCCACTCGCACCTGAGCGACGAAGAGCCGGGCCTTGGTCCTGATCAACTTGCAGCGTTCGACCCAGCTGGAGGTCTTCGCCACCTTGCGAGCGAAGAGCAGAAGCTGACCACTCAGCCGGAGTGGTCGCACCGCGTCGACCATCCCCACATAGGCCACAGGGATGCCTCGGGCCTCGAGCTCTCGACCCAACTCGAGTGCCACCACTCCTCCGAACGACCACCCGAGGAGCCAGTAGGGGGGGTCTACGGGGATCGTGGCAATCACCGCGAGGTGAAAGGCAACCCATCCCTCCACGTCCGTGGGAATCGAGGTGATTGCCGGGTCGGGTCGAAGCAGGCTGATGACCGCGCGACCGCCGAGTGCCGCCGCCAGCGCCGCGTCATTGCGCACTTCATCGCTCCAGGTGTGGATCGACAGCAACGCAGGCTGCTCCTCCAAGCCAGCAATCACCCAGCCATCAGGCGCCGGATGCCCGCTCGCTTGGATCACCTGAGGCTCTTGGTTGCCACCGGAGTTCCTCTCCACATCAGCGCTCATATCTCTGACGACGCTGCTCCGAGGAAGCGCTTGCACCATGACAGTGAGTACTGGTCGGCTTCGCGTCCTCGCATTGATCCAGCGACCTTGATCGTCGAGCGATCCGGCCCCGGGTCAACCAGATCGAGGATCTTGCTTGCCGCACCTGCTCGGTCTGTCTCGAAATCCTCATAGATCACCTCGCACGAAGCGATGCCCGCATCTTGGAAGTACCTAGTCCATCCCTGCCGACCATTTTCCATCCCATCGAACGTAACCTCGATCGAGGCCCGGTCGGAGGAAGGTTCGAGCGACAGCGACAAGTCCGTCCACTCCGCTTCACCGCCTGACCCGATTGCCTCGCCCGATTGTCGCATCCGGATGAAGGAGATCGCCCAACCGAGGCGATCATCACGATCGAGGTACACCCACACGATTCAGACATCTCAGAGTCCGACATCAAGGCCGTTTCGGACGATGATCTCTTCCCAGTGAACCCAGAGACACTTGAGGCTGAGCACGCCATCTGAGGTGGTGAGAATGATGCCACCTGTCGGAGATGGTGGGTGACACGCTTGGCCGAGCGGCTCACCGCTCGCCACCCAGGGTCTCGGCGAGCGAGGCGGAACAACTGGGTCATCCGCTCACGGAGCCCGGGTCGCGAACCTGCCACCGTCGGGACTGCTCCCGAACTCCAGGAAGCATCTTGAGCAGAAGATACTCAAAGGGAACCCCGGCTCTGCCCATGCGACGAAGGCCGTCACCCAGCGCTCCCCACACGAGGGGGAAAGGCGATGAGCAGGACCATCTTGAAAGGCGCCGGCGGAAGGTCGCAATCGGGAGCATTGTGTCCCGCCCGTACGTCTCGCACGACGGAAGTGTGGAAGTGCTCTGAACTCTTCCGGGAACTGGGTGAACACCCAATCCGCCATATCGAGGTCCTGTCGGCCGATCCGACTCTCGATCACGGCACTCCATCTCCTCGACAAGGGCTTGGGAACTGGTCGCGGACTTGACCTCGGCGCGATGACGTCGGCCTCATCAGCCGCACTCCTCACGCTGGCGGAAACCCCCAAGGAGATCGCCGGTTCTCATTACAGCGATGGCCAAAGTTCGCCTGGTGATTCAGCCATGAAGCGCGCTCGCCACTCGATCGAACGGTCATCTGCTTGCCGGCGCAAGCCTCTCTGTGGTGGCCATGTGTGGATCATGGGGATCGTCATGCGGCCGATCCTGCGTCGCCTCCCCCCATCGACTCGGCCATCGACCGAACCAACCGCCGGGCACATGATTATGCCGTGATCGCTGGGATCTTCACCGGCATCGCCCCCTGGAGGGCCCTCGCGATCTTGCCCGGCCCGGGCCTGGCTGCTCATCACCATGGTGGCGATCATCCAACCCGAGTTCGACGGAGCCTTCGGCCGCTGGGTACAACGAATCCTCGGCACGTTCCTTGGGGTCACCACCATCATCGGCCTCGGCCTCATGGCCACCTGCCCGGTAGCCGACGCCATGGTCGGCGTGGGCATCGCCGTTCCCCTCACCTTGGTCGTTGCCGGAATCGCCCGGGGCTCCCTTCGTTCCTGACTCTCAGAACCGTCCTGCCGTGAGCCCAGAGCGCCAGAGCGCCAGAGGCCCAGTGGAGGCCGGGGATGATCCGAACTTCACTGCGCTCTGGGATCTACCGTCGCAAGTGAGCCAATCCACGGAGGTCCCATGCCAGCGACACACCAGGTCGACTACCAGTATTCGCCCCACCCGCGTATCGAAGAGCGGGCCGTGACCGGGCCGCCCAAGGTCGCCGCATCAGCGGCCGCAGCCGTGGTTGATGCAGGCCGAGCCAGCAAGTTCAATCGCTGGTTGGCCATCAAGATCACCACCGGAGTGGGAACCATGTGGTGCGCGTATGCCTTCGCCGTCATCGCACTCGTGGGGCTGCCCCAGGCCATCCACGACACCTTCTCTGGGCCCGCCGTCCATCCGCTGAGTTTGATCGCTTGGGTGGCTCAGACCTTCCTCCAGCTCGTCTTGCTCTCCATCATCATCGTCGGCCAGAACATCCAGGCCACGGGCTCAGACGCCCGAGCCAAGGCCACCTACGACGATGCGGCGGCGGTCCTCGAAGAGGCCAAGCAGATTCAGGTTCACCTCCAAGCCCAGGATGACAAGATCGCGGCGATCTTGGCCCGCCTCGAGGTGGTCGCTGCCAGCTGAGCATCAGTGGGTTACCGGCGGTTCTGGCGTCGGCCTGATGGCCGCCCTCCACCACGGTCGGGTGCTCGAAGTGAACTGTGGCGGGCGGTGGCAGACTCTTGCTCCATGGACCCGATCACCGATCCCACCGCCAAAGCCGCCGTCCTCTCCAACGACCGTGGCCACGTCTTCCACTCCTGGTCCGCCCAGGCGACGTTGAACCCCTTGGCCATCGCCAGCGCCCAGGGGAGCTGGATCGCCGACTACGACGGGAACACGTACCTCGACATCTCGAGCCAGCTGGTCAACACCAACATCGGCCACCAGCACCCCAAGGTCGTCGCGGCCATCCAAGAGCAGGCGGCCCGGCTCTGCACCATCGCCCCCCAGCACGCCAACGACGTCCGCGGCCAGGCGGCCTCGCTCATCGTCGACCGGGCCCCCGAGGGCTTCAGCCACGTGTTCTTCACCAACGGCGGCACCGAGGCCGTAGAGCACGCCGTGCGGATGGCTCGACTCCACACGGGCCGTCACAAGGTCCTCTCGCGCTACCGCAGCTACCACGGCGGCACGCTGCTCAGCGTCAACCTGACCGGCGACCCCCGTCGCTGGCCCTCCGACCAGGGCTCCCAGGGCATCGTCCACTTCTTCGGGCCCTTCCTCTACCGCAGCGTGTTCTCCGCCGAGACCGAGGAGCAGGAGTGCGAGCGGGCGCTCGCCCACCTCGAGCAGACCATCCTCCTCGAGGGTCCCTCGACCATCGCCGCCATCATCCTCGAGACCATCCCCGGCACCGCCGGGATCATGATCCCGCCGCCCGGCTACCTCGCCGGCGTGCGCGAGCTCTGCGACCGCCATGGCATCGTCTACATCGCCGACGAGGTCATGGCGGGCTTCGGGCGGGCCGGCGAGTGGCTGGCCATCGACCGTGAGCCGGTCGTCCCCGACCTCATCACCTTCGCCAAGGGCGTGAACTCCGGCTACGTGCCGCTCGGCGGGGTGATCATCTCCGCACCGATCGTCGAGACCTTCGCCCAGGCCGCCTACCCCGGCGGCCTGACCTACTCGGGCCACCCGCTCGCCTGCGCCGCCGCCGTGGCCACCCTCGAGGCCATGGCCGAGGAGGGGATCGTGGACCACGCCCGGCACATCGGGGCCGACATCCTCGGTCCGGGCCTCGCCCGCCTCGCCAAGCGCCACCCCGCCATCGGCGAGGTCCGGGGCACCGGCGTCTTCTGGGCGCTCGATCTCGTCGTCGACCGCGAGACCCGCGAGCCGCTCGCCCCCTATGGCGGGACCAGCCCGGCCATGGCCGAGCTCACCGCCGCCCTGCGCGCCGAGGGCCTCCTGCCCTTCGTGAACTACCACCGGTTGCATGTCGTCCCCCCCTGCACCATCTCCGATGCCGAGGCCACCGAGGCCCTCGAGCGCCTCGACCGGGCCCTCGCCGTGGCCGACGCCCACACCACCAGCGCGTGAGCACGCCGCTCGAGGAGTCCCAGGCCCGCATCGAGGCGGCGACCGCGCTGCGGCGGCTCAACCACGCCCTCATGGCGCACCGCGCCGACCTCGCCACCTTGGCCGAGATCACCGCCATCGCCGAGACCATGGCCTCGTCGCTCGAAGGCCAGCCGGCCCGGATCCACCCCTTCAAGGCCACCGCCGACTTCTCGATGCCCGAGCCCCACGCCGAGGACGAGGCGCCCAAGGCGCTCTTCTCCGACTCGGTCGTCTCGGGCAAGGCCAACCCGATGAGCATCGGCGCGTCCCTCTGGAAGGACGGCGACGAGGCGCTCATGCGGGTCACCCTGGGCCCCGCCTTCGAAGGGGCGCCGGGCCGGGCCCATGGGGGCGTGATGGCCGCCCTGATCGACGAGCTGATGGGCCAGGTGCTCGGGATCATCGGGACCCCGGCCTTCACCGGCCGGCTCACCGTGACCTACCGCAACCCCACCCCGCTTGGCGTCGAGCTCGTCGGCCGGGCGCGCGCCACCGAGTGGCGCGGCCGCAAGATCTCGATGACCGCCGAGGTCTATGCCGGCGACACCCTGATCGCCGAGTCCGAGGCGCTGTTCATCTCGGTCAACCCCGAGCAGTTCACCTCCGGGGCGGGGACCTCGACGTAGCCCGGGCGGGTGAGGCAGAGCCCAAGGATCACCAGCACGAACGGGGTGATGGGCAGCTCGTAGTGGAACGAGGGCATCGACCCGACCGCCGTCGCCAGCCCGGCCAGGAGCAGGCCCGTCCCGGCCACCACGCCGAGCAGCGGGCCGGCCTCCATGGTGAGCCATCGACGCCCCTCGCCAGGCAGGGGCCGAAGGTCGAGGAGCGGGTCGACGCGCTGGCCTTGCCGGCGACGCCCCCAGCGCTGGACCAGCCGCACCAGGCTCCCCGCCAACGCCAGCCACAGCAGCACCTGGGCCAGCCGCAGCGTCCCGGAGACCACCGTGAGCATGGGCGCGATGGATCCCCCGTGGTGGCCCGCTGGGTGGCCGTCGAACCAGGTCGCCAGGTTCGGGAAGGCGGGCACCCCCAGGGTCCAGTCCCCCGTGGCCACGTCGCTCGCCGCGCTGTGGAAGCCGGGGACGTCGTCATAGGGGCTGCCGACCACCTGCCAGGCCAGGCTGGCGACCACCTGGCGGACCACGGCGGCCGGGTGGGCCAGCATGGCGGAGCGGACGATGGCGGTGAGCTGGCCCTGCACGGCGGCGAACTGGGCGGCGGACTCGTCCGGTCCCCGCAGCAGGGAGTCCGAGATCGGCGGGTTCCACATCGCGTC
>Ga0209499_1001086_pt1 | contig 19467 bp, 6 predicted proteins | sample C_130208_EF_Meta_FD_187306 | JGI IMG/M metagenome (GOLD analysis project Ga0209499, IMG submission 187306) | Freshwater microbial communities from Lake Croche, Canada to study carbon cycling - C_130208_EF_MetaG (SPAdes) (version 2) | ecosystem: Environmental > Aquatic > Freshwater > Lake | place...
CTGCATAAATTGTTTCATTAGCAGCAGTTGACAATACACCTGATGCTAATGTTATACTATTAGCTGCATAAATTGTTTCATTAGCAGCAGTTGACAATACACCAGATGCTATTGTTATACTATTAGCTGCATAAATTGTTTCATTAGCAGCAGTTGACAATACACCAGATGCTAATGTTATATTTTCTGCAGCTTGTATTAGTGCATTTGCAGCGTTTTCAGATGTAGACATTATATAATTATATAATTATATAATATATATATCTTTATATTAGAATATTATTATGTTTATAATTTTGTTGTAATAGTTGATGATGATATTGGTATAATAGTTAATGTTATATTTGTTGTTTTACCTAAAATAATATCATAAGTTGATTTTTTTAAGTTAATATTATATATAATATGATCTTTGTTAATATAACTACTATTAATAATTATAATATTTTGTTGGGTAGTATCCATTTGATTTGCATTTTTAATTTGATTATCAATTACATTCACATCATTTGAATTTGAAATAGTAATAGTATCACCAATTTCAACAAAATTATTTGGATGAATAACAGTTAAAACATAATAATTATCAGAATCTATACGTTGTTCTGTAATATATAATGAATTTGGTAACAATGATAAATTATATGGTTTGAATGTTATTTTTTGAATATTACTTTCTATTACTATATCAAAAATATTATATTGTTTATTTACTATTGAATTATTAATTCGTGGTAAATTATTCATTTTTTGTGTTAACTGTTTTAATAATGTTTCAGATGAATAAAATCCTTCATCAATAGTAATACTATATACATGTGATCCATCTTCTATATTTTTCCAATATATTTTATCATTTACATCTTTTTTAATAATCATATCAACGTATGGAAATTCTGTACTTATTAATTCAATATTAGTAACATTATTAAAATTTTGTTTAAGATTAATTACATACTCATCAGCATTAGGATAACCAACTAATGTAGTTAATATTTTTGTTATTATAATATTATCTCCTCCGCCATTTAATGTACCATATGACTTAAAATTTGTTATTATTGAAAAATTATTTGAATCAATAATATCATAAATTTCATAACTACTTTGATAATTATAATTATTAATTGGATAATTTGCATTTAAATAACCAAGATGAATACCACCAACATGTAAATATGAAATTTTTAAAACTTGATTAATTTGTATATAAGTACTACTATTACAATTAAAATCAATTGGTAATTCAATAAATATACATTTTTGATCTATTAAATTTGTAATTATAGTTTCTGTTATTGTATTTTGTGTAATAGGTGAATTAGGTGACAATATTGAATATAATATATTATACATTGAATTTGTGATTATGTTATTTAAGTTTAATTGAGATATATCACTACGCAATAAAAAATGTTTAACACCAATTAATGTATTAAATGGTAAATTTTGAATTAAATTTGTTTCTTGTTGTTCACCTACTATTTCAATATTACAATACAATTTTTTAACATTTTTAATATAATCTAATTCAATATTATTTGATTCAAAAACAATCATTGCATATTTAAAATTATCAAATAAAAAAATAGAATTAATAATAGTCTTACTAATACCTTCCACATTTTGAATAGTTATATTATCACCACTTGAAAAATTATGATTTGGATAATTTATATTAACAATATTTGATCCTTTTACTAATGATAATGGATTTGATGATAATGTTTTACAATCTGAATAACTTATATTTTTAGGATAAATTGATCTATATGAACTATCTATATTAATTAATGATGATTTTTTTATAACATTATTTTTTACCATATTATGTTAATATAAACTATTTTTTAAATATAATACAAATAATATATTTATAACGCTGTGATAATATCATAAATTCAATAATTCCTTCTTCGTATTTACAAAATCATTAAAAACATGTACTATATAAAGATTACTAATAAAAAAATTGATAAATATATATAAATATAAATAACAATTATATTTATAATGTCAAATACCAAAAATAACGATAAAAAACAAGTTAAATTGGATGCAGAGAAATATGATAAAAAAACACCAAGAGAACATGTTTTACTTCGTCCAGATACATATATTGGCGATGTTGAACCTTTAGTTGAATCAATGTGGATTTATTCTAATGAATTAAATAAGATGGATAAACAAATGATTACATTTACACCTGGATTTTTAAAAGTCTTTGATGAATTACTTGTTAATGCAAGAGATGCATCTGTTAATGATCCATCATGTGATACTATTAAAGTTGATTATAATATTGAAGAAGGATTTATTAGTGTTTATAATAATGGTGATATTGGTATACCTGTTGAAGAACATCCTATTCATAAAATTCTTGCACCAACAATGATTTTTGGTGAATTACTTACTAGTTCAAATTATGATGATACGGAATCAAGAATTACAGGTGGACGAAATGGATTAGGTTCAAAATTAGCTTCTATTTTTGCATTATTATTTGTTGTTGAAATAGATGATGCAAAAAGAGGAAAACGATTTAAACAAGAATGGTCAGACAATATGTTAAATGTTTCTACAGCTAAAGTTACAAAATTGCCTGCTAAAGTTAAAAGTTCTGTAAAAATAACTTTTTATCCAGACTTTAAAAGATTTGGTATTACTGATCTTAAAAATGATCATTATCAATTGTTTCATCGTAGGACAATTGATATTAGTGGTACTAGTAATAATAAACTTAAAGTATATTTTAATGAATCAAAAATAGAATCAAATAATTTTAAATCATATATTGACTTGTATTATCCAAGTGAATCTAATGATGTATATTATGATGTTAGTGGTGACAGATGGACAATTGGAGTATTATATAAACCAGATGCAGGTGGCGATGTTATTAGTTTTGTTAATGGTATTAATACTTATAGAGGTGGTACACATTGTTCACATGTTATTGATAATTTGATTAAAGTATTAATAACAGATTATATTAAAAAGAAAGAAAAAGATATTAAAGTTACGCCAGCACTAGTAAAAGAAAATTTAATATTTTTAATTAATTCTGTAATTATTAATCCTGCTTTTAGTTCACAAACTAAAGATACATTAACAAGTAAAGTTGATAAGTTTGGTTCTAAATTTGAACCTTCACTAGCATTTATGAAAAAACTTGCAAAATGTGGAATTGTTGAACAAGTAATTGAATTAGCTAAATTTAAAGAAAATGCTGGATTAAAAAAAACAGATGGTAAAAAACAAGTTAAAATTTCTGGTATTCCAAAATTAGAAGATGCAAATAAAGCTGGTACAAAAGACTCTTCAAAGTGTACATTAATTTTAACTGAGGGAGACTCTGCAAAAGCAACAGCAATGGCTGGATTAGGTATTATAGGTCGTGATTATTATGGTGTATTTCCATTAAAAGGAAAACTTTTAAATGTTCGTGAAGCAAGTGCTGTACAATTACTTGCTAATGAAGAAATTAAAAATCTTAAATTAATTATTGGATTGAAACAAGGTGAAGATTATTCTACTAATGATAAATTTAATACATTAAGATATGGACATGTATTACTATTAACAGATCAAGATACAGACGGAACACATATTAAAGGATTATTAATTAATATGTTACATACTCTTTGGCCATCTTTAGTAAAACATAAAACATTTGTACAAAGTTTAAATACACCTATTGTTAAAGGTATTAAAGGTAAAGATGTTATTACATTTTATAATTTAACTGATTATAATAATTGGAAAGATACACCTGAATCAAATAATTATAAAATCAAATATTATAAAGGGCTTGGTACTTCAACATCGGCAGAAGCTAAAGACTATTTTATTGATATTGAAGACAAACTTTTAAATTATATTTGGGAAAATATGGATATTCAAATACAATCAAAATTTCCAAAAAGTAAAAGTAAAAGTAAAGGGAAAAATAAAAAAATAGATAATGATGATAATAGTGATAATAATAGTAATAGTAATAGTAATAGTAATACAGAATCAGATGAGGATGTATTAACAAAACCATTATTAATTCGTGATGATGATGATGCTATTCGTCTTGCTTTTGATAAAACAAGAGCTGATGACCGTAAAAAATGGCTAATTTCTTATGATAAAAATAAAGTACTAAAATATGAACAAAAACAAATTCCATATTATGATTTTATTCATTATGATTTAATTCATTTTTCAAATGAAGATATATATAGATCAATTCCATCTGTTATTGATGGTCTTAAACCATCACAACGTAAAATTTTATATGGTGCTTATTTAAGAGGGTTAGATAAAACAGAAGTTAAAGTAGCACAATTAGCAGGATTTGTATCAGATAAAGCAGCGTATCATCACGGTGAAATGTCTCTAAATGGTGCAATTGTTGGTATGGCTCAAAATTTTGTTGGTTCAAATAATATTAATATTTTATTTCCGGCTGGACAATTTGGTACACGTCTTAAAGGTGGTTCAGATGCTGCATCACCTCGTTATATTTGGACTAGTCTTGAAAAACTTACACCACTTATTTATAACCCTGTAGATAATCCTATTCTTAAACATCAAGATGAAGACGGTGAACCAATTGAACCAGAATATTATGCTCCAATTATTCCAATGGTTTTAGTAAATGGTGCAGCAGGTATTGGTACCGGTTTTTCTACAAAAATTCCACCATATGATCCATTAGCAATTATCAAAAATATACGTAATATTATAAATGGTACACAGTTTGAATCTATGGATCCATGGTGGCAAAATTTTGAGGGAATGATTTATAAGATTGATGATTTTAATTATGAAATTTATGGCTCATGGTCAATTGATGATAATAAATTAACTATTACAGAATTACCTGTAGGTGAGTGGACAAGTAATTATAAAGAATTTTTAGAAAAAATGCTTGGTAATGCTGATGATAAAAAAATTAAAAAGAAAAATAAAGAAAATCCATTTTTATCATACAAAGATAATAATACCGATTCTAAAGTACAATTTGAATTATTTTTCGAAGATGGATATTTAGAATCAGTTAAAGATATTGATAAACTTTATCACTTGTATAAAAAATATTCTATTACAAATATGCATTTATATGGCCCAAGTGGACATATCAAAAGATATAATACTGTTGAAGATATTATGAGAGATTATTATCAAGTACGTTTGCAATTATATATTTCACGTAAAAAACACCAACTTGATATTATTAACCATCAATTGGAACTTATTAGCTCTAAAGTAAAATTTATTTCAATGGTTGTTAATGAAGAACTTATAATTTTTAAACGTAAAGCTTTAGAAATTGAAAAAGATCTAATCAAACACAATTTTAAACAAATGAGTATATCAAAAGATAATACAAAAGTATCATATGATTATTTACTATCAATGCCAATGTCTACTGTTACTGATGAAAAAATAATTCAATTAAATAAACAACATAAAGATAAAGAAGAAGAATATGAACAGCTTAATAGCAAAACACCAGAAGATATATGGTTATCTGAATTAGATATTTTAGAAGATGAATATACAAAATGGTATAATAATAAAATTAAAGAATCAAAACCCAAAAGTTCTAAGAAAAAAACTAAAAAAAATAAAAATTAAATTATTAATTCATTTATAAAACTTAATATTAGATTAATAATATAACTAAATTATAAAACTTGCGAATAGCTTATTTATATTAGATTAATAATATAACTAAATTATAAAACTTGCGAATAGCTTATTTATATTAGATTAATAATATAACTAAATTATAAAACTTGCGAATAGCTTATTTATATTAGATTAATAATATAAATAAATTATAAAAATTGATAAAGAATACTTTTATATTTAGATTAATAATATAATTAATGGTTAAATCTATAGAAAAAATAGAATTCCAACTATATGATTGGCTAGAATCTCATGATAACATTAAAGATGAAGATGGTGATTACGATGGTGATGAAGACATGCCTGGTGAATTTATAATTCATAGTTTTGGGCGTTGTGATGATGGTAAATCAGTATATGCTAAAATTACAAATTTCACACCATATTTTTATATTTTATTACCAAATAAATTACAGAAAAAATCTAAAAGTGATCTTGAAATAATTGTTTCAGAAATTAAAAAATATTTTAAAAGTAAAGAAAATAAAAAAGTTTTTTATAAATTCAAGTCAACATTAAATGAATTACAATTAGTTAAACTTAAACGGGCTGAAGGTTTTAATAATGATAAAGAATTTTGGTTTGCACGGCTTGTTTTTACAAATGCCGATGGTATGAAAAAATATCGTAACTATTTAGAATATAATGATATATCTATTCCAAATGTAAATGAATTAATTAAACCATTTAAATTTAAATTATATGAAGCTAATTTACCATCAATGTTTAGGTGTTTTCATATTAGAGAAATTAGTGGCTGTGCATGGGTTGAAACATCTAATTATGATATTATTACTGATGAAGATGATAAGGAATCACGATGTGATATAGAAATTATTGTTGATTGGCGTAATTTAAATCCAATAATTAAAGATCATAATGCACCATTTAGAATATGTTCTTTTGACCTTGAATGTACTTCAATAGATGGTGAATTTCCACAAGCACGACGAAAAGGAGACCAAATTATTCAGATTGGTGCGACTTATACTTTAATTGGTAAATCTGTACCATATAGACAATATATTGCATGTTTAAATGAAACTTCTGCAGTTGAAAATACTATTGTTGAATCATGTGAAACAGAACAAGAATTAATGTTAAAATTTTTAGATGAAATTAATAATAATGATTGTGATATTTTAACAGGTTATAATATATTCTTTTTTGATGAAAAATATATGTATGATAGATGTAAAGAAATATTAAAAATAGATACTGATATGGCATATATGTCAAAATTAAAAAATCATAAATGTAATTTTAAAGAAATGAAATTATCATCATCTGCACTTGGTGAAAATTTATTAAGATTTTGGGATACACCAGGACGGATTCATATTGATTTGATGAAAGATGTACAAAAAACATTTAATTTGTCATGTTATAAACTTGACTTTGTTGCTTCTAAATTTATTAGAGGTGATGTATTATCATTTTCATTAATTAACACTAATCAAATTGAATTAACATGTAAAGATGTTTCTGATTTATATGTTGGAGATTATATGCATTTGGAAGTAACAAAAGGATTTATATCAGACAATATAGGAGAAAAGTATTTTGTTATTTCAGTCAATACAGAAAGTAAACAAATAATAATAAAGGGCGATGAATTATTATTTAATGAATTGAATAAAGAAAAATTAAATGGTGTTATTAATTGGTCACAGGCAAAAGATGATGTCGGACCAAAAGATATTTTCAGGCTTCAAAAAGGTTCTGCTGATGATCGTGCTATTGTGGCTAAATACTGTGTGAAAGATTGTAAACTTGTTAATCTTTTAATGAATAAATTAGAAGTTGTAACAAAAAATATAGAAATGGCAAATGTATGTTCTGTTCCATTATCTTTTCTATTTATTAGAGGACAAGGAATTAAATTATTTTCGTTATGTTTAAAAGAATTTAGAAAACAAAAATATGCATTTCCAGTAATTAAAGTAGATAAATTTTATAAATGTTCAAAGTGTAAACACGAATATGAAAATAAATGGCAATGTCCAAAATGCTATTCTAAAAATAGAGAAGAAATAGAATCTGAATCATCAAGTTATGAAGGTGCCATCGTTTTTGATCCAGTTCCAAAAGTTGAGTATGAAGCACTTGCTACAAAAGATTATGCAAGTTTATATCCAGCATCAATTCTACATAAAAATATGAGTCATGAAACAATTGTAGAAGATCCTGATTATGATAATTTACCAGGAATTAAATATTATAATGCTAACTTTAGAGAATCTGATGGTTCCATTCAATATAGACGGTTTGCACAAATTGATAATAAATTTGGTGTTATTCCAACAATTCTTGATAATTTACTTAAAACCCGTAAAATTATAAAAAAATTAATGGGTAAAGAAAAAGATCCATTTAAATATAAAATTTTAGATGCAAAACAATTAGCTGTTAAAGTTACTGCTAATTCATTATATGGACAATTAGGTGCATTAACAAGTCCTGTTTGTAAAAGAGATATCGCAGCATGCACAACATCAACAGGTCGAGAAATGTTAATTCTTGCTAAAAAATATGATGAAGAAAAATTACCATGGATTATAAATGGGCTTAAATATTTTTATTCAAATAATGATACAGATAAAATTAATCATATTTATAATTTAGAATTTAAATCATCAAGTGATCAAGAATTAATTAACAATATTAAAACATTTGTTACAAATATTAATGATTTAACATTTCAACCTATTATTAGATATGGTGATAGTGTTATTGGTAAAACACCGTTATTATTAAGATATAAAAAATCAGGTTATATATTTGTTAAAACTATTGAAACTTTAAATGAATCATATAATTTTGTTCCTATGAAACGAGTTAATAGTTATGATAATAAAGAATCTTGTGAAATTGATGATATTGAAACTTGGACTGAAAAAGGATGGACTAAAATACATCGGGTAATAAGACATAAACTTGCAAAACATAAAAAATTATTTAGAATTACTACTTATTCTGGTTCTGTTATTGTTACTGATGATCACTCATTAATTACATCTAGTGGAAAAGAAATTAAACCTGTTGATGTTAAAATAGGAACTAAATTACTTCATAGTTTTCCATCATTTGATAATAACATTTTACCTAGTTGTGCAAAACATGACTGTAATTCATTATCAAAACAGCAAAAGCCTTGTGAAAAGAGATTTACAGATGATTTGTCTGCACTTAAATATTGTATTGAATGTAAACATAATAATATAAAATACACTATTGAATCATTATATGATGTAATAATTGTTAAACATTATAATGATTCAAAAATAGATTTAAAGTTAAATGAAATTCGTCAGATTGAAGAATGGATGAAAAAAGAAGAATATGTATATGATCTAACAACTGATAATCATCATTTTCATGCAGGTGTTGGGTCTATTATTGTTCATAATACAGATTCTATTTTTAGTTGTTATCGATTTAGGGAAAATACTGTCAAAGTCCATAAAGAAACAGCATTAAAAATATGGAAAAAAGTTATTGAATTTGCTAAAATATTAATTGAACCATATTTTGGGGAAAAAGAAAGAGATATATTCAACAATATTTTTAATACATATTATTCAGATGATAAAGTTATTGACTTAACTTTACCAGAACCACCTAATTGTGTAGAAGAACCATCACAAAATACAATTATATTACCATTAGAAGAACGTATTAAACAATTTATAAAAGAATATATGCAAGAAAGTTATATACCATGGTTGTGGACATTAGCAGAACTTGTTGAAAAAAATTATACTTATATGTTTGATATTAAATTAACACATTGGGCGGAACATCAATTAAGTAAAATTAGATTAATTGCCGAAAATTTAGATGATAATAGAAGAAATTATTTAATGAAACCAATACGTGAATATATAAATACAATATTTGATAATAAATATATAATGCCATCAGATAAAGCAATTTATGATTTAGTTGATAAATTTAATAAAGAAAATATAAATTGTTTTCCATATGCACATGAAATTATAATATCACAACAAGTATTATCTAAAGCTTGTAAAAATTTATTAGAAAAAACTATAAAAGAGAAATGGATTTATAGCGGTGAACGGAAAGAATTAACAAAAATTATTCACAAGTTCTTATTAAATGTAACAAATGAAACAATTAATGATAATAGTCAAATTACATATTTTATTACTGAATTTATCAGTGTAAATAAAAATATTGATTTGATTAAAATGTGTGAATTATTAATTAAAAATTTAATAAGTGATCAGAATATGAATATAAAATTTGATGAAGATAAATTAAATACTCATACTAAAGAATTTGTTGAACTTTACAATAAAAACAATGGAAAAAAAACAATGGATGAAATTTTAGAAGATTTTTTGACAAAAGAACTTGGTATAGATTTTAATCTTTATAAATCAAATCATTATAATAAAGTTATAAACTTTATTAATACTCATATGAGACGTGAAGATATGACTGATATGGGTGATAATGGTATTCAATATATTTATTATTGGTTACAACCACGTTGGGATGTTAACATAGCAACTAAAGAAATTATTAGATGTATAGATATTTATGAAGGTGGATTAATGATTACAGATAAACGAACACTTGATCACAGTATGGAAATGGGTAAATTATCAGGTGAATTAATTAAATCTCATTTACCCTTTCCGCATGATTGTGAATATGAAAAAACATTTTGGCCATTTGCAATTTTAACTAAAAAAAGATATGTCGGTAATAAATATGAATTTGATTCTAATAAATATAAACAAGATTTTATGGGTATTGTTCTTAAACGTAGAGATAATTCTGCTATTGTTAAAGAAATTTGTGGTGGAATAATTGATTATTTAATTAATCATAAAAGTCCTAAAAAAGCAACTGATTATACACGCAAATGTTTACAAGATATGTTTGATGGTAAATATGATATAAAATATTTTCTCACATCAAAAACCCTTAAACTTAAAGAATCATATAAAGATTGGAAAAGAATTGCACATGTTTATTTGGCTGAAAAAATTGCACAAAGAGATCCAGGTAATACACCACAATCTGGTGATCGTATTGAGTTTGCAGTTATACAAGTACCAACACCAACAAACGGTATTAAATTATTACAAGGTGATATAATTGAAACACCTAAATTTATTAAAGAACAAAATTTAAAACTAGATTATCTATTCTATTTAACAAACCAAATTATGAATCCTGCTTTACAATTTTTAGAACTTGTTGATAAAAATGCAATTGATATATTTAATGAATTTATTAATAAATATTCAGTACCAAAAATTAAAAAAGAAAAACCTGTTAAACCTGTAAAAGAAAAACCAATTAAACCTGTAAAAGAAAAACCAATTAAACCTGTAAAAGAAAAACCTGTTAAACCTGTAAAAGAAAAGTCTGTTAAAAAAGAAAAACCAATTAAACCTATAAAAGAAAAGTCTGTAAAGAAAAAGACAGCACTCGATATTTTAATAGATATTAAAAATAATAATAAATATATAAATGAAATACAAGATTTTATAATTGAAATCCAAGAATTTATGAATAATAACAAAACTAATAAATTAATAATTGATCCTATATTTAATAAAGATGAAATTAATTTATAAGTTTAAAAATATAAATATATTAATTTAATAATCTGATACCAAATTAATATCATCTGTTCTAACACTCATTGATACATTTGTATTTTCATTAGTTACAGTTGCTTGTACAGAACTAGATGAACTATATGAATTAGACTTTGAATTTGAATTTGAACTATCAGAAAATTCACCACCAGTATGAGCAGATGATGAAATATATGATAATTCACCACCTGATAACTCACTATTAGAAACACTGGCTTTACTATCATCATCATCATCATCGTCATTAACAACATTTTCTTTTTTTTCATCTTTATGATGTTTTTCATATTTATGATGTTTTACATCTTTACGATGTTTGTTCTTGTTCTTATCAAGATTTTTTTTTTTATCTTTATTATCGTCACTTGAATCTAAAATATCTGATAAACTAGATGCAGATGATGTTGTCGTCGTATCACTAGAATCATCTACCAAATTATCTACTGAATTATCTACTGATTCAGCACCACCTTTTTTTTTAGATTTAGATTTAGAATTATATTTAGATTTAGTATTAGATTTAGATTTAGTTTTAGATTTAGATTTACTTTTTTTAGACCCCCCAGTTTGTTTAACTTTATCTGAATCCGACATATTAGAATTTACTAAATAATTATACATATCAGAACTAATAAATGGTGATGTTTCAGATAAATTATCACTATCATAAGAAACATTTTCTAATAATTTATTAAATTTATATTGATCATTTTTATCTAATTTATTATTTATTTTATCTAGTATATTATTTAAATTTACATCAGATATATCTGATTCAGTTATAACAGGAATATTTAAACTAGCAATAAGTGTTTTTGCATCTTTTGATAATCCATTAAAATTAGACATGGATGAACTAAATTTATCAGTTTCAATATTATCCCAGTTAATAGTTTCACTTTGTTGTGCTTTTGGTGTGCTTGATCCAACGCCCATTTTATAATATAATATGAACTAGAAAAATATTTAAAGTATATTTTAAATATTATTTTTTAATATTATTTTATATTAATTTCTATATTAATTTATTATTTATAATATGAAAGAATCAATTTTGATATCAATTATTATTATTATTATTTATATATTTATACTTATTAATCGCAATAATTCTACATATATTAAAGCAAACACAGGCGCAAAATTTTTAATACATAAAGATAATAAAAAACAAGAAAAGGCAAATCTTTTAGGACTATTAGTACAAAATTTATATATTTTAAAAAATCATATGGTTACTAATAAGAAAAATTTTCCAGGATTTGAAATATATATTGAACAACTATCTGACAATTTTAATGAAAATAGAACAAATATTTATGAAACAGATCCAACATCTGAATTAACATCATATAGTGTAAATAAAGGTGAAGAATTATCATTTTGTTTATATAGTAAAAAAACAAAAGAATTACATGATATAAATTTAATGATGTATGTTGGAATTCATGAAATGGCTCATATTGCATGCCCTGAAATAGGTCACGGTGATTTATTTAAAAAAATTTTTAAAAAACTTACAGAAGAAGCAATTAAAATTGGTATTTATAAAAAAATAGATTATTCATCACAGCCAACAGAATACTGTGGTATGATTTTGAGTTCATCTATAGTATAAAATTTAAAATGCTGATTTTTATTACTAATTGTTTATCTTAATTATTTGATTTTTTAAACTTTTTTAATATAAATTATTTTCTTAAAATAAATGATTTATATTATTTCTATTAGAATATAATATGACAGATCCAATTAAAATAATACATAAATTTAAAAATAATAATAGAAGAACACAATATAAAGTTTATATCTTTATTGGTTCATTAATTCCACCTGATATATATAAACTTTTGGAATTAATAAAAGATAAAGATTTTTATACATCATTAAATACTCTTTCAATTGCTGATCATAATAAATTGGTTAATTTTTATGGTGAATTTTGGTATGAAAAATTTTTTATGAGTTATCATATTAATGCACAAAGAAATATTATTAATTCATCACCTAAAAAAAAATTAATTGAACAAAAATATGGTAAAGAATGGTATAATATTCATATTTATGAACCACCAAACAAAAAAATATCATATTCATTTTCTGCTGCTTATTATAATTATTTATTATTGAGAAATAAAATTAAAACACAAACACGTAAAGTTGAAATGGATTTTAGAACTTATGGTGATATCGATAAAATACAAGCTATTAATATTTTAGAAAAAGAAAAAAATGAACCCAATGTTTCAGATATGAATATTTATAATGGTTATTCTGGTTATAATATCCGAACATTAAAAAATAACTATTTTAATGGGTATAATATTAGAAGATTTAAAAAACAAAAGATTAATCACAAGATTAATCATAAAAATATACTATTAAATGGTGGCGACGGCGATGATGATGATGATGATAAAGATTTATCAAAAGATAATCTTAAAAAAACAGATGAAAATGAAAACAATGAAGATGATGAACCTGTACCATTAAGCGAAGAAGATTTTGAAGAACAAGTTGAAGAAAATTTTAATTTAGATGAAATTACAAAATTATATACAACAACCGATATTGAATCATCTAAATCAATAAAAGAAACATCAAAACTAATTAGTGAAGCTATTAATGATAAAAAATGGGATAAAAATTTTGATAAAGTAGAACAAGAATATGATGATTCACTTGAAAATTTATCATATGATTCCAAATTAGAAGATATATATATAAAACATTATATAACAGATCAATATATTTTTAAAGATGATACAATTAAAACAATGAGACAAAAAATATCTGTAACAATTAATATATCAGATAAATTTGGAAAACAAATGCATATTTTACCAGAAACACAATATTTATGGTCTGAATATAATTTTGAAAATAAACAAGATTTAGTTATGATTGGTCAAAAATGGGTTAGACGTAATGAACTACTTAAAATAGATATAATGCCTAATGATAATATTAAAGTCTATGAAAAATTAAGAAATAATTTATCATATCTTAAAGATAGTTTTGGATATAAAATAAAAAGAGAAGATGATGAAACAAATATTGTACGATTTTATGAAAATTTTATTACAATGAATGAAATTTTTATGTTAGATGTGTATAATGATTTAGGATTAAACTATAATCCAGAACCAGAAGATAAACGTAATATGTATGATGTTTATATTAATATTTATTTTCCACTAATTTTATATGAACGATTAGAACAAATCATTCAATTATTAAATGGTAAAAATGATAAAGAAATTCAATTTATTGAATCACAATATGGTACTATTAAAAATGATGTTAAATTAGAAACTGAAATTGAAAACACTGTTGAAAAAGCTAAACTTGATATGGGTAAATTTGATAAATTATTTAATCAAAATCATATTATTCAATCAATTATTCATGTTAATATATCAGATCCAAAAAATATTACTGGTACAACTTCTGATATTAAATTTAATTTATATCGTATTTTTGATAGTTTTATTGTTTCACAAAATTATCCATTTGTTCAATATCAAACACCAGATTCACAATTAACTTATAAATTCTATACTCAAGCTGAAAAAATAGATAATCAAGAAGTACTTTCAAAGTGGTTTGAAAATGCTCCATATGGTATTAGTTTTAAAATTAAAATTAATAATAAAATGAAATTAGATAATAAATATATAAGTATTAATTTGCATGAAACAGGACGAATAGAATATAAAATTACATGGAAAGAAAATGATGAAGCAACAGTAGAAGATATTAATCAAACATATAATTATGTTCGTGATTTATTAAAAAAAATTAATAGTGAAAACAAAAAAATAAAATTTATATTGCCACCAGATGACAGATTTAAATATGCATTTATTAATACTATACAAAAATTTACAATACCTGAAAATTTTAAAATAAATCATAATGATTTGTCGGAATTTTCAAGATTTTTTTTCCCTTATATATCTCTTGTTATTGAACCTAAAAAACGTAAATCTAAAAAACAAGATATTGTCGAAGAAAGTTCAAAATATGGTACTTATTTACGTTATAAACGAATTAGTAAATATGAAAATAGAACAAAAATGCACTTGCGAATTTTGTATTTCTTACGTAATTATGAATTAAATGATAGAGAATTAATTGATGAAATTGCTAAACAATTTAATATTACTTCTGATATATCGGCTCGTGAATTAGATTATGTTAGAGAAAAATATCAAAAAGTTATTAAAAAATCAACAAAACTTTTAAAGAAATTAAAAGCAATGCCAAAATCAAAACCACCTGGTATTGGTATTGACATTCAAGGTCGAGATAAAGAACGTTATAAAATTAGAATTACTGGTGCACGTAACAAAGATCAATTAGATGAAATTATAAACTTTATGAAAGTATTAATTTATTTATATGTTGAAACTTATTTATATAAAAAAAAAGAATTTCAAAAACTTAAAGATATGCTTATTAATCTGACAAAAATAGCTAAAAGAAGAAATAAAGTTATAGAAGTTGTTGAATATGACGCTGATATTAAAACTGTCAAATCAATTACATCACTTGATAAAGCACGTTTAGGATTTAAACCAGAAAAAGGACAAAATCAATGGACAAGATCATGTCAAAATTCTGGTACTGATAAAAAACGTAGACCAGATATTACACCAGGCGATCAAATAGAAAAACTTGTTAAAGAAGGTTATAAATTAAATAAACAAAATGGATATTATGAAAAATCTGTTGAAATGAAAATTAAAGGTAAAATGTATAAAACTGTTATTAAAGCAATAAAATTATCTGGGGAAAATAATACAGTTAATTTTTTTAGTTGCGATCCATCACAAAATCAAGAACATATGTATATTGGTTTTTTAGCACGTGGTAATAATCCAAGTGATTTATGTATGCCTTGTTGTTTTAAAAAAGATCAATTAGTAGCAGCTAATAAAGAAAAAAAGAATTACTTTTTAAAATGTATAGGTGAAAAAACAAAAGATGAAAAAATAGAAAAAAATTCAATAGCTAGTTTAGGTGATAAATTATATATTTTACAAGATACAAATAAAATTCAAGAAGGAAGATTTATTTTATTGCCTAAATATCTTGATATTTTCTTTAATAAAATTTGGAATAATGACCAAAAAATTAAAAATCATTATTTGTTAGAATCAAAATCTGGCTATTTTTTTAAATATACTGTTAAACATGATTATTATCATTTACTTGTTGCATTAGCTAGTATTTATGAAAAACCAATTGAAGAATTAATTGATAAAATGATAAAATTTATTGAAGCTGATAAAGATAATATATATTTTACTTATTTAAATAACGGTAATATTTGTGAGAGTTTTAAAGAACGAACTAATTTTATTGATTATATTAAAACTTCAAATTATTTAGAATATGATATTATTGGTGAACTTTCTAGTATTCCTGGTGTTATTTCTAATAAAGGTATTAATTATTATATTTTAACCAAACAAACAATATTAGTTAAAAAAGCATTAGAAAAAGAAATAACTAAAGAAAAATACTATCTAGAATGTCTCAATAATGAAAATTATAAACAATACGATGAAGATCGTGATATTATTATTTTAATTAAAGAAGAAAAATATTATTTTCCAATTTACCGTGTTCAAAAAGATGAAAAAATTAATAAAAAAATATTATTACAAAAATTTTTCTCACAAAGTAAACCTTGTCTAAAAAAATCTTGTCAAATAAACCCATTACAAGAATCTATAGACAAAATTATTAAAGAAATAAAAAATTATCATAATAAAAGTTGTAAAAATAATTTAATTAATCAACTTTCAACAAATAATAATCTTGTTAATAAAAATATTATTAATACATTAGAATCATCAAATATTGTTATTAAAAAACAATATATAGATGATAGAAATAAATGTAAATATTTAGAACTAGATAATGGATTATTTATACCAACTAGACCGTCAGGAATAAGTTATAATTATCCATTTAATAATATTAGAAATATAAAAACACAATGGAGTGATTTAAAAAATACTATTAAATTATTAAACAATATTAATAAAACACTTAATCTTGATTATACGCCAAAATCTGTTTTTTATGATAAAAAACAAGATACTAAATATAGAATTATTTCTATTTTATTAGATAATGGACTAACTATACCTATACAAAATGTTTTTATTGATGAAAAAGAAATTAAAAAAAATGCATTATCTATTCGTTTTCAACCTTTAGAAGAAACTATTAATCAAGAAATTATAAATTATAATAATGAAATTATATATGATGAAAGAACCGAAAGTGTTAAACTTCATAACTATAAAACTGAATCATATAACTTGTATAGATTGGAATTATGTTTATATTTATCAAAAAATACAGACATTAGAGATAAAATTATTAATATAGTTAGAAATTTAAATCTATCTATTAAAGATAAAAAATATGAACTTAGAAAAATATTATTTGAAATGATTGATCAAAAATTACTTGATGAATATAAATTATCAGAAAAAACTACTAAAAAAACTACTAAAGGTGGATCTAAAGGTGAAACTAAAGAAAAATTGTTATTTTTAATTAAAGATGGTGATAAAAATCGTACCGGACCAATAAAGTCATTACAAGAATTAGATCTTAAAAATTATGTAATTTATAATGTTAGAGATTATTGTGAAATTAATACTACAAAAGATAAATGTAATAAAAACATACATTGTGATTGGCAACAAAATACTTGTAAATTTCAATTATTAGAAAATCTTGCTATTGATTTTGTTAATAAAATTATTGAAGAAATGATCCAAGATAGTATTAAATTTAAAGAAATTATACAAGAATCAAATTATTATGTTTCTGATATTGTTGATTATACACAATATACCAATAGAAGTGATCAAAAAATTATTAAAACTTCAAATTTTAATATTAATAAATTAATGTCCGAATTATTTGGTAAAGATAAAATTCCTTCTATTGGACGTAGACAAATTAATAAATCAAATATGGATTTAATAGAAGATGAAAATCCAGAATTAATTGAATTGGGTAAACAGTTTATACAATTAATTATACCAAATAAAGATTCTGTTATTAGAGCATATGTTAATTCATATTATTGGATTAATAATCCTTTATATGATACAGAATCTAGAAATTTGGGTTTCATTAATAATTTACAAACTGTTCTTACATATTTGTTTAAAGTAGATATTATCGATTTTGTTCAAAATAATTTATCAAAAGGTGAAATAAAAATTAAAAATTATTTAGAAAAATATTTTAAAAATGAACATAACTTTTTTGAGTCGACACTTAATAAATTTAGAAAATCATCATTTAATACAGATGGTAAAGTTGAATTATTTATTTTAAGTCATCTTATTGATATTCCTATTGTTGTATATGATAATTATTCAAATATTAAATATATATATTTACAAGGCGAAATACCAATAAATTCTGATACAATTAAAAAATTTACTTTAGAAACTGCATTAAATAAAACTATATTTTTAAAATTTGATTTTGATAGTTCAAATACTATACCAAAAAACATATATTCCATTTATTATATCTAATTTTTTTATATACTTATATATAGTTAAAAATGATCAATGACAGCGATAATGATAATATAACAAAAAAAGAAAATGAATCTGATAATATAAATAATAATGATAATATTGATAATGAAATTAAAAAACATCCGAAAATATCAAATAATGATATACTTGTTGAATTATTAACTAACCAACTAACAAATGTACCTAACGAAAAAAAATTATTGTATAATGATCTTAAAAGAATTAGTAAATATCTTAATAATTCTATTTTTACTGATGAGTGTTCAATTTGGACCGGTTATATAACAGTAATTAAAAATGATGATAAAAATTCATATATTAATTTTTATTATTCTGGTAAAAAATATGCACTACATCGTCTATTATATAATAACTTTATAGGTATATTATCCGATTCAGAATATATAAAATTTAAATGTGTTAATAAAGGTATATGTTGCAATATTAATCATTTTTATAAAATTAATAAAGATATTAAACCATGTGAACAAGTTTTATATAAAAAAAAAGATGATGATGATAAAAATAATAGTTCTGAATTAAAAATGATTACA
>Ga0209499_1001088_pt1 | contig 19464 bp, 19 predicted proteins | sample C_130208_EF_Meta_FD_187306 | JGI IMG/M metagenome (GOLD analysis project Ga0209499, IMG submission 187306) | Freshwater microbial communities from Lake Croche, Canada to study carbon cycling - C_130208_EF_MetaG (SPAdes) (version 2) | ecosystem: Environmental > Aquatic > Freshwater > Lake...
GAATGCCAGACACATTGTTGGCCCCAGATGGAACTTTAGTTAACGCAATTCGTGGCTATATTGATATGACAGCCCGGCTAATGAATGTTTACAAACCAAATCGCTTAGTTGCTTGCCTCGATGGTGATTGGCGTCCAAGTTGGAGAGTGGACATATTTCCAGAATACAAAGCTAACCGTCTAGAAGAAGACAGCGAGGAAGAAGAAGAGCCGGAAACGCTCACTCCACAAATTCCAATTCTGCTTGATCTGCTCGATTTATTCGGAATACCTGTTGTTGGCGTGGATGATTACGAGGCCGACGATGTAATGGCAACGTATGCAGAGATTGAAAAAGGACCCATAAGAATTGTTACCGGTGATCGTGATCTATTTCAGATGGTTGATGACAAACGGGATATCAAAGTTGTCTATCTTGCTAAAGGAATTTCACAGCATGATCTAGTTGATATTAAATATGTGGCCGATAAATATTTAATTCCTGGTGATCGCTATGACCTTTTCGCCATGTTTCGTGGGGATCCATCTGATGGGTTGCCTGGCGTCAAGGGGATAGGCGAAAAGGGGGCGGCCGTTATTGCAAACCACTTTGCTACCGTCGAAGATGCATTAGCTGCTGCACACGCTGCACACGAATCTTTGCCTCCGGCCCTTGCTAAGAAGATAATTGCGGGCGCTGATTATTTGAAGATCGCACCAAAGTTAGTCAGAGTTGCGCGTGATGCTCCATTACCGAAGGTTGATCTCTCGATTCCCAAAGCCCCCCAGGATCTCTCACAGATTTATCAATTCAAAGAACAATATGCATTGGGTGCAAGTGTTGATCGATTGATCAGCGCGCTAGGTTGGTAAAAGTTCGTTGGTAAATCTACTTCTCTCAAGCCTGGCAGGTATGTTGTTAAGCGGGGCATTTGAACCAATAGGTAAGTGGTGGCTAGCTCCTATCGCCTTGACAGTGCATATGTACGCGATAGATAGAACCGATCGAAAACTGTTATCAACCTTCATTTTCGCATTCACTTTCAATTCAGTTTTGTTACATTGGACGAGCACATACGTTGGTTCAACGCCATGGATCATTTTATCCGTGGGACTTTCTTCGCTGTATCTGCCACTAGCGCTAGTAGGCCGATGGGGGATAGCTGCGTATCCATTGATCTTTGTGGTGCTTGAAGAAATTCGAAATAGATTTCCATTTGGTGGTTTTGGGTGGGCAAGAGTTGCTTACTCCCAGGCTGATGCGCCTTATGCGAATATCGCATCTCGCGGGGGAGCCATTTCACTTTCGGGCATAACAGTACTTATTGCCGCCTTTGTTTACTGCGCCGTTAACAAAAGAATGATATTCATTTTCCTAGTTCCATTATTTGCATTGGTGATCCCAAATAGTATTTCGACGGTAGGTCAAACATCCGTCCTCATGATTCAAGGCAATGTCCCACAATTGGGTTTGGATTTTAACGCAAGGGCAAAACAAGTTTTCTATAATCATCTAAATGAAACAAAACTTGCGTTAGCTCAGGGTAAAAAAGTCGACTTTATCGTGTGGCCAGAAAATGCGGTTGATGTAGATCCATACACAAACAAAGATGTCTATGAACAATTAGAATCCTTCGATAAGCCTTTAATTATTGGAGCAATCACCGGAAAAGGTGAGAAACTTCTAAATACATCAATATTGTGGGGCGATAAAGTTCAGGATATTTATGTTAAACAACATTTGACACCCTTTGGTGAATACATTCCTTTACGTTCTCTAGCTAAGAAAATCTCGCCGTTCGTTAACCAAGTTAATGATTTTTCTCCAGGAAATAAGCAGAAGATCTTCTCGATAGGTCAGGCTAGGGTCGCGCCAGTAATCTGTTTTGAACTATTAGATGATGAAATCCTTGCAAATACAGCAAAATCTTCAAATCTTTTGGTTGTTCAAACCAACAGTGCGACCTTTGGAACATCAGCAGAAAGTGCTCAGCAATTGTCGATAACGAGGATTCGCGCTATTGAACACTCCAGAAATGTTGTTTCCGTGTCCACAACTGGAATTTCGGCGATAATTGATTTCAACGGCAAAATACTTCGGCAAACATCAATGGGAACAACCGATCATGTATTTGCTGATGTTGGACTCATAGAACATAGTTCGCCGCGGGATCGTTATGGGGATTGGGCGGGCATTTTCACGCTTATTTGGTTGCTGGTGGTTGCCCGCCGAGCGTATATCTAACGCCGATAAGTTACATTATGTAAAGTAACATTAGAATGGTAAACAACCCCTGCTATCGATAATCGTCCATCGGTGTGCAGGCGCAGACCAGATTACGGTCTCCGTGGGCCCCATCGATTCGACCAACTGGTGGCCAGTACTTCATCTTGGAACCAATTGATTCCCCAGTCACTAAACCTTCCAGAACTACCGGATATCCGCCCTTTTCACGGCTGTACTCGCGCTCCCAGTCAGTTGTGACGACTGAAAGAGCGGTATGAGGTGCATGGCGCAAAGCCGAAGCTTCAATGGTTATTGTGCCGTCGATGACTTCTTGGATCTCAGCTCTAATTGAAATCATGGCGTCAATAAATCGATGAATCTCTCGGATGTCTTCTGACTCGGTTGGTTCAATCATCAATGTGCCAGCTACCGGAAATGACATTGTCGGTGCGTGGAAACCGTAATCCATTAACCGCTTTGCGATGTCATCAACGCTGACCCCAGAATCTTTAGTCAGTCCGCGAATATCCAAAATGCATTCATGTGCAACACGACCGTTCGCACCGGTGTACAACACTGGATAAGAATTTTGAAGTCGATGTGCCATGTAATTTGCAGACAAAATCGCAACTTGAGTTGAGTGGGTTAACCCTTCTCCCCCTAGCAAACGAATATACGCCCAGGAAATCGGCAAGATGCTCGCCGAACCAAACGGTGCACCAGAAATTGGGCCAGGACCGGTTGCTGGTCCTGCTAGCGAATCCATCGGATGGTTAGGTAAAAACGGTGCAAGATGAGCTCGCGCAATTACCGGACCTACTCCAGGTCCACCCCCACCATGTGGGATAGCAAATGTTTTGTGAAGATTTAGGTGAGAAACATCAGCGCCAAATTTTCCAGGTTGTGCAACACCCACCAATGCATTCAGATTTGCGCCGTCTACATAAACCTGACCACCAGCATCATGGATCAATGCGCATATTTCAGAGACTGCAGTTTCAAATACACCGTGAGTTGAAGGGTAAGTAATCATCAGGGCCGCAAGTGCGCCAGAATGCTCTGCAATCTTTGCCTTTATGTCCTCTACTGAAACATTTCCATTTTCATCACAATCAATGACAACAACCTTCATACCCGCCATCACAGCAGAGGCTGCATTAGTTCCGTGAGCACTAGATGGGATCAAGCAGATATTTCTACTCTGATCTCCACGTGAATCATGGTAATTACGAATTGCAAGTAGCCCAGCGAACTCCCCCTGGCTTCCGGCATTAGGTTGAAGCGATACCGCGTCATAGCCTGTAATTGCCACTAACCATTTGGACAACTGATCAATCAGTTTTCGAGTACCCACGTTTTGGTCTGCCGGTGCAAATGGGTGCAACGATGCAAACTCTGGCCAGGTCACAGCTTCCATTTCTGTAACAGAGTTCAATTTCATTGTGCAAGAACCCAACGGAATCATTGTGCGATCAAGTGCTAAATCTTTATCCGCTAAATTGCGCAGGTAGCGCATCATTGCAGTTTCGCTGTGATTGGTATTAAAAACAGGGTGAGTTAGGTACTTACTTGTTCGCAGAAATTGTGCCGGAATCTTCTCCCCTGCTGCATCCTTCACGCCAAATATTTCCAAAACCTTTACGAAGAGTTCTTCTGTGGTCTGTTCATCAAAGGAAACACGTAGTTCGGTTGAACTGATCTTTCTGAAGTTAATTCCCTTCGCCTCAGCCTTTGCATGAATAGCATCAGCGTTTTCAACAACAATATGAACAGTGTCGAAAATAACGTCGCTTCTGTCATTTGTTGCAGCGTGTAGTCGCGCGGCGAAACCGTGGACTCGTTCTGCGATTTGCTTAAGACCTTCTGGTCCGTGCCACATCGCATAAAAAGAACTCATGTTTGCCAGTAGCACCTGAGCCGTACAGATATTTGAAGTCGCCTTGTCACGACGAATATGTTGTTCACGTGTTTGTAACGCTAAACGAAACGCGGGCTTACCCGTTGCATCAATACTCTGACCAACTAAACGGCCAGGCATAGAACGCTCCAGTCCAGTGCGAACTGCCAAGAATCCTGCGTGTGGTCCACCAAATCCCATTGGAACTCCAAAGCGCTGAGCTGTTCCAACGGCGATATCTGCGCCCCACTCCCCCGGAGCTTTGAGCAAGGTCAAGGCAAGAAGATCTGTAGCCGCGATAACTAATGCATCGCGCGAATGCGCATACTCTGCAAAAGCTGTGTAATCAATAACTGTTCCTGTTGTGTCCGGATACTGCAACAGTGCACCGAAGAATTCACCGTCATAGCCATCGCGCACCACATGGCCCGAATCAATTTCTACAACTTTGATTCCAAGCGGTTTTGCTCGCGTAATTACGACTGCTTTTGTCTGTGGGTGCACATGCTCTTCGATCAAAAACACAGCGTCATCACTTAGCTTCGAAGCACGGCGCGCAAGTGTCATAGCCTCTGCTGCTGCAGTGCTTTCATCTAGCATCGAGGCGTTAGAAATATTTAGTGCAGTTAACTCACACACCATAGTTTGGAAAGCAAATAGTGCTTCTAAACGCCCTTGTGAAATCTCTGGTTGATACGGCGTGTACGCGGTGTACCATGATGGATTTTCTAAAACATTCCTCTTGATAACTGGTGGAACGATGGTCCCGTAATAACCTGTGCCGATCAGAGATGAGAAAACTTTGTTCTCAGATGCAATTGAACGCAGCTCGGCAATTACTTCAACTTCACTCTTACCGCTATCTAACGCGCCCTCAATAACACCTTTTATAGCAATGTTTGCCGGCACAACGTCTTTGATAAAAGAATCTAAATCTGAGTATCCCAATGCCTGCAGCATCGTGGCCTCATCATGTGAGGTCGGACCAATATGGCGATCCTCAAACGAACGACTCATCGCGAAACCTCATCCTGTTCAAAGCCTCTCGCCTATAAGTGCAAGGGCAGGGATGAAGAATATGGGAGATTAAGCGCCTTTGCTCTTTCTACGCAATGAGAGTTCGTCGTTATCTTGCCCACCTACGACATGGCCGTTGATTTCACCCTGAAGCACAGACAGAGAACCTTCAACCTCATGCCACACCTTGCCGACGGCTATGCCGAAAACTCCTTGCCCACCTTGCAAAAGATCGATAATTTCATCGGGGCTTGAGCACTCGTAAATCGATGCCCCATCACTCATCAAGGTAATTCTTTCTAAATCAGTAACTCCCCTGCTGCGCAAATGATCAACAGCTGTACGAATATTCTGAAGTGATACACCAGCATCAAGCAAACGTTTAACAATTTTTAAAACCAAGATGTCACGAAAGCCATACAGGCGTTGAGTTCCGGAGCCACTTGCAGTACGAATGCCTGGCTCAACTAATCCGGTACGTGCCCAATAATCTAATTGGCGATATGTAATCCCTGCAGCAGAACATGCAGTAGCACCTCTGTAGCCGATCTCTAGCTCTTCTGGGGTCACGGGGAATAGCTCATTTCTCTTGGGGAGTGGGATAAATGTAAACCCGCATTGCCCTTCTTCCTAGGAACGACACGACCCAAACCTCTACTTTAGGTTGAGGGTTTAGCCTATCCCACAAAATCCTCGGGGTTGATTTGATCCAAGAATTCGCGGAACTTCTCAACCTCTTGGTTCTCCCCATCGCCCTGAGGAATTTCGATCCCTATCTCATCCAAGAGCTCTTGGGTGGCCAGGATGTTGCTGTGACTCCGCACCGCAAGAGCTATGGCATCCGACGGTCTGGCTGAAATCGTCCGCTGCTCCCCGGTGGAATCCCGTAAAAGCATCGTGGCGTAAAAGACCCCATCTTTGATTTCCGTCATATGTACCGCAGTCAGAGTTACGTCCAAGAGATCTAGCACGTTGTTCATTAAGTCGTGAGTTAACGGGCGTGGTGGTTCTACACCTTGTTGGGCAAATGCAATCGCAGTTGCTTCGACCGCACCAACCCAAATAGGCAAAAACCTGGAACCATCTATTTCTTTGAGCAAAACAATGGGTTGGTTCGAAGGCATCTCGACGCGAACGCCGATGACCTCCATAGGTATCAACATCAGATATTTATTCTGTTAGCGAAGGCGATTGAGGCCACCGCGCACAAGTGCTGCGTGCAGGCGAATAGACAGTGAAGCGATTTCTTTCTGAACTTCTTCGGCCCGTGCCTTTGACTCGGCACTCTTCTGTCGAGTCAACGGTGTAATGACCTGCTCGATTAAACCAATCTCACGGTCTGCTGCTGATTTAAATGAACGTAGATGACGAGCTTCAATACCAAAGCCGCCCATCTCTGTTACAGCCTTTGCAATCGCAAGTGCATCTCCGTCGTAATGACGTCCACGAGGTGCGATCAATCCATAACCTTCCAGTTCGACCAAATGCTCTTCCGCTAATCCACTATTTTTCAATAGCTCTTCACGAGATAGGCGCATCTCACTGACTTCACCAAATGCGCTGGGTGCCATTTCTCCATCAATTGTTGCTAGCCCAATATTTGGACGAGCGACTCCGCCAACAGCAGCTGGTTGTAAGCCACGATCGATTGCATCGAGGTTGTCTTTGATTACCTTCAGTGGCAAATACTGATCGCGTTGGGCCGAGAGCACGTAACGCAAGCGCTCTAGGTCAGAGCTAGTGAATTTACGGTAACCAGAAGGCGTACGTTGTGGCTCAATCAGACCCTCAGATTCCAAAAAGCGAATCTTTGAAATCGTGATGTCTGAAAAGTCTCCTCGCAAACGGTTGAGAACTTCACCGATGCTTAAGTACGCGCGTGCTGGTACAGCCATGACTACTCCCCTAGTTATTTGGTGACTAGATATCTATTTGTTCGTGCCAATAAAAAGTAAATGAAACTTTCCGATTTGGAACTCATCACCTGAAACGAGTGAATGTTCTGTAACCGAAACGTTGTTGATGTAGGTACCGTTTAGAGAACCTGCATCTTTTAAAACAAAACTATTTCCGTTCTTTTCTATCGTTGCATGAGTTCTAGAAACAGTTATGTCATCTAGGAAGATGGCATTGGTTCCAGATCGGCCAATCGTTGCGCCCTCTGCAGTGACCAAGAAACGGGAGCCTTTGTGGGCTCCTCGGGCGATTACGATCATCGCCTTTTCTCCATTGGAGTTCTGAATTTCAGTTAAAACTGAACGATCTTCTGGCGTCATCAGCGCCATCTGCTCTTCCAAATAGTTAGCAGGGGAATTGCTAACTTCTCGAACTCCAAGATGAAGCGTGGTAGTTAACTCATTCTGCGATTGCTCTGCAGCCATTATCTCTACCTCCTCACCGTCAACTTAAGGGTGACACTAGAGAGTTAGAGGAATAAGGTCAAGCGGTAATTTCTGCGTACTGAGCAGCCGAAAGCAAGTCTGACGGAGCTGCGGTGACCTCGATCTTTGCCAACCAACCGGCTCCATATGGATCCGAGTTGATAGTTTCTGGCGAATTCGATAGCGAATCGTTTATCGCAACAATTGTTCCAGTTACCGGTGCATAGATATCAGAAACACTCTTCGTTGACTCAACTTCTCCGCAAACTTTCCCAGCAACAACTGCTTCACCAACTTTAGGAAGTTGCACATAAACAATGTCACCTAGTGCCGCTTGGGCGTAGTCAGTGATTCCCATTGTGTAGGTCTGTTCAACAGCTGAAACCCATTCATGTTCCTTGGTATAGGACAACTCATTAGGAATTGATGACATGGTTTCCTCTTATCTGCCAAATGCCTTGGCGTGCATAGTTAATACCTGTCGAAATGTAGAGGGCAATGCCCCAGATGGCAAAACTCCACCCCAACACAAATGAAATCGTTCCTGCGGCCCCGTCAGATTGGGCTAACAGTAAAAATGGGAAGGCGTACATCAAATTAAAGGTGGCTGCCTTACCTAAGTAAGTAACCGTGAAAGGAGGAATTCCCCTGCGATTCATCACTATGGTAATTACAGCAAGTGCCAGATCCCGTCCGATAATAATGACGATCATCCACGTTGGTACAATGTCTCTGATCAAGAAGACAATCAAGATCGCAAAAATATACAAGCGATCGATTGCCGGATCCGCTAACTCTCCAAACCGCGAAGTCTGATTCCATGCCCTTGCTAATTTCCCATCAAAATAATCAGTTGCTCCCCCAATGATCAGGACAACTATTGCCCAGCCATCTGCTTCTAAGTGAAGGGTGAGATAAATAAAAAGCGGGATGCCGAGAAAACGTAGAAAGGTGAGAGCGTTGGGAACGCTAATCACTGAACTAGTCATTCCTTATCGCGCTCCTTGACTCTAACCGCCACCTGAACCGGGGTTCCCGGGAACTTGAACTCCTCCCGCAAACGACGCTCAATAAAGCGACGATACGAAGCTTCGATCCAACCACTAGAAAACACCACAAACTTAGGAGGTGCAATACCTGCTTGCGTCGCGTAGTAAACCTTTGGCTGCTTTCCACCGCGAACAGGTGGCGGCGTCGCACCGATAAGTGCTCCCAAGAATGAATTGAGCTTTGCCGTAGGTACTCGTCGTTCCCAGCTGTCGAGTGCAGTGCGAAGGGCCGGTGCTAATCGGTCACGGTGCCATCCGGTTTTAGCCGCAATGTTTACTCGTTGTGCCCATTCGACCTGGTCCAGATGTCGATCGATTTCACGATCTAATTGATTGCGTCGATCTTCATCAACCAGATCCCACTTGTTCATCACAATCACCATGGCTTTACCAGCCTCTTCCACCATTGTGATGACACGAAGATCTTGTTCTGTAATCGGCTCTGAAGCATCCAAGACAACAACTGCAACTTCACAACGCTCTAGCGCGGTTGCTGTTCTAAGTGACGCGTAGTAATCAGTTCCAGAATCCTGATTAGCACGCTTTTTTAAACCAGCTGTGTCGATAAATCTCCACGTCGATCCACCAAAAGAAAGTAGAGAGTCAACAGGATCTCTTGTTGTACCAGCAGCATCATCAACAATTGATAACGATTCCCCTGCGATTGCATTGAACAACGAAGATTTACCTACGTTTGGTCGACCTATCAAGGCGACTTTTCGATAACCATCTTGATTCTGTGCTCGCCCAACTTCAGGCAACACAGCAACTATGTGATCTAGCAAATCTCCGCTACCTCGGCCATGCAGAGCCGATACAAAACGAGGTTCTCCTAAACCAAGACTCCATAAACCATGAGCCTCTGCCTCTTCTCGTTCTCCGTCAACCTTATTGCCGATCAAAATCGTAGGCTTCTTGGCCTTGCGCAAATGTTGAACCAACGTGTCATCTTCATCAAGTGCGCCAACTTGTGCGTCAACAACAAAAGCAAGTACATCTGCTTCCTGCATTGCTAACTCTGATCCAGCGCTTACCTGAACAGAGATTCCATCGGGCTTAGCTTCCCAACCACCGGTATCCATGATGATGAAACGGCGTCCGCCCCATTCGCATTCGTACTGAACTCGATCTCTAGTTACACCTGGGGTGTCTTCTACGATCGCTTCTCGTCGTCCCAAGAAACGATTAATCAAAGTTGATTTGCCAACGTTCGGTCGGCCCAAAATTGCAACGATCGGTAAACCCAACAAATTGCGCTTCTTTAACAGCTCCCAAATGCGTTCGATCGTCTCATCTAAATCCAAATATGTTGAATCAACTTCAACGGCATCAGCTGCCCTGGTTAAGGGTGAAACTGTGCGATTTGTATCAACAGTGTCGCGATTTTCTAAGGAAGTTTTAACATCTACACTTTTATCGTCGGTTTCAGTTTCACGTCGAACGGCACGTGCGTCCAAATCTGCGGTTAAGTAAATCTTCAAGCCTGCTTCGGGCGCAACTACAGTTCCGATATCGCGGCCTTCAACAACTATTCCTCGTTCTGCTGAGTCAATGATGAAATGCTGCAATTTAAGAAGTTCATGACGAATCTCGGGGATTGCACTGATACGGGAAACATTTTCAGTAACAGATGTTCCACGAATTGCATGCGTAATCTGAGTATCCCCAGCAAAAACATTTGGTGACTGTGGATCTGCATCAAATCTAATTGGATGATCTTTAATGGCTTGCAAGATTGAGAATGCTTCTTCGCATTCATTTTCGAGAGCAAGCCAAGTAACAGCGCGATATAAAGCACCAGTATCTAAATAATTCCAACCGGCACGCACTGCAATTGCTTTCGCTGTGCTTGATTTACCTGCGCCACTCGGGCCATCAATTGCAACGATTATGCCCATATGCTTAGCCTACTTCTATTTACGAATCGGATGAACGTTCCATCCGATCGAGCTTAGGTGTGACGACAATTTTTCAGCATCAGCTGCAGATAATGACAACGTAATCAGCGCACTTAATTGACCAGGTGAGTGCTCAATGTTTAAATCTTCAACGTTTACTTGCATCGCAGCGCATTCATTAAAAATTGCGCCAAGTTGTCCTGGTTTGTCATCAATAACAATTGGTAAGAAACTATATTCACGCGCTTTACCGCCGTGCTTTCCGGGAATCATTGCTTTGCCGTCTCGTCCCGCTGCGATTAACTCTGCAATCTTGACTGGATCATCTAGTGATTCAATCATCTGGGTTAGATCGTTTTGTAGACTTATTAGTAATTCAGAAATTTCAGCGCGATTGCTATGAATGATGTCTTTCCATAACTTCTCATCTGAGCCTGCAATGCGTGTTGTATCTCGCAGCCCCTGACCCGCCAACTCCATCCATTCAGCTGGGGTGCCAATAAGTTGCTTAGCCACCAACGATGCAGCGATTTGGGGCAGATGTGAAATCCTCGCTACAGCGGCGTCGTGATCTTGGGCGGAAAGCTCAATTGGGGTTGCCCCAAGGATCGAAATCAACTCAAGGACTAGGTTCTTAGACTCTGGAGAACAATCTGCTTCAGGCGTAAGTATCCAACTGCGCCCCTGGAACAGGTCGGCTCTTGCAGAGCCTGCGCCGCCGATTTCCCGGCCTGCCATGGGGTGGGTGGGCAAAAACCTTGTAGATAACCCTGCAATTGTTTCAACCTGAAGTACAACTTCATTCTTAACGCTACCAACATCCATAAACGTTGACTGTGGGTTTATAGCAATCTCCCCCTGAATGACGTGGGACAGCCCGGAAGTAGGAAGAGCGAAGATCACTAGCTCGGGATCAACCACTACTACCCCACCGATTAAATCCTTGGCCAGAGACTGTGCCAAAGAATCAGAATCGACCGTTTCAACAGCGATTCCACGCTGAACCAGCCCTAAACCAATAGAGGTTCCTATTAATCCGGAGCCAACTATGCGCACCTTGGTCAGCATTATTGGGCAATATCTCTACGTAGTGAGGCTGCTCCATGAAGATAAACGTGGGTAATTTGCTCAGGCGTGAGCGCTGTCTCAACATGGAGCATTGCCCGAACAGTTTTGTCCAAAGCTCCAGGTACGGCGACCTCAACTGAGCCGATAAGTGGAACATTGGCAAAGCCCATCTCCCGACATGCCGCAGCTGGAAAGGCGGCATCTAAATCAACGGTGCTGGTGAAAAAGACTGAGATGACCTCTGGTGGGGTTAGCTCATTGGCCTTCAAGATCGCGGCAATAAGTTCCTGAACACCTGCGGCGATATCGCCCGCTGTGTTGGCCGGAACTTGGATTGCTCCACGGATTGCGCGTAATGCCATGAGATAAGGGTACCTTTCCTAACCAATTTTAGCGTTCATTTAAAAACTTGCTTGTCGATAAAACCGTTAAACCATTAAGCCTTTTCGTACCTTTTGCTATCTAGACCTGCCGAGATACTTCATCGTCGCCTGGCGAAAATAATTATCGATAAATCGCTATCTTGACACCTAATTGCGCGTGATGAATATCGATAAATATATATTATCTCCCTGAATTATCTATAAAACTATAAATAGGTATTAGACGTATTATCTATTTATGGTTAAAAGGTTATAAATCTAAAGCCTTTCGTAGATTCATCAACTCTCCATCGTTAAGGTCTCGCCAGCGACCTTCGGGGGTATCGCCCAAGGAGATCGGACCGAACTTGGTTCGGATCAACCGCAGGACATCTACTCCTACCGCCTCCATCAGTCGCCGGATGATGTGATAGCGACCCTCATGGATTGATACTTCAATCCACTTTGGAGAGAGCTGCTTGAAGGTCAAAACTCGACCCATTCCATCCTCGAGCTCGACCCCCTTTAAAAGCACTTTATCAACCCCGGTAGGCAAAATTCCATCAAATTCAATGATGTAGGTCTTTTCAAGTCCAAAGGAAGGGTGGGTAGCTCTGAAGGTTAAATCCCCATCGTTTGTCAGCAGAATCAGACCTTCAGAGTCCTTGTCCAGGCGGCCCACATGGAAGAGACGCTCCTTGCGAAGGTCAATAAAGTCATCCAGAGAAGGACGACCTTCGGGGTCGAACATGGTTGACAGAACCCCTTTGGGTTTATGAAGTGCGAGATAAGACTTAGTCAAAGTCCGTGTAATTGTCTCACCATCAACCATTACCTGATCTGATTCGGGGTCGAATTTGCTACCCATCTCCCGAACAACGATTCCGTTGACGGCAACTCGGCCATCTTCGATTAGTTCATCAGCTCCGCGACGGCTAGTAATACCGGCATCAGCGATTATCTTATTAAGCCTCATTTGGGCCATGGCTATCCTCCCGACAGTCAGAAGGTAAGGGTAGCGGAAAGGCTAGTCAGTAAGCGAATCGAGGATCTCGTCTAGGCCATCTAGATCTGGCAGATAGGGCGCTAGCGCTGGGAGATCTTCAAGTGAGTTCAGGCCAAGACGCTCTAGGAAGTAGCTGGTGGTCTTATACAAAATTGCCCCTGTTTCATGCTCCAGGCCTGACTCTTCAACAAGGCCACGGGTAATTAAGGTCTTCATAACCGCTTCGACATTTACGCCACGGATAGCTGATACGCGAGCTCTTGAGACGGGTTGGCGGTAGGCAATGACTGAAAGAGTCTCAAGTGCGGCCTGGGTTAGGCGAGACTGCTGGCCATCTAGAACGAACTTCTCAACCACAGCTGAATAATTTGGGTTGCTATAAAAACGCCAACCCCCGTTAATTTTGCGCAGCGAGAATCCCCGATCCTCATAACTTCCCTCAAGGACAACCAATGCGGCTTCGATCTCATCGACTGGACGCTCTAAAACCTGGGCCAGAATGATCTCCGTGACAGGCTCATCGACCACCATCAGGATCGCTTCGATCGAACGTTCAACTTCTACATTAGACATTATCGCCACTTTCTGTCGAGTCTTCCATCTCTAAAACCACGGGAATATCAAACTCATCGGTGATCTCGACCTCGCCCTCAAGGCTTCCGGTCCAGCTAATCTGAAGCTCTCCTAGGGCTATGACCTGGTCAAAGCGCAAGACGCCTTGACGATAGAGGTCTAACAGAGCCAAGAAGCGAGCCACGACCACCAGAGTGCTGTCGGCATCTGCGATCAGGTTTCTAAAGCTCAAACTCTTCGAGTGGCGCAGCGCCTCTACGACCATCTTGGACTCCTCGGCTACGCTCACAAGGGCCATATGAAGGTGCTGCACGGCCACAACGGGTGCGACCTTGGGGGTTAATACGCGCTCTGCTATAGCGGCGAAGCGCTGTGCGCCAACACCGATCAATACTTCAGGCAGCAAAGCAGCCAGAGCTGGATCCAGGGCCACTACGCGAGCAAACGACTTATCGGCCGCTGCTATGCGCTCATTGAAAGTTGCTGCGATCTCTTTGAATGCTCGGTACTGCAAAAGTCTGGCGAACAAAAGATCTCGGGCTTCCAGAAGTGCTAAATCCACTTCATCCTCAACATCCCCAGATGGCAGCAGACGAGCCGCTTTCAAATCCAGCAAAGTAGCGGCTACAACTAGGAATTCTGTGGCCTGCTCAAGCTGCCAACCCTCACCCGATGCTTCCAGGCCACGTATAAAGGAGATGAACTCATCGGTCACGATGCTCAGAGACACCTCTGTGACATCCATCTTGTGGCGGGAAATGAGCTGAAGCAGAAGATCAAATGGGCCATCGAAGTTGGCGAGGTGCACCGAGAAACCGGCCGAGGCAGCGTTCACATCCGTTGCTGCTTCGACTGAGATCTCCTCAGTAACGCTCCCAATCATCTCCACGGAGGCACCTTACTTCACGCTTGCCTGTTTTATGTGTAACGCATAGGCTCCCGCGTATATCAGGAAAGAGGTTTGCCAATTGAACGCTAAATCGACAATTGCGGAGGATGTAGCTACTACATCGACCTTGCTGGGCAAGGTAGCGCAAAACTTTCCAACCCCGGCTGCTTTGAAAGAACACGGAAGTGCAAAGGTTATTTCTATCTTCAATCAAAAAGGTGGAGTTGGAAAGACAACGAGCACGATCAATTTAGGTGCTGCCCTTGCTGAACTAGGCCGTCGGGTTCTACTAGTCGACTTCGATCCACAAGGCGGTTTGTCACTTGGTCTTGGCGTAAACGCTCACTCACTTCCACTAGAACAAACTGTTTATTACGCCTTAATGACTCCTACTGCAAATGTTGATGACATCGTTTTGAAGTCATCAGTTGCAGGTTTGGATTTCTTGCCAGCTAACCGAGACCTGGGAACAGCTGAAACAACTCTTGGCGCTGAAATCGGCGGCCAGCAATACTTGAAGCGCGCACTTGCCCCACTACGCGATTACTACGACGTCATTTTGATTGACTGTCAGCCAACAATGGGGCAGTTAACAATTAACGCACTTGTAGCATCTGATGAAGTAATCGTTCCGATGCAGTGTGAGTACTTCGCTCTGCACGGCTTTATTGAACTCAAGGGCAACCTAGATAAGGTCAAGAGTTTCCTTAATCCAAATCTTCGTCTTATAGGAATCCTTGCAACGATGTACGACAAGAAAACTTCACACAATCGCCAAGTCTTAGAGCGCATTCTCGAACAATTCCCGGAAGATGTATTTGAAACTATCATTGCGAAAACTATTCGTTTCCCTGAGACAACTGTTGTTGGTGAGCCAATCACAACGTACGCAACATCTTCAGGAGGCGCTGCTTCATACCGACGTTTAGCACGAGAACTTATCGCCAGAGGAGGCGCACGATGACACGCAGAGCAAACCTTCCAGGTGCAGATGAGCTTTTTCGTTCAACAGCACCAGCACTTACTTCAGTGCCGTCACAACCTGTGCAAGAGGTAGCTGCTCCCCTAGTCGCACCTGCCATTGCAACACCAAAGGCACCATCATCTAAAAAGGGTGTTCGCACTATTGCTCGTCGTCGCGTAACAACTGTTGATCGCTCCCCTTCAGGTCGCGAACGCCATGATGAAAAAATTACTGTCTATCTTTCACCCGATGAACTCTTTGATCTTGATCAAGCTCGACTTCAACTTCGTGGCGATTTAGGTCTTGCAGTTGATCGCGGACGCATCGTTCGTGAATCAATTGCAGTAATCATTGCTGATCTTGAAGCAAAGGGTGATCAGAGTATTTTGGCCCGTCGCTTGCGCGGTCTATAACAAATTTACTTGGCTCTCGGGTGAGCCATTGAATAGCTCTCACGTACTTTATCGATAGTAATCAGCGTGTATATCTGCGTTGTTGTAACGGATGCGTGTCCCAGCAGCTCTTGAACCACGCGAATATCTGCCCCGCCATCTAGTAGATGCGTTGCATATGAATGTCTAAACACATGCGGTGAAACATGTTCAGTAACGCCGGCAGCTTCTGCTGCATCTAAAACCATTTGCCACGCAGACTGTCTAGAAATTCTGGATCCTCGTGAATTAAGAAATAGTGCCGCAGTGGTTTTCGAACTCTTAGCTACCAATTCAGGTCTAATTCTTACCAGGTAATTTTCAAGAGCTTTTGCTGCAAAGGAGCCCAATGGAACAATGCGTTCCTTTGAACCTTTGCCGCGCAATTTCAAAGTTGCGATTATTCCATCATCTGTTTCAATAGTGCTTAAGTCATTCAAGTTGATATCGATTAACTCACTAACTCTGGCACCACTGCTATAGAGAAGTTCTAGCATTGCTTGGTCGCGTACTGTGATTGGCTGACCATCGCGAAGAGCCGCATCAATCATCGAAACTATCTGCGCAATTGTCAGCGCTTTTGGCAGACGCCGTGCAGACTTCTTCGGTGATATCTCCAAGGTCGGATCTGCGTATCCATATTCCTGCTGCAGATGTTTGAAAAAGGAACGCAACGTTGAATCAACTCTATTGATACTCGCAACAGACAATTGTGCTTCACGCAAAGTGGTTTCAAACTTAGTTATCGTTTCAGGATCGACTTCAGATAGTGACCTACCATTCAGAAAAGCCGCAAACTTAGTCAAATCTCTTCGATAAGCAGCAATTGAATTAGCTGCTAAACCTCTCTCGATCTGCAAGTGATTGAGAAAGGATGACGAGGCGAGATCAAAGTTCAACGCTTGGGTAACCGTGTGCTTCTGCTACAGCTGAATAGTAAATTTTACCTTCATGAACATTCAAACCCTTTGCCAAGTTTGGATCCTTTTTACATGCCGCTTCCCATCCAAGATTTGCTAAGGAAAGTGCATACGGCAAAGTTGCATTTGTAAGCGCATACGTTGAGGCAACCGGAACCGCACCTGGCATGTTTGCCACACAATAGAAGACAGAGTTGTGAACCGTGTAAGTTGGTTCGGCATGCGTTGTTGGTTTGGAATCTTCGAAGCAACCACCTTGATCGATGGCTATATCGACTAGAACGGAACCACTTTTCATTTGTGCAACTAGCGAATTAGAAACAAGTTTCGGTGCCTTTGCACCGTGCACTAGCACCGCGCCGATGACGAGATCTGCTTGTTTTACTTCACGCTCGATTGCGTGCTTTGAAGCAATGAGCGTTTTGATTCGACCCATGTAGACAGTATCGATGAACTGCAATCTGCTAATCGAGCGATCAAAGACAATTACATCTGCGCCCATACCAAGTGCGATCACTGCAGCATTTAGTCCCGCAACTCCCCCACCGATTACAACTACGCGCCCAGGTGCGACACCAGGAACTCCACCAAGAAGTACTCCACGACCACCATGCGGCTTATGTAGCGCCGTTGCGCCAACCTGTGTTGCCAACCGTCCTGCAACTTCACTCATTGGGGCAAGCAAGGGCAATGTGCCATTAACTTCAACGGTCTCATAAGCAATTGCGGTTATGCCAGATGCGACTAAGGCATCGGTACATGTCTTCGATGCTGCAAGGTGCAGATAGGTGAAAAGAGTTTGCCCTCTACGCATCTTTGAATACTCAAGATCAATCGGCTCTTTCACCTTAAGGACTAAATCGGCGCTTTGCCATACCTCATCGGCGCTAGCGACAATTGTTGCGCCGGCTTGAATAAAATCTTCATTGGTAATTGCTGATGCAGTACCCGCGCTGTCTTGAATCAAAACTGTGTGGCCAGCATGCACAAACTCTGAAACACCTTCAGGGGTAATTGCTACTCGTGATTCGTGAACCTTTATTTCCTTGGGAACACCAACGATCATGATCAGCCTTTCGCTGCTACCGCCGCTGCTATCAAACCAATAAATAATGGGTGTGGTCGCGTTGGACGTGAACGCAGCTCAGGATGAGCTTGCGTGCCTACATAGTAAGGATGCACCTCTTTAGGTAGTTCTACAAACTCCACCAGGTCTCTGTCCTTAAACATTCCTGAAAAGACAAGACCTGCGCTTGAAATCTGCTCACGATATTTATTGTTTACTTCATATCGATGGCGATGACGTTCTGAAACTTCCGTCGAACCATAAGTTGCTGCTACAACTGAACCAGCAAGCAAATCGGCTTTATACAGACCAAGGCGCATCGTTCCGCCCATATCCCCTTTGCCAGACACAACATCTTTTTGATCATCCATTGTTGCAATCACAGGTGTACCTGAATCTGAAAATTCTGCAGATATCGCATCCTTGATTCCAGCTAAATTGCGCGCGGCCTCAATCACCATGCATTGCAAACCTAAACACAAACCTAATGTTGGAATCTTGTTCTCTCGCGCATACTTAAGCGCTCCAACTTTTCCTTCAATGCCACGGATTCCAAAACCGCCTGGAACGCAGATCGCATCCACCCCCTGCAGATGCTTCTTAGCGCCTTCTGCGGTTTCACACTCATCACTAGCTATCCAAACAATCTCAATTTTTGCCAGATTTGCAAACCCGCCAGCGCGCAATGCTTCCGAAACCGACAGATAGGCATCTGGAAGATCAATGTATTTTCCAACTAAGCCAACCTTGACGTGGTGCTTCGGATGATGAACTTTCTCGAGTAAAACATCCCAGTCTCCCCAGACAACATCGTGACAATCGAATCCAAGGCGTTTTACAACGTATGAGTCAAGACCTTCTCTATGCAGAACCTTAGGGATGTCGTAGATCGACGGTGCATCAACCGCTGCAACTACGGCGTCAAAATCGACGTCGCACATCAAAGAAATCTTCTTCTTCACTCCTTCTGGAATCTCACGATCAGAACGAAGAACAATCGCATCGGGTGCAATACCGATACTTCGTAGCGCGGCAACCGAGTGCTGAGTTGGCTTAGTTTTCAACTCGCCCGATGGGCCAATGTAAGGAACTAATGAAACGTGCAAATAGAAAACATTGTCGCGGCCAACATTTTGGCGAATCTGTCGAATAGCTTCAAGGAACGGTTGGGATTCAATATCTCCAACGGTTCCACCCACTTCGGTAATAACTAAATCAATATCAGGACCAGCCATGGCCAGAATACGTTCTTTGATTTCATTTGTGATGTGGGGAATTACCTGAACCGTTTCACCCAAGTACTCACCGCGACGCTCACGTGCAATAACGCGTGAATAAACCTGGCCGGTAGTTACATTGGCTGAACCATGAAGATTGCGATCCAAGAATCTTTCATAGTGCCCAATATCCAAATCTGTTTCAGAACCATCATCGGTTACGAAAACCTCACCATGTTGAAATGGATTCATCGTTCCTGGATCCACGTTTAGGTAAGGATCGAGTTTTTGCATCGTCACTTGGATGCCGCGGGCAACTAATAATCGTCCAAGACTTGAGGCTGTGAGTCCTTTGCCTAAACTTGAGGCGACTCCGCCGGTTACGAATAAGTGTTTAGTCACATGTGCTTGGCCCATGGAAGACAAACCTATCATTTAAAACAGCTCGCGAACTACACCTTCAGAGAAAGCAACTCCGTGGCGTGCTCGCGGGCACTTGTTGAGTTCTCAAGTCCAGCCAA
>Ga0209499_1001091_pt1 | contig 19453 bp, 12 predicted proteins | sample C_130208_EF_Meta_FD_187306 | JGI IMG/M metagenome (GOLD analysis project Ga0209499, IMG submission 187306) | Freshwater microbial communities from Lake Croche, Canada to study carbon cycling - C_130208_EF_MetaG (SPAdes) (version 2) | ecosystem: Environmental > Aquatic > Freshwater > Lake...
CCGGCATATTGAGGTCCAAGGACATTGGCATCCGTGCGGGCTCTCGCATCGCGTACACCGAGGACTGAGAAGGCTTGTGAGACCTGATCTTGAATGTCATCCAAAATGTCTTGGTTCACAGCATAGATTGTGGCGATGAGATGCAGCCGGTCTGGTCGATCAAAGGGGGCGGGCCAATGGTTAGCCGCGCTTGGTCCAAAATCGCCGAGCTTTAACGCGCGGCGTGTCATGCCTTCGACGAACTCAACCGGGAAGGTTGCAAGCGAGGAGGCCGGGGTACCTAGGGCCTTAAGCCCTTCATAGGTCACCCCTATATTGAAGCACATCTGGGGTTTCTGATCCGCCCAATGCGCTGCTGTCGTGATCTTTGGGATACCGGGCGTGACGCCCTCAATCGCGGCACCAAGAAAACGCCGAGCCTCACCAAGATTAACCACCTCAAGAAAGAGGTAACGCACGTTTGTGAGGTCAGCCCGATAACCGCGCAGGATGTTTCCCTGCAGTTCATTGAGATCTAATGTCTTGCTCACCAGCCCAATCCAAATTTTTGACGAATTTGCGCGACGGACAAACCTGCGTAACCGCGATAGCCACCACCCAGAGAGAAGTTGGGATTAGCCTTGAGTTGCAAGATCATCGCCCGGGGCAATTCATCCAGTTTATGTGCGGCACTATTGGCCGGACGTCCCATTGCGGCATCTTGCAAGGCGAAGATGTCGGTCGCGAAGTCCGGTAATTGGAACAGGTCTCGATCGTGGACCCAGTCTATGAATTTATCGACATTGTCCCGCGTCGGTATGACGTCATCTCCGTCCTCGACTTGGCTTAAAATTCCATCGAAGACATTTCCGATCGCGACGATAAAATCCCGGATATAGTTGGAAAAGTCCCCATCATAGACCGACAACATGCAAAGGTTGTCGTCGATGATGATAAATCGGGCGAAATGTATCGTTCCAACATTGTCCAGACCGGTGAAGATCTCATCGATATTTTGCGATATCACCATCGCCGCCATAGCCCGGCCAACAGGTGATTTGTTCTTTAAAGGCATGATCAGGTTCATCATGCGCTGCAGGGATTGGCTCGGTTGAACCGACGGTCGAGGCCCTCCTGGCAGCTTTGGCCTTGGATCAATCGCAGCCCAAAATGGCACCACCACGATATTGGATAGGGATTTGAACCATCCACGCTCAGGAAGACCATTCACGAACCGATCAAACCAGCCTGCCCCATTCGCCATGGATCTTAACTCCGAGAGAAGGGGCAAGAGGTGCCGTCGCGAGCCGTCCTTGAGGTCTCATATGTCTCTAACCGCGCGCGCAACAGGGGGTCGTCGGAGGCCTCAATGCCATCGATCAGACGCATGGGGTTGAAACTGATATGTTCACAATCGGCCAACTGGTCTTCTGCGATCCTATCCAGGGTCAAGGTCCCCATATTCACCCTCTGGCGTTGGGACCCCCAGGCTCGAGAGGAGTCGGCGAAGTCATCTCCCACTTCACCGATGACCATCATCAAGCAAAATTCCACGGCTCCTTTTGAAAGCCGATGTCGAAGTTCATGGGCTAGGTAGTGATCTTGTGGTTTTTCATTTTGATCACGGGGCAAAACCCCCACAGTCGGGGTCCAAGTGAACCGCACCCAGCGTCGGGTTGCGTCCTGGCCCGTTACGATGAAGGTGTGCACGGCATGATAGGCTGCCCGTGCATAGCTCACCGGTGCGCCGATCATTGAAACTTGGTAGATAGAATATTTGGAAAGATCATTTAGATCAGCGTATTTCATGGCCCCTTTATAGGGGCTGATGATCTCGCCTGGGTACGGGTCGGGTTTAGGAATTTTGAGATTTAGAAGATCCCAAATTTTTCGCCAGGCAGATTCGCGGCGGTACGGCGTGGGCTTGGCCATCTCTGCGAAGGCCAAGAAGGTGTCCACGGTTGGCGTAAAATACTCCGGTAGCGTCATCGCAATCAAGTCGGTTGCAATTTCTGGTTCACCCCCTTTGGATAGGTGAAACCGAGCGGCCAGCCCTCTAGGATCGGACCAGCTGTCATGCTGAGCCATGCAGCCTAAGCCGTTAGAAAATCGAACGGTGACCGGGATGTTTGTTCCTTGAAAATGTAGGGCGTTGCAAAAATTTTTTGCAACGGTCGAGGCTCTAAACGTACCGCGAGCACTGATACCAAAAGTGTGGACTGGCCGAAGCTTATCTTCCGCAGTGGGGCCATCGGGCCGTTTCACGGACTCAAAGAGCTGCTCACCGACGGACAAGGACAAGCTTCGGTCTCCAGTCTAGGTCAAACGCAAAATAAGATCGGATGAGTGTACCATAAGGCCTATTTGATACGTGTATATGAATATAAAAAATATCGCATATTGTCAAATTAGGCCTGACACTATAGATGACGGGTGTGATCTGGCGGGCAAAGCGAGCATCCCGTCCTCAGGCCCGTTTGCAATTAAAGAGGGAACGATGACCGACCCTGCTCATGTTCCAACTAGATTTGCTCTAACCGGCTTGGATACCTACGCAATCATGGTCTTGCTGGCCCATGATGCCACGGCCATATACAGTCAATTTAAACATCAATCACCAAAAGGAAATCCTACAATACCTAAGGAAAATCTTAATATTACCGCTTACATAAATAATAAAATATTCAAAGTTCTTCATCAGCTAAGATCAAAAGACAATATAATTTTTGACTCTGATGATTGTTATTTCGGATTAATATTGCAAGCGAAGGAGGGTCTGGGCCCGATTTGTGTTGGAGATATTGTTGTGGTGTTGAAGGGTACATCTAATTTTCAGGAATTTATTTCTGACGCGGCGTCTATTGTTATGACAGACGATGGGAATACGCCTGGCGACGTGGCCTTGGGATTTTGGAAAATGTATCGTCACCTCAAGGTGGCAGATCTTTACAATAACAAGCCTTTTGATCAGGAGCATGCAGCAGAGACAATTGGGAGGATGTACGGTTCCAAAAATATCTTCGTGGTTGGCCATAGTCTTGGGGCAGCACTGAGTACCTATCTTGCCTATGATTTGATAAATCCTAAAATGGGTGCTCCTGCCAAAAATATTTTTCCCTATATGTTTGCTTCACCGAGAACAGGTAATCACTCCCATGTCAGGAACTATAAAGAAAAGGTGCCGTTCTATAACTTAACAAATTACGAGCATGACGTCGTCCCTAAGCTGCCCTTTAAAAGCGAAGGCTTTTGTACCTTAGACGGGGAGGGCCCTCATCAGAACGTCCATAGTCTAAAGGCGGGGCATAGAAGCGTGTTTTCGGGGATCTTGTCCGAGCTCAAAAACCATTCTTCAGTTCTTTATGCGCAACTTTTGGATCCAAACAATCCTGAAGCGTCCAGAATGTCTATTTGATCAAATCCAGTGGCAGGTCAGACCGAACATCGACGCCTAAATACCTACCCAAGGTGACACAGGGTCTGTGCAAAAAAATAGCCTAAGATATCAAATGTCTGACAACGTACATTTGACAATATTTGAGCCGGTACCCGGGCTAAAATGCGGTTAAGGCTGTGCAATTGCCTTAATTGATACCGCTATTGAACCTTTAGCATCAAAGCCTGCCTTCCAGTCTATTGACTGCACGGGCTGGTCTGTTTCGATTCAGATTGCCTCTTGCACATCCCCAACAAGTTAATTAGTCTTATACGAAAAGTAACTTTGGAATGGTGGTTGATATGGTAGAAGAGATTCTCGAACCTGACCAGAAGATCATTGATTCCCATCATCATCTTTGGGATCTTAGGCCGATGTTCAAAGCGGCGCGGGGAGGGGCGCGGGGAGAGGAACAGCGCAAAGATCCCTTTATCGAAACCTTAGCGCTCACCCCCTACTATACGCTCGACGATCTGAGCCGTGATATTCAGGGCAGTTTGACCGATCCGGTCAGTGCCGACAGTAAGCACCGTGTGGTCGGCACAGTCTTTATGGAATGTGGAACCTATTATCGCCCCGTCAAACCCGACGGCAAACCCGACGCTATGAGTCCCGTTGGTGAGGTCGAGTTCGCCAATGGCGTTGCCGCTCAAGGTGCCAGCGGTTGTTATAACGAATTGCGGGCCGCAAGCGCCATCATAGGTCATGCCGACATGATCCTTGGCGAGCACGTCAAGCCCGTCCTGGAGGCGCTGATGGCCGCGGGAAATGGCCGTTTAAAGGGTATCCGCCATCAGGCACCTTGGGACAAGGATCCTAACGTCCTTGGCCGTGTGTACTATGATGCGAAGGAGGGCCTTTTGGCCAATGACGCATTCCGAAAAGGGTTCAAGGAGCTCGCGCCGCTGGGCCTATCCTTTGATGCTTGGGTGCTTGAGCCGCAGTTGGGCGATGTGCTCGCGCTCGCGCAGGCCTTTCCCGATACCAGCATTATTCTCGATCACTGTGGGACGCCTTTGAACGTCGCGAGCTATAAGGACACGTTAGATGAGTACTTTGAGCGCTGGCGCGCCTCGATTAAGGACATCGCTAGGTGCCCCAATGTTACAGTCAAGCTTGGCGGACTGGGTATGGCCTTCTGCGGCATGCCCGAGAACGGTCCAGCGGCCGGCGTGAGTTCGAAGGCCTTAGCCGCCATGTGGAAGCCCTATATCGAAACCTGCATCCAAGCCTTCGGGCCGAACAGGGCGATGTTTGAAAGCAACTACCCGATTGATCGGTGGGGCGCGAGCTATGCCACCATCTGGAACACCTTCAAGCATATTACAGCGAGTTGCCCCCAAGACGACAAAGACGCGCTCTATGCTGGGACCGCCGCGCGGGTCTATGGGATTGAGGCGCTGTTGGTCGGTGCCTAAATATCAACCCAAGATGAGACACGCTCTACGCTAAAAACAAGCGCCTAATGTCTCGAATGTTCTGGCGACGTACACTAGGATCCAATCGGACAACCCATGACAAATTTGCTGCCGGACCTATCGTTAGCTGTTCTGTAGGCTTCAGATTGGCACGATCGGTTAAAGGGGGCGGTCTCAAATTTGAAGCGCAACACCCAGTCAGCTAATGGGTGTTTCCATGAGACAGTCTTTCAAACACATTGATCACGCCGTCACCGTAGGTTCCCTACTGCGCAATAGGTTTCTGCATCATATCGAGGCCGAAAGGTTTGGATCTTGTCCTCGTTGGAAAATATAGATGCAGCAGGGTTTACTGTGTGGCTTTGGAACTTTGGGTCGACACTTGAGGCGAGGCAGGACGCAGAGCGGCGTGGCTTGTTACACTGGACGTTTTGGCCCTGCATCAGCAGCAACCTCATGAGCCGACCGTTCGACCCGCTTCGGTATCTCGCCGCGCGGCGTAGAGACTTGCCTATTCCGTTTAAGCAAATTAGTTATGCCGCTCAAAGCGGGGGCCTGCATGCGTATCGGAGCACTTCTTCTGGCGATGCTGCTTTGGCTCGGGGCCATCCCAGTTCAAGCGCAGGAGACCGCCCCCGCTGTTCGCCCGGCACAGACCGTCTGCAAGGTCGGTGTTTATTTGTCGGATCTCTATGACATCGACACCCGCGCCCGCCGGTTCGGTGCCGACGTTTGGGCTTGGAGCGTCTGCAACGGCAAGAAGAACGCGCTAAAGTCCGCCGAATGGATCAATGCTCAGGAACAGGAACAGTCCCTAGAAAATAACTACCAAGCTAAGGACAATCTATGGGCGAATCAGAAGATCACAGGCTCCTATCGACAGTCCTTTGACATCCGGAACTACCCCTTCGATCGCCATACCCTTCACATGATCGTCGAAGATTCTGTCGACGACGCCACCACGCTCAAGTACGTCGCGGACGAACGCGGCTCGAAAGTGTCGCGAAATCTTCGGGTCAATGGCTGGGACATTAGGCGCTTTGCAGTCGAGACACGCGAAGAGCCTTACGGCACGGGGTTTGGCGACCCAACCCTCCCCGTCGACCATCAGTCGCTCTATCCCCACCTAGAGATCGTTGTCGACATCGCCCGGTCAAACCTCCTAACCTTTTGGAAGCTGGTCGCACCCCTTTATGTCGCTACGATACTGACGCTCCTGACCTTTTTGATGGAAGACAAATACAACGAGTACCTCAGTCCGCGGCTACGCATTATGTCTGGCGTCCTGTTCGCCATAGTGCTCAACATGCGCGCGGCTCAGGATGTGGTGGGCGAGACCAATGGGCTCAGCCTGATGGACAAGATCCACCTTTTGAGCCTAGTCCTAGCGGTCCTAGCTATCGCCGCCGCCGCTGCGTGGACCTTCCTGTCTCGTAACGGTTGGGACCCGGCGCGGGTGCTCAAATGGGATAAGCGGTTTTTCTTCGTTGGCACCGGCCTCTACATTGCTGCCAATGCGGCGCTGGTTGGCGAGGCGATCAAGGCAGGCTGATCGGGCGTGTTTGAAGAGCCTTCGGCGAACTGCTACCTTCTTGTCGCTATGTGGGGTCGTCCCGATCGCCCGCCCCCCGCGTGTCGTCGTGCTGGCCCAGCAATACCAGCAAGACCCATCTCGCGGTCAAGCGGATGATGGGCCATGCATTCCACATGATTGGCCGGATAGAACCTAGCAGATCCTTCAGAAATCAAACTTAAGGGAGGCAACAGCCCGCCCACCCGCCAGGGGGTCATGGCGATCAGTGTCGGAGTAGCGCACATCAATTAAGGCCGTTTTTGTCAGGTTATATTCGACGCCCAAATTCCAAGTGGAGTAGTCACCCGAGACATCCGTAACCTGATGGCCCACCGCGCCAGAAACCTTCCAACTGTCAGCCAGTGCGAAGGCGGCGTTTGCTTCGACATAGGTTGCTGACCTATCGACACCGAAATAGTCGGGGGACCAGGATAGGGAAGTGCCCAGGCTCACAGGACCGATGGCCCTCGAGATGTCGGCCTTCAGTTCCACGTAATTGTAGTCAGACCCGTCAGGCTGTGAGGGGTAGAGATATCCTGCGAACCCGAAATCGACCTTGAACCCCTCGATTTCGCTGCTGTGGCCGCCATAGAGGTCCACTTCGACATCGGTGCCGTCGCCGAAGTCGACGTTTGATGCCCAACTCCCCGCATAGAAATTGCCGAGCGTGGCATCAACACCCCCGAACACTTGTGCGTTTCCATTTGTCTGGCTGTAACCGCGGAACACATAGTCGTTGGCGACACCAACGTTCCAGGCGATTTGCGGTCGGTCCTGGGCCGAGACTGGCCCGCACACCAAGGCGAACGCCAGCGCGGTCGCCGCAAGAAACTCTATTCTCATAAAATCTCCTTCAAAGCCCTTGCAGCTCAAGCAAACATCGAACGAATTGTTACTTCTGTTGGTAGAGTGCACCATCTCCAAATTCAAGTATCAGATCCGCCTCATAGACGAAATCAGTACAGTAGAAGGTCGGCAATAAGTGTAGGACGTGTGACGTGACCCCCTGAAACTCGTCCAAAAATGATTAGAGTCCGCTCCAAGGAAGGAACGGACAAATGAAGCGATCAAGATTTACGGAAGGTCTATGTTGCCCATGACACATCCGCTAATGATTCGGACTATCGATTGAGAGGACTTGATGGCACCCCATCCACGCGTCCATCCTGTGCTATTGCAAGAGTTCCTTGCCCAAACAGCCGCGCACCGGCCAGACGCGATTGCAGTTGAGATACCGCCAGGGCGGGGCCATCCAGACCGGCAGGCGCTTTCCTATTCAGATTTGGCGGCCCTGTCGGACCGTCTAGCGTTGCATCTCGCAGAGCGTATCGATCCTGAGCATATTGTGGCGCTTCTTCTCCCGCGCAGCTCCCCATTGCTTGTGGCTGCGCAGATTGCGGTGCTCAAGGCCGGTGGAGCCTATACCACGATCGATCTGGCCTTCCCGAACGAACGTATTGAAGAAGTGCTGAAAGACGCCGAGGCGATCTGTGTACTCACGGACCAGACCGGGGCTGCGCGGCTGGGTGAATTTATCAGATCCGATATTCCCATTCTCGAAGCCGCAAAGTTGGCAGAGCAGGATCCCCCGCAAGGCGCGGCACTTCCCACCAAAATCCGGCCAGATCAACTGGCCTATGTGATCTATACCAGCGGCACGACGGGGCGCCCAAAGGGCGTGATGGTAGAACACCGCAATATCGTCAATCTGGTCGCCTCCGACCTGGATGAGTTCGGCTTAACTGACCAAGACCGTGTGATCCAAGGCTCATCGGCAGCTTATGATTCTTCGATAGAAGAAACCTGGCTAGCACTGGCTTCAGGCGCGACATTGGTCGTCATGGACGACGAGGCTGCGCGGCTTGGTCCGGACATCGTAAAGTGGCTTCGTGATGAACGCGCCAGTGTATTTTGCCCGCCACCGACGCTCCTGCGCAGTAGCGGCTGCGACGATCCGCAAAGGGCGTTACCGACCCTGCGCTTACTTTACGTTGGTGGTGAGGCACTGCCGCGCGATATAGCCGATCTGTGGTCGCGCGGACGGCGCATGGTCAACGGCTATGGACCCACTGAATGCGCAGTCACATGCCTTCGCGGCGATATCACCGAAGGCGTCGCGATCACGATTGGCCAGCCGGTTCCGGGAATGCAGGCCTATGTGCTCGACGACGCGCTGAACCTCGTCGCTGACGGTCTCCGAGGCGAGCTATGCATAGGGGGAGCTGGCGTGGCGCGCGGCTACCGGGGCCAACCGCAGGTGACCGCCGAAAAGTTCATCGACCATCCTAGGTGTGGCAGAGTCTATCGGACAGGCGACCTTGTCCATCGGGGTCCGACCGGCGACTTCATATATCACGGGCGGATTGATGCACAGGTGAAGATCCGGGGCTATCGTGTCGAACTGAGCGAAATAGACGTTCGCCTGACCGCCTTGCCCGGCGTGCGCGCGGCGGCGGCACGGCTGCAGGACAGAAGAGGGGTGTCTGAGCTGGTGGCATTCGTCGTCCCTGAAGATGGCCAGACGACGCTTGACCTTGCAGACCTGCGCAAACGGCTTGCCGCCACCTTGCCCGCGTACATGGTCCCCCAACGTATTGCTACACTCGACGCCTTGCCCACAACAGTCGGCGGCAAGCTCGACCGTGGCGCATTACCCCTGCTCTCCGTCAGTTTAGAACCCCCGACTCGCGAACGGATTGAGCCAGCAACCGCCTTGGAATGGAGGCTCGCCGAGGGGGTGGCCGATATACTTGGTCGGCCTGAAGGGGTGTCCGTCGAGGACGATTTCTTCGAGGATCTAGGTGGGGATTCCCTAAGCGCGGCGCTGCTTGTCACACTTCTGCGCGAAGATAATCATACCGATTGGATCACAATCAGCGATCTCTACGACGCTCGTACCGTGCGTGGATTAGCCGCTTTAGGCGAGCGTTCTAGCGCCGGGCACCAAACCTCACAGTTCGACTCTCTAACGCTAATCCGCGAAGGCAAGGCTCGCCCGGGTCTGGCCAATTTGGTTCAAGGTGCATGGCTGCTGGGAGAACTCCTCGTGGGCGGTTGGATGAGCTGGGCGGCGGTCTTCAAAGTATTCCCGTTCCTGCTCAAACAATTGGACCTGGTTGCCTTTGTCCTGCTGACCCCGCTCGTCACATTGATCGCCATTGCACTCTACATTCCGACCTCGGTCGGCTTCACGGTCCTCGTGAAGCGGCTCGTACTTGGACGTTATCGTCCGATCCGCGCGCCGGTCTGGAGCGCCTATTACTTACGTCACTGGGTCACGGTTCAGTGCGCACGTCTAATCCCGTGGGCAGTTCTGAAAGGAACCATATTTGAGCAAATGGCGCTTCGCGCACTTGGCGCAAGAATAGGACGCGGGGTGCATATCCACCGCGGCGTGGATCTGCATCGAGGGGGATGGGATCTGCTCGAAATCGGAGACAATGTCGCGCTGGGCCAGGACGTGAACATCGGACTGGTGGAGCTTGACCGCGGCGATATTGTCGTCGGCCCAATCACGATCGATGAACGTGCCACACTGCAAACCCGAGCGGGGCTTCAAGGCCATTGCCGCGTCGGTGCCGACAGTGTGCTCGCACCGCTATCTGTGCTCAATAGTGGCGGCACAATCCCGCCCGGTGAAATCTGGGACGGCGTTCCTGCACGCCCCATGGGGCCAGCACCACACAAGCCTCATGCCACACGCGAGGGACAGGTCCTCTCACCAATGCGTCATGGGATTCTGCTACTTTTAGCCGAGGGTGTGGGAACAGTGGTCGCACTGCTTCCGACCAGCCTCCTAACGCTAGCCCTTTGCCGTGCGCTGGATGTTGGATCAGACAAGGTCTGGAGATGGCTCGAAGCCCCTGCTTTCGACATGCGCACCTTAGCCGTGGTATTCGGTGTTTCGGTGATGGCTATTCCGCTTAACTTGGCGTGGAGCGCGCTCATGATGCGCGTGATGGGCAAGGTCGAGCCTGGGGTGATCTCTCGTTGGAGCCTCGGCTATATCCGCGTCTGGCTCAAGTCCGGGCAGCTGGACAATGCCGGTAAGTGGCTCAGCGGGACGCTATTCTGGCCGTTCTGGCTGCGCCTCGCCGGAATGAAGGTTGGTGCCAATTGTGAAATAAGCACGATCATAGACGTCGTTCCGGAGCTGGTAACAATTGGCGAAGAGTCCTTCTTTGCTGACGGGATCTATCTCGGCGGCGGTCAGATTTCGCAAGGGCTGGTCACACTCGCGCCGCTCCATGTGGGTCGCAACACATTCATTGGTAATCATGCGGTCATCGCGGCTGGGGAGGACTTGCCTGATGATATTCTTATCGGCATAGCCACGGTCGCGGACGGATCGCAAATTATGGCGGGGCAGTCGCGCTTTGGGCATCCTAGCTTTGATCTTCCTCGTCGGCAGGTGATCACTTTGGATCGCAGGCTCACTCATGAGCCATCTGCGATCCGCTATGCAAACCGGATGTTTTGGGAACTCCTGCGTTTTACCTTGCCGATCTTGCCACTGATGTTTTCTGTGCTGTGGTACCAAATCTTGGCCAAGGGCGCGATAAATCGTTCGAATCTTGAATTTGCACTTGTGGTCATACCGTTTGCGACGCTTGCTCCGCTGCTGGGCCTATGTTTTGCCGTTACGGCTCTAAAGTGGTCCCTCATTGGCCGCGTGAAACCTGGCCAGCACGCACTTTGGTCTTGTTGGGCGAGCCGGTGGGATTTTGTCTATGTCGCTTGGGCACGCTATGCTCACGCGATCCTGCGGCAGTTGGAGGGCACATTCCTGCTGATGATGTACCTGCGGCTCATGGGCCTCAAGATCGGGCGACGAGCGGTGCTGGGCCCGCAGTTTGCGCAGGTCGTAGATCCGGACATGATCGAAATCGGCGACGACGCGACAGTGACAGCCTTCTTCCAAGCCCATACCTTCGAGGACCGTGTGCTAAAGGTGGACAAGGTCCGTATCTTGGAACAAGCGACTGTCTGTTTCGGCACAATACCAATGTATGGCTCAGTTGTCGGGGCGCAGGTTCATGTTGGTCCTCATAGTGTCATCATGAAGCAAGAGCACCTGTCGCCGGGGCTGGCCTATCAAGGCGTTCCCCTAAAGGTATTGAATAGCTGAGCTGAGACCTTGCGTCGGGCTCCGATGTCCATTGCCCCCGCTCTTGATCTCGGCAAAACTTCGACCTGTCCACGTCCGCTTAAGAGGTCGCAGCGCTAAAACCGTACCTGCGGCAAAAATCCAGCACCGAAGCGCTCGACTCCTGCTCGTGCAAAATCCCAATAATCTGCACTTGTGTAAATCTTGATCGCTTCATGTGTCCGTTCCGTTCCCAGAGCGGCCCCTAACAACCCATGAATGATTTTTATAGAACGCTAAACTTTAAATTATATAGACACCTAACCGTCATAGAGCCCGGTTAAGACAGCCCCGTAAACCATGGGGAAATGTGATGACCAGACTATCTGCAATGCTCGGGGCCGCGTCTGTTTTGGCTTTGGTTGGCTCTGCCCACGCAGCGGAAGCGCCCTCGACATCGACAACGGTCGAAGGGATCATCATCACCGCCCCCCGCCAAGAGGTCGTTGCGCGGCTCAAACAACAGACTGCGCCAGTGATTGTTTCGATACAATCGGCTGAAACGATCGAAAAATATCCAGACTATAATGCAGCTGAAGCCTTGGGGCGGATGCCCGGCGTTTCGCTCTCAACAGATACAGGTGAAGGGCGCTTCGTCAACATTCGGGGCATAGACGCCAATCTGAACGGTGCTACCTACGGCGGGGTTGTCCTCCTAAACACCTTCCCGGCCGGTACGGCGGCCAGCGGCTCTGGCAGAGCGGTGGAGTTTGACACAATTCCGACCGGGGCTATTGACGGCATCATTGTCTATAAAACGCTTTCCCCAGACCGCGAGGCCGAGGGCTTGGGCGGCCAGATCGAGTTAACCCCGCGGTCAGCGAAAGATCTTGCTCGTCCGTTTCTCGATGGCGACATCGGTGTCGGCTATGAAAACCTACACAATCATTCGGGCCCTATTACTGCCAGCTTTGCGGCGGGGGCCCGCTTCGGCTTCGCCAATGGCAAGCTTGCCGTTGAGGGTATGGGCGACACAGCACCGGAGAGCACAGGCGCAACATCCAACCCAACCCCCTTCTCCGTGGTGATCACTGGGTCGCGCAAAGACGACCGGCGCGGAATTGATGACCTAGAGCCGAGCTATAATGGAGATGGTAGCTACGACCGCGTCGACTTCCGTCGTTATGACTATAACCGCCGCCGATTTGGCTATGGCGGTGAGTTCGCCTTTAAGCCCAATGATGATCATAGTTATTATGTTCGCATGGACGTCGCCGGCTATAAGGAGCGAGCGCACAAGAACCATTTCTACGCCCAGTTCGACGGAAATCCCTCTGCACCCAATAAGAACGGTGCCGTGGTGGACGGCTTCCAGCCGCAGGCGCTTGTCGTGCTGATGGAGGAAACGCACCGGAACACAGTATTTGCCGTTGGCGGGCAGGACCGGTTCAACGATCTACAGGTCGATTACCGCGCCGCTTATAGTCGGGCGACCTATGTCGAAAACTACTATCATGAAGCGCGATATCGTGGTGCTGACATCTACTTTGGGCAATATAACAAATCCAGTCCCTACAGTCCGACGTTCAGCCTCTTTCAAGACGCCGCGCTCACCAAGCCGTTCGTGTCCACCGACGCAAATCTCTACAAAAATCCGAAATTGGCATCCTATTTTGAGCCGGATGTCGATGAGGAATATAGCTATGTCTTCAACGCCAGCTACCCGGTTGAACTGATCGGCGATGGTGGGGTTCTAAAAGCAGGCGTCAGCGCCCGTTTACGAGACAAGGTCGTCGTAGATTTTGGGGGTAAAGCCTCAGCGACGGGCCTCATGTCGGACATTGCCCCAAGTGTTGGCGCTGGCAACAGTTACTATGATGGACGCGGCTATCCGCTTGCTCCCTATGCCGACATTGCTAAGTTGAACGCTCTGGTGCAGTCCAAAATACCAACGCTGCAGCCTTCGCTTGGGCGCGACTTCAACGATACTGAAAACGTCTATGCGGCCTATGCTATGTATACGACGACCATCGCCAAACTTGGTGTGCTTGCGGGCCTAAGGGTTGAAAGCACCGACGCTAGATATGGTAACTATCTAACGACCACTGATGCCAAAGGCGATCATGTCAGCTTCGTCAACAACAACAAAAAATACACCAATCTCTTTCCTACAGTGCAACTGAAATACGGCCTGAGTGATGAGCTTCAGGTTCGGGCCAGCTATTCTACCGGCATTGCACGCCCCGGGTTTAGCCAAGCAGGTGGCAATGCAGCGGTTGATTTCACGGCGTCACCGCGACCGGCCCTAACCGCGGGCAACCCTAATTTGAAGCCCACGACCGGCGACAATTTCGACCTCGACATTGAATATTACATGCCAAGTGGCGGTATCATCCAAGCCGGAGTGTTCGACAAGCAATTCAAAAACTACATTTTCCGTGCCGCAACCCTGAACGTAGCATCGCCCATCTTCCTAGGCCAGAAGGGGGACTTCTTCTCCTTCTTCAACGAGTCCGGTTATGCGCGCGGTGTCGAACTGGCATACCATCAGAAGTTCACCATGTTGCCAGGACTGTTCGGAGGGCTTGGCCTAGATGGCAACATTACCTGGGTGGAGTCGCGCTTTAAAGAATATGACGCATCGATCAGTGCCACAGGTAAGGACCAATTTGGGTCTTTGCCCGGAACATCGCCGGTCACATGGAACATTGCTGGATTTTATGAAGATCATGGCCTTGCGTTGCGACTCTCTACTGAATATGTGGCGCAAAGTTTGTTCGGGCTCAGTGGCTCCGACAAATCTGGGGACACCATTCAGGACCGTAAACTGAACATGGACTTCACGTCGAGTTACCAGTTTACACCGAACTGGACGGGCTATTTTAATGTAAAAAACCTGCTCGACACACCACTTCGCTACTATCAGGGCACCCGCAACTATCCCATCCAGCGCGAGATCTACGGTCAAACATTCGAGGCTGGAATACGCGCTAAGTTTTAAGCGTGCGGTGCTCAATATTTCGATCGTTACGTGCTAATGATTTAAAGGACATTCCAATGCGCCTGATTTCCGCCTTTGTACTCAGTCTAATAGCCCTCCCAGCGCTCGCTTCGGTCGCGTCTCCGCCCGTCTTGGCAGTCACAGGTGAAATCGTCGGCCCCGATGGCGGCTGGGACTATTTGACGTTCGACCCTGTACATCGGCGGCTCTATGTCAGCCGGTCGAACGGGATCATGGCCATCGACGTGGATAGCGCAAAGGTGACACCCCAATTGGTGGAGGCCCAGCGCACCCATATCGCTGTGCCCGTTAATGGGGGTGACGAACTGGTAGTCACCTCAACGGCGGCTGGAGCGGCGATCATTGCTGATGCGATGACGGGCAAGATCCGCGCGACGATTCCGACTGGCGCAAAGCCCGATGGCGCCTTCTTAGAGCCGAGCCAAAACCTAGTCTGGGTCTTGGACAATGCCGGGGGTGGTATAACACTGATCGACCCGAAGGCAGGCGCTAAGGTGGGCACGATCGCGGTGGCGGGGGCGCTGGAGAGTGCGGCCATGGACGGATTGGGCAAGGTCTTCGTTAATGTGGAAGACAAGAACGAGGTTGCCGTTGTCGATATTAAATCTCGCAAGCTGGTGGCCCACTATAGTCTCGCGGGATGCGATGAGCCAAATGGCCTCGCCTTTGGGGAAGGCCGACTGGTTGCTGCATGTTCTAATAATGTTGCAAAGGTAATCGAAGCTGAGACCGGCAAGGATATTGCGACCTTAGCCATTGGGCCGCGTCCAGACACCGCCTTTTATGACGTGGCCCGAAAGATGGTCTACATCCCGACCGCTGCGGACGCGACGTTGGTGCTGATATCGCCGTCTCAAGCCAAGGTGGTGGGAACTGTTACGACCCATACTGGGGCTCGCACTCAAGCGCTGGATCCCAAGACCGGGACACTTTACCTGCCATCAGCCGACTATTCGCCGCCCGCGCAGCCAAACGGTAGGCCTCAAGCGATCCCCGGTACCTTCCGCATTTTGAAGGTTACCGCGAAATAGCGGCTTGCTGTTGAGGCGATCCCATTCATCCAGCCGTAACGGGTGTCATGTCACGTTAGACCAGATTATCAAGGACTATGGGTCAGTTCAGACCTTTGTCCATAAGCGCCTTGGGATTTCCAACGCTGAAGTCGCCCTTTTGCGCGCGCGGCTTCTTGAGCCTGTCTCCTAGGTCATCTTACCCTGAGTGCTCAATGGACGCGGGTGGGTAACGAGGTAAAGCAACTGGCTGGGTTAGGCTTGCTCAACCCTATTAGAGATATGCGTTCGCCCGTAATTCCCATTCTAATGGGATGTCGTCGTTAGGAGACGCCTTTATCAACACAGATCACAATGGCATCGTGTCGCCAATATTCTTGATCATATTCAAGAGCCTTTAGACGCCGGGCCTCCGACACGTCCAGCCCGCCATACTTGGCCTTCCACTTGTAGAAGGTCGCCGAACTCAGACCGTGCCTGCGGCACAAATCCAGCACTGAAGCGCCCGACTCCTGCTCCCGCAAAATCCCAATAATCTGCTCTTCCGTAAATCTTGATCGCTTCATTTGTCCGTTCCTTCCTCGGAGCGGACTCTAATCATTTTTGGACGAGTTTCAGGGGGTCATGTCACGCTAGTAATTTTTTTGCGCGCTTAGGAGTAGAAATAATCGAGAGTCTTTACAGGGAGTTGACAGATTTATGACTAAAATATTAAGTGTATCGGCTTGTTACTACGGTATAAAAATAAGCTGCCGCAGCTTATAAAAATTCAGGGCAATTGCTGGGATTGAAGTCTTAATGCGTTGACCGAGATATTTTTTATTGATCGAAGGAACTGGCCTCAATCCTGTGGAAATGAAATAAGAGATAATGACGCTATGATATAAAGAGTGAACACCTTTATTAAAAAAGGGGAATAGGGACGATTTTGTCCCTATTCCCATTCATTAATGCATCAATTATCCTTGGGGTAGCCCAAGGATTAGTTAGACTTCTTCAGCATCAGAGTCGTTGGCGTCTTCAGATTCGTCTTCTTCAGCTTCTTCAACTTCGGCGTCTTCGCCTTCATGGCCTTCTTCGAGCATTAACTCGTGCTCGCTTGCGCCTTCGGCGTGATCGTCAGATTGCACTGTGATGGCTTCGTCATGGATGGTCATTGAAAGTCTCCTTTGAATTCGCATAACCAAGTATGACTCCTGTTGTTGTCCGTTATGTAATGCCTTCAAGACGATCGGATGAATTCAAGGGGCACCAGCGGTACGTCACCTTAGCCAAACACCGGCACCGGTTTGATTACAATGTAGTTCTCGAACATCGCAGGGTCCGTTCACGGGGCGTAGGGGCCGACCCGGTGAAACAGCGGGTCTTGGAACAGCTATCTGTTCGACCCCTGCCTAACATATCATCCTAAGAAGATCGTGCAGAGGCCAAGGTCCGTTACGCCGCCTATGGGGACCCGCGTGCGGTTTGCGCTAAATTACAGTGTCGGGGAAGGTCACAGCTTTGGCGGCAGATGGGGAATTTGGGCAACGACCACCTCCCGGCGTTGCCGACTGATGCCGTAGATTATGCGTTCGCCGCGCGCACTGGTGTCCCAGGCCCAGCCTTGACCTTCAAAAGGCACAGCAATCTTGGTGACATAGTCTAGCACCACGCCTTGTTTTGGTAATCTCAGAACATACAGCTCTGGCGCGTCATGTCCGGTGACATAGAGCAGGCCATCTTCGCCCCAAGCGCCCCCAGAACTGGAACTTGCGCCCCAAGTTGCCACGACCTCTTGAGGAAACAGCCACGACTGTCGCATTTGCCACGCATCATCGAACTGGCCCAGATAGGTCCAGCGTTGATCAAAGCCAGGGGTTGTACCCTGGTCATTATAGTTGGCGAAACATGCCCACCAAAATCCAAGATGCCGAACGGCCCAAGTCAATGACCCGAGCCGAATGCCAAAACTATGGGTTGCTACAGGTTGCATCGTGGCGGTGTCGAACGTTTCCAGAGAGCTTGCCATCGGCAACTGAGGGAAGTTCGAATGCGCTAAGACCAGACGATTATTGGCAACATAGCCCGCATTAAAATGCACGATCGCTCCATTAGCGTCATCACGCCATTCCGCAACGCGTACGCCATCGGATTTGCGGTGCTTAACCACTGTACGATTGCCGATGCCGTAGAAATAGCTGGCATCGACTGCAGCGGCTTGGTTGGCCTCTGGCACAGGCCAACGACGCAGCTCCGTTGCCGTCAGGCTCGCTGGCGAGGTTAATTCAGCGCTCGAAGCGGCTTTGGCTCCAGAACCTAACAGCGTAAGGGTCGGAACTGCCAACGCAGCATATTCCAGAAAGTGTCTTCTCGTCCAAGGTTGGGGCATCAGAACTTCTTTGCGACTTCAAAACTCCAGCTGCGGCCACTCAATAGTGATTGGCTGACACCGGCATCGTAACCGAAAGCACCGGATGTTAGGGGAGGCGGCTCATCTGTGAGGTTAGCAATCGACAGCCTTACCCGTGTTTGGGCGAGCCAAGTTGGTGATTGGTTCTCAAATTTATAACCGATTGATAGATTATAGGTCACGACCGGATCAATCACGAGGCGATAGAGTGTGTTACCGGCGGTGAAAAAGGGTTCGATGTAGGACGGCTTACCGAGGCTCTCATAGATGGCCTGGGTCGTCGTAGCGCCGGAATCATGTGTTTTGCCGACATGATAGATGCCAAGGCCGACATTCCATTCATCCTTATCCCAGTTGATATTGGTCGTGCTGCGCCACTTTGCGGCACCATCGGCATAAAGCCCCTCGTTCTGGGTCGGTGCAACATTGGCTGGCGAAAGAATGGTGCGCGAGCGATCCAAGTAGCTCCAGTCCGACGTGACTAAGAGGCGGCCCCAAGACTGGCGTGGCATCGCATAGCGAACACCAAGGTCCACACCCTGATGTTGGCTTTTTGACAGATTCAGGAACGGTTGGTAGCGCGCGAAGATACGTCCTGCGGGTGCGGCGGGGTTGGATGGGTTTGCCGCGTTATAGGCCGCAAATGCTGCGCGATCTTCTGGTGTTAGGGCGTAACGCTGGACGTTGAGATCGCCGCGATAGGTCGCACCCGTTCCAACATCGATCTGGTTGACAGCCACACCTGCGGCAATCTGAGTGCGTGTATAGGCCCGCAACAGCGCCGTGTCGCTTGCGTCGATCTGAGCGGTACTGCGCTGCCCAAGCAGGTTGGTACGGTCAATTTTCCAAATATCAGTGGTGAGGCTAAGACCCTTGATGCCGGGAACGTCAAACACGATGCCGTAGGTCGTGCCTTTAGATTCCTGCGGCTTTAGGTCCGGATTACCGCCAAAATAGGTGCGCTTGACATAGGGACCCTCGTTCAGGAACGGATTGCGATAGGCGTCTATATCGCCTGCACCGGCCGTGATGGACCAACGCGGGCTCGTATTGAGTGCCGCTAGGCTTGGTGCCATGAAGCCTTCATTATATGAGCCGCGCACCATCAGCCAAGATGCCGGTCGCCAGTTCACTCCGACCTTCGGTTTCGTGGTTTCACCAAAGTCGCTGTACTTCTCGAACCGCGTTGATGCCGTCAGCTCAAGGCTGTTGATCAGGGGTATAGCGCGCTCGGCGTCTACCAGTGGCACCACTGTTTCGGCGTAGGCGCTGGAGACTTCACGCTTTCCAAACACATCTGGACGGGGTGGATGGAGCAAGTAATCGTTGTTTAAAGGATCTAAGCCTGAGGATGCTGGGTTTTCTCCGCTGAAGGGCGGGCGAACATCGCTCAACTCCTCGCGGCGAAACTCCACACCGAAGGCGGTTTTCACGTCGCGGCCCCAAAGCGAAAACAATGTGCCGGAGGTCCGCAAATCGGCGCTGGCGATAGAGCTTTCAGCGCTGCGTGAATAGACTTCAGAGAAGGAATCTACCA
>Ga0209499_1001095_pt1 | contig 19418 bp, 16 predicted proteins | sample C_130208_EF_Meta_FD_187306 | JGI IMG/M metagenome (GOLD analysis project Ga0209499, IMG submission 187306) | Freshwater microbial communities from Lake Croche, Canada to study carbon cycling - C_130208_EF_MetaG (SPAdes) (version 2) | ecosystem: Environmental > Aquatic > Freshwater > Lake...
TACATCTAACGTTTATTATTTTAAATCTAAAAAAGAGCGTAGAATAGAAAATTTTTCAGAAAATGGTAAATGCAAAGCCAGATATTAAACAAGTATTAATATCAAATGAAAATGTAGAAGATGTTGAGGAAATTAAAACTAAATATAGTGAGATTATAGATAATATGGAGATTATAATGGTAAAAAATATTTAGATTGTCTAATAATTTTTCTTTAAGTAGTATATATACAAAAAATGCAATTTGTTATGGACCAACCTTTAGCTCAAGCTATACAACAAGCTAACCCCCCTCCCCCTAATAGTGGTATTGTAGCAAGTGCAGGTAATAGTATTTCATCCCAAGGCCCCCAAGGCCCCCCAGGTCCTGCTGGCAGAGATGGTGCAGCTGGTCTTCAAGGCCCCCAAGGTCCTGCTGGCAGAGATGGTGCAGTCGGTCTTCAAGGCCCCCAAGGTCCTGCTGGCAAAGATGGTAAAGTCGGTATTCAAGGTCCCCCTGGTCCTCCTGGTCCTCCTGGTCCTCCTGGTCCTCCTGGACCTCCTGGTCCTCCTGGTCCTCCTGATTTCTCTGGTTCCGCCGATGGTTCCTTTAACCCTCCAGTCAATAATGAACCATCAAGCTTACCATTAAATGCAAATATTGATATGCAATTTTATCCAGGTTGTTCTAATGCACTGGATAATATTTTAAACCAATGTTCAAATGGTGAATACAATATAAACTTAACCCAAGATGCTACATGTAATGCAACATATATTGAAAAATGTAGTATAAATGGTAATATTATATATGATGATACAGAAAAACCAAGAATTGCTAGAATTTATAAAGATGTTATTCCAGCACAAGGACCATTATCTTTAAAAATAACATTATCTAAAAATAGTAATTGTAACACATTTGATTATCAAAAAGAGGTCGCTGGTCTTATGAGTCAATGTATTAATAAAAATTTTTTAGTTGGTGTATCACAAGATGAAAATTGTAATACAGTTATTGACAAGAGTACATGTACTGATCCAAATGAAAATTTTTCTAATATCTATGATTTTAAATCTAAAAAAGAGCGTAAAATAGAAAATTTTTCACCAAACAATAAATGCAAAGCCAGATATTAAATAATATTAAATTATTTAGATTTTCTTTATATATAGTATATAGAAATGTCTAATACACCTTCTAATTCACTAATATATGCACCATCATTAGCACCATCAGTAGCAGTACCATCAGTAGCAGCACCATCAGTAGCAGCATCATCTGGATACACTGGAAAATTATTACCGGGAAATATTGTTCCTGTTAAAAATACAGTAACTAATATTAAATTACCTGATTTACCTGGTACAACAAATTGTGTATCAACTGCAACATATACAAATATGAATGATATTGAAATAAAAGAAATATGTAATATTTCTGGTTCAACATATACAGCAACAGATAGTACAAATCGTAATATTAATATAAATTTAGGAAATGGTTCATCAGGTCAAATATTAAATTGCCCATATTCAATTAGTATGAAAAAAACAAATAATATTAATCAAGTAATATTAGATGCATCTTGTGATTCAGGATCATTATCCGATATTATAAATAATGCACAATTTAAAATAACATCATCATCAACAAGTAATGATAGTTATAGTACATTATATAATTCATTATATAATAATGCAATAACAAAAACACCAACAGTTACACCAGCTGCAACACCAGCTAGAACACCAACAGTTACACCAGCTGCAACACCAGCTAGAACACCAACAGTTACACCAGCTGCAACACCAGCTAGAACACCAACAGTTACACCTACTGTAACACCATCAGTAACATGCCCAGCTGGTTATAAACTAAATAGTAAATTTATTTATAATGTAAATAATAATAGTACAGAAGTATCTAATGTATGTGTTTCTAGTTTTTCAATCACATATCCTAATCCTACAACATCTGTATTAGCCACAATGTGTGGTAATAATGCTAAATCAGTATTAGTTGATGCAGATACAAATAGTTATAAATGTATGTTAAATTCTCAATAAAATATTTCTTTATATAATATATAAAGAAATGTTACCAAATAAATGCGATGTTAATCTAACAAAATATTCAGTACAGAATTTATTAACAGGTGATATAGATTGTGTAACTGAGGTACCTAGTAAAATATTTAATACAATAATATGGCCCAGAAATGATGTAAATTATCCACCCCCTGGTAGTGGTTTAGGTAAAACATGTTTTATTCCAAGTAGTAGCTATTTATTAGTTGAAAATACTAAAAGTGATAATGGTTATAATTTTAAATGTCTTTCTAAGCCTGGTTATAATCAAACTATATTAAATAATAAAAATGTAGGTGGAATATTTTCAGAAGGTACTTTACCAACATTTTTATCAGTTCCTTACATAACAAATATATCACCAAGTGTAGCACCAAGTGTAGCACCAAGTGTAGCACCAAGTATAGCACCAAGTGTAGCACCAAGTGTAGCACCAAGTGTAGCACCAAGTGTAGCACCAAGTGTAGCACCAACTTATACACCAGTAAATACACCAAGTATCGCACCAACTTATAAGCCAGTAAATACACCAAAAATAAATACCAAATGTATTAATTTAATAAATGATTTTAATGATACTATTGGCTGTATAAATTCTTTAAATAATTAATATCTTTTATTTTCTTTATAAAGTATATAAAGAAAATGCAATTTGGTTCAAGTTTTGGTAATGGATCAAATGTTGCCAATGGTAATATGTTATACAATCAAATAAATAAAACACCTATAACATGCCCAGATGATTACAGTTTTCAAAAAAAGTTCAAATATGATATACTTAATTCAGATGGCTCAATATCAACTGGTCAATATAATAATGTATGCGTATCTAAATATGCTATAAAATATCAAAATATAAATATTAATTATATTTCTGGTATGTGCACAAATAATGGATTTGCAGTTGTAAAAGATGATGGATATAGATGTATATATAAATCAAGTACATAATTATTATAATTATTTTGACCATACATTATTATGACCAGAATGTAAATTTTTAAAATTATTTAGTTTTAAATTATCAATTATTTTAGAATAATTACATTTATCAGTATAATCTGTTTCAAATATAATTAAATTAAGTTGTTGATATAGGTGTGGATTTTCATCAAAAAATTGTTCTAAAAATCCTTCACAGTCAGCAACTAAAGTATTAAATTTTAAATTATACATAGATTCAATTTCTTCTAATGTATATCTAGGTATAGAACTAGCATTAGATGGAATAGATGTTGTACCGTAACCTTCATAACTATCTAAATTAGTTAATTCTAATGGAATATTAGATATAAATCCTTTAATAATATTAAAATTACAATTATTATTAATCATATTTTTTTCTAAACATTCATGAACTCTGGTATCAGGTTCAACAGATACTTGATTTTTTGGATTATTTATTTTTTTATTAATGATACATGATACTGTACCATAACGTGCGCCTAATTCTAAAACAACATCAGTTGGTTTTATATACTTATTTGCTAGAGATTGTTCTTCAGTTTCATAAATAGTAGTATCTATTAAATTATTATTTTCATTTATAAAAATAAAATTCATATATATATTATGAAATTTATTTTTTCAGAGAGTCATACATTACCTTGGAATGGATATACCGCAAGATATGAAAGAGGAATAAGTGGTACCCATAGTGCTTCAATGTATTTAGCTGAAGCATTAGCTGAATTAAATCATGAAGTAATATTTGTAAATATATGTAATAAAATAATACCAGGTAATCATTTAGGAGTTAAATATGTAAATTTTAACGAATTTGAAGTATGTGATTGTGATTATATAATAACAACATATCATACAAATGATTTATTTATAATTGATAAAATAAACAATTTTAATAAAATTATAATAATAATGAATAATCCATTATGTACATTACCATATGACGGTAAAAATTATTTATATAAAATAGACGCAAGTAAAGTAATAATTGCATTTATTTCTGAATTTTCTAAAAATAATATCTTATTATATCCTGATAGTAATTTAATAAAAAGTTTCGAACATATGTTATTATATAATAGTATTGATTTAAATGATATTAAATCAGATGAAAAAGATAATAATTTTATATTTTTTGCATGTTTAGATAGAGGATTTAAAATGGCAACTCAAATTATAAATAAATTTGATATTAATAATTCATTTAAATTATACACAAATACATATTCTGATTGCAATAATGATATATATCAAAATTTAAATAAAAATGTATTTATAACTGAAAATACATCAAAAAATACAATATTAAATTATTGTGCTAAAGGAAAATATTTTTTATACCCATTAATAAATTTGGATACTAATTCTGTACATTATGATTGCGCTCCATATGTAGTTTTAGAATCATTATTAAGTGGAGTAGTAGTTATAGCCCCAAAAATGAAATTATTTGTAGAATTATATGGCGATGCAGTATGTTATATAGATACAAGTGATATTATACCAGAAAAAGATTTAACTACTGTAACATTAGATAGCAATACTGGTGATAATATCCATCCAAATTTTGGATATCCTATTTTAAATAGATATGTAGCAAAATTAAAATTATTAGAAGAGAATATTGATTTATATAATAGTTATGTTGAAAAAGGAAGATTATTAAAAGATAAATATTCTAATAAAAATGTAGTTAATACATTAATAAATGCAATTGATGTTGATTTTAATTTAAATTTAAATACATATAAAAATATCGAACAAGCAAATCAATATATTTATAAAAAAAATATATCAACTAATATGAAATTAAAAAATCCAAAATTAATGCATAATAAATTATTAAATAAATATAAATAATTATAATATTAATGAAATTTGTATTTTCAGAATGCATGTCTATTAAATGGAATGGACATACTGCAAGAAATATAAAAGGAGTTAGTGGAACACATACTGCATCAATGTATTTAGCAGAAGGATTAGCTGCATTAAATCATGAAGTTATATATGTAAATGTAAATAATAATATTATTCCAACAACATATTTAGGTGTAAAATATATTAATTATAATGATTTTGAACCAACTGATTGTGATTATGTAATAATGACTTATTTTGTAGCTGAATTATTTATATTAAATAAAATAACTAATTTTAAAAAGATTATAATGGTTATGCATAATCCATATGATATATATACAAATTTAATAACAGAAAATGTAATATATAAATTAGATCCTAATAAAGTGATAGTGGCGTTTATTTCAGAATTTTCAAAAAAGAATATTTTATTAGAAAAAGATAGTGAATTTTTAAAATATTACCAACATATATTATTACATAATAGTATTGATATAAATGATATTAAACCAATAGAAGAAAAAGAAAATAGTTTTATTTATTTTGCATGTATAGGAAGGGGCTATAAATTAGCAGTTGAAATTATAAATAAATTTAATAATAATTTTAAATTATATACTAATACATATGATGATGTTAATAAAAATAGCATATATTATGATAATATAGTTATAACAGAAGATACATCAAAAAATACAACATTAAATTATTGTGTAAAAGGCAAATATTTTGTATATCCGCTAATAAATTTAGATGATAATATTATTCATTGTGATACATTTGCATATGTAGTATTAGAAGCTTTATTACATGGAGTAGTAGTAATAGCACCAAAAACAGATTTATTTTTAGAATTATATGGTGATGCAATATGTTATATTGATGTAGATGATATAATGCCAAAATTATATTTTAATATTAAAGTTGAACAAATGGGGTATCCAATAATAGATAGATATATAGAAAAATTAAATTTATTAGAAAATAATGTAGAATTATATAATAGTTATGTAGAAAAAGGTTTATCATTAAAAGAAAAATATTCAAATAAAACAATTGTTAATACATTATTAGATAATATAGATAAATTAAAAGATGTATATATTGATATAAATATTAATAAAATATTAAATGTAACAAATACAAATACTAATAATAAATTATTACATAATAGATTAAATAAATATAAATAATATTTCATTTTATAACATAATATGAAATTTGTATTTTCAGATAGTTTATCTTTAAAATGGAATGGTAATGTTGCAAGAAATAAAAATGGAATAAGCGGTACTCATAATGCAATTATGTATTTAGCAGAAGCGTTAGCATTAAATCATGAAGTTATTTGTGTAAGTATATTTAATAATATTATTCCAGATAAATATAATGGTGTTACATATATAAATTATAACGAATTTGAAACATGTAATTGTGATTATATAATAACAACATATTTTGTATCTGATTTCTTAATTTTAGATAAAATAAATAATTATAATAAAATTATTATGATAATGAATAATCCAATTGATTTACATACAAATTTAATAAAAAAAGATATATTTTACAATATAGATCCGAATAAAGTAATAATTGCATTTATATCAAATGCATCGAAGGAGCTTATTTTATCGTATAAAGAAAGTAAATTTTTAAAATATTATAATCATATATTATTAAATAATAGTATAGATATAAATGATATTAAACCAATAGTAACTAAAGAAAATAGTTTTATATTTTTTGCATGTATTGGCAGAGGATTTAAATTAGTGAGGAATATACTTGATAAATTTAGTAATTTTAAAGTATATACTAATACATATGATGATAATTACAAAAATGAATTATTATCAAATAATATACATGTAACAGAAGATGCATCTAAAAATACAATATTTAATTATTGTGCTAAAAGCAAATATTTTATTTATCCACTAATAAATTTAGATGATAATTATGTTCATTGCGATACATTTGGATATGTGATACTAGAAGCATTATTACATGGTGTAGTAGTAATAGCACCAAAAACAAAATTATATGAAGAATTATACGGAGATGCAATTTGTTATATTGATGTAGATGATGTGATGCCTGAATTATATTTTGAATTAAAAAATGAAAAATTAGGGTATCCAATAATAAATAGATATATAGAAAAATTAAATTTATTAGAAAATAATGTTGAATTATATGATAGTTATGTTAAAAAGGGGTTATTATTAAAAGAAAGATATTCGAATAAAATAATTGTAAATACATTATTAGATAACTTGGAAAAGGTAAATCTTGATTTAAGTAAGATTAATAAAATTAAATTAATTAGAGATAATATTATGTCAAAAACAATTCTTACTATTTTTGCAGGTAGAGAGAGTAATTTAAATATATTAAATAAATATTTATCAAAAGCTATTGATTTAAAATTAATAGATGAAGTTCATTATTGGAATTATACACGAAAAAAAGAAGATGAAATATACATTAAATCTATTAGTAATTTGAAAAGAACATCTAATAATCAAAATAATACATTTGTTAAAAAAATTAGATATGTAAATAATAAACCAGTTATATATTTATCACCACAAGTTAATAATATAGAAGGATTAATTAGTAGTATTAATGATTATAAAATAGATTTATCGGATGATTTTATTGAAATTAATACACCTATAATAAATAATTCATTTAATTTTTTAATAAATTGTTTAACAAATTTAATTATTATAATTAAAGATTCTAATGTATCATATCAAATAATAATAAATTCAAATGGAACAAATAAAAATTTAATTAATGTATCTATTATAAATGATGAAATAGTTGTTACTATTGATGAAAAAGATTATTTAAGAAAAAATATAATTAGTAATTTTAATATAAATAATATATATTTAAAAACAGTTGGTGTATCTAGTGATATATTATATACACAAACAAAAAATAAAAATTTTTATTTAATGGATACATGTCAAAAGAAGCCATGGACAAATTATTATAATTATTATGATAAAACAGAATATAAAAATGATATTATAATTAAATGTGATGATGATATATTATATATAGATTTATCTAAATTAGAAGAATTTATAGATTATGCAAAAACAACAGATAATCATATTGTATTTGCAAATACGATTAATAATGGTGTATCAGCATATTATCAACAAAATAAATATAATTTAATACCATCAGATTTAATGAGATTAGAATATCCGATGAATGGTTTATGTGGTTCATTATGGGAATCAGGTACAAAAGCAGAACAATTACATAATTATTTTATTGATAATTATAAATCGTTTATAGATTATAATTATAATAATGAAATCATACCAATTACAACTAGATTTAGTATTAATTTTTTTGCAATTAAAGGTATTGACTGGTATAAAATAAAAGATTGTGGTAATGATGATGAACAAAACATAACTGTAAAATACGTTAAAGAATGTGGATTAAAAAATGTATTATACACTAATTTATATGTTGCTCATTTATCATTTTATAAACAAGAAGAAACTAAAATTAATAGTAATGATTTAAGAGTAAAATATGCTAAATTAGCTAATTTAGTTCTAAACTAAGGTGTTTGTAATTATTATTAATTAATGTATATTCAAATATATTTTTATTAATTTGTTCTAATACATTATCAATATCTTTTTCTATTTTATCATTAATCATATATTTTTTGCAGTCGATATGATTTTTTTCTTTAATATTAATAAATAATTTTTCAGATACATCATCATTCATAATATATTTTCTATATGGTACAATTTTTTTAAATGTTTTTGATATTGTAACATCAGATATATCAAAAATTTTGGATAAATTTTGAATTGAATAATCAATTTCATAAATTTGATATATTAACATGACAGCAGATGCTGCAATTGAAGGTGGTTGATGATCTGTTGCAATATCTAATTTAACAATATTTTTAATTATTTTTTTAGTTAAATCCGCATATTCACCCAGTTTTAATTTACCTTTAAACCGATCAATAAAATCTTCAGGCTTACTAGATCGAATACAATCATAAATATTATAATCCATAACTTCAAATAATTTCCTGCATCCAGATGTAATATGCTTAACTTTAAGATCAAAGATCTTGGCAATTTCTTTATGACTACGTGGTAGTTTTTGCATCTTAGCACCTTCTAATACACACGCTGCAATTAAACTTTTGCGATTATCACCACGAATAATAATTTTCTTACCGTCTTTATTCTTTTGTTCAGTAAATTTTTTATACAAGTTTCTTGCATTATCTATCACTGCTTTAGGTATGTTTTCTTTTCTACATTTTGATTCAATCTCTTGTAACACGTCATATAAACTTCGCTCTTCATACGGCATTTGTGACCAAACATGCAATCGTTTTAATTTACTATTCATACCACCAATACTTGTCCCGAGTGATGCTTGTGGTAAAAATATATTTGTTTGTTGGGCACATCGATCACTATCATTTTTATCTTCCCAATTAGATATCTCTAATGATGAATCAAAATATTCTAGTAACTCCCTTCCACAATTTCCACAAACACATTTCCCACGCATTTGATCATCGATAATTTTTTTATCTCCACAATCAGGACATGATTTTAGTTTAATAGGATCTAATTTATTATTATCTAAATTAGAAACTAATTCATAAGCTTCTTCCAAATCCATTATTATTGGATTCTATTTGTTTATATATATTTATCTCTTTATTTCAATTTTATAAATAAAATCTTTATATATTATATATAAAGAAAATGAGCGATGTAACAAACGAAGAACAAAATAACAATTTAGGTAATGCAGGCGATATGTCTGGTAATGCAGGTGATATGTCTGGTAATGCAGGTGATATGTCTGGTAATGCAGGTGATATGTCTGGTAATGCAGGTGATATGTCTGGTAATGCAGGTGATATGTCTGGTAATGCAGGTGATATGTCTGGTAATGCATATAATACAGAATCAAATGACCCATACAATCCCTCACAAGATATAAACACAATAAGAAATACAAATACATTCCGAACAGGTACAACATTGTCACGTGGTCCAATGTTTATGTTTGGTGGTCATGAATGGACTAATCCATATGGTGTAGAAAATACTCCAGCTGGTTGTTCTGCATTATATAGCTATGATGCAACTGGTTTTAACAAAGGTATGCCTTCTAACTGGGGTCAAAATTTACAAATATGTAATATGAATGATGATACAAAAGCATTACCATTAAGTGCTATTGATCAAAGTAAGTGGATGACTCCTGTTGCAGATACAAAGGATAAATATTTTTTTATTAGTGCTGTAAAATCAAATAGTGGAAAATGTTATAGATATGTATATTTAAAGAAAGATAATAATAATCAGTTGGTAATAGATCCTAATACAGCGGTGACTTTTAATGGAGAGTGCGATACTAATGTAACTGCTGAACAAATTGTAAATGGTGAAGCATTTACTAACGTTAAATCATCAAAAAAATTCAAACAAAGAAAATCAGAAGAACATTTTGAATCTAATAAAAATTTAAAATGCAAACACAGATATTAAGTATTAATTTGATTCCTTTTTCTATTCCTATTTAATATTTCCATATAATCATTTTGTAATTCATTTTCTAACTTATTTTCTTCTTTCTCTGGTATTATAGTAGCTAATATCTTAAAAAAATATAAGAATATTTTAACCTTTACTAGTAAATAAAATTTGTTAATTTTATCTATTTTTAATATCTGATTAAATATACATGAAAAACCATAATTAATTGATAGTTCAATATAATAAAACACCTTAAAATAATCAAGGGAATTATGAAATAAATGATATTTTCCAGTAGCAAATAATACTAATGATAATATTATATAGATAAAAGGTCCAAAAAATAATGATAAATATATATTAAAATGTAAAAAATAACATAATAATATATAAATTATAATATTAGGACTATATATATAGATCATTTTAATTATTAATATACATTATTTCTTATATAAAAATTTAGATTTTATATTACTATCTTTATATATAAATTTCTTTATATATAATATATAATGACAACAGTAAATACAAATGGAATAGGTTCTTTTGATTTTCCATTACCTCTAAATATGAATGAAGGTGAAACAAAAGATATATCATATACATTACCTGGTAATAAAAATGTATGTTTAAGAGTGAAAAAAGGTCTAAATACAGAATTTTCAAATTATACACCAGATACACCAGTAGGAGCTCCTAATTATAAAGAGGAAACTGATCCTGCATCATATAAATATGGAAATTATAATGTGCTTAATGGTGTTGAACGATTACCTGAACAAGGTAATAATACCGTTAGTATTGTAGATTCTACTACATGTAATAATGATTATATCGTATCAGATCCTTTAAAAGTACCTAAAAATAATTATACATTTGTACTAGACTCTAATGGAAATAAAAAAATATATTATGATGGCTTACCAAGAAGTAATGGATATTCATTATTCGGTGATTTTAATATTAACGGTCAAGAAAATTGTGTAAATATAGTAAATACTATAGATAACTTAGGTGTTAGTAATTATAGTGTAAATATTACAAATTCATATACAGCAGGATTACCATTTACAAATAGATGTGGATCATTAGCTAATGATTATACCACTACTCCTATTTTAGATGCAACAGGAAAACCAATTTTAGATGCAAATGGTAACCCTAAAATGAAATATAGCGATGAATTATATATGCTAACATCACAATCTGAAAATATATCTAATTCTAATAAATTAGATTTTGATACTTCTATATATATCGCACCATTAGATTACAAACGTGTAGATTATTCAAACGAAAATATGAAAACAAGAAAATGTTTTGTATTTAATAACGATCAAAATGGTAATATTACTGTAAAAAATATTTCCTGTTCACTTGATGGTATAGCTTCACTAAAACCAATAAATGATCAATATTATGGATATGCTGATCTAGAAGTTAATGATATATCTACTAAATCTAATGTTAATAATTATATTGTTGGTAAAATTAAATATGGTAATATTAATCTTAATGGACAACAATATTGTTTAAGTGTTGAAACTAATGGTACTAAATTAACTCCAAATATATATGCAGGTGCATGTCCAGTATTGATGACAACTGATAATCAAAAATGTGATAAACTTGGCATACCTGATGATTCAAATACACTCCGTTTATATTCAACAGATGAATGTGTTAATAAATTAAATGGTAGTTCAAATGCTGCAGATGCTTATAATCGTGGTATTCAAAAAGAAGTTAATGGTGTTAGTTATGGTGAATGCTTAAACATACAAGGTGGTAGTTATAGTTGGGATTGCAGAGGAGTAAATAATGAATATTTTGGCAACGTTAAATCAGAAAGAAAATCACGCAAAATCGAACATTTTAAATCTAATAATAATCTAAAATGCAAACACAATTATTAAATAATTAAATTTCTTATAAATTAAAAAATTTAATTAATATTCATATATACATTATCTCTTATATAGATCATCTTTATTAATTAATAAATATTTACTCTTATATTAAATTTCTTTATATATAGTATATATGAATTATAATTTATCAGAATTTATTAATAATCCAGGGGGTAATATTGGATGTAGCGTATTGTACGATTTTGCAGCTGAATTTGAAGGAATATCTAAAGGAATAAAACAATGCAATACAGATATAAGGGATCCACCTAAATTCGATAAAGATATTGTTAAAAATTTTGTTGCTAATTCTGGATTTATAACCGGATTTATTAGTTATAAAAATACATCTCTTGGAAATAGATGTAAAACTAGTATTTTATTACAAAAAGATTTAACATTACAAGATGTCACTGTAGAAACTACGTTTGTAGATACTTCTTCAGGTGCAGAAGATCCAGAATGTCAGAGACCTACTGAAGAGGCAATAGATAATATTATAATGTCAAATCCAGATCCACGAACACCAGTTGGTAATTCAACACCACCACCACCACCACCTACTTTACCCGAACCACGTGAAATTACTCAATGTATTACAACAAATGATGATAATAGCATAAATATTACAAATGAAAAATGTCTTGTACAAACACCATCACAACAAGAATTTAATAGATGTGTTACATTATCTTACGATAATAATAATAATATTATTACAACTGTTACAGAAGGTAAATGCCCAGCACAATTTACCAACGTTAAATCAGGAAGAAAATCACGCAAAATCGAACATTTTGCATCTAATAACAATCTTAAATGCAAACACAATTATTAAATAATTAAATTTCTTATAAATTGAAAAATTTAATTAATATTCATATAAACATTATCTCTTATATATAATAAGAAATGGACGATTCACTTATAAATAAAGAAACTATTTTTAAGTTAATTGATTTCTATTTTGCAAGTGATCCTTTATACAAATTTCAACATGATTCTTATGATCAATTTGTGAATGATATTATTTTTCCGACTCTAAAAGAAAGTCCCAATATTATTTCTGAGAATGTATTCTTGGATAAAATTTATAGGCACAGACTTGAATTTACAGATATTGCCTTAAAACCACCAGTTAATGAAATTGATGATGAACTAATTTTTCCAGAAGATGCACGTATTAAACACTTATCATATTCAGGTAAATTAATTGCCAATGTAAAACAGATGTTAGATATTATCGAAACCCAAACAGGTAATACTACAACAAAACAAATTACAGAAGATAAAGAAGTGCCAATTGCACGCATACCAATTATGGTTAAATCAAGATATTGTAATACTGTATTGCGTCCTGATATTCCTAATACTGAATGTTATTTTGATCCTGGATGTTATTTCATTATTGGTTCTAGTGGTAATATTGGCGAACGTGTTATCTTAACACACGAACGTATTTGTGAGAATAAAGCTCTAGTATTAACTAAAAGAGATCCGAGTTATAATCGTGGTAAGATGTACCAAATTCAAATTAATTCTAAAACACCTGATATTTTAGGTATTGTAAATGTATTTACAATTAAAATGAATAAAAATGATTCGATTGTATGTTTAACACGTCAATTTGCAGAGATTCCATTATTTGTATTATTCCGAGCGCTAGGTATTGTTTCAGATAATGATATTATTAAATATTGTGTATATGATGATGCAGATACAGATATGAGTAATGTATTAAGATATTCCATTGAAGAAGGTTTATATGCTAAAATTGGTGATGAAGCAAAACCAAAAGAGATTAGAACACAAGAAGATGCAGTTAATTTCTTAGTTGCACGATTAAGAAATACTAAGAAATATAGTGAAACAGATCCAGTACTAAGAGAAACACAAAAGAAAATTCATGTTACAAAAATATTAGAAAATGAATTATTACCACATGTAAGTGGAGGATTATTAAATAAAGCATGTTATCTAGGTTATATGGTAAATAAACTATTACAATGTTATTTAAATAGAATTGAAGAAGATGATCGAGATTCGTATATTAATAAACGTTTGTGGTTACCAGGTGTTTTACTTGGACAATTGTTTAAACAATTTTATCAAAAGATGATGAATAATATTACCAAATTCTTTAAGAAGAAAAATAATGATGATAATAATCCGATTAAGATTATTAATCAAATTAAGCCGAGTATTATTGAAGATGGATTAAAATCAGCACTATTAACTGGTACATGGACAGATCGTCGCAAAGGTGTAGCGCAATTACTCCAGCGTCTGTCATATTTACAAACTATTGCATATTATCGGAGAATTATTACACCATCACCTGATGCATCAAATAATAAAATTACAACAATGCGTCAAGTTAATAATGTTCAATTAGGATTTGTATGTGTAACAGGTGATACATTAATTACAATGGGTGATGGTACTAAAACAAAAATTAAAGATATTAACAATAATGATTATATATTATCGTATGATTATGCAAATAATAAATTAGTACAATCACGAGTGTCTAATTATTTTTCATTAATGCCACAAAAATTATTAAAAATTATATTAATTGATAGTAATGTACTTAAATGCACACCAGATCATCCAGTTTTAGTATATTTAGACAATAAATTTACATATTTGAATGCAAGTTCATTAATAGTTAGAGATAGAGTAGTTGTAATAGGTGAATCTAATGTATATTTATTATATCTAGAACATATGAAAAAAGCAAAAATGGATGCTTATTCATATGAAATTTATAAACAAAGATATTTAATTACAGATAATGTATGGGGAATACCAATTTCTTCAACTTATGAAATTGAACCAGAATTAGTATATGATTTTACTGCGGAAGGTGATCATCATAACTTTATTGCAAATGATATGGTGACGCATAATTGTGTGGTAGAGACACCAGAAGGAGCTAAGATTGGTTTGGTTAAAGGTATGTCTTTAACAGCTAATCCTACAATGATGTTATATTCACAGATTCCTATTATTAAGAAATTATTAAAAGATAAAATGTTAGAATTAAGTAGTGTAACTCCATACCAGTTTAAACAATATGTTAAAGTACTATTAAACGGTGATTGGATTGGTATGAGTGATAAACCGATAGAGTTATATGAATACTTGTTAGATAAAAGACAGAAACAAGAGATAGACTATACGGTAAGTATTATGTTAAATTTTACGTCTAAAGAGCTAAAACTATATTGTGATGGTGGTAGATTAGTAAGACCTTTATTAAAAGTAAGGGATAATGAACTAGTATTAAAACCAGAGATGTTGGATAATATTGATCCAGATGATATTTCTGGTAAGAAATTAAGTAAATTCAATGATTTTTTGATTAAATATCCAGATGTATTTGATTTTGTGGATGTAGAGAGTACTGAAAGTGCAATGATTTCAATGACATTTGATCAGTTAAATGAAGAGAAACAAAAAATGTTAATGAATGTTAAAGAAAAAGATTTGCATGTATCGGGTGATCCGATTAATAGATATGATAAAATATATGTTAAATACACACATTGTGAATTGCATCCATCAATGATGTTAGGTAGTATTTCATCAAATGTGCCATATGCAAATCACAATTATGGTAATCGTAATATTCTTTTCTTCTCGCAGTCACGTCATGCGGTGGGTATTTATGCAACTAATTACAGATACAGAACTGATAAGTCGTATCTATTATATCATCCGTCGAGGCCGTTAGTTATGACTAAAGCTGCTAAATGGTTACATGTGGATCAAATTCCAGCTGGAGAAAATTGTGTAGTAGCAATTATGTGTTATACAGGATTTAACCAAGAAGATTCTAAATTAGTGAATAAGAGTGGTATTGATCGAGGATTGTTAAGAGCTACAGTATTAGATAAGAAAGATGAATCAATTGAGAAGAATCCGACCACATCTCAAGATGATATATTTATTCGACCGGATAAGACAAAAACAGTGGGTATGAAAGATGCCAACTATGAAAAACTAAATGAAAAGGGTCATGTACCGGAAGAAACAGTATTAGAAAATGGTGATGTATTAATTGGTAAAGTATCACCTATTTTAAAAGATGAATCAAATAAGATTTATCGAGATGCAAGTAATGTGTATAGATCAACAGTTACATCTACTGTAGATAAAGTATATAACGTATATAATGGTGACGGATATGAAATGTACAACATGAGATTACGTAGTGAAAGGGTGATACAAATTGGCGATAAATTATGCTTGACACCAGATCACGAAGTATTAACGAAGAGGGGATGGGTGTATATTAATGAAGTTACTAAAGATGATTATGTAGCACAATTAAATCGTGAATATAATTATATGGAATATGTTAAACCATTAGAAACATTTGAATATGATCATGAAGGTGATATGTATGAAGTTAGAAATATTGGAATAAGTTTAAAGGTAACAATGCATCATAAGATGTGGGTTAAAATGAATAATAAATTTGAATTAATACCGGCCTCAGAAATTGTAGGTAAAAATGTTGTATATCAAAATTATGGACCAATAAATAATGATAAATATAGTATATTAGATGAAGATATAAATAATCTATTTATTAAAGATGATATACCAGATTGGGTATTTGAATTAAATGAAAGGCAAACTGAATTATTTATTAATGGTATGGTTAGTAATAGTGAATATAGGACTAAATCAAAAGTAGTAAGAGATAAATTACAGATATTATGCCAACATGCTGGATACACATCTACATATAGATTACACGATGATGTATGGATAATTGATATTCGTAAATTTGATTGTGTAACAAAAACAGATCATTATACATTTCATAATGTATCAGAATACAAAGGTAAAATTTATTGCATTAGTGTGCCAAGCGAAGTATTTTTAGTACGTCGTCATGGTCGAATTGTATGGACTGGTAATTCAACACGCCATGGTCAGAAAGGTACAGTAGGCGCACTATTAACATCTAATGATATGCCATTTACGGCATCTGGTATTCAACCGGATATAATATTAAATCCTAACTGCATTCCCTCACGCATGACGATTGCACAATTATTAGAAGCTCTATTTAGTAAAGTAGGTGCATTAGAATGTAGTTATATTGATGGAACACCATTTCAAGATAATGCAGAGGTTGATGATGCGAATGAAATATTACGCAAGTATGGTTTTGAAGACCATGGATTAGAAACAATGTACAGTGGTATTACTGGTGAGAAGATGCAAGCTAGAATTTTCTTATGTCCAACATATTATCTAAGATTAAAACATTTGGCGATGGATAAGATGCATGCACGTGCGTCGGGTCCTAAACAAATATTAACGCGTCAGCCACCGGATGGTCGTGCCCGAGATGGAGGGTTACGCTGGGGTGAAATGGAACGTGATGTGGGTATTGCGCATGGTGCAGCCTTCTTATTAAGAGAGAAATTATTAGTAGCATCCGATAGGTATGAAGTATATTTATGTAATATTTGTGGAATGTTTGCAAATAAAATGCCGAAGAAAGATGTGTATCATTGCCCGAACTGTAAAAATTCGACGAGAATTAGTAAAGTAGTTTTACCATATGCATTTAAATTATTAATACAAGAATTGATGAGTGTCCAAGTTTTACCGAGATTGAAGGTGAGGGAGGATGAATTTGCGTGAATACATGCAAAAAAGTTAAATAGTAAATTTTTTTATTACACTATAAATAAAAAAATTAATTTTTTGTATTTTATTAGTTGTAACCAGAACCAACACTACCCCAAGTCCATCCCATCCAAGCTTTTCTAGCACCAGTATTAGAATCTCTAAATTCAAACATTTGATCACTACTAGAACCATTACCGCCAAGCTTCCATTGTTGATTACCAAGAAAGGTTGCACCATTTATTGTAGGTGAAGTTAATTGAGCACCACTAATAGGTTTATCTATAACAAGTTCTCCGCTACTATTAGTACTTAACTTAGTCCCGTTAATAGTTAAGGTACCTACAATAGTTACATTACCATATTGATCTATTGAAAATTTAGGACCATTGTGCCATACAGAAAGATTAGTACCATCGTCACTGTATAATGTATAACCTGGAACTGGTTTAGCAGTTGTAGAATTACGAGCATTAATATTTAATGAAGAACCTGCAGCTACAGTAGGCGCGGTTAAAAGACCACTAACAATAGTATCACCAGTAACAGTTAAACTAGATGCAGGAGCACCATTAGTACCAATAGTAGTATTACCTTTAATACCTAAAGTACCACCAACAGTAGTATCACCAGTAACACCTAAAGTACCACCAACAGTAGTATTACCTGTAACACCTAAAGTACTAGAAAGTGTTGTAGCGCCAGTAACACCTAAAGTACTAGAAAGATTTGTAGCTCCTGTAACACCTAAAGTATTACCAAGTTGAGTAACACCAATATTAGCTAAACCACCAGTAACAACTGTATTACCAGTAACTAATAAATTACCAATAGCACTAGGAGTACCAATTTGTAAATTACCTGGATTAGTTAAAGTACCACCACCATCGACTAATTTTTGTGCTACTTTTGCAAGAGTAACGATAGAAGAAACAGGTACTAGAGATGGATCAAAATTTTCAGTGTATTTCTCATAAAATCTAGATATTATATAATAAATAATTAAACATAATAATAAAATATATAAGTACTTCATATATTTTATTAAGAAAAAATATGAAGGATTATTGAATATAAACTATTTACCAATCAATACCAGCCCAAGTAAGAAATTGTTGAAATGCATATTCATCTAAACATCCACTTGGATTAAAAGGATTATAAAGACCACATAGTTGATTAACTGTTAAAGTACCATTTATAGTTGCGTTATTAGAAGCATACAAACTATTAGCATATAATCCACCAGCTGCATTAAATGCTGCTGCATTAAATGCTGCTGCATTAGATGTAGGACTGTCAAAAAACCAACCACCATCCGCAACAAAAATTGTATCAGAATTAGAATTAAATTTTAATATTTGATTATAATTTTTTGCACCATGCCAT
>Ga0209499_1001099_pt1 | contig 19384 bp, 19 predicted proteins | sample C_130208_EF_Meta_FD_187306 | JGI IMG/M metagenome (GOLD analysis project Ga0209499, IMG submission 187306) | Freshwater microbial communities from Lake Croche, Canada to study carbon cycling - C_130208_EF_MetaG (SPAdes) (version 2) | ecosystem: Environmental > Aquatic > Freshwater > Lake...
TATAAATCCTAGTTTCTAAATTCCCATTATTTCCATGTAAAAAAAGTACAGTATATTTGTTTTGATTATTTTTATAAAACCAAGATTTAAGTCTAACGTTATCTGTTGAGGGTATTTCAACTTCTTGAATTTTAGCATTTAATTTCTCTACTAAGGGAGGACGAATGACATGTGGTCGATATAAAATATTTCTTTGCATAGCATACATATAAATGCATATCGAGATGTACGCGAATGTCAGAATTATTAGTGAATATAAAAAGAACTTCTTAAATCTCATTTAATTTTACTTTTTTGAAAAAACCAATTTGCATTTTTTAATAACATATCATCTTCAAATTTATTTCCAATAAACTGAACGCCAATAGGCATTCTATTAGAATCCTGCAATAACGGTAAAGAAATCGAAGGCGTTCCAAGGTACGTCCATATAGTACAAAACTCAGGATCTCCAGTAAAAGCTAGATCCTTGGGTGCGGCTCCAGTTGTTGATGGCGTCACAACTCCATCAAAATTTTTTATTTCCTCTTTAAAAGACTGATAAAGAAGATGAATGTTTTCCTCTGCCTCAACATAATCTTTTGCCTTATATTTCAATCCTCTTTCAATGGCTTCTATTAATTTTTTTCCTATTTTATCTCTATGCTTGTCATAGATTGAAAAATAATTATGGGCCATGTCAGTTTCTTGAATAATTTTTTGATAATCAAAAATTTTATCTAAAAATTTTGGCGTTTCATAAACTGTTATATTTTTTTGATTTTCTTTTATAAAATTTTCGAAAAGTTTTTGTATTTCTTTATCTAAATTGTTCCATCTTGAAGTTTTTATAAAAGCAAATTTTGGATTGAGATTTTTAATAAATTTAGTTACATCTAATAAGTCATTGGCCTTATAATCAACTGTAGTTCTGTCTTGATTATCTTTTTTTATAACAACTGAAGAACATAATGCTAAATCCTCAACATTGTTTGCAAACAATCCAACCTGATCCAACAAAAAAGACTGCTGTAAACAGCCGTGTCTTGAAATTAGTCCATAGGTAGGTTTGTAAGCTGCAACTCCGCAATAGGACGCTGGTCGAATAGTAGAGCCATTTGTTTGTGAACCTACGGCAACAGGAGCCATAAATGAGGCAACTGCTGCAGCAGAACCGCTTGAAGACCCTCCTGGAGTTCTTGAATAGTCATGAGGATTTGTAGTCTTGCCAGCATCGTAATAGGCAAGTTCTGTGGTAACTGTTTTTCCCATAACAATGGCTCCTGCCTTCTTTAGCAAATCTACAACTGAAGAGTCATGTCGATTAGTATGATTTTCTCTTATGGAAATTCCATTAAGTGTTGGCATATCTTCTGTTTGAAAAATATCTTTGATCGCAACTGGTAATCCGTGCAAAGAACCTAAAGATTTTCCAGATGAAAGTTTGCTGTCTGAATCTTTTGCTTTTTTTAAAAAAAGATCTTCATCAAAAAAAGTCCAAGCTTTTACATTTTTTTCTAATTTATGAATTTGATCAATAAAACTTTTTGCAACTTCAGTGGAGGATATTTCTTTTTTTTTAGTTTTAGAAATAATTTCAGATGCAGATAAAAAACAAAGATTCATCTTATTAAATAGATTAATAATCTACTTATTTAGTGTCCGCCTAAATATGCCGCTTTAATTGCTGGATCGTTTTTAAGTTTACTAGCTGGACCGTGCATAGAAATACGACCATTTTCTAAAACATAAGCATAGTCTGCTATATTTAAAGCTCCGACAGCGAATTGTTCAACTAAAAGCATCGTTGTTCCTGCCGCCTTAAGTCTTGCTATAATTTTAAAAACTTCTTCAACTAGAATAGGAGCAAGTCCCATAGAAGGCTCATCAAGCAAAATAATGTCTGGATTTAGCATAATCGCTCGCGCCATTGCTAACATCTGTTGTTCCCCGCCTGACAAAGTTCCTGCTAATTGATTTCTTCTCTCTTTTAATTTTGGAAATAATTCCATAGCTTTATCTATATCGCCTTTAAAATCACCTCTAGGTCTACTTCCAGTTAATCTTGGAAAAGCTCCTAATTGTAAATTATCAAATACTGTAAGAGATGGAAAAACTCGACGTCCTTCTGGAGAATGTGCCAATCCTAAACATGCAACTTTATATGACGGAAAATTATCAATCGATTTTCCATTTAAACTAATATGACCAGACGTTAATTTTATCATTCCAGTAATTGTTCTAAGCGTTGTTGTTTTGCCAGCTCCATTTGCGCCGATAAGAGTAACAACTTTATTCTTGGGTACTTCGATATTAATTTTTTTTAGAACATTTACTTTGCCGTAACCAGATTCTAAATCTTTTATAATTAGCATAATTTCCTAGGTTGCTTGCGCTCCTAAATAAGCCTCTATAACTTTTGGATTATTTTGGATCTCTTTAGGTTTACCTTCAGCAATTTTTTGACCAAAGTCTAATACCGACACAACATCAGATACTGCCATCACAACTTCCATATGATGCTCGATCAGAATAATTGTAATTCCTTTTTCTTTAATTTTTTTAATAATTAATAAAAGCTCTTTAATATCTGGAGCTGTTAATCCTGCTGCGGGCTCATCAAGTAAAAGTAGATTAGGATCTAAAGCAAGGGCTCTAGCAATCTCTAATAGTCTTTGTTTTCCGTAAGTTAAGTTTCTCGCTTCTTCGTTAGCAAACTCTTCCAAGCCAACAAATTTTAAAAGACCATATGCTCTTTGTTTTGCGGCTAATTCTTCACGTTTAAATCTTGGTAAGTTTAATGCAATCTCAAATAAATTTGATTTGTAGGTGTGATTTAAACCAACCATAATATTTTCTATGGCGGTCATCTCGTTAAATAACTGAACGTTTTGAAAAGTTCGTGCAATTCCTGATAGGGCTATTTTTGCAGAAACTTTTCCAACAATACTTGATCCTGAAAACTCAACCGTACCTGAAGTTGGAACATAAATTCCAGTTAAAACGTTTATTAACGTGCTTTTTCCAGATCCATTTGGTCCAATGAGACCGTGAATAGTTCCTTTTTTAACTACTAAATCAACATCATGTAATGCTTTTAAACCACCAAACTGCATCAAAACTGATTTTAAATTTAATATCTGGTCCGGAGCAGATGAGTTTTTGGCAGAAATAATAGCATCGTCTTTGTCAAAACTTCCAACATCAATTTGATCTCTTGTTGATTTTTTAGAGCCAAATACTTTCGTATAAAAATTATTAACAAACCCAACAATTCCATCTTGAAGATAATAAACTACAAGAAGAATCATAAATCCAAAAATAGTTAAACGCCAGTCACTAATATTTTTTATGAAATATGAAAAAGCCATCAACCCAACTGTTCCAATAACTGGTACAGCAACTTTTCGTATTGTTGACATTTGTTTTGAGATTAAAAGAGCTGAGCCCACAATAACAACAAGCGCAAGAGCCGTTGCAACAATTCTAAAAAGTTTAACGTCTCCTAATAACTGAGGTAAAGTAATAACGATAGCAGCGCCAATAATGGCTCCTAAACGAGTCTTACGACCACCCATGATAATCGCTAACAAAAATAAAACGGTTAATTCAAACACATAAGTGTTAGGAGAAATATATTGCTCTGAATAAGCGTATAAAGAACCTGCAAGCCCTGCAAAGCCTGCACTTATAATAAAAGCGTAAACTTTATATTTATAAACAGAAACGCCCATACAGTCACAAGCAACTGGACTATCTCTCAAGGCTTCAAAAGATCTTCCTAATCTTGATTTAAGTATGCGATTAATAACTACAAGACTCAAAATTGATATCGCCAAGACTATCCAGTAATAATGTATTTCCTTAGTTTGAAAACCAAAGATTGTTGGCTTTTTTATTATAATTCCTAAAGGTCCTTCAGTTAAAAAAGTCATTTCATTAATTAGGATTTGTATAATTGTGCCAAATGCCAAAGTGACCATGGCGATATATGGACCCACAACTTTAAGAGCGGGTAAAGCAAGTAATGCTCCAAAAATACAAGAAACTATAACGGCTATTGGAAGAATAACTAAGAAAGGAACTCCTAATTTGAAATATAAGATTCCAGCAGTATAAGCTCCTATGCCAAACAACCCGGCGTGACCCAGTGATACTTGGCCAGTGTAGCCAACAACTATATCCAAACCAAATAAAAGAATTGAATAAATCAAAATTCTTTCGACCATGTGAATATAATAAGTATTAGTTTGGAAAATTGGGAAAAGGGACAATATTATTATTCCCGCTGCCAATGCTAAAAATTTAAATCTCATTTTTAAACTTTTTTAATTGTAGTTTTTCCAAATAGACCTGCTGGCTTAACAGATAAAACTATTAATAATATAATTAGACTAGGAACGTCTTTATAACCTGTTGAAATATAAAAACCTGTTAACGTTTCGCTAACTCCTAAAATAATACCACCAACAACAATTCCCAAGCCACTAGTTAGTCCTCCAACAATTGCAACGGCAAAAGCTTTTAATCCTAGAGCACCCCCAGCGCCTGATCCTGCTAATGTTAAGGGAGAAATCAAAACTCCCGCAAAAGATGCTGTTAAAGAAGAAAGTGCATACGAAAATGTAATAACTAATCCAGTATTAATCCCCATTAAACCAGCCGCATCTCGATCGTTTGCTGTAGCAACAACGGCTTTTCCATAAATTGATTTACGGTTAAAAATCTCAACGAGCAACATCATCGATACGGCGCCTAAAACTACTAAAATTTCCATTGGTAAAATATTTGCGCCAAAAAGTTTTATAGGATCGTCTTCAAATGGACCGGGAAATCTAAAAGTGCTTCTTCCCCAAATATTTTCAGCAAAATTTCTAAAAATAATTCCAAGTGCAATGGTAGACATGATCCAGCCAAACTCAGATTTAATTTTAATTGCAGGGCGAACTCCTAAATATTCAACTACAGTTCCTTGCAAAAATCCAAAAACACAAACTAAAGGAATAATCAGCCAGTAATTTATTCCTAAATTAGACAAGGTCAATCCAACCATGGATCCCAGCATTAAAGCCTCTCCTTGTCCAAAATTTAATGTAGCAGAAGTTGAGAAAGTTAATTGGTAACCAAATGCAACGACAGCATAAATCATGCCTAGAGCAATGCCGCTGTAAATAAGTTGAACAAAAATGTCCATTAAATCCCCAAACTTTTAATTTAATAATAGTAAAATAAACTAATAATCTTTTCAATCAACCCAAATAAAAAACGCCACACTTTTAAGGTGTGGCGTTTTCTAAAAGTATAAAAATAAAAAATTTATTTTTAAAACCTAATTATTGTTGACCTTTAGCAGCAATAACTCTTCCGTTTTTAACAATTCCCATAACTGGATCTTTATCTGTGATCGCGTCGTGGTCATCTTTAGTGAACGGCTTATTGTAAGTTTTAACAACACCATTTACTGGCGTTTTTAAATCTTCAAGAGCTAGTCTGATTTTGTCACCTTCCAAGCTATTAGCTTGTTTGATGGCAGCAGCTAACAAATATACTGAGTCATATCCTTGAGCAGCAGACACTGGTGAATCAATACGATCACCTTTAGGTTTGAACTCTTTTAAGTAAGCTTCGATAAACGCTTTACGTTTTGCGTTTGTTGGAGCTTGAATAAATGTTTGAGGCATAATTGCACCTTCACCATTTTTTCCAGCTGAATCAATGAAATTTGCCATTGATAAAGTCCAGCTACCAATTAAAGGAACTTTCCAACCTACTTTGGCCATTGCGTTTGCAATTTGAGCAAGCTCTGGTCCAATAGCATAAGTTAGAATTGCTTCCGCTCCAGCACTTTTAGCTTTTAAAACTTGCGCTGTCATATCAGTGTCACCTACGTTAAATTTTTCTGTAGTAACTGGTGTGATATTTTTTGCAGCCAAAGCTTTAATTAAATCAGCTTGTCCTAATTGACCATAATTTGTTGAATCAGCTAAGATCGCAACTTTTTTAAATCCACGAACAGTAATCGCTTCATTAACAATCATAGGAGATTGAATTTCATCTCTTGCTGATGTTCTGAAAACGAATACATCTTTAGCGTCTTTAAATGGAAAGCTTGGACCTTTTGTCAAAGCAGTTCCAGTTGCAACGTTATTGATTACAGGAATTTTAGCATCTTGGTAAAAACGATGTGAAGCAAGAGCAACGCCTGTATTAATAAAGCCAACAACTGCAACTATTTTTTCTTTATTAATCAATTCTTGAGCGATTTCCACTCCTCTTTCATTTTTAGCTTCGTCATCACGCTCGATTAGCTCAAGCTTTTTTCCAAGTACACCACCTGCCGCATTAATTTCTTTAGCAGCTAGTCGTACTCCGTCTCTCATACTAACACCCATTGAAGATGATCCACCCGTGAAAGGTCCATCAACCCCAATTTTGATAGTCTGAGCAAACGACGCACTAGCTATGATGCTTGCGAATAAAACGCAAACTGCTAGTACGAATTTGTTTGTTTTTCTTATCATTTATTTTCCTTATTTTTAGTTAATTAACTGTCGGCGATTAAAACAAAAAAGTTAAAGAGAGTCTCGATAAAAAAAATTAACAATTGCAATGAAAATAACAGATATTGCTACTCTAAGTTGTATAAGAAACTTAATATATTTAAGCTTCAGTTTTATGATAATTAAATTTCTGAAATGAATCTATTTTCAGAAGAAGTAATAATTTTTTTCCAGATAGTTTTAGTCAACATCATTCTTTCAGGTGACAATGCAATCATTATTGGAATGGTTGCCTCTCAATTTGAAGGCTCGCTTAGAAAAAAAATATTATTGTATGGAACGTTAGTTGCCGTTCTTATGCGTTTAGTTTTCACAGGAATTGTAACTTACTTATTTCAATTTAAAGGAGTTAAAATATTTGGAGGAGTTCTACTGCTTTGGATTGTTTACAAGTTATATGAAGACGTTATTAAAGAAAAAAATAAAGAAGAAGACAATAATAAATTTACTATTAAAGAATCAGAAAAGACAAAACTAGGTAAAGCAATTCTCACTGTTGCCATAGCAGATATTACCTTAAGTTTAGATAATGTTTTGGGCGTTGCTGGCGCAGCAAAAGGTCATTACTGGGCTTTAGCTACTGGATTAATTCTCTCTATTTTTGTAATGGCTATTCTTGCAAATATAATCTCTTCTTATATTAAAAAATATAAGTGGCTTGCATGGATAGGGTTGTTTACTATTTTATGGGTCGCGATAGATTTAATATATTCCGAAGCAAAAATATTATTTTTTTAAAATTCTAATTTAACTGATCTTTAGGACGTTTGTTTTGAAAAAAATTCTCTAAATTATCAATAGATCTATTGCCCATAGCAATTCTAGTTTTTAACGTTGCGCTACCTAAATGAGGAAGTAAAAAAAGATTTTGAAGTTTTAAATACTCTGGATGAATTTTTGGCTCTCCATTATATACATCGAGTCCTAAAGCAAAAATTTTTCCGTTTTTTAAAGCTTTGATCATCGCCTCATCATCTACCACATCTCCTCTTGCGGTATTAGAAATGACAGCTCCATTGGGTAAGTAACTAATAGTTTCATCATTAATTATTTTAGAAGTGTCTTTTGTTGCGGGACAATTAATTGATAAAAAATCACTATTACTAAAAAGAGATTTAATATTGTCGTGATAAATTGCTCCCTGTTCAAGATCCGCTGAAAGCTTAGTTCTGTTATGGTAATGTATTTTCATTCCAAAGCCTCTTGCCCTTTCTGCAATTGCTCTTCCAATTCTACCCATTCCAAGAATTCCTAAATTACTACCTGACATTTGTTTTCCTAATAAAAAATCTGTTGCCCATACCCACTTCTGCTCTTCTGCAGATTTTCTTGCTTCGTACGCTCTTCTTGAGGCTCCTAGTAATAATAAAATTGCAATGTCAGCAGTCGCGTCTGTTAAAACTTCGGGAGTATTAGTAACTACGATTCCTTTTTTGGTAGCTGAATCAATATCAATATTATTGTAGCCCACTGAATAACTTGCGATAATTTTGACTGTGTTTGAAATTTTACTGAAAATATTAGCGTCAAATTTATTTCCACCTATGCATAAAATTCCATCACAATCTTTTGAGAGTTCTAAAATTTCTTCAGAAGTGTAGACTTTTTCTTGCTTATTTAATTTTACATCAAATAATTTTTTAATTCTTTCTTCATTTTCTGGAAGCAAATTTCTAGTAACTAAAATTTTTTTTTTCATAACGTGGAAATAGCTTTAGGTTTTTCTCCTCCTGTATACCAATCCAGAACCTCTATTGTGTGAACAATAGGTATTTTTGTTCCAGAGGATATCTGTGTAATACATCCGATATTGCCCGTTGAAATAAAATCAGGATTTACTTTATTAATATTTTCAACTTTTCTCTTTAAAAGTTCTGCGGCCATTTGGTCTTGTAATAAATTATAGGTTCCGGCTGACCCACAACACAAATGACCATCAGGTATTTCAAAAATGTCATTTCCAGTTTTTTTTAATAAATCTATCGGCTTAGAATGTAATTTTTGACCGTGCTGCATTGAACAGGGTGAATGATAAGCAATTTTAAATTTTTTATCTTGAGTTTTATAATTTAATTTAATGTTTTTTCCTAAATATTCAGTCACATCTTTTGCAAGATCTGAAACAATTTTTGCTTTATTTCTAATTTCTTTATTTTCGTGATCTCTAAAAATATAACCATAATCTTTTATAGTAGTTCCACATCCAGAAGTGGTAACTAAAATAGCATCAAGGTTTTTTTCTTCATACAATTTAAACCAAGCATTAATATTGTTTATAAAAGATTTGTGAGCCAAGTCTTCTTTTCCTAAATGATGATTTAATGAACCACAGCACTCAACTTGTTTTGGAACTAAGACCTCAACTCCGTGTCTATTTAGAACGTTAATAGTTGCATCATTAATTTGCGGAGAAATAACTCTTTGCACACAACCTGTTAACAGGGCAACTTTAGCATATGTTTTGCCGGTTGCCGGATAAACTTCCTGATTAGCATATGCAGATTTAGGAAAAGAATTTGGCATATACTTAAGCATATTTTTTATTTTTTTAGGAAAAATGAATCTAAATGGATAAAATAATCTTGCGCTATACCCAGCCATTCTAAAAAGAGTTGGACTAGGTAAAATTTTAGATAAAAGAGCTCTTAAAAATCTATCAAAAAAAGGTCTTACAAATGTTTTTTCTATATGATTTCGCGCATGATCTACAAGATGCATATAATTAACTCCTGATGGACAGGTCGTCATGCATGAATAACATGATAAACAACGATCAATGTGTTTTGTTATTTTTTCATTTGCTGGTTTATTATTTTCCAACATATCTTTTATCAAATATATTCTACCTCTAGGTCCATCTAGCTCATCACCTACAACTTGATAAGTTGGACAAGTTGCGTTGCAAAAGCCACAATGCACGCATTTTCTAATAATTTTTTCTGAAGAATTAACGTTGTTGTCCTGTAATTGTTTTTTAGTAAAAGTTGTTTGCATTATATTCCTGAATACATTTTTCCTGGATTTAAAATCTTTTTTGGATCAAAGCTTTCTTTGATCTTCAAAGACAAAACTCTAATATTGTCATCAACCGTTGTCAAAAAATCTTCTCTAATGCGCACATGGCTAGGCGCTTTAATAATTGTCATATGACCATTAAGAGCAACCGCTGCTTTTCTTAATTGTCTAAGAAGAACACTATCATTCTGCGGTATGGCAATCCAAGTAAGATTTCCTGCCCAATCTACTACATAGCGTAATTCTTCATTTTCAAACTGACTAATAAATTGATCAGTATTAACGGATGGTAAGATTATTTTTACAACGACACTCTCGGTATTATTAAAAAATTCTAGATCAGTTGTATTCTTCCAAAAAATTCTTGATTGATAATTTTCAAGAACAGACATAGTTTTTTTATATTCATCAAATAATTTTTTTAAAGTATTAACTCTTTCAATTACAGAAATCTTTGGTCCCTCAACTCGAAGTGCTGCGATAGAAGTGCTAACATCTAAGTCATTTAATTTAAAAAAATTTAAACTTTTTTCAGGATAAAAACACGCTCCAGAAATCTCAACTGACGTCTGCATAGCTTTTGAAAAAATATTTAACGCTCTTTTTAAATTAATATTATTAATAAGAAGTGTCTGACTTTCTTCATTTTTGGGCTGAACTTTTAAAACAATCTCAGTCAGAGCGACTAAAGTTCCATAAGATCCTGCTATAAGTTTACTTACATCATATCCGGTTACGTTTTTAACAACTGTACCGCCTGATTTTACAATCTCACCTTTTCCATTAACGCCCTGAAAACCTAAAATGTGATCTCTTAAAGCCCCAGATTTAAATCTTCGCGACCCAGACAAGTTACATGAAACCGCACCACCAACTGAGCCTTTGTTGCTTTTGCCATTATATAAAAATCCAAGATCAGCTGGCTCAAAAGCTAGCTCTTGATCTCTTTTATCAAGCTCTGCTTCTACTAAGCCAAGTGAAGTTGCTGCTTTAACCTTTATGTAAAGCTCCTCAGGAAAGTACTCTATTATTCCATTTAAATTTTTTAACTGAAGAGTTTTTGAACATTGAATTAATCTTCCAATAGGTCTTGTATTTTGTCCTATAATTTCAATTGGAGTAGCTTGCTCATGACTCTCTCTTATAAAATTTGAGATATCAATTTCGCTGGTTGGCGAATAAATTTCTGACATTAAAATCTTGGAATGTCTTTAAATTTATTATTGTCTTTATGTACGTGCATTTTTCCCCCTTCTGCACAACGATGAAGAATTGGATAAACTTTGCCAGGATTTAATAATGAATTCTTATCAAAAGCTCCTTTGATATTTAGTTGTTGTTGGATGTCCTCATCATTAAACATTTCACACATTAAATCTCTCTTCTCAATTCCAACCCCATGTTCCCCTGTAAGAACTCCTCCAGATTTAACGCAATATTTTAAAATATCAGCTCCAAATTGTTCTGCTTTTTTTAATTCACTACGAATATTAGAGTCGAACATAATAAGTGGGTGTAGGTTTCCATCTCCTGCATGAAAACAATTTGCAACTCTTAAACCGTATTTATTCGAGAGTCTGGTAATCTCTTTTAAAACTTCTGGTAATTTTTTTCTTGGTATAGTTCCATCCATACACAAATAATCTGGTGAGATACTTCCAACAGCTGGGAAAGCAACTTTTCTTCCAGACCAAAATCTTAATCTTTCATCATCATTCTTGCTAATACGTAAATAAGTAGCTTTATTTTTTTTTGCTATTTCTTCAACTTTCTTAATTAAAACATTCACTTCGCTTTCTGTTCCATCTAATTCTACAATTAAAATAGCATCAACATCTCTTGGATATCCTGCCTTAGAATAATCATCAGTTGCTTTAATTAACGGCTTATCCATCACTTCCATTCCGGCAGGAATAATTCCTCCAGAAATAATATCTGAAACACACTGGCCTGACTCTTCTATTTTTTGAAATCCCAATAACAATGCTTTTATTGATTGTGGTTTTTTTAAAATTTTAACTGTTACTTCTGTAACAACTCCTAACAATCCTTCTGAGCCTGTAATAAGACCTAATAAATCATAACCTTCGGACTCAATCTTTTTTCCACCAAAGCGCATAATTGTTCCATTCATTAAAACAAACTCAACCCCAAGGACATTGTTAGTCGTTGTTCCATATTTTAAAGAATGAACACCTCCAGAATTTTCAGCAATATTTCCTCCGATGGAACAAGCTATCTGACTTGAAGGATCGGGCGCGTAATAAAAGCCTTTGTGTTCAACAGCTTTTGTTAAAGCTAAATTTGTAACACCTGGTTGAGTTACTACGCATCTATTTTCAAAATCGATTTCTAAAATTTTATTAAATTTTCCAAGCCCCAATAAAACACAATCTGCTAATGGTAATGCACCTCCGGATAATCCTGTTCCTGCTCCCCTTGGAACAACTTTAATATTATTATCATTACAATATTTTAAAATATCACTAACTTCGTTAGTATTTTCTGGCAAAACTACAGCCATTGGCTTCTGTTTATAGGCGCTCAATGCGTCTGTTTCATAAGGAGTAATGCCTTCTAAATCTGAAATAACATTAATTGGATTGGTGAATTTTTTTAAATCTCGAACAATTTTTTCTTTATCATCAAGAATAAGCTGATCTACTTGTGGCATTGTTAGAGTCATGTAACAAACTTATATTATTTTGTTCGATAGATACAGATCTTTGAAGTTGAAAATAAAACTTTATTTAACAACAGTTTTTTTAATTTTTTCTAAAGCTTTTTCTATATTCTCGTAAGAGTTTGCAAAACTAAATCTTACGAAATCTTTAGCGGATTTACCAAAGCTAACACCTGGAATAATTGCAACCCCAGCTTCATTTAAACATTTGTCCGCAAATTCATTGCCATTCATTCCTGTACCACTAATATTAGGAAATACGTAAAAGGCTCCTCCGGGATTATTGCACTTGATACCTTTAATGCTGTTTAATCCATCAACAATTAATTTTCTTCTTCTGCTAAACTGACTCATCATTTCGTCTAAAAAATCATGCTGCCCCTCTAGCGCTGCTAATCCCGCTATCTGCGTTGAAGCACAAGGACATGAATGATCGTTCACACATAATCTTGTAATGTCTTCAACGATTTTTTCTGGCCAAACACTCCAACCTAAGCGCCAGCCTGTCATTGCATAGGTTTTGCTCCAACCATCTAAAACTATTAATCGATCAAAAAGTTCTGGATAATTAAAGAAAGAAGGCATCTTTTTATTATCATAAATTTGTCTGCTATAAATTTCATCGCTCAAAATTGCGACGTCTGGGAATTTTTTTAATCCTTCAACAAGCTTATCAATCTGTTCTCTTTCAATAAGTCCACCTGTTGGATTTTGAGGATTATTAATAATAATCAAACGAGTTTTATTATTGATTAATTTTAAAACTTCTTCTGCCTTAAAAGAAAAATTATTTTCTTCTTTTAAATACATTGGAATAGCTTTTGCTCCTGAATAGTTAATCATAGACTCATAAATTGGAAATCCAGGCTCTGGATAAATAATTTCTGTTCCTGGCTGACCAAACATCAACATTGCAAAAAACATTGTAGGTTTTCCGCCGGGCATAATAACTACCCTTGATGCATCTACATTTGCGCCATACATTTTTTTAATATGTCGAGAAACACCTTGTCTTAGTTCTAAAAGCCCATTCGCTGGCGTATAGCCATGAAAACCATCATCTAAAGCTTTTTTTGCAGCATCAACAATGTGTTGTGGGGTTCTAAAATCTGGCTGCCCAATTCCTAAATTGATTATTGCTTTTCCTTGTGCCTCTAACGCTTTTGCTTTTGCAAGAACAACAAATGCGTTTTCAGTTCCAAGTTTGGAAAGGCTGTCTGCTAATTTCATCTTTTTCTAAAAATTACTTTGTCTCTTGTGATTTCTTTAACATTTCTGCAACCCATTAAAGTCATTCCTCTTTTTATTTCATCATGCATAATTCTAAGTATGGCTTCAACTCCTGCTTGCCCGCCTGCTCCCAATGCATATAAATAACCTTTTCCGAATGAACATGCTTTTGCGCCAAGGGCTAAAGCTTTTAGAACATGAGTTCCTCTTCTAACTCCACCATCTAAAATAACATCCACTTTATCTCCAACTGCATCAACAATATCTGCAAGCACATCAAATGGTGACATTGAAGCATCCAATTGTCTGCCGCCATGATTTGAAATCATAATTGCGGTTGCTCCTATATCAACTGCTTTTTTTGCATCCTCTACAGATACAATCCCTTTAATTGCAAAAGCACCTTTCCATTTTTTAGCAACGTACTCAGCATCTTTCCAATTCATGGTGTGATCGAACTGACTGTTAATATAATTAATTACCGAGGTCTCTATAGATTGTCCGTCTTTTTCAGTATGAGGAAGATTAGGTAATTTAAATCTCTCATGAAATAAATAATTCATAGTCCACTCTGGATGTAATGCAAAACTTATTAAGCTTGCTAAAGTTAATTTAGGTGGTGTTGTAAAACCTGTTCTATGATCTCGTTCTCTGTTTCCTGCAACAATAGTATCAACTGTTAAACACAAAGCTTTAAAATTAGCTTTTTGACATCGTTCAATTAAATTATCAGTCAAACCTCTATCTTTGTGAATATAAAGTTGAAATAATTTTGGACCATTTGTTAAATTTCCAATCTCTTCAATTCCTGTTGTTGCAATCGTAGACATGCCAAAAAAAGTGCCAAATTTTTCTGCAGCTCTTGAAGTCGCTTTCTCGCCTTGATGATGATACAATCTATGCATTGCCGTTGGCGCAAGAAACAATGGCATATCAATCTTCTGTCCAAAAACAGTTGTCGACATGTCAATTGAACTCACATCTCTCAAAACACTTGGAACTAAATTACAATCGTTAAATGCTGTTGTGTTTCTTTTTAAGGTAACTTCGTCATCCGCTCCACCATCAATGTAGTGAAATATCGGGGAAGGTAATTTTTTTTTTGCTAACTTTCTAAAATCATCAACATTAAGACACTTTGCTAATGACATTATTTAAAGTCCTAGAAATTTTTCTGTAAACCTATGCTGTAATTATTTGCTCCTGGATTTTTATCTCCAAGGCTAGCGTTTGAAATATGACTGTATGCAACACCAACATTAAATGTCGGGGTTACATTTAAAGCAACTCTAACTTGCGATTTAAATTCAACACTGTTGCCTAAATCTTTTCCATCACCTTTTCCATAAATACCAGGAGTGAAACTTGGTGAAATTGTAATTAAATTATTTAAAACTTTATAATCCAATCTAACTCCGGCATATCCATATTTAGCGTCACCAGCTGTTCGTAAAAATCCAATCACTGGTTTAAAATCACCTATTGGAGAACCAAAAAGAGTTTTATCGAAATCGTAATCTAATTGAACCATATCTTTTTTATGGCTATCATTATGATCAAATCGTCCACCTGAAACTGTTATTCCATCTGCTCTTGCGGTTGAATATAAGCTGATAAACAGTAGAGAAATAACTCCGAAAAACTTAGAAAAATTTGTATTCATAATTTAAGTCTTTATTTAATAAAACCTATCCAAAAGCAATCAAAGATTTGTTATTTTTTGCCCCTATTTAGGCGAAATATTAAAAAACCTCCCACAACAAACACTAATAAAGGTAATAGCCAAAGAATTAAGCTATTAAAATTGAGCCTTGGCGAAAATACAATCCACTCCCCATAACGACTAATTAAAAAATCATATATTTGTTTTTCGCTCTCACCAGAATCAATTTTTTTAGAAATTAATTTTTTTAAATCTAATGCAAAGTCAGAGTTCGACTCATAAATTGATTGCCCCTGACATACAATGCAACGAACATTTTTGTAAATTTTATTTTTTAATTCTTCGTTTGCCAAACTAGAATGTGTGGTAAATAAAAAAAATACTATTATTAAAAAATATTTCTTAAACAACATAATTTATTTTTTTAATTGTAAAATTTTTTTAACAACATCTTCATTTATTGGACCTATATTTTTAAAGATAATTTTTCCCTTATTAAGAACATACGTCTCTGGCACTCCATAAGCGCCAAGTTTAATTGATACTTCTCCATCACTATCCACTCCAACTAGTTGATAAGGATTTCCATAAGTTTTTAAAAAATTTTTAGCATTCATTCTTTCGTCTTTATAATTAATACCAATAATATTTATTTGATTATTTTTTTTTAAATTCATTAATAAAGGATGTTCAACACGACAAGGGACACACCAAGAAGCCCAAATATTTATAACAACAAAATCTTTATCTAGTAATTCCTTGCTATTAATCTTTATTTTTTTATCAAAAAGATCTTCCAAGACAAATGCTGAAATCTTTTTTCCAATCATCTGATTGGGTTGATAAACTTTATTAGAGTTTAAAACTTTTAGAAAAAGAGCAAAAATTATAAGAAGCGTAATAGTTAAAATTATAATTCTATATTTAATATTCATTTCTTGCTCTAAAAGTTTGATAAATCCCGCCAAAGGCAATCAGCAATACTGAGAACCATATCCAAAACATAAATGGCTTGTAATAAAATCTTACCATTATTTTATTCTTTTCAAATTCAGATAAATTAATTGCAAAATAATAATCAGTAATAAAATTTGTTTTAATACTTGTCTCAGAGGTAAATTGGACTGGCTGATCATATTTCCTAATAGATGGTGTTAATTGAACTTTTTCATTACCTTTTGATACTAAAAAATTACCGAAAATCTCCTCATAATTATCTTTTTTAATTTTATTAATACCCTGAAATTTTATTACAAAACCCTGAGTTTTAATCTCATCTCCTACCTTCATGGCTGAGTTAATTTCTTTTGATGAATAGGCATTAATAAATATAGAAAAAATTAATAAACCAAAACCTAGATGAGAAAATAACCTACCAAGATTTAAGCTAAGTTTTTTTTGAAAAATCCAATCTAAAACCACTGAAGCAATTAAGTAGATAGAAAATAATAAAGCCAAAAATAAAATAATATTTTTATAATCTAAAAGAACAAAAATAATTATTGAGCTTAATATGAGTGAAATTGGGAAAAAAATTTTTATATTCTTTAATTTTATGCCTTTCTCTTTATTCCAATTCAGAAGAGGACCGTGTGCCATAAAAAATAAGAATACAAATAAAAACGGAGTTAAAATTGTATTATAGTAAACGGGTCCTACAGAAATACTTTGTCCAAATACCGCTTCAAGAATAATAGGATAAATTGTGCCCACCAAAACTACTGAAAGGAAAAAAATTAGAAAATAATTATTAATTAAAATAAAATTATCTCTTTGAAAAAAAGAATAATTGCCAATTAAAGATTTTTTCGGATCGTTAATAATAAAGATAACAAGCGAAAAAAATGTAATTAATAGTATTATAGATAAAATATACACTCCTCTATAAGGATCATTTGCAAAGGCATGCACTGAATTTAAAACTCCTGATCTGACCAAAAAGGTGCCAAGCAAACTCATAACAAAAGTAAAAATAGATAAAAGCGCAGTCCAGGAATATAATTTATCTTTTTTTAAGGTGACAATATTAGAATGCAACAAAGCCGTAGCCGCAAGCCAAGGCATTAAAGAGGCATTTTCAACAGGATCCCAGAACCAATATCCGCCCCATCCTAATTCATAATAAGCCCAGAAAGATCCGAGACCTATTCCAATAGTAAGTGACGACCACGGAAGAAGTATCCAAAAATTTGAAACCTTACTCCATAAACTATTAAAACGATGAGTAACTAATCCCGCCAAAGCAAAACTAAAAACTAAAGAAAAACCCACATAACCAAAATATAAAAATGGCGGATGTATTACTAACAATGGATCTTGCAGTATTGGATTTAATCCCAGTCCCTGTAATGGTTTTGGATCAATTTGATCAAAAGGATTGGAAGTAAAGATTAAAAAAACTAAAAAAATAAAAATTAATATTGATTGAAAAAAAATCGTATAAATTTTTAATTCATCATTAACTTTGCTGTTTGAAAATAAAAAAGAAAATAAAGATAAAATAAGAACAAACAACACCATACTACCTTCATGATTCCCCCAGGCGCCTGATATTTTATAAAGCAGGGGTTTTGTTGTATGGGAGTTTTGATAAACTGCAACGTTTGCAAAATCAGAAATAACAAAACAATAAATTAAAGTTAAAAATGAAAATAATAATAGAATAAAAATACTATTATTAATAAATTTTATTTTCTTTAAATCTTTAAAATTTTTTTTTTTTATCTTCCTTGTTAAAGAAAAAATTAAATAAATATTAAGTATAAAACAAATTATTAAAGCTAAATTTCCTATACTGCCTGCCGTCATTTTAATTTCTTCTGCTTTAAAGCATTAGCAACTTCTGGGGGCATATAATTTTCATCGTGTTTTGCAAGTATAGTACTTGCCATAAAATATTTTTTGTCCTTCAGGACACCTTCTACAACGGCGCTTTTTCCCTCGACAAATAAGTTTGGTAATAAACCATTATATTCAACTAAAATTTCATTTTTAAAATCGGTAATAACAAAGATATAAGTATTATTATTATTTTTTAGTGAACCTTCTTTAACAAGACCTCCAAGTCTAACTTTGTTTAATGGCACTTCTGATAAATTTTTAATTTCTTGTGGTGCATAAAAATACACCGTATTTTTTTTTAAATTATTGTAGATAAAAAAAATTATTATCGATGCAGCGATTGATAAGAGAATAAAAATTTTTAATCTGTTCTTTGCAGATTTACTAAGCATCATAAAGATAGAGAGTTTCTAACTAGATATTAGATTAAAATCTATTGGCTTGTGCTGAAATTGAAACTTCTTCACTCTTTTCAGTTTGGTAAAGATACTCTGCAGTTTTAATAGAGTTTAATTTCTTAACTGAAGAATAGTATAGAGAAACTAAAGACAATGAGGCAAATGCATATGACAACCATATGTATAAACCGTAACCACCCATATTTAAAAATTTTGAAATCATTTTTTATTAACTCTAAAATTTATAATTTCATATTTATATCTTATCAAGAAAATAATCAGCGACAAAATACAGAAACTAAAGAACATAATAAGTAATGGCGCCAACATTGAGCTATGTATTGAGGGTGCGGCAGTTAGAGTAATGCTTGCTGGCTGATGAAGTGAGTTCCACCATGCAACTGAAAATTTAATAACCGGAATATTTATCAATCCTAATATACCAACAATGTTAGTAATTTTTTCAGCAAAGTTATAATCTTTAATTAAAGACCATAATGAAAAATATAAAATATAAGTTAAGACCAAAATAAACATCGAAGTTAATCTGCCATCCCAACTCCAAAAAGTTCCCCAGGTCGGAAAACCCCATAGTGAACCAGTCACAACAGAAATAAGAGAAAAAACCAATCCTATGGGAGCTAAACTTTTTGCATAAATTGAAAAAACTTTAACTCTAAAAATTAAACTTACAAATGAACATACTCCTATAATTAAAAAAATTAATAATGAAATCCACGATGATGGTACATGTACATACATAATTCTAACCGTATCTTTTTGAAGATAATCAATTGGAGAAAAAACCAGAGCCAATCCTAAACCAATAATTATAGAAAAAGTAAAAATTAATTTCAGCCAAAAAACACTGGTGCTTGCTAAATTAAAAAAAGTTCTTGGTTTAAATATTCCAAACATTTTATTGGAATTTTTTTACTATATGTTGGGAGTTATTGAAAGTTTGCTTAACTGAGATAAGGGAGATTGGGGATCAAAGATAACTCAGTTAAGCATT
>Ga0209499_1001102_pt1 | contig 19369 bp, 13 predicted proteins | sample C_130208_EF_Meta_FD_187306 | JGI IMG/M metagenome (GOLD analysis project Ga0209499, IMG submission 187306) | Freshwater microbial communities from Lake Croche, Canada to study carbon cycling - C_130208_EF_MetaG (SPAdes) (version 2) | ecosystem: Environmental > Aquatic > Freshwater > Lake...
CTTCCCATTTGCAAGGACAGTTAGTTGCGGTAAACCCTGCCTATGATTTAGGATTTGACTCCTTTGCACCCGATGCGGTGAAGGGGAATCCAAAGGCTAGAACAGAATGGGCGATCCAACAATTAAAATATGCAGCGCAGGCATCTAAAAATTTAGGCTTATCGGCACATGCCACATTTTCAGGTGCATTAATGTGGCACACGGTGTATCCATGGCCACAAAGACCTGCGGGTTTAGTCGAACAAGGATTTAAAGAATTGGGACGTCGCTGGTTACCTATCTTAAATGCATTCGACGAAGCGGGTGTGGATTTGTGTTATGAAATTCATCCAGGTGAAGATTTGCATGATGGGGTCACTTTTGAAATGTTTTTGGATGAGGTAAAAGGCCATAAACGTGCTAATTTATTGTATGATCCATCGCATTTTGTATTGCAAGCATTAGACTACAAGCAATACATTGATTTTTACCACGAACGCATTAAAATGTTCCATGTAAAGGATGCTGAGTTTAACCCAACAGGCAAGCAAGGAGTTTATGGCGGATATCAATCTTGGATCAATCGAGCGGGAAGATTCCGTTCTTTAGGTGATGGCCAAGTGGATTTCAAGAGCATTTTCTCTAAACTTACTCAATACGGATATGACGGTTGGGCCGTCTTAGAATGGGAATGCTGCATCAAAGACCCTGTTCAAGGAGCCACCGAAGGAGCGCCATTTATTGCCAGTCACATCATCAAAGCGACTGAAAAAGTATTTGACGATTTTGCTGGAACAGGGGCAGATGAAGAATTTAACAACAAGATTTTAGGACTTTAATTTAACCTATTTTCCAAAATAAAAACGCTAACATTTTGAGTTGACAAGCTCAAATTGTTAGCGTTTTTTAATGTTGAATTTTGACTAATGACAATTAAAACGCAAACTAAAACCGATGACTCACTGTCGCTGAAATAAAGTAATCAGCAAAAGCGGCATCTCCCTGACGTAAACCAGCCGGGTCTTTTAAATCATACGCACTTTTAATTCGATTTCGAACAAGTGCCAAAGGCATGGTTAATGAAAACATATTTTTCGACTTGGAATAAGAAATTCCGGGCTCAACCGAAATAATGTATCCCGGACGTCTGAAACCATCACTTCCACCTATTAAATCGTAAGAAGGAATTCCTTCTATTCGACCACCCAACATGACTTGAAATCCTTTCGTAGGAATTAAATCATACGCCACTCCCACTCGCGCAGCAAACTGATCTGCGACGGAATGGTAGCGAATCATCAAATCAGTGATGGGTTTATCGGAAGCAAACTGCTCTGTTTCATTGACATTTTGTGGACTTAAAAGATAAAAACCATTATAATACAAGAGTGATTTAGTTCCCAAAAGCTTGTAACCTTGAACCTCCAAATTATATCCGATCGCTCCATCACCTAATTGGATGGATTGGTCTACCGGTTTTTCCAAGGTATAATCTGATCCATCTGCTTTACGGCGATGCACCACATCTTTTACATTCGAATTTCCAGTGGCAAATTTAACGCCAAGACCAACCATTAAATTAGATTTTGGATGCTTTAATGGATCTAAAATCCAATAATTAACCGTTAATCGAGCATCACCAATTCCAGAGGATTTGGTCTCAAATCGATTTCTTCCTGGATTCCCAGCAACGGCATTTCCATAATGCTCGTACATAGAAGACCGGACATTGTAAGAAAATGGCAAATTAACACTTACTGACAAACGATCAGTCACCGAATAACTTATTCCCAAATCAGCACTTTGTGTATTGTTGATGACGTTCGTACCCTCCGTTTCCCTTTGAGGTTGGTATTCAGTACCCACAAAATGTTTGTAAGAATGAAGACTACGCATCCCTAAGGCAACTTGCCATTGTCCTGGAGACATTAATGTATTTGAATTAGGTCCAGATCCTACGGCGCAACTCATGTGACGAACCGCAATACAACCTTGCCCTTTGCCTATTCTAGGCAAGAAAGCGATCAGTATAAATAAAAATATTTTTTTCATAGATTAATAATCGAGCAAAATTAGCTTATTTTTCGATGACGGTTCCTAATTCTTGGGATATATTTTTTTGAATTTCCTTCAGCTTAATAAAATCCATTAACAAATCGTTCATGTCATTCGGGTCTCCCTGAAAATTAGCCATTAGGTCTAAAGATTCCTGCAGCCTTTGGTCATTGTACACTTTTCTTAACCTCAACACATTTTTATAGGCTAAATCTTCCAGCATTTCAGCTTCATTCGTGACTTTAATTTCATGCTTATCTTTCCAAGTAGATGATAAATTATGTTTTTCGGAGGAGCAATCAATGGCAAATCGCTGAATTTCTTCGTCGGTATGATGTAAGTAAAAATCGGGTTTCAATGCATTTTTATTTACGTACTCTTGTTTACAGATTTCCATCAATTTATTAAAAAGGGGCATTTGGAATAACACACCTTCTAATTCTTCTAATAAATACTGGGTGACAGAAACTCCGGGGGCTTTATCAGGATTTATTTCTAGATGACCGAAATTGACCAACAAACGAATGCATTCTGATTCTTGATAAAAAGCTAAATTTTGGTGGGACTCAAGTCCAGAATCAACTGTGGGTTCAATCAATCCTTGGACTTCCCTAAGCTCTTGGCTTGAAATTGGCGATGATCCCCCTTGCGAGTTGCCGCCCCCACGTTGCTTTAAATTCTTTAAATGAATTTTATTCATTTCGGCCAACAACACATCTTCTTCCAAACGCATCAATGAAGATGTCTTCTGAATAAAAAGACTACGTTGAATGGCATCAGGAATTTTGGAAATACTTAACACCATTTCCTTAATTAACTCTGATCTCTTAAACGGATCATCTCCGGCCTCTCGCGAAAATAAATTGGCCTGAAAAGAAATAATATCTTGGGACTCTTTTTTTATATATTCAATAAAGGCATCAGATCCAATTTTCCTGACATAACTATCAGGATCTTGGCCTTCTGGAAAAACGACTAAATTAACTTGCAATCCCTCCTCTAAAATAAGGTCCATCCCTCTTAATGCAGCTTTAATACCCGCCGAATCGCCATCATAAAGAACCGTAATGTGTTGGGTAAATCGACCAATCAGTTTGATTTGTTCCACGGTCAAGGATGTACCTGAGGATGCCACCACATTTTTTATGCCCGCCTGATGCAACGAGATCACATCCGTATAGCCCTCGACCAAATAACAAACGTCTAAGCTCCGTATTTCATTTTTTGCTTGATGTATTCCATAGAGACTTGATGATTTATGATAGACATCTGTCTCAGGAGAATTCAGGTATTTCGCTTGGCTTGATTTCGCGTCATTCTTTAAAATTCTAGCCCCAAAAGCAATTATTTTTCCTGAAACATTGTGAATGGGAAAAATAACCCGATTTCTAAATCGGTCATACACCTTACCTTCCTCATTTTTTTGGGTGACCAAACCCGCCTTTTCAATAATCTCTTGTGAAAATCCTTGCTTCAGAGCAGATTTTAATAAAGCATCCCAAGCCTCCGGACTATATCCTAGATCAAAGGCTTGTGAGGTTGAATCTGAAAAACCTCTTTCCTTAAAATATGGTAAAGCTATGGACTTCCCCTCCTCGGTATCGTACAACTGCTTTTTAAAAAACTCTTTGGCATAATCCAACATAATGAACAAACTCTCCCGCTCATTTTGACGCAAAATTTGATCATCGGTCATTTCCTCTTCTTGGATGTCAATGCCATATTTTTTAGCCAAATGCCTGAGGGCTTCCCCGTAGCCTAGACCTTCCATGTCCATAACAAAACGAACCGAATCACCGGCTTTGCCACAACCAAAACATTTATAAATTCCTTTGCTGGGAGAGATCGAAAAAGAAGGCGTTTTTTCACCATGAAAAGGACAGCAAGCCCAATAATTAGCCCCTTTTTTTTTAACAGTCACATAATCCCCGATGACCTCAGCCACCGCAGCTGCTTGCTTAATTCGCTCGACAGTTTCGGGATCAATGCGCATATTACAACAGTAAGCCAGCTAAAGTGGCAGATAAATAAGAAGCTAAAGTTCCTGCAATCAAGGCTTTGAAACCTAATTTGGCCAAGTCTGACCTGCGAGATGGGGCCAACTCCCCGATTCCGCCAATTTGAATGGCCACGGAAGAAAAATTAGCAAAGCCACACAGGGCAAAACTAGTAATGGCAATGGTTTTAGGGCTTAACGTATCTTTGATTTTAACCATATCCAAATAAGCTACAAACTCATTGACCACCATTTTCTTCCCCATTAAAGCACCCGCCACCTCTACGTCGACGGCCGGAACCCCCATGGCAAAAGCAAAAACAGAAAACACCTTTCCCAAAATTAAATTCATCGATAAACTGGGCATATTAATTAATCCACCCAATTGGCCCAAGCCCAAATCCACCAAAGCAATCAAAGCGATAAATCCGATCAACATAGCGATCACATTCAACCCTACTTTTAGCCCTTCGCTCGCACCAGCTGCTATGGCATCCACTAAATTAGCATGTGTTTTTTCTGTAGACAGTTTTACTTCACCCTCCGTTTCCGACTTTTCTGTTTCCGGAAATATGATTTTTGAAATGACTAAGGCACCTGGGGCGGCCATTAAACTTGCGGCCAATAAATACGCCGCAGGAACCCCCAAAGAAATATAAACCGCCATGACACCACCCGCAATACAGGCAAACGAACCTGTCATCGAGGCCATCAACTCCGAATTTGTCATGTTTTTCAAATAAGGCTTGATCATGATTTGAGCCTCCACCTGGCCAACAAAAGTGGATGCGACATTCGACAAGGCTTCCGCCCCACTAACGCCCATCAACCAATGTACACCTCTTCCCATCACAGAGACAATGCGTTGTAAAATCCCCAAATGATAAAACATATTTACTAAGACTGCTACAAAAATGATGGTGGGAACCACTTTGAAAAAGAAAATATAATCATTCCCGGGGCCAAAAGCCTTGGTCATTAAATTACGATCGACTAGCGAGCCAAACACAAAAAGAGCGCCCTTATCCGCCTGACCCAACAGGGTATTGATACCATCACCTAGCCATTGAAAAAGTGATTGTCCTATTTCTGTTTTAAGAATAAATACCGCTAATACCACTTGCAATAACAATCCCACGCCCACGGTTCTGTAATTAATGGCCTTTCGATTATTCGACATCAAAAAAGCAACTCCTAAAATCAGCACAATACCCAAAAGCCCAGTAAAACGTTCCATTAATATAAAATTCGTTGGTGTATTTATTCTTTCTTACTCTCTAAATTTACCGTATAATTCTCAAATGGAACCAAATCCACCAAGTCGTCTTCCTTTAAATGATAAAATTCTTGGTGAATATTAAAGGGCTCATCGCTTTCGACCTTCCAGTAATTTCCATCTTCTTGCATTTCATACGAATTAACCGTGTCACGCAAATTCCAATTTAAAATGGTTATTGCCAAGTTTTTTGCGCGCGAATTAACTAACTCAAATAAGGATTCTATCCGTCGATCAAAACTTCGCACCATGACATCTGCGGAACCGCCATAAACTTTTGGATCCTCGTTATTGTGAAAATAGAAAATCCGGGTATGCTCTAAATAATTTCCCACGATGGATTTAATGTAAATATTTTCTGATAAACCTGGCCTCTGTGGCCTTAAACAACAAATTCCACGAACAATTAATAAGATGGGAACCCCTGCTTTAGATGCCTTATAAAGTGCTTCCATCGTTAAGGTATCTTGAAGCGAGTTAATTTTCCAACAAATTCCCGCGGGTAATCCCGCTTTATGATTGTCGGCCTCATGTTCAATCATCTCAATCAAACGGTTTCGCATATCCCGAGGGGCCGTAATTAAATGTTCATAATGAGTGGGCATGGAATGACCCGTGATTACATTAAAGAACTCGGCAATATCCTGTGTAATTCGAATGTCAGTTGTCAACAAACCTAAATCCGTGTACAATTTGGCTGTATCTTCATTGTAATTTCCAGACGATAAATGAGCATAACTCATCACGTGTGTCCCTTCATTTCGAATCACTTGCAATAATTTGGTATGCGTCTTTAAACCCGGAATTCCATAAATCACAAAACAACCTGCTTTCTGAAGCCTTGTCGCCTCACGAATATTATTTTCTTCATCAAAACGCGCCTTCACTTCAAATAGAACTGAGACGTGCTTCCCCTGTTCTGCGGCACGCAATAATGCGCTCGCAATTCTCGAATTTTTAGAAATACGGTATAAAGTAATTTTGATGGCCAACACGTTAGGATCATCTGCTGCTTGCTCTAATAGTTGAACGACTGGCTCAAAATTATTATATGGATGATGCAATAGGATATCCCCAAGCTTCATCGTTTCAAAAATATCACCCATTTGAATGGACTTTAAGCCTAATGGGGGTACCACGGGTGGGTTGACAGCCATTTGGCCTTTAAATTCTGAATGTTTCAGAATCTGCCAAAATGAGGTGAAATCTAAAATAGCTTGCTTGACAAAAATATCGGATTTTTCTAAAGACCAGCGTTTCAACATCTCTCCGAGCAAAAATTCAGAATGCTCCTGCTCCACCTCGACGCGTGTAACTCGACCTAAGCGTCGGTCTTTAATTTTCTTTTTAATCTCATCCACAAAATCCGTTTCCGTATCCTCATGCTCCACTAAATCAAAATCACCATTTCGAGTAATCCTAAAAAGTGTCGTCGATTCTATTTCTACATTACGGTAAAGGACTTGAATTTGTTGGCGTATCAATTCTTCAATCGGCAAAAAGACTATTTTATCTTCTCGCTCAATGACATAAAACCGAGCTAAATTAAGGGGGATTTGAACAAAAGATATTTTCCGATCACGCTCAGATTTTCCTTTTCCAGCCTTTTTTTCAGGCCCACCAATCGTTACCACCCCAAAAATCAAGGTCTTAGCCAGTAGACTTGGAAACGTATGCGTATGGTCAAAAACCATCGGAGTCAACATCGGATATATGGTCCTATTAAAATAAGTTTCCACTTCCGACTGCTCCTGCGTTGTTAAATCAGTATAAGTAGCTAAAAGTAAGCCGTTTTCGGGAAAAAGTGGAAGTATCTCATTAACAAATAATTGATGCTTTTCCTGACTAAATTCCTGCGCCGACGAAATAAGCATTTGCTTAAATGCCACTTCTCTTAAGCCTGAATAATCTGTTCTTTCCTTCCCAAAGTCAATGTAATTATACAAAGAACCCATTCGGATCGTAAAAAACTCATCTAAATTAGACGCCGTTATGGCTAAAAATTTCAATCGATCAAAAAGTGACTTTGACTTATCTCGCGCTTGGTCTAACACACGTTCATCAAACTTAAGCCAAGAAAGATCCCTTGAAATGAATTTAGCCCTAGAAATTATGTCATGCGATTTCTGCATGGATTTATCCAATTTCCAAGTCGGATCCTTAGACGCCAATAAATTGATTTTCCAATTTTTAGGTCTCAAGAAAGACAAAAGATTCCCAGGTTGAGAATCTTTGTCATTTGAATTTGAATCTGCATGTTGATCTGTATGTACCATTTTCTCTATTTGGTTGACGCTTGATCTTTAATCGCCTCATAGTCAGAACCTAATCTGCCCACTTCGGTGATCAAAAACTTTTGAAGTTCCAAATTAAATATTTGCTTTTCGTCCAGGGTTAAGGAATCATAAAGATTTTTTAGCTCTACATTAATGAGCAGTCGATCTTGATCAGACTCTGCATGAATGCTCCTCAAATGAAAAGATTTAAAATCAAAAATCATTAACTAAACGTCTACTTTTGCGTATTTGGCATTTTTCTCAATAAAATCTCTTCGTGGTGCCACTTCATCACCCATTAACATCGAAAACAATAAATCAGCTTCAATAGCGGACTCCACATTAACTTGCTTTAATGTCCGTGACTCTGGGTTCATCGTTGTTTCCCACAATTGCTCCGCATTCATTTCTCCCAAACCTTTGTAACGCTGAACACCTACATTGTCCTCTTTTCCTCCTCCGGCAAGTTCCTGTATCGCCTGCTCTTTTTGTATTTCAGTCCAAACATACCGAATATTTTGACCTTTTTTAATTTGATATAAAGGAGGTTGGGCTATATAAATACACCCTCTATCCACTAATTCACGCATATATCTAAAGAAGAAAGTCAAGATTAACGTACGAATGTGACTTCCGTCAATATCAGCATCGGTCATGATAATCACCTTATGATATCTCAACTTATCCATATTTAATGCCCGCTCATCCCCATCTTTACCGAACGATACTCCTAACGCAGTAATCATGTTCTTAATCTCTTCATTCTCATAAATACGGTATTCTTGCGCTTTCTCTACATTCAAAATCTTTCCCCTTAAAGGCAAAATAGCCTGAAAAGCTCGATTTCTACCCTGCTTGGCCGTTCCACCCGCCGAATCTCCCTCGACCAAATAAATCTCGCAAGTCTCCGGATCTGAATCCGAACAATCGGCCAATTTACCTGGCAATGAATTAGAACCCAAAATGGTTTTTCTTTGAACCATTTCCCTCGCTTTTCTAGCCGCATGACGCGCCTGAGCTGCCAATATCACCTTCGCCACAATTTGACGAGCCTCTCTTGGATGCTCCTCTAACCATGATTCCAACATATCCGACATCGCCGATGAAACCGCCCCGGATACTTCTCCATTACCCAATTTCGTTTTGGTTTGACCCTCAAACTGTGGTTCTGCCACCTTAACCGAAATGACAGCGGTCAATCCTTCACGGAAGTCATCTCCCGCAATATCAATTTTCAATTTCTCTAAAGCGCCCGACTTATCTGCATAATTTTTCAAAGTTCGCGTTAACGCTCCCCTAAATCCGGCCACGTGTGTTCCACCCTCAATGGTATTAATGTTATTCACATAAGAAACCACATTTTCTGAATAGGAGGTATTGTACATCATCGCCACCTGAACAGGTACCCCATTCTTATCTCCCTCCATGTAGATAGGCTCGCTCAACAATGGCTCCCGAGTCGCATCCAAATACAACACAAACTCACGTAAACCACCTTCGGAGAAAAAATCATCGGAACGAGGCTCCCCATTTTCATCCAATTCACGTAAATCCTTTAACTCGATACGGATGCCCGCATTCAAAAAAGAAAGCTCCCGTAAACGACCCGCTACCGTTTCATACTTATATTCAGTCACCGTAAAAATCGACTCATCCGGCTTAAATAAAACAGATGTTCCTGTACGGTCAGTAAGCCCCACTTCCTTAACAGGATATTGTGGAACCCCTATTTTGTATTCTTGTTGGTATATTTTCCCATCCCGACTATATACCGTTACCTTCAAATCCGTCGACAATGCATTCACACAAGACACCCCCACTCCATGTAAACCTCCAGAAACCTTGTATGTGTCCTTATCAAACTTCCCCCCCGCATGCAACACCGTCATCACCACCTCTAAGGCAGATCGCTTTTCCTTCGTGTGCATGCCAGTTGGGATACCCCGACCATTGTCCTCTACCAAAATCGAATTATCCGTATTAATCGTCACCTTAATATTATCACAATGACCAGCCAAAGCCTCGTCAATGGAGTTATCAACCACCTCCCATATCAAATGATGAAGACCTTTAAATCCAGTATCACCAATGTACATGGACGGACGCTTTCGAACTGCCTCTAATCCCTCTAAAACTTGAATATTATCTGCACCATAATTTGCCCGATCTTCGGCTGATGAATCTTGTGCTTCTGACATAATTTATTTATGAATGGTTAAATGGACTTAGCTCCCTAAAGAATCTTCATCCGTAAAAATAGTAGAATTTAATGTTTAAAAATAAGGCTTTTCTAGCGAAAAAACTAATAAATCAGTGAAAAAAATTAGTGCTTGAAATGACGAATTCCTGTCATCACCATCGCCATATGGTTCGCATCACAATAATCGATTGAATCCTGATCTTTGATCGATCCACCTGGCTGGGTTACCGCTACCACTCCCGCATTTCCGGCAATTTCCACACAATCTGGAAAAGGAAAAAAGGCATCCGAGGCCATCACGGAGCCTTTTAGGTCAAAACCAAACTCCTTGGCCTTATCTATCGCTTGTTTTAATGCGTCCACTCGAGAAGTTTGACCTACGCCTGAGGCCAATAACTGACCATCATTGGCCAAAATAATCGTATTCGATTTGGTGTGTTTACATATCTTCAGCGCAAAGGCTAATGCACGCTTTTGCTCATCCGTAGGCGTAACTTTAGTCACCGTTTTGAAATCAATTACCCCCTCCATGACCAAATCTTTATCTTGTTCTAACACACCATTGAGCAATGTTTTGAACATTTTCTTAGGGAAATCTACGTGGTTTCGCTTCAATAAAATTCTATTTTTCTTAGTTTGTAAAATAGCTAAAGCCTCTGCTGTAAAGGAAGGGGCAATTAAAATTTCACAAAATAATGGATTTATGGATTCGGCAGCCGATTGGTCCACCTCGCGATTCGTGGCCAAAACACCTCCAAATGCGGAAATTGGGTCACAAGACAAAGCCTTATCATACGCTTCCCTAACTGTTTTACCAGTCGCCACCCCGCAAGCATTCATATGCTTAATGATCACAAACGCAGTTTCTTCAAATTCATCCAATAAGGATAAACAAGCATCCACGTCCACTAAATTATTATAAGACAATTCCTTGCCATGTAATTTGTCAAACAATGCTTCCAAATCACCATAAAATGTACCTTGTTGGTGCGGATTCTCCCCATATCTCAACGAATTAGAAGCCAAACTCGTGTAATTACCTAAATCCGCCGACTCCCCCGCAAAATAGCGCTGAATCGCACCATCATAATGTGAAGACACATAAAATGCTTTTTGAGCAAAATTTCTTCTTTGGTCTAAAGTCGTCGACCCTCCATTCGCGTTCAATATCGACTCCAACTCCGAATATTGCTCACGGGAACTTACAATTAAGACATCGTTGAAGTTTTTGGCAGCTCCCCGAATCAATGAAATACCTCCAATGTCAATTTTTTCAATAATATCCTCATCAGACGCACCTGAAGCGACCGTTTCCTCGAAAGGATACAAATCCACCATCACTAAATCTAAGGCCGGTATTTCAAATTGCTTAGCCACCTCCACATCTGCAGGTAAATCTCTACGATACAAAATCCCTCCGAAAACTTTAGGATGCAAAGTCTTTACACGTCCACCAAAAATCGAAGGATAGCCCGTCAAATCTTCCACCGCAATGACCGGCATGCCTAATTCTTCAATAAATGACTGAGTCCCTCCCGTTGAATAGAGCGTAACGCCTTGCTGGTGAAGTAATCGAATAATAGGTTCTAAACCATCTTTATAATAAACAGATATAAGGGCCGATTGTATTTTTTTTAGAGACATTGGAATGGTAAAAATGAAGCTCAAATTTACGAAAAATGTCTTAAAAAAGGTAGCTTTCCTCCATTTATAAATGAGTGAAGCTACCTGAGTAGGTCGGATAAACGCTTATTTCTTTTTGTTAAAATTCTGCAACCTTAACAGTGCCTCTAAATAATAATAATCCGCATAAATTAAGGGGACGTCTATCTCTGAATTTAAGCCTTTGGCCCCAACACAATGCTTGATCAAGAAATTGTTGTTTTCTCCCAAGGCAGCCCGATAAGCAGGACTAGACAAGGATTCCAACATAATGACTGCGTCATCATAATATCTTTTTCCTTTGGCTCCTGAATATTTACTTAATTCTAATAAGGCTGAAGCCGTAATGGCACCCGCAGAAGCATCTCTTTCTTCATTCGGAATATTGGGAGCAAAAAAGTCCCAATACGGAATTTTATCTTTAGGTAAATTCGGGTTATTTAAATAAAAGTCGGTGATTTTTTGGGCAAAATCCAAGTATTTTTTATCCTTAGTTTCACGGTACATAGCTACATATCCGTAGATCGCCCAAGCATGCCCACGAGTCCACGTACTTTCATCTTGGTATCCTTGATGTTGTTTTTTAGCTAAAACTTTTCCCTCGGGATCATAGCAAATCACATGATAACTTGAATAATCGGGTCTGAAATGATTCTTGATGGTATTATCCGCATGTGTCACCGCAATATCATGAAAGCGCTGATCTCCCGTCTCTCGAGATGCCCAAAAAAGCAACTCCAAATTCATCATGTTATCAATGATCACTGGATATTTATATCCTCCCTTAAACGTATTCCATGATTTAATTAAGCCAATCTTTGGGTCAAAACGAGTAGCCAATGATTTAGCGGACTGAATCAAAACTTTTTTATATGCGGGATCTTTTGTTAGACGTAATCCATTTCCAAAAGAATCGAACATCATAAAACCTAAATCATGTGTTCCTGTATTATACTGCTCTTTCCTAACCGCTTCTGTCCACAAACGAGCCGCTTTTGACCATTTGGGATCTTTCGTTTTTTCAAATAAATACCAAAGGCCACCGGGGAAAAATCCCGAGCACCACCAACTAGATGGCAAATTGCGGTATGAACCATCAGGCTTAGCCGAATGTATCGTTACTGAAGTATCTGGATGGTCTGCCAACATCCGAAGGTATTGTTGGCCCGCTAACGCAAATTGTTTATTAATATCTATTTTTTGAGCAAAAGCCCCAGACGTCATCAGCGTAAAAATGAATAAGAATTTTTTCATTGTAAATTGGTTTTGTTTTTAATTTGAATTTTTATCGATTAACGGTCAATCCTATATGTGATCTGGCAAAAATAATTGATAACGAAAATAACAAAAAATATATCCGAATTCAAAATACAGGCTTGACCTAAATAGGCCTTCATTTAAATTGCAATGGCTCTAAAAGATAAGGGTTATCGTCCCATCCAACCTCCATCCACGGTCAAAATAGTTCCATGAACATAATTGGACGCCTCGGAGGCAAGAAACACAATTGGACCTTTGAAATCTTTCGCATCACCCCAACGACCCGCTGGAATTCTCCCCAAAATCGAAGCACTTCTTTCTTTATCTTCACGCAAAGCTGATGTATTGTCCGTTGAAATGTATCCCGGTGCAATCGCGTTCACATTAATACCCTTTCCAGCCCACTCATTTGCTAATGCCATGGTTAATCTTGCGATGCCACCTTTACTAGCTGCATAACTAGGAACATTAATCCCTCCCTGAAAACTTAATAAAGAAGCGGTAAAAATGATTTTACCAGAACCTGCTTTTAACATGGTTCGGCCGATTTCCCTACTTAATATAAATTGCGAAGATAAATTTACCTCCAGCACCTCATCCCAATATTCATCTGAATGTTCTGCCGCTGGATCGCGCAAAATAGTTCCCGCATTGTTAACCAAAATGTCAACTTTGGGATAATCCCTTAGGACTGCTTTGATGAAATCATACAAAGACTCTCGGTCTGAAAAGTCAACCTGATAGGCTTTAAAATTTCTCCCTAATGCTTTGACAGCCTTTTCAATCGCAGAATCTGCTAACTCCAGGGAAGCAGATACTCCAATGATATCAGCACCTGCCTCGGCTAGGCCAATGGCCATTTCCATACCTATTCCACGTTTGCAGCCCGTTACAATGGCCACCTTACCTGTTAAATCAAATAAATTATGCATCCGTTTATTGTTTATTTTCAAAGCAGTTGAAACAAATTATTTACTCATTTTTTGAGCACTTTCCATGTTAAGAATTAGCTAAACTTACTAATTTGCAAAATCATAAATGAATTAAAGATGCAAAATAAATCTATGAACCCGACCATGGCACTTAAAAATGAGCATGCGGATATTCCCGGAAATCCATCCATTTCAAAGAGCAGTATCACCAAATTAAATGATCGATCACACGGAAAACCGCTACGTGCGCTCAGCGAAGAGGAGTTTAGCTTTTGGAAAGAAAATGGCTTTGTCATCGTAAAAAATGCCATTAGTAAAGAAGCCGCTGCATCAACGGCAAAAGCTATTTGGGACTTTGAGGAAAAAGATCCTAACAATCCTGAAACTTGGTATTCAGAACCCAGAGCCGAAATGCAAATGAAGGAGCTCATAGGATCTGGCATGGTGGAAATGTACAATCATCCACTTTTATGGAAAAATAGGCAATCTCAGCGCGTTTACGATGCCTTTGTGGATGTTTGGGGAGTGGAAGATTTATGGGTGACGATCGATCGTTGCAACTTGAATTTTCCTGTGCAAGCCGACAAACCATTCAAAGGGTTTATTCACTGGGATTATGATCCAGATACAAAACCGGTTAACGTGCAGGGCGTCTTAGCCTTAGCGGATCAAACGGATGAAAATATGGGTGGTTTTCAATGTATTCCGGAATTGTATAGAAATTATGATACCTGGAAAAAAACTCAACCTGAAGACCGAGATCGTTTTAAACCAGACACTACAGGTTTCCAATTGCATAAAGTGAAATTAGAAGCAGGGGATTTATTGATTTTTAATTCCTTGTTGGCCCATGGAATTAGACCAAATCTGACGGCCAACAAAGTTCGGGTGGCGCAATATATTTCCATGATGCCAGCGGAGCAAAATAATGAAGCATTAAAACAATGGCGCGTCAACTCATGGCAACATAAAATCGCCCCAGAAGGTTATGCCTTTCCCGGTGATCCACGACAATTAGAAAAATCACAGCCTGTTGGCGTACTTAGCGACTTAGGAGAAAAATTACTGGGTTTGAAGAATCATTAGAAACCGATTCGGTCGGATTAATTTTATTTTTCACTGCCTCAAAAGCAATTAACCAAGATTTCCCACCCCATTTGATTGTTGGATAAGAACAATCAAAGTTCACATCTGAAATATAGGTTTTGGTCAATCGTCCACGAACATCTTTTTTAATCAAGCCAATCTGCTTGAAATATCGATCACCCATTTGCTTAATCTCCGCAAAAACTAAAGCGGTTTCCCCTTTGGGATTGGAGGCGAGCTGGGGCATTCGAACCTTATCTCCTTTCAAATGAAGGATCATTTTTTTTGAAGATTGATAAGCCCATTTAACCCCTGAAGAACCCTCCGCTCCTGTGTACCAAGTTGCTTCAAGGCCTTTCGCACCACGAGCTAATGAAGGACCCGCATGAGGACAAGCATTTACTAACCAATGATCCTCATAAAGTGAAACAGGCTCCGAATAGGTTTTACCAAAATCGGATGAATGAAGATAGCCCATATCGCGCTCCTCTTGATCATTTAAATCGCGGTAAATGACATCCACATTTCCTTTCAAATCTGCAAGCGCATCTATTCGACAGCATTCACATGTTTGTTGGTCGATCGTTTTCATAACCCCAAAACCATTATCAGGACTCGTGTCAGCCGTTACAAGCGTTCTTCCTTTAGGACCTGCTTTGACATCGAGCCAATAAGCCCTCACTTCCCCATTGGGTAGTGAAATAATTTTTCCAAAGGAATGGCTTAATCCAGCCGCGGTATCCTTGTGAATGTATTGCGGTTTTTGCCAAACCCCATTTACTTCCATGGCATAAAGCAAGTCCCCATTAAATCGAGAGGCCGCCGTAGGCCTGTTCATTTCATACAACAAAACACAGGTTCCATCGGCTTTATAAGCAAGTTTAGGCATTCCCTCGGCATGCGTAGACGCTTTTTTGTCTATAGGGACCTGCTCCGCAGGCCCCTGATTGACTTTTCGAAAAAACAAAACTCCATTGGCCGATTTCTCCACCCAAGACAAAACAATATCGCCATTTGACTTAACTGCAAAAGAGGGATCCAACGCCTGATTAGCTGGGTTAGACACCGTTTGCGCAAAAGCAAACTGCGCAAAGAAAACGAGCAAAAAAATTAGTTTTTTCATTTTTTGAATAGTTGGAATACATCAATTTGAACACCTGCGACCACGGTACGAGGCGCAGCTGGAGTATAGGTAGCCTTATCGGTGGCGTTATTTCCACGCGTAGCCGTCGTTGCATATAGCACATCACCTATGTTCAAGATATTAGTAAAGAATTGATACGCTTTGTAATTATATCCGAATCGTAGATTGAATACAGATACACCTTCATAAGTGATATTATTCACTTGATCTTGGAACCAAGGGCCGATTTTTTGCCATTCTAAAGCAATGCGTGCCCCCTTGTACTTGTAGGTCACCTCTGAGTTGGCGATAAAATTAGGCGCTTGTGGCATTTCTTTGCCATTCACATTTTTCAGTACATCTGCCGCACGTGTACTTAACACAAAATCAACGAAGGTATGTTTTGCATTTGTTCCTCCAAAACGGAAGTTCCATGAATCGTTTGGTCGGTAGGTGATTTGGTACTCAATACCCTCATGTAAGGTTCTACCCGCCGACAAATAATCTGTCGTATTATCAGGTTGGCGAATACCTAAAAGCTCATTATTACCCGCTAAACGATAAAATGTATAATCGAAAAACAATTTATGAGCAAGCAAAGATGCCCAGCCACCTACTTCATAATTCGAGAAAACGGCCGGATCAATGCTTAGGTAAAACTTCTCCCCCGTCGCGGCTGCTTGTGCTGCTGGACGCGCGCGGAATACAGCAGAGAGAGCTGGAGGCGAGAACCCTTTGGAGAAATTACCATAGAAACCTAGTTGCGATGAGGCTTCATAGGTTAAACCTAACTTAGGCGAAAACTGTGCATAGCTTTTCGATCCAGTCGAATTATCGATGAAGTTCGTGTAATCAAAGGACATCTGATCGAATCGACCGCCTAAACACAGGCGCAATTTTTCTGTCGGATGTAGGTCAAATTGTATATAAGCCGCTTTGTTCCAAATCACGGCAGAATAATTTCCTAAGAAAGTCGTAGGCAAAACTTGGGTTATCGTATATTTTTCTACCGATTTTTTATCTGAACGAAGCGTTGTCGATAAATTAATTTTATAGGCCCAATAATCATTAGGCGAACGATCTAGTAAAAATCCTGCCACAAATTTTGAATCCAAAAACTCAAAGTGCTGCGTATGCTGCCCCATTAAACCAAAGCTTTTGAAACTGTTTTGGTTGATTTGTCCTGAAGCCGTCAATGATGGAGCAGACCAAGAAATGGAATAGGAAGGGTTTTGACCCAAAGCATTATCTCTGTAAAAGGCCGTCAAACTTGAATTCGCATTCTCAGACCATTTGTGGACTAAGGTCAAACGAGAACGAGACGAGAAAGAAGAACGGTAAGTGAAATCCGCTGGACTTTTATAACTACGGGAATAAAAACCCGTACTATCAATGTTTCCTCCAGTTTGAGAAAAATAATCGTTGTAGGCGAAAGAACCCCACAATTTCGTCTTAGGCGTAAATTGATAATCCAAACGAACGTTGATCGAAGATTTGTCGAAGTCGGAATTAGAAGCCCAAGAACCTTGTTGGCGAGCTACATAACCACCCGTCATAATCGACCATTTCTTTCCTAATTGGGACCCAGCCGTAAATTGAAGACGTTTATAGCCCCACTCATCCATCTGATAACCTACCTGCGCCGTCGGAATCCCCGGCGCCGTTTTTGTAATTAAATTAATCGCACCACCAACAGCCTCAGGGCCATAAAGTGAGGACGCTGGGCCTTTAATTACTTCCACTGAATTTAGGCCTTGAAGATTCGTTTCGATCAAGGCATTATGGTTGAATACGCCCAAAGGACGCAAGGCAAGACCATCTTCCAAGTAAAGAAAATACGCAGAGGTTCCAAAAGGCTGGCGAATACCCATCCCATGCTGTTCATTACGGTAATCTAACATCACCACACCCGGAACCTTATTAATAATCTCCGTCAACTGAAGCGCCTTCGTATCTTGAATCAAGGCAGATCCAATTTTATGAATGGCCACTGGCGTCTCTGCTCGAGTCGCCGCTTGGCGTGAAGCTGTCACCACCACAGATTCCAGCGTTTGCGTTGCTTCTTCCAAGAAAATAGTGCTTTCAGCCTTCGTTTTCGCCGATTTAAATCCTAGGGCCGACACCGCGAATTCACCTTTTTCTTTCAGGTCAAACTCCCCTCTTTCATTCGAAATGGAAATAATTTTATCGCCTTTTTTTAGGCTGGCGCCTAGAATAGGCTCATTGGTTACTGAATTAAGTACTTTTACTTTTTGCGCTTGCGCTAACGTTGTCATGCACAGCAACACCGCCAATAATAGCTTTTTCATGAATAATTAATTAAAATGAAGAATGCCCACGATGAGAATCGCGAGTAATAAAATCAAGAAAAATTAATTACACTTGAGGAGGATGAAAGAAACCCTTAGTGGAGAAATTCGGATGAATTTCAGAAATTTGAAAATTATTTTCTAGCACATATCGTTCGAAGTAGCGTGCCTTGAAAAGACTTGAAATGGATTGAAAACCTAGGACAACTTCTGGCATTTTATTCAAACGCTCAGCGTTCGATTTTTGCTCCTTTTCCTCTGAGGCTTTCAATTGCTTTGATAAATAACATTGCCCGTTGCAATTCAACATGGGCTTATCTCGATTCACACATAGATTTTTGGCTATAAAATCACGGTTTACTTGATAATATGCAACGGCCGACCACTGATTTAATAGGGGGACTTGCATAACCATGAATAATAAAAGAGCAATGATGCGATTCACGGAACAAAGATATTGAATTAAAAAATTAAAAATATGATTAATGTCAGCGTAGCGTAAAAATAAATTTTATTGACCCTTTTCCGATAAATGAACCGCAGAATCATTAATTTCAAATGAGTATTTTTTCAACATTTCCAACATCGCTGAACCGGCCAATAAAGTAGGTCCATAGCCATGAGCCGCAAATGGAGAAATAGGTCTGAAATAATAAAATGCGGGATCCCAAGCTAATCCGGTTCCGACACATGTTCCTTCCACTTGTCCTTGCGCATTCACACGTGAGTTGACGGCATTCCAAGCTAAAATGGCCGCAGGACCATAAATTTTGGGATCAAGCCAACCTTTATTAATGCCATTTGCGATGACATAGGCATAAATAGCCGTGGCTGAGGTTTCTAAATACGAATCGCTTTTATCCAATAATTGATGCCAAAAACCAGTCCCATCTTGCAATGCCATGAGACCTTTTAAGTGGTTTTTCAATTGGGCCAACACAAAATTCCTACCCGAATAATTAGCCGGTAAATACATCAGTATTTCTGAAGTAGTCAACAAAGCCCACCCATTAGCCCTGGCCCAATGAAACTCTGGATGTACCTCCGCTCCTTCTAAATAGCCATGCATAAAAACGTTCAACGACGGGTTGTACATCCGCTTTTGATAAGCAGAAAATTGCTTGAAAGACTCGTCAAAATACTTTTCATCGTTAGACGCAATGCCTAATTGGAGCAAAGCCGGTATCGCCATATATACGTCGTCCAACCACATCG